>ERZ795053.227-NODE-227-length-72240-cov-8.497333_pt1 | contig 72240 bp, 60 predicted proteins | sample MGYA00375137_ERZ795053 | MGnify/ENA primary metagenome ERZ795053 (study PRJEB30182, sample SAMN05720284) | activated sludge metagenome | isolation source: Anaerobic digester | place: Hong Kong | collected 2014-12-17 ...
GTATTCTGGCGCCTTGATACCATGATGCACAGCTAAACCCACCCCTGTTTCCCCTTCCAGGAGGGGACTCGTCAATCATACTCCAATGCTTATCATTACGATGTAAATAATTATTTGGAATTGCAGTAGCGACAACTGATGCCCTGGTATTCTGGCGCCTTGATACCATAGTGCACAGCTAAACCCACCCCTGTTTCCCCTTCCAGGAGGGGACTCGTCACTGATACTCCACAATGCTTATCATAACGATGGAATTAATTACTTGGAATTTCAGTAGCGACAACTGATGCCTTGATTCCCCATATAACCACATCACCACAAAACCCTAAAACCATAAAACCACAAAACCTACCTCCACACAATTCCCCCATTATCCCTTTCCTCATTTAAACTCAAATTTCTATCTTTGCACATGGAAACAAAAAATAACGGCTTACCAAAGGAAATTGTCGAAGCGCTCACATTTGATGATGTCCTGCTAATTCCCTCTTATTCAGAAATCTTACCTCGCGAAGTGGATATTTCCACGCAATTGACGACGGATATCCGTTTAAATGTCCCCATCGTTTCGGCGGCTATGGATACCGTAACGGAAGAAAAGCTGGCGATAGCTATCGCACGGGAAGGAGGTATCGGTATAATCCATAAGAATATGTCGATCCAAAAGCACGCGGAACAGGTCCGGTCGGTCAAGCGCTCGGAAAGCGGAATGATCAAAGACCCGGTTACCCTGGACAAGGATGCCAAACTGATGGATGCCCTGCAGTTGATGCAGCGATTTAAAATCGGTGGCATTCCGGTCGTGGATGCCAGCAATCATCTGATAGGCATTCTCACAAACCGGGATATCCGTTTTGAGACCGATCTGGGCAGACCGGTCTCGGAATTGATGACGAAAAACAATCTGGTTACCGCTCCGGTGGGCACTGATCTGCAACAGGCACAGGCTATCCTTCAGAAATATAAAATTGAAAAACTTCCGGTGGTAAATGATGAGAATAAACTCGTCGGATTAATCACCTATAAGGACATTCTTAAACTAGAGAGTTATCCCAATTCGTGCAAAGATACCCTTGGCCGCCTGGTCGTCGGAGCCGCTCTTGGAGTAGCCAAAGATACGATGGAACGCCTGGAGGCACTGATTGATGTGGACGTGGATGTCATCGTCATTGACACGGCACACGGGCACTCACAAGGCGTTCTCAACACCATCAAGGAGGTGCGTACGAAGTTTCCGGACTTGCAGATCATCGGAGGAAACGTCGGTACGGGAGAAGGTGCGCTAGCCCTCGTTGAAGCCGGGGTGAATGCGGTGAAAGTGGGTATCGGTCCCGGCAGTATATGTACCACCCGGATCGTCACCGGCGTGGGTGTGCCCCAACTTTATGCCATCATGTCTGTCGCACAGGCACTGCAAGGTACGGGTATCCCTGTGATCGGAGACGGCGGTATCCGCTATACCGGAGATATAGCCAAAGCCATTGCATCCGGAGCCGATACCATCATGGCCGGATCGCTCTTCGCCGGGGTTGAAGAGGCACCCGGTGAGACGGTCATCTTTGAGGGACGAAAGTTTAAGATTTACCGGGGTATGGGTTCATTAGGCGCCATGCAGATGGGTTCGAAGGATCGCTATTTTCAGGATGTAGAAGATGATATAAAAAAGCTGGTCCCCGAAGGCATTGAAGGCCGGGTCCCCTTTAAAGGCACCCTGTCTGAGGTTATGGTACAATATACCGGGGGACTGCGGGCTAGCATGGGCTATTGCGGGGCAGCCACGATACCAAAATTACAACAAGCGCGATTGGTTAAAATTTCTTCGGCTGGAGTCTCTGAGAGCCACCCCCACAATATCACCATCACCAAGGAAGCTCCCAACTACAGCAGGCGCTAATGGGTAAACTGCAAGCTCCTTTTTATCTAAGGGATGATGTCGTGGCAATCGCTCAGGAATTGCTGGGAACGATATTGGTCACGGAGTGGGAAGGAGTCCGCACCACAGCACGCATCGTCGAAACAGAAGCCTACCGAGGTCCGGAAGACAAAGCCAGTCATGCCTACAACAACCGCCGCACTGCCAGGACCGAAGTGATGTTCGGGCCGGGAGGTCATGCCTACGTCTACCTCTGCTACGGCATTCATCATCTATTCAACGTAGTTACCGGGCCTGCTGAAATACCTCACGCCGTCCTGGTCCGCGCTGTAGAGCCTCTGGCAGGTATCGATATCATGATGGCCCGCCGCCAGCGTACGCTAACAAAGAAGTTAACATCCGGCCCGGGGCTGGTGGGTCAGGCTCTGGGGCTTTCCACCATCCACTCCGGACTTGCACTGACAACCGGTGACAGCATCTGGATTGAGGCGCAAAGACTGGAAAAAGGCGAAGTTGTTATTTCCTCCCCGCGGATTGGAGTTGATTATGCCGGAGAATGCGCTACCTGGCCCTGGCGCTTTTACCTGGCCGGCAATCCATGGGTAAGTGGCAAAAGGAACGTCTGAAGTCTATTCAATCACAATGGTTTGAAACTATATAGATAAGGCGCCTTATGGGCTTTGCCGGTAAAGCGCTTTTCATGACGCACCAACTGATCGGATGCAAGCAGCTTGCGTTGAAACGCCGACCGGTGGAGCTTGGTATCCAGGATCGCTTCATAAACGTTTTGCAGTTCCTGCATGGTAAAACGCTCCGGCAGTAGATTGCCGCCAATCAGTTTCTGGTCCAGGTTGGTACGCAATGTCTCCAGAGCCTTTGCCACAATTTCCGCATGATCCAACATCAACGGCGGAAGCTCATTCACGGGATACCATTCACAGGAATCCGATAAGGCATCCGGCTGGGGTACCACATCGTTGTAATTGATCAGCGCATAATAGGCCACCGAGATAAACCGCTCCAGCAACCATTCCCATCCATTAATTTCCAATTCGTTAGCCTGGATAATCTTTGCCATGATTTCTGGCTGATAGCGTGCGACATCGCCAAAGGTGTAAAATTGCTCCAGGTAAATGTTATCCAATCCGGTGCGTTCTTTCAGACCTCGTTTTACGGCATCATTGAGGTTCTCATCCATTTGGACAAAACCACCTGGTAACGCAAATAGTCCGGTATTGTGGTATTCCATGATCAAAATCTTCAGGGTCTGACCGGAAAACCCAAAAACCACTGAATCAAATGCAATATGATTTAAATATTCGGTTGCCATCCTCTAAATCCTCAAAACGTTCGCCTATTAGAATATCCAAAGATAGAATAGGAATTACAGAAAAAAGGAATTATTATTGTAACATTGTGTGACAATAATAAAATAAGCTATGCAAAAATGGAATTTTCTGGTTGTGTTCCTGTTGGGCACCCTGCTACTCAACGCACAATCCAACGATGCTTTTGCAGTTCGTGTCACCACCGATAAAGGGGTGATCGAAGGCAATTATGAGGTTAAAACGGGCTTGCAGCAATACTTCGGCATACCGTATGCCAAACCTCCCATCTATGACCTGCGGTGGAAAGCACCCCAGCCCATGGATCCCTGGGATGGTGTAAGGCAAACCAAACATTTTGGTCCCCGCGCCGTCCAGGCGGCGGTCTTTGGCGATATGGATTTCCGTTCCGATGGCATCAGTGAAGATTGTCTGTATCTGAATGTATGGACGCCGGCCAAGCACAATACCACGGGCCTGCCGGTACTGGTCTACTTCTATGGAGGTGGGAATGTGGCTGGTGACGGCTCCGAACCTCGCTACGATGGAGCCAGTATGGCCCAGAAAGGGATGGTCGTGGTTACAGTGAATTACCGGTTGAACATTTTCGGCTTCTATTCACATCCCGGATTGAGCGCTGAAGCACCTTACCATGCTTCGGGAAATTATGGCTTACTTGACCAGCAAGCCAGCCTGCAGTGGGTTCACAACAATATTGCAGCTTTCGGCGGCGACCCGAAGCACGTCACCATCGCAGGAGAATCTGCCGGATCGATCGGCGTAAGCATGCAAATGGCATCCCCATTGACCAAGGGGCTTATCGCCGGGGCTATCGGTGAAAGCGGTGCCGGCATCAATCCTACCATGGCCCCAGTATCCCTTGCCGAGGCCGAAAAGACCGGAGAAGAATTTGCCCAGAAGGCAGGATATACCCTTGAGCAAATGCGCGCCATGAGTACCCGGGAAATCTATGAAATTTACCAGGAATCACGACGTTTTGGATTCCCAGCGGTCATCGACGGGTATTTTTTACCCAAGACCTTACCTGAGATCTTCGCTGCCGGCGAACAGTCGAAAGTGCCCTTACTGGTCGGATGGAATTCTTCGGAAATTCCCGGCATGGCATTCATGCAGGGGCAACCGTATACCAAAGAAGCCTACCAACAAAAAGTCAAAGAAGCCTATCCCAATGACTATGGGGAAGTGCTGAAATTATACCCGGACAAAGATGCCGGCACCATCGAATGGTCGGCCACGGCATTGGCGAGTGACCGGTTTATCGCCTATTCAACCTGGAAATGGTTTGACCTCGCCCGCAAAAACAGCTCGCAGAAAGTGTTCCGGTACCTCTACAGCAAAAAGCGTCCTCCTCTGGTCGATCAGAACCTGGCCTCAGGGCTGGCTGGTGGCACCGTTAGGCGTGACGCCAATACACCGCCCCCGCCTCAACCGATCGGAGCGCCGCATGCTTGTGAGATCGAATATTGCATGGGCAATCTACCATTGGTTCCGGATTATGCCTGGACCGAAGACGATTATACCGTATCGAAAACCATGCAGCAGTATTTCGCCAATTTCATCATGCATGGAGATCCGAACGGTGAAGGGCTTCCGGAATGGCCAGCAGCTGATGCTCAGTCCACCACCCCACCGGTGATGATCATCGATGTGACCAGCCATGCCGTAAAAGCGGATAACGACGCACGGTATCAGTTTCTGGACAAGCAGTATATGAACAATAAGTAATTCCATAAACGGGTGATCACCTGGTCATCTTCCTGGCCAGGTGGTCACACCTCCTACCCATTGCTACCTGAAGTTTTCTATCTTCCCGAAAAATTTGCCTTATGGACCTGAATAAGGTTCGCATCGTATGTTTTGATGCCGACGATACCCTCTGGGCCAATGAGCCCTACTACCAGGAAGCTGAACAAAAATTTTGTGCTTTGCTGGAAAGTTATCTGCCCCAGCATACCACTGCTCAGGAGTTATTCCGGACCGAAATGCAGAATTTACCCCTGTATGGCTATGGCATCAAAGCTTTTACCTTAAGCATGATAGAAACTGCACTGCGTATCACCGATCATCATGCACCAGCTGATTTGGTTGATAAAATCATCGGATATGGTAAGGTAATGCTTGATCAGCCTATTGAACTTTTCCCCGGGGTAACGACCGTGTTGCAGCAACTTAGCCATCGATACCGGCTGGTTATTGCCACGAAGGGCGATTTATTGGATCAGGAAAGAAAGCTAAAAAAGTCAGGAATTGCTGCTTTTTTTCATCATGTTGAGATCATGAGTGACAAGAAAGACAGCGACTATCACAAGTTATTGGGGCACCTGGATTGTCGTCCCGAACAATTTGTCATGGTAGGCAATTCCCTGAAGTCGGATATCATGCCTGTACTGGCCATAGGCGGCTATGCCATCCACATCCCCTATCATATGACCTGGGCTCATGAAGTGATCCAGGACCCGGTAGAACATGAGCGAATGTTAACACTGGAATCCATCGATCAAATCATTCAATATTTCCGGTGATGAGAAGCAAGATCGACCTCGATTCCTGGCCACGAAAGGCGCATTACGAATTTTTTAAATCATTCACCGAGCCATTCTTCGGCGTAACCGTCGTCGTGGATTGTACACAAACGTATGAAGAAGCGAAGGCCAAAGGACATTCCTTTTACCTGTCCTATCTGCATAAGGCCCTCGTTGCTGCCAATGAAATCGAAGCTTTTCGGCTCCGCATTCATGAAGACTCAGTTTGGCTATACGATCACATCCACGCAGCGCCGACCGTCGACCGTCCGGATCATACCTTTGGATATGGCTACCTGGATTACCATGCAGATTTTGCTGACTTTGTGCATGAAGCGCTTCCACGCATCGAGGAAGTTCGCCGGTCCAAGTCATTATTGCCCTCTGCATCGGGAGACAATGTGATCCATTTTTCCTCTGTTCCCTGGATCCGCTTTACCGGCTTATCTCATGCCCGGCCACTGACTTTTCCCGACAGTATCCCCAAGATTACCTTCGGAAAAATGGAAAAAAGAGCTGGAAGTTATACCATGCCATTGTCGGTACATGTGCACCATGGATTGACTGATGGCTATCAGGTAGGACAATACATTGACCGGTATCAAACGTTGCTTTCAACCTAACTGAAAAAAAATTATTGGGTTACATATTAACTTTTTCCTACTTGACGTTGTTAGTAGCGAAAAGTATTATAATCCAAGATGCAACAATCCTTTCGGGCAATTCTATTATTGGCAATGATCTCGTTTGCATTGCCAAAACTCCAGAAAAAGGTTGAAATCCCATTCAATTACGAAGAAGCCGGCAAAGCTTCCTATTACTCCGATGCTTTGGAAGGCAATCTTACTGCCAGCGGAGAAGTTTTTTCGCAAAATGAACTCACCGCTGCACACCGGACGCTTCCGCTAGGAACTAAAGTATTAGTCTTCCGACCAAAAACCGGGCAATCCGTATGGGTGACTATAAATGACCGTGGCCCCTATGTAAACAGCCGCATCATCGATCTGAGTAAGAAGGCGGCCGAAGCCCTGGGAATGGTTCATAAAGGAGTCGGGCAAGTGGTCATCAAAGCTTACCTGGAGCCGGTCCAACCTTAATCCTCCCTTTATTTTCAGCTCCCGGACGGTTAGCCGATGAATAATAATCTGCAAACCGGAAATATTCGTTGTGAAGCCAGTAATTTCACCACCTGGTTGTTTCTCTAAACCGGGGTGAACCTAAAATCATTGCATCCAATGCTGTTACAATTCCACATCCATTATCATACGGTCTTTGGCGAACAAATTATCATCCGCTTCCGCCAGCAAGTTGGGGATCAAATACACTATTGCCAGACTTATGATGGCGAAAACTGGACCGGGAGTCTTGACATCAAAGACAACCAACCACTGTCCTACCAATACGGAATTGACCGGCATGGCCGGATTGAATATGAAGGTGGGACGGATCGCATTCTGCGCACCGCTGCCGGGCACCCGACCATTTTTGTGCAGGATTATTGGCGGGTACCCAAAAATCCGCTCGATATCTTCAATGCTTCCGCTTTCACCGATATCATCTTTCAGCGCCCAAAACAAAAGCACGGGAAGAAGTCAAGCCTTGTTACTGGGCACAACCTGCTAACCTTTCAACTTTATGCCCCGGATGTACCTTCATCCGCAGTGGTGGGTGTAACAGGAAGCATACCAGAACTGGGGGATTGGACTAAAGCACAGGCGATGAGGGATGACCAATATCCGCTCTGGTCGGTTACCATTCCTATAACAGCCAGCGCAGTCCAGTTGGAGTACAAATTCGTACTGGTCGATTCAGCAACCGAAAAGATTTTTGAATGGGAGTTTGGGGAAAATCGAAAACTTCAGTTTGCATACCCATCATCAAAAGATAACGAGCTCATTCGAAACGACTTACAGTTTCAAAGAAGCGAGCCCTGGTGGCGCGGAGCCGGATTGGCGATACCCATATTCTCATTGCGCAGCGAGCGGGGATTCGGTATCGGCGAGTTTCCCGACCTGATCCCATTGATTGATTTTACCGCTGAGAGTGGACTACGGGTCATTCAGACTCTGCCTGTTAACGATACGATTGCCACTCCTGACTGGAAATCAAGCTATCCCTATGCAGCCATTTCCGTCCATGCGTTGCATCCATTATACATCAACCTGGATTCTATTGCCGAATTCCAGGACAAGGAAGTTCAAAAAGCCTATGAGCAGGACCGGCTTCTGCTCAATACGCTGGGTGCAATTGATTTTCCAACCGTTCTTGAGAAAAAGATCTTTTTCCTGCGTGAACTTTACAAACAAGAGATCCAGGCGCTGAATAAACAAAAATCCTATAAAGACTTCGTTAAACGGAATGCCTCCTGGCTGCTGCCTTATGCTGCTTTCAGCCATCTCCGGGACACCTACGGCAACCCGGACTTCAACCAATGGCCAGCATACCGCATATACCAGGAGCAAGATATCCTGGAACTTACGAGCACAAAATCAAAGGTTTATGACCAAATTGCCTTTTACCTGTTCGTTCAATACCATGCGGACCATCAGCTTAAGAATGCCAAAGATTATGGCAAATCCCGCGGCGTTGTCCTAAAAGGCGATCTGCCAATAGGCGTCTACCGGCATAGCTGTGATGCCTGGGTTGCTCCTGAGTTGTATAACATGAATGCTCAGGCCGGAGCTCCTCCCGACGATTACGCTGTCCTTGGACAGAACTGGGGATTTCCAACTTACAACTGGGAAGAGATGGCCAAAAATGGCTTTGCCTGGTGGCGGGAGCGCATGCAAAAACTAAGTGAATATTTTGATGCACTCCGGATTGATCATATCCTTGGCTTCTTTCGGATCTGGCAAATCCCATTGAACCAGGTGGAAGGGACCATGGGTTCATTTAATCCCTGCCTTCCATACACCGAGTTCGAACTGCGAAGCTATGGCGTGCACGGAGATCTGAACCGCTTTACAGAACCCTATATCCGGGATCACTATCTGCCCGAACTTTTTGGTGAAGACACTGCGCTGGTTGTAGAACATTACCTCACCGAAATCTGGGATGGGGCCTACACCCTGCATGATGCAGTCAATGATCAATTAAAAATTAAAACTTTCTTTTCTAAACCGGAAAACAAGTCTCATGCTCACCTGGCCCCCGGCCTAAGTTTGCTGCTCAGCGAAATATTGTTGATTCCGGTGCACGAGGGCGATGCGATTAAGTACAATCCACGCATTACCCTACACACCACCTATTCCTTCAAATCACTGGATCATCGGGACCAGGAAATCTTCACCAATCTCTACAACGAATATTTTTACCGGCGTCATAACGACTTTTGGAAGGAGCAAGCATACTGGAAATTACCCGCTCTGCTGGACGCCACCCGTATGCTCATCTGTGGGGAAGATCTGGGTATGATACCCGCCTCCGTGCCCGGAGTGATGAAAGACCTGAACATCATTTCGCTGGAAATTCAACGGATGCCAAAAGGTGCCGCCGAATTCGGTGATGCGGCTGAATACCCATATTGGTCGGTTTGCTCACCCTCCTGCCACGATATGTCGACTATACGGGGATGGTGGGAAGGCAATCCTGCGACGGCCCAACATTATTACAACAACTACCTCCATCAACAAGGACTTGCCCCTCAGCCCTGTCCGACCGGAATCGTCGAGGCTATCGATCGGGATCACTTGCTGTCGCCTTCTCTATTGGCCATTTTTCCGCTTCAGGACCTGGTTGGCATGGACGAAAATCTGAGAAGGAATGAGGTGGCCGCAGAACAAATCAATGATCCGTCTAATCCGAACCAGCACTGGAAATACCGCTTTCACTTGAAAATGGAGGATCTGAGAAAAGAATCCAGCCTCATTAAATTATTAAAATCGATGTTAATCGAAACCGGCAGATTGCATTAAGAATCGTAACAAGCTGTTAAAGTATCCCAATCTTCCCGTCAACAATGACCTATCGGAACTTGTCTTTGCCGATTATCCTTTATTTTTATTGCCATTGATTAATTCAAGGATCCATGCCCTATGAAATATCTGCTGTTGGTCTTCAGTCTGGCACTTCCGGCCTGCATCTATGCGCAAGAGCTGCTCGGAGAAGATTGTGAATATGTAGAATACATAAAAACCATTCAGCTTACTCCGGATGGATTCCAGCTTTCGCCTCCGATGATTGGTAAAAACGGACGGTTACTTCTTTCATTTGATGATCTTGAAGGCGGATCCAAGCATTATCGCTACAGCATCGAGTATTGTAATCGCGACTGGTCTCCCTCGGAACTGAAGTTCAATGAATATGCCAACGGCCTGGAAGAAAACCCGATCCGGACCAGTGGATTTAGCCAACAGACCTATAAGGATTATACCAATTACCAGCTCTTCATTCCAAATAGTGACATCCAATTGCAAAAGACAGGCAATTATCTCATCCATGTCTTTGATGCCGATCAGGGCTACATACCTGTTCTTACCCGGCGATTTATGCTCGCCTCATTGGATGTGACTCCGCAGTTCACCATTAAAACATCGCTGGATGCTTCCCAATACCGAACCCACCAACGACTTGAGCTTAAAATACCACTCCCTTCCTTCTCCCTCAGTGACCCCATTAATGATATTACGTGTATTGTCATGCAAAACGGCTGGTGGGAGCAAGCAGTCACGATCAAACCGACCTACGTATCCAATGAGTATTTGGAGTTTAATGAATTTGAGAAGCTTACTTTCCCGGCAGTCCGGCAATTCCGCCAGATCGACCTTCGCAATATCAATAGTAGGAGCAGAAACATCCAGGCGCTGGAATTATATGGTCGCGATGTCGTTGCTTTCGTAGAAGACGACAAACCGAGGGATAATCGAGAATTTGAAGGGGTAGATTTTAACGGACGTTACATCATCGACCGCCGTAACAATCTGACTTCTGGTGAACTGGAAATCGTAAAGGACTCCATAACGACTTACAATCCATTAACCAACGAATACAGCAAAGAGGAGGTCGTTATTCATGCAGCGAATCCAAATGCCTCCCGCGAACACGTACAATCGGATTATGTATTTACCAACTTCATCCTGAAGACGAAACCCTATGAGCCGGGCACCGAGATCTACTTAATGGGGCAGGTTTCGGATTGGACCTGCAATCCCTATTTTCAACTTAAATACAATACCGACGAGGGTGGGTATACCGGGGAATTCCCGCTCAAACAAGGAATCTACAATTACCTCTACGGTCTTTCCACCGATGAAGGCAAGACCTACGACTTTAACCTGACGGAAGGAAATCTATTCGAGACCGAGAATGAATACACCGTATTGGTCTATTATCGGCCATTCGGCGCACGCAATGACGAATTAATCGGCTTTAGAACAATGGCTCCACTCCGGCGATAATCCTCAATCCATCCCGCAGTTTGCGTTTTTACTTCTTGGTATCCGGTTTATCCTCTTTTTTCCTAACCTCCATACCGGAAGCTAATTTTTTGGACACCGTACGGTACGGACCGGTAACGACCACATCACCGTCTTCCAAACCGGACTTGATGTAAATGTATTCATCATCCTGTACGCCCGTTTCAACCTTTGCCAATGCAACGGTATCGCCTTTGACTACAAAAACAACCTCATCGAGTTCGACATCCTCTTTCTTTGGTTTATTCTCGTCGCTTTCGACCACTACTTCCGGCTTCTGAACCTCCTCCTTGCCCTCACGTGGCTTGGTAATGTCCCGCGTAGTAACGGCCTGGATAGGAATGGAGAGCGCATTCTCAACGGTATTGGTGAGGATATCCACCGAGGCAGACATTCCAGGACGGAATGCATAATCTACTCCCTTGTCCAACAGATCCTGATAACTGGACGGATCGATCCGGATCTTGACCACAAAATTGGTTACCTGCTCAGACGTCAGGCTGCTGGTGGTAGCAGCATTCGCAGCAGAGTTGGCTATTTCAGAGACATTTCCGTAAAATTTGCGATCGAGGTAAGCATCGACTTCGATTTCAGCTTTATCTCCAAGGGCTACCTTCAGGATGTCGTTTTCAGTGACTTCTACCTGCACTTCCATATTGCTGAGGTTCGCTATGCGCATCATTTCCGTACCTGCCATCTGGATAGTACCCACGACACGCTCGCCTTGTTCGACATTAAGCATGGACACGACGCCTTCGACCGGGGCGAAAATGGACGTACGCTGCAGGCTGGTCCTTAATTCTTTTAAGGAAGCTTCCGCGCTTTTCATGCTGTACCGCGCTGCTTCTGAGTTCTGCTCGGCAGATTTCAAACTAGCTTCAGCGGCATTATAGTTAGCCTGGGCTACTTCGAGGGAAGCTTGGGTGCTCTCAAAGTCTGCTTCCGATATGATGCCTTCTTCTTTCAGTTTGATGTTGCGCGCGTGTATGCGGCGTGCATTTTCCATCTGCGCTTTCATTTGCTCGACCTGGGCTCTGGCGTTCTCCTGCTGAGACAACGAACCGGCTACCTGGGCTTTGGCATTGTTTACGGAGGCTTCACCGCGCTCAACACCAGAGATGTAGGCATCTGGATCAATTTTAGCGAGGAGCTGTCCGGCTTTCACAGAATCACCTTCTTCGACCAGCAATTCCACAATTTCACCCGAAACGTCCGAGCTTATTTTTACTTCTTTCTCAGGAAAAATCTTGCCACTTGCAGCCACTTTTTCGGTGATGGTGCGGCGTTGGGCAGCTTCCATTTCTACTTCTTCACCTTTAGGCTGGCTCTTCTGACGGATGATGGCGGCAGCTACGAGAACGGCCAATACAGCCAATAAAATCCACAGAAATAACCTGCTCCTTTTTTTCTTTGTTTTTGCTTGTGCCATGATGTATTAATCTAATTTCAGTGGTTTGCCCAAATAATAATCGACCACCTTCAATTTGAAGAGGTAGTCGAATTTTGCTATGGAAAAATTATTGGTGCCTTGTTCCAGCCGGTTTTTTGATTCCAGTAATTCGTAGTTGTTGGCGGCACCTAACTCATACCGGCGGTTGGTATTATCGTAGGCGACCTGCAATGCATTTAGGGTTTTTTCAGAAGCCTGATACGCCTTCTGGGCGGCCTTGGCATCTGCCACTGCATTTTGCACGGTCACTTTTAGATTATTGCGATTTTGTTCAATGTTCAGCCGGGTGTTTTCTACCTGCAGTTCTGCCTGACGAATGTCGGTAGTCTTTTGCCCGCGGCTAAAAATGGGGATATTAAGTTGTACGCCTGCTCCTAAACCCAGGTTCTGATTGATCTGGTTGAAATAAGGTGTATTGGTAACATCTACTGCTTCCGGTGATGGAAACTGGACCGTGATGGGATTGTTGTCAATGATAACTGTTTGATCGATGTATTTGGTTGTATAACCACCGACTGATTTAGCCAGCGTAGAATAATTGGAACTTAATCCAACACCAATTCCAAAGGAGGGCAAATAAGTAGCTTTGGCCATATCGATATTCTTCTCGATGCGCTGAAGCATCAAATCATCGGCTGCTACACTGGGCTGTGTCTCCAGGGAGCGGGCATAAACTTCTTCAAACGTATAGGAGGTGGGGTCAACAGGCGGAATGGAAATGGTGGGACGAACAATATCAAAAGGTTCGGCGGGATCTATCTGCAACAGGTTTTTCAGGTTGATCAGTGCCTGTGCAATGTTATTTTCACTAGCAATGACATTTTGCTCATTGGTAGCAACCTGGGCATCGAGATCATACCGGTCATTAGGTGCGGCGGTCTCCGCATCGATCATTTTCAACATCCGGTCCAGGTTTTGCTGGGCCAGGGCCAGTTGCTGTCGATTGTTGTTCAGCCGTTCGTTTTCAAAGAGGATATTCAGGTAAGCGATGACGACATCTAAAGCCACATCATTGGAAGTCTGCTGCTTGCGTATATTGGCTTCCTGCATGGTTAAACGGGCCTGTTCGATGGACGTCTCAATACGACCTCCGGAATAAATCGGCATATTTGAACTGATGTTCCAGGTATTGAAGCCTGCGTTGGTCGGTACGAAGTCGTTGGTAGTCGGGTCGATGTTCCGGCCGAAGTTGTAATTGAATGCGGAGGAAGCACTTAAGTTTGGTAACCGGCTCCAGCGCGCCGCCTTCAGATCAACCTCTGCGCTCTCAATATTGATATCGGCCTGCTTGATGATCAGGTTCTTCTCCCGCGCATAGTTTACGCATTCTTCCAAGCTCCATTTTTTTTGACTGAAGGCCGTGGTAGTTATAAACAAGGTCGCCCCCAGGATGAAGATCAGGTTTTTCATGTATGATGGTTGTTTTTAGTCAACTGCATTTGGCGGAACTCCAGTCCCCTGAACCCGGATCGAAATCAGTGGTATTCTGATGGTCGGCCAGGCTTTACCATGGATTTATAAATCGTCCCAATGATACGGATGGATTGCATCTTGCAATAATAAAATCTATTAAGCTCGGGGAATTCCGGATGAACCGCCCGTAAACCAGGCAAAGTGATCAATTTGACCGATAAATGGTGTCCGGATTAACGGGCCTGGGATAGAATGTACGCACGTAAATCTTCTAATTGCTGTACGCTCATTTTCTCTGCCGTATACTGAGGCATGTACGCTTTTTTGCCAGTCAAAGGGGAGGTTCCCCAGCGGACTACCTGGTAAATCGAATAGCGATCGTAGGCAAGGAGATGCTTCTCCAAAAACCGAAACGTCATTCGCGTATTATCCAGTGCAAAGAACGAATAACGCTCATCCTCGTGACAATGGAGGCAGCTGAGTTCATAGATGTATTTTCCATTCTCAGGATCGCCTTCAACACCAGGAGCACCTGCTTTGCGGTCATCCGGCGGAGCAATAAATGTCGCTGGCGAATGGTCCAGATATTTGGAGTGAATCAGTTCCCGGGCCTCTGCATTATTGCCTTCACCGCGCAAAGCTTGCTGAATGGTGGCCATTTCTTTATCACTCAGGTCGAGGTCTTTCAGCCGGTAACCCAACGTCCAGAAATAAGCGAGAACCGATTCCATCTCCCAGGGTTCGAGCTCCCTACCCTGAGAACATTCAATGGCGCAAAGGTGAATGGCTTCCCTCAGGCTTTTGCGGGCAGGCTCAACCAGATCACCATACTTTTTGTAATAATCGCCGTTGTACCAGGATTTCTTATTGACGGTGCCATAAAACGTGGTCCCCTGTAAAAAGCTCAATTCATTGGTCCGGGCATAATCAAGCCGTGCCTGCGGGTCCGCAACGGTCAGGTCTGGATCCTCACGCACCTGATTATGGCACGATGTACAGACAAAATGTCGGGATTGTTTGGTCGTGCGCCCTCCATCCGGACGCGTGGTGATGCCATATTTTACCAATTCTTCTCCTCGTTTTGCGGAGGCACCCGTGACACTCATGTCCGCACGATTGGGCGAAGGGGGCTCACCGAGGAGTCCCAGGATAACAGAAACTTCCGTATCATCGGCCACAACCGGTCTATCCGGTGAGGAGGAGGCGATCATTGCCACCAAAGCCATTAGCACGAACCCTGAGATAACACCAATTCGCATCACATTACAATATTTTGAACAGGCGTGAAATGGTAAAACCTAACCGGAACTCTCCTTTACGCCACGATTTACGCGTATAGGGAATAAAATCGGTCTCGGCAATTCCGGTCGCATTGGTCAGATTAACCTGGAATACATGTCCTCCGGTCTCGATCTCAATGCCCACACCCAATGGCATATAATAATCATTTTCAGAAGTACGCAAGGAGGAGATCGGATAAGCCGCATCAAGCAGAAGTGCCAGGGACTTGCTCACTTTCAACCGGGATGCCAAGCCAACGGACCAAATGTCGTTCTGGTCTCCAAAGGATACAATATTGCGGTGGGTCCACCCCGCATTTATCTGGAGAGAGAACCCGGGCGTAAAATGCCTCGCAATCAATAGTTCTCCATGATACGAAAGCCGGTGTTTTACCGTCGCAAAATAATTGATTGCTGTTGCATCATTGGACTTGGACATGGTAGTAATGGAAGCTAATCCATAAGCGGTCACCGAAACAGGTGTACCTTCGTTTTGAGTAAGGATCCGGTATTTGACGTTCCCGTGCAAGAGCTGCCGCAGGGGGCCGGAGCCTTTTGTCCTGCCGATCCCTACGGTTGCGTGGTCGGTAATGCCATAGTCAAATCCAATAAAAATATCGCTGGCATCTTCCAATCCGTAAAAGGTGTTCCATCCTCCGAAAGGGCCGGCAATGTCTCCGAATCGGTGTCCAACACGGAAGTCCAGCCGGTACTGCGCAACGGTTTCAACACTTTGGGTATTAATGACCCGGGTGTCCTGAAAGGTTCGCTCCATATACTGGGCGAATCCCCGTGTGCTTATCGAACTCAAACATAATATGAGAATCAACCACTTATGCATATCATTCAGGATAATCTTTTGACACCCAACAGGATATAAGATCCAATTCTTCCAGTGTAAGATCCTTGGGGCCGGGGTTATCGATCCAGTTCGGCGGCATTCCAACTTCAGGATCATCTTTAAGATCGAGCACGTAATATTTGAATTCGGTGTCTTTAAGGTAAGGTCTCAATGAGGTATAACTGGTGAAATCACCGGGCGCTTTGGTACCTGCGACATGACAACCGGATAATGCACAATTCTTATCGATGATTGGCTTGATGGTGGTCTGGTAGGTGGCCTGGGCGGTATCACAAAATGCCGGCGCTTCCGGTTCCGGCAGGATGTCGTACGTACAACGTCCCCACATGGACGCCAACGCAACTCCAACAAATATGATCCAAAGGTGCCTCATACAACCTGCTTCGAATTGTAAAATTGGAAAATACGAGACACATAGACAACTATTCTCATCCGATTAATGTTTTAAATTTGCATTCTCGTAAACGATAAAAATTATACTGTTATGTATCCTATAGAATTAGTACGGCCTATGGCTGCAGACTTAACCAATTATGGTTTTTCAAGTCTGACCACAGCTGAGGAAGTTGATGATATTTTACAAAATGACGAAGGCACCACCCTTCTTGTAGTCAATTCGGTCTGCGGATGTGCCGCAGCAAATGCACGGCCAGGAGCTAAATTAGCTTTACAAAACGGCATCAAGCCCGACAAGCTGTTCACGGTATTTGCAGGTGTAGATCGCGAGGCAACCGAACGGGCGCGGGAATACCTCCTGCCCTATCCTCCTTCAAGCCCGTCCATTGCACTATTTAAAGATGGCAAACTGGTGCATTTCCTGGAAAGACATCATATCGAAGGCCGGTCTGCTGATATTATTGCAGCCAATCTGAAGATGGCCTTTGATGCCTATTGTCAATAAGTTGATTTCGATACGGAATAAGGTGCATTTATGGAAAGAAGCAGCAGCATTTATCCATAGATGCACCGACCTCCTTGGGCTTTTAATCCTCTGTGCGGATCCACTCCCATTTTCCATCCACCATTGTTCTCATAATTCTGGTCTCCCGAATGGACTCGGGTGCTATGGTCAATAGATTTCGATCCATAACCACCAGGTCAGCCAGATAACCCGGCTCCAATCTCCCGACCCGGTCCTCCATTTTACAGGCATAAGCTCCGCCGGAAGTATATGCCCGCAGCGCCTGCTCGACGGTTATTTTTTGCTCCGGCACCCAGCCATCCGGGTTTTGACCATCCAGGGTCCTGCGGGTAGCAGCGGCATAGATGCCCGCCAATACGTCTGGTGGCGCAACAAACCAGTCGCTACCGAAGGCGACATGAGCACCGGCATCCAGGAGTGAGCGGAAGGCATAAGTCATTTTGATTCGCTCCGGTCCGATCACCTTTTCCGCCCAACAACCATCATCAATGGCATGATAAGGCTGCATACTGGCAATGGTTCCGGTTGAAACGATTTTTTGGACTAACGAGTCATTCAGATGCTGGGCGTGTTCAATCCTGAAGCGACGGTCCCGGGCGCCGTTTTTTGCATCCAGCCGATGGTAGATGTCCAGCAAGATGGCATTGGCCCGATCTCCAATAGCATGCACAATCACATGAAGACCGGCTTGATCTGCATGCGATATCCAATCTTCCAGGTCCGCTTCCGAATTCACCAGCAGCCCGGTATCATCCGGCTTGTCTGAAAATGGTTCAAAAAAAGCCGCCGTATGGCTACCCAGCGAGCCATCAACAAAACCTTTCAATCCTCCGATCCATAGGTGATCGTCGCCCGTTCCATGGGCAGCAATGGTGTCCCGGAGTCTTTCCCAGGCGGCGAGCGGGGTGACGGAATAAATGCGAACAGGGAGGTCTCCCCGGTCACGATTCCGGCGGAATACCGCATAGTCATCCCAGGTCCCCATGTGATGGACCATGGTCACGCCATTGGATAAAACATATTGACAGGCTGTGTCCAGCGCACGATCCACCTCTTCCGGGTTTGATTGGATGTACTGATCGATCAACCCCATGGCATTATCTTTAAAAATCCCGGTCGGTTTACCATCAGGCCCGATGACAACTTCTCCCCCATCGATGACCGGTAGCGGCGCATCCAATAATCCGGCGAGCTCCAAAGCTTTTGTATTGGCCAGGGCCATATGGCCATCCAGCCGATTTAAGAAAACGGGATTGTCGGGCGTAACAGAATCAATCCAACTCCGTTCCGGCAAAGCACCGCCCCAAAGCTCATGATTCCAGTCCCCACCGGTAATAAAGGTACCCGGTTTCTGGGTCCCCGCAAAGCCAGCAATACGTTCGATAAATTCAGCTCGAGTACCCGCATCACGCAATTGGACCGAGAGCAAATTAGCCCCACCCATCAAAAAATGGACGTGCGCGTCGATAAATCCCGGCGTGACAAATGCGCCCTGCCCATCCAGTAGAGCTGTCTCCGGCCCCTGGAATTGGTGGTAATCACCCTTGCCCAGGGCTTCAATTTTACCATCCCGTATGGCTATCCAGTCAGCATCCTGAAGGGTATCGGACCAAATTTGCACATGATGGATTATCGTATCGGCTGATGCCATGTTTTCCTTATTTTGGCATTGTAAACTCAAAAAAACGAGTGCGAATAAAGCACCTATTTTACAAAATTTTTGAACCGATTGCATCGAACATGTTTATTTCAGTAATGAATCCTGTTCCAAACTAGAATTGAATTTCCATTTAGAAGGACTCCACAGGCTCCTGATCGTACAAGAACCTGTAAACGAATTCAGATCAAGGTACAAATTCTGCATGAAGGACACTCTGGACACCAATGCTTTATACACAACCAACCATTTTGCGGAAGTTATCCTGCCGATAGCGATCCCTAAGCCTTACAGCTATTGGGTCCCGGAGGAATTGCAGGATCAGGTTGTGCCCGGCAAACGGGTTGAAGTCCAATTTGGGCGTCGTAAACTCTACGCCGGCATTGTCCTCCGCGTAGGACCTGTAGATGAGATCCCTTACCGGGCGAAACCCATCTTGTCTGTCCTGGATGAAGCGCCGATTGTGACCGATATCCATTTGCAATTTTGGCAATGGATCGCCGACTATTACCTCTGCACGATCGGAGAAGTAATGCATGCGGCATTGCCGGCAAGCCTGAAATTAACCAGTGAAACCACGATCCTTTTGCATCCGGACTTTGAGGATCATTTCGAGGACCTGGATGATCAGGAATACCTGATCGCGGAGGCGCTGACCATCCGGCATGAACTAAGTCTTGAAGACGTTCAGGGAATTCTGCAAATTAAAACCATTTATCCAATCATTAACCGGCTGTTGGTTAAAGGAGTATTGCTGATCAAAGAGGAGCTGCAAGATGGGTACAAACCCAAAACGGTGGACATTATTCAACTGGCCGATGCCTTTGTTACGGATACCAACGCCGCCTTTGAACTGACCGCACGAGCGCCTAAACAAACCGAAACATTACTGCACTTTTATCAACTTTTCCGGGAGAAAGGCCGGGTTACCCGGGAAGATTTCCATCAGCATCCGGAGATGCAGGCTAACCTGATACCCGCACTGGTGAAAAAAGGAATACTCGAAATCGTGCCGGAGGAGGTATCCCGGCTGAAACGGAATGAAAGTCCACAAAACGAACTACCGGCTTTGACCGGGCAGCAAATTGAAGCTCTTGATGCTATCCATGCCCATTGGGAATACCATTACCCCATCCTCCTTTATGGTATAACCGGAAGCGGCAAGACGCGGGTCTACATTGAACTGGCCAGGGAAATGCTGGCGAGCGGCAAACAAATTCTTTACCTCTTACCGGAGATAGCCCTGACGACACAGGTCATAGAACGTCTCAGGCGCATCTTTGGTAATCAGATCATTGTATCCCACTCCAAATTATCATCGGCCGAGCGAGTTGAAGTCTGGAAAGCGGTGTTAAGCGGTCAGGGCATGGTGGTCGGCGCCCGCAGCGCGCTGTTTTTGCCATTCAACAACCTGGGGTTGATCGTGGTGGATGAAGAACACGATTCATCCTTCAAGCAGGCTGATCCGGCTCCCCGCTACAATGCCCGCGACGCTGCATTGGTTCTAAGCCGAATGCAACGGGCAAAAATTATCCTGGGCTCGGCCACTCCTTCGTTTGAAAGCTATTACAACGCACAAAAGGATAAGTACAAATTGATCCACATGCCCGAACGGGTTGGGGATGCCGTTTTGCCGGTGACTGAGGTTGTAGACCTGAAGGCATTCCAACGCAAACGACAGATGAAACATGAGTTCTCACCGCCACTGCTAGCGGCGATTGAATCAACCATTCAAAAGGGCAAACAAGTCATCCTCTTCCAGAATCGACGGGGTTTTTCGCCCTATTTGCACTGCAAAATATGTGATTTCCATGCCCAGTGCGTACACTGCGATGTCAGTCTGACGTACCACAAGTATTTCAACAAGTTGGTATGTCACTATTGCTCGTACCAAACCGATATCCCCAAATATTGTCCGGACTGTGGCTCGGATCAGTTGGAGCTAAAAGGATTCGGTACAGAAAAAATTGAAGAAAATCTTAGAATACTGATGCCCGCATTACGCATCGGAAGGATGGACCTGGATACCGTCAAGACCGTCAAAGCGCAGGAAAAGATCCTGCAAGACCTGGAGCTTAAACGTCTTGACGTCGTCATCGGCACCCAGATGGTGACCAAGGGACTGGACTTTCCTGGAATTGGGTTGGTTGCTATCCTGCAGGTTGACCAAATGTTGCATTATCCCGACTACCGGGCGAATGAAAGAGCCTATCAACTCATCACCCAGGTCAGTGGCCGTGCAGGCCGGAAAGATAGTCAGGGGCAGGTCATCTTGCAGACTTATCAGCCTGAACATCCGGTCATTCAGGATGTCCTCAAGAACCACTATCAATCATTTTATGCTTATGAAATGCTTGAACGGAAGAAATTTGGGTATCCACCTTACACCCGTCAGGTCCTTCTGGTCCTTAAACACAAAACGGCCAAAACCGTTTTTGAGGGCGGCAAATGGCTGACCCGGCGATTGCGTGAAAAACTACCCGAGCGGGTTAAGGGTCCAAGTGAACCAACCGTAGCCCGTGTTCGGAACCAATACGTGCGCCATGTCCTGATTACCCTGGACAAACGATTGGAACATCTGCAACAAGTAAAAGATTTTATTGAAAACAGCATCAGTGACCTGAAGGCGGAGGAAGGTTTCAGTACCATTCGGGTGAATGTGGATGTGGATCCGTATTAAGAAGGGAAGGCTGGGTCGATCAGAAGTTAAGAAGTAAGCCGAAGCAATCACCTCTAAACTTCTGATCTTTACGAGCCACTTCTATCAGAAGTCAACATACCTAAGGAGTGGAGCATACCGGAGTCGAACCGGTGACCTCTTGCATGCCATGCAAGCGCTCTAGCCAGCTGAGCTAATGCCCCAGGTTTAGCGGACAGCAAAGATAGAAATTGATTTTAGATTTCACCGGGAGATAATCAGTTAATCCGTCGATTTGTTTATCCGCTTACGGACAACGAACGATCAGCTACCGGCTATTAACGACCAGGTACTGAGGACAGACTACCCCTCTACCGGAATATCTCCCCTTTTAGCCGCCCGGATTATCTTTTTATTAGCCGTGAGGATTACCTCGACGCGACGATTTTGCTGACGACCTGCCGCAGTGTCGTTGGACACGATCGGATCGGATTCACCCATCCCTTCCGTATCCAATCGTTTGCCGGCTACCGCGTCTTGCCGCAGGTATTCATCCACAGAAGCAGCTCGTTTTTTAGAGAGTTCCAGATTGTAGGCGACTGTTCCCGTATTATCGGTATGACCCATGACCAGAATATCCGTCCCATCGTATTTATTCAGCGTTTTTGCCAGATTATCCAGGTTATTTTTGGTCTCGGCCCGTAATGCGTACGAGTCGATGTTAAACAACAGTCCGGAATCAAAGGTGATCAGAATTCCTTCACCGATACGTTCAACTTTGGCTCCTTCGAGGTCCTTACGGATTTCTTCGGCTTGCTTATCCATGTAGTTCCCGATCAGGGCGCCAGCCGTACCTCCGATAGCTGCGCCGACCAGAACACCCACCGCCCTGTTGTTTTTGGCAATAACGCCGCCTACCACTCCGCCGGCGGTAGCACCGATCACCGCACCTTTGACTTTTCGCGATGCATTACACTGGAGATTGACTAAAGCGATAGATACCAATAGGGATAGCATGAGCACTTTGCGCATCATAGATTTCACGTTTTGATTTTAACTATAACGAATTACACATGCAAATTCTTATGATAAAGGCCTGGGCGTGAATTTTCAGATTGCACAACCGACCATTGTGCCACTGTCCGCGATGTGATCTACATCACGTTGATTCCGCTCGAATTCCATTTATTTTGTGTCATGCAAACACCGTGGTATAATCGCTGGGAAAACATTCTCCCCATGGCCCTTATGCTGGGCCTTTTGCCTTTTTTTCCTGAACCGCACCTTATTGGGAAGATCCGCTGGATCGCAGGTGGGGCTCATGGAATGGGTCTAATGGATTGGTTTGACTTTTTCTGGCATGGTTGGCCTTGGATACTGGTTATCCGTCTCGCGTATTTGCAGTTCATCGCGAAGAAAATGCCGGCCGAAACCAGTCCCGCTAAGAAATCCTGATCAGGGTACAAGAACAGGAGCCCTTTACAATTTCACCTTTAGAATACTGATTCATTCAGTCCACTGATAATAATGCAGATTATCGGGAAGGCAACCGCTTAACGCTGGCGATTGTGCCGGCTACCGTAGCCAGTGGAGGTGCAATCATCAATCCGATGACCGGGATGAAGAGCATAAGCATAAACGGAATACCATTGCCTAATGCCAGCCCCCGATGCTCGCGGATGAATTGTCGGCTTGCCTTACGCTTAAGATGGCGCTCCATCGTGTAATCCAGATTACCGAAACCCGCATAAAAGGATTGCGTCAAAAAGATCAACACGGGAGATAATAAGTTGACCACCGGGACCAGGCCAAGAAGGATCCATGCCAATGTCCACAGAAGTTCGCGAATCAGGTTGCCGACGGCCAATCTTAATCCACGAATAAACTCATATACCACCCGTTTACCCGAAAAGGTGGTATCCGGATCACTGCCGGTGAGGATTTGTTCTACACGTTCAGACAGGGGACTCATGAAGGGTGACATCACTGCCATCAGCAGATTTTTTAGCACAATCACGCCCAATAATCCGATCAGGACACCTCCAACCCACACCGCATGATCTGCTAAAAAACGATCGACTGCATCCCAGGGTAACCAGGTCAGCCATCCGACCACCAGCGTACCCAATGGGACGGCCAGGAAATATAACATCAATCCGAATAGCGCCGAAAGGATTAGTGCACTCCAGATGGCAGGACCTATAAAATAACGACCCAACCGGTAATCACGGATCATGGAATAGGCACGAAAATAGGCAGCAAGGGCTCCGAAAAAATCACTAAACATATGCAGAGAGGTCAGTTCCTTTCGAAACTAAGCCATCGCTGGAACTAATTCCAGTGCAAAGGACGGATCGCTTCCAGCAATCGACCAACCTTGGGCCAAGGCATTAGAGTTGGGATTATTCGGCTTTTTTCTTGCGTTTGGTCTTGAAGAGTTCAACCACTTCTTTGTCCCGGAGGAAGCCCAGTTCGACGAAAGCAGAAGAAACGAATTTTTTGATATCCTGATAGTCCTTGCCACGCTTATCGATGTATACTTTTAACAACCGCTTGATGTAAGCCAAACTGAAATTTTTGATCTCCTGATTAAATTCCTGGTTGGCAAACATATTCATATACATCGTGAATACTTTGTTGTACTCAAAGTATTCGGGATATTCGTTGGTAGGCAGGTTGTCCATCAGCTTCCGGAAATTCATCAATAAAGTTTGACGAACTGCCTCATTAACAGTCGATAATCCTTCGTGACTATCGTAATACCCGCGGATGGCCTGGATCGTATCTTCATGCACGTAGCCTTTGGAATAGAGTTCGTCCATCAGCTGGTAAAAGCCCAGCATGTCATCCTTGATTTTTTTATCCAGCAAATCCAGGACACGCTGCTGACATTTACCGTCAATAAACACGCCGTGTTCAACCAGATTGATAATGAACTGAAAATAGTCCTCATTAAAGGTCGGATTCTCCTTGCGGGCGCGGTTCAAATCCTGTTCCAGCACTTTTTTATCCTGATTGTTCAGGTCATAAAAATTGGCCACGATCGCAAGCACCTGGGTGTATTCCTGGGTCCCTTTGATTTTGGGATTCTGCAGCATCTGAATAATCTGATACAGAAAGCTGTTGTTGTCATCATACCTGCGGATGCGCTCAAGCAGGAAGGTACGTAAGGAAGGATACAAGATCTTGAGCTCCTCCACGGTTTCCGGAAACTCGGCGGTCAGGAAGTTCGCATTTACGAATTGACGTTTGAATTTAGCCCGGCCAATACGGCGTTCTTCTTTCTCCTGGTACTTAGGCATCACCTGAGCATTAAGGAAATGAATGACGCGTTTGTTCGAGATATCGTTCATCAGGTGGGAGATCCAGATCCTGCTGCTTAATGCAAAGCCCACCTGAATAGCCTGCCCAATCCGCTGTTTCAGTATTTCAAAATTGGAAGAATTGCAGATGGCCAAGAGTACTTCTCGGAAGTGATCCTGAGGTCTGATGTATTTATATGCTTCATTGACTTCTCCACGCAAGACCGAATACCCAAGGATTCGGGGCATATATAACCCTTCAAAGGATTCATCAAGCATCTCTTTCTCCAGTGCAATGATTTGCAAGGGATGGTGTGTAGCAACGGATTCGTGCAATTCAGCCAGGGCTGGTTCAAAAGCATCACGCAATGCCTGATAATCTTCTTCTTCCTCGGATTCCAGGTAGGCAGCCAGTAACTCACTGGCTTGAATTTGCTGAGCAATGGATTCGAGCTGATCTTTATAGGATTTTAGTAGAGCTTCCATACGATAAATTGAGTGATCTTTTAGCAAGCAGTGAATACAGATCCCGGCAAGTTTTTGGCTTACCCACTGTAAAAAACCTACTTGTTCGTATCAAAAAATTGGGGAATATCCCATTAAAACAAACCTAGTAAAACCCACCAGAGGCTTTACTAGGCTTGTCAAAGATAAACAAATCGGAATTTCTCCCGATGTCTTATTTCTTATTCTTCGTCCTTTGTGGACTCTTCCTGAGCTTCAGCTTCCGGTGCAGGCGTTTCAGAAGCAGCTGCTTCTTCATTTTCTGCAGATGTTTCCTCCGGGGCTTCGGCAGCAGCAACTGATTCTTCGGCAACTTCCGAAGCTGCCTCAACAGCTTCTTCTGCAACAGCTTCTTCTGCAATCACGGCAGCAGCGGTTTCAACCGTTTCTTCAGCTACTTCCGCTACTTCTTGAGCTTCTTCTGCTTCGGCGGCAGCTTCAGCCGCTTTAGGCTTGGTGGATTTTACTATACCAAATACTTTTTCGTGGAATGTACGCTGCACTTCCGTCTCTTTCTCAACGTGTTTTGCAATTTGCGATTCTTTTCCACTTAACCATTTGGTAAACATTTCCTCAGCTTGCTCCTGGGTGAAGGCCCCTTTCTTTACGCCACGGAGTAAATGTTTCTTGTGCAAAACACCCTTGTAGCGCAAAATTGCTTTAGCCGTATCGGTAGGTTGTGCACCTTTCATCAACCAATCCAGCGCCTTATCGCGATCAAGATCGATGCTTGCTGGTTTGGTCATGGGGTTGTACGTACCCAATTTTTCAATAAAGCGACCATCACGTGGTGCCCGTGCATCCGCTACTACGATGTGGTAGAACGGTGCTTTTTTGCGCCCCCGGCGCTGTAATCTGATTTTTACTGACATCAGTTAAAATTTATTTGGTTTAACCATACCCGGCTCGTCCGTTCAACGGACCCGGGCTTTTAACAGGGCTGCAAAGATAATGGAAATCCTGATAAGAATAAATAAATGTTTATTCGCCGTGTTTTAAAATGAACACTTACCTGAGCAATCAAATTTAGTGTGCCAACCTTTTCGGTCAACTGAATGCACCATTCAACATTCAACATTCAACATTCAACATTTCTATCAGTCTCTCCTGGCCCACACCTCATGGAGCGGCTCCCCTTTGCTGGACTTTCCGCTATGGTACCAGTCGCTGTCCTTGACTTGAAAATCAAACGATAGTGATGCGCCTACACGGGATTTATCGCGGGAAAAGAAGCGGATGATTTCGGTGTATTTACCGTCTACGGCGGTGTAATCGCCACCTCCGGTGCCGAAGAATTCTTTCGTTTCGGTATTGTAGGCGATCCATTGGAAATGAGAACCCGTCAGGATCTTCATGGTTTTCCGTGGTTGGTTGAGATCACGCCGGTTCACCTGACCCTGATCATCAACTCGCCCTGCCATAAGCCAGGCCCCGGTCAATGGTGTAAATGCCGGGTTATCCGCACGCTTCCAGGTCAATTTGCTGCCTCCATCACCGGAAATCAATTGTTCTCCGGTCACGATAAAACTCCAGCTTTCCTGGTTGCCTACCTGATCCGGCTTATCGGTACTGAACTCATAGGTAACTCGCATTTTACCGCCATCGGGCATCCAGGTGCCCCCTTTCGTCCAGACAAAATCACCGTCATCGGTTTTGTAGAGGGTCCAGGACCAGGCCCCCTTAGTCACCAGCAATACCTGGGTTACCGGCCCGGATTTACTTTGTCCTTTGATTTCCCAGGCGCCAGTCAATAACATTTGTTGGGGTTGGGCTGAAAGTACGAGGGCAAGCAAGCTGGTGATTATGGTTAGAGCTAATCTCATGTTTGATTCATTTAATGATGCATTACAAAAATGGAATTATTTGTGCAAAGATGAAATCCCTATTTGGCAACCAATAACCCTGAAAGCAGTGTATTTATAGGCCGATAATGGTTGGCTTTGCTTTAAAAATCCATCTTCACCCTTAAATTAACCCGTCTGCTGGTCAGATAGTTGGGGATGGAATATTGCACATTGTAAATGGACTTGATCCAGGTCTGGGAGGCTACGTTTTGCTGGCCCATCAGATTGAATACTTCAATACTCAGCCAGGTATTGTCCGTAAAGCGTAACCAGTGATTAGGCTTTCTATCCCGCCAGCTGGCATTCCACAATAAAAAGGAAAAACCAATATCGGCGCGTTGATAGAGCGGAAAACGATAGGTGTTGCGATAAATGCGGTTGTTGTCCTTCAGCCCATAAGGCAATCCGGTACCCACGGTCAGGTTGAGGTGTACCTTAAAATTCTCATTGCGGGGCAGATAATCCTGGAAAAAAATGGAAGCCTGCACCAGTCGATCGGTTGGACGGGGCACATCCTTAACCGGTGTCCCTTCACTGCTGCCTACCTTGCGTTCCAGATGGGTGATTCCATCGATTTGCTCGCGTGCCCGGAGGAAAGAAAGGTTGATCCAGCTCTCCGCACCGGAAACAAATTCTCCGTTAAAGCGCATATCCCAGCCCATAACATAACCTTTACCCTCATTTTCGCCATAGTAGCGAATACGCACGTTGTCGATGTCGTAAAAGATCAGGTCCCACAATTTTTTATAGTAGATCTCACTGATGAAGCGGATTGGGGTGGGATTTTTCTTGCCTATCTCAAAGTCCCAAGTCCATCCTGCCAGTAGGTGGGCAGACTTTTGGGCGCGAATATCCCGGTTCAGGGTTCCATCAGGACGACGCAGCTCACGATAGAACGCCGGCTGATCGTAGATTCCTGCGGCCAGACGAAAAGAAATATTGCGGTCCCACTGCAGTGGTTTTACCAGCCATTGCACCCGCGGAGAAAAGAGCAACTCGTTATTCAGGGTCCAGAAACTCAACCGGGCGCCATAAGTCAGTTGTGACTCCGCCCGGGTACTCTCCCTGCTCCAGGTGTTCTGAACAAACGTCGAAAACCGGGAAGACATCAGGCTATTGGCGCTCTTGAGATTGTAATCCACCTGGACAGCCTCCGGATCATAGGGCAAGGAGAAGCCGGCCGAATCCAGACGCTCCCATTCGTTGATACGATCCGCAATGTCTTCGTACTGGGCCGAGACGCCCCATTGGATAAACTGGGTATTCCCTCCGGTGCCGTATTCGATGCCCCCCTTGTGCTGCAGAGTGTAGATATCCGATTCCAGATAGTCCCGGACATATTGATGCTGGATGCCGGTTCCCAGGGTCAGCAGTTCTTTTCCGGCGTCATCGGCTCCCAGGTCGGTCTCAATCACACTCAGCCGATATGCGCCTTCGATATCGATGGTCTCCACTTCGCGGCTGGACTGATGGGAAGCCAGGAACTTTAAAAACAGTGGATTTACATCTCGTTCAGGAAGATAAGTCAGACTTAACCCGTTCATGGTCGTGGTAAACCGGTCGCGTTCGCGTCCTTCAAAGACAGCAAACAGCCGCAATGCAAAATCAATCAATCCGGTTGCCGTACTGCGTTCCACCGGACGGAATTGGAATTCACTGCGGTTGTAATTCGTCAGGTACCCCAATTGCCAATTGCGATTGAGGTCATAGGTAAAATAGCCCTGGACATCGGCAAAGTTTGGGGTATATTCCCCGGACAGGTCCAGTGATCCCAGTATGTAACGGGTGTCTTTGTAGCGGGCACCTAATAAATAGCGGAAGCGCCGGTAGTTGTCGTCTCCCAACACTTTTGAACCTTCACAATGAAATGAGCCACCCAACAAGCTCGCACCCACAGAATAGTGTGTCGAATCGGGCCGTTTGTAGCTAATGTCCAATACCGAAGACAACTTGTCACCATACTTGGCTTGAAATCCACCGGAAGAAAATTGCAGGTCCCGGATCAGATCAATATTGGGAAAACTAAGTCCTTCCTGTTGTCCGGCGCGGATCAATTGGGGTCGGTAAATCTCAAAGTCGTTGACATAAACCAGGTTTTCATCGTAATTACCCCCCCGGACAGAATATTGTGAGGTAAGCTCTCCCCCACTCCCGGAACTGGTACCCAGGGCGATATGAGGCAAGACGCTTTCCAGGTTGCCGGTCGTGGTCGGCAGCGTTTTTAACACGTCAACGTCCTGACGGACTGTTCCGGCATTTTGTATCTGATTGGCTTTGACCTCTATCTCAATCTCCTGGTCTGTAGGCATCATATTGGCGTCCACCCGCACCCTTCTACCGGAAACAAATGGTCCTATTTGCCTTTTACTGTCCTCGTAACCCAGCCGGGTAAATACCAGGGTAATTACGGTGTCCGCCGGGATATCCAGGCTATAGTTGCCGCGCCCGTCCGTCTCCGTGACCTGCTGGGTTCCCTGAATGTAGATCGTCACCAACTCGACCGGAGCAGAGGTGCGTGAATCCTTCACCTGGCCATGAACAGTTGCCTGCTGGGCCATTGTGAGCACCGACCACCCGATACTCAGGATCCCTATGATCCAGCTTCTGCTAGGCCAGGAGTGCATCACGTCCGATGTGCTTAAGTTGAGCAATCATTTGGGTTGGATCCGGCGCTTTAAAAACAGTACTTCCGGCGACCATCACATTACATCCGGCTTCCAGGATCTTTCCTGCATTGTGCAATCCTACGCCCCCGTCTATGGAGATCAGCGCTTTGAGGTTACGCTCTACCAGCCGATATTTCAGCTGTTCTATTTTCTTAAGGGATTGATAAATAAATTTTTGTCCGCCAAAGCCCGGATTGACCGACATGATCAACACCTGGTCCAGGTCTTCCAGGATATCTTCCAGCAAAGCGACCGGCGTATGCGGATTAATCGCTACACCTGCTTTCGCTCCCGACTCCTTGATTTGTTGAATAGTGCGGTGGAGATGCGGGCAGGCTTCGTAGTGGACGATGATGTGATCCGCTCCTGCCTCACGGAAAGCATCGATGTACTTTTCCGGTTCTACGATCATTAAATGTACATCCAGCGGCTTGGTGGTCAGCGGTCGGATGGCTTTGACAATCATCATTCCAAAAGAGATATTCGGAACAAACCTGCCGTCCATGACATCCACGTGTATCCAGTCGGCTTCGCTGTTCTGTAACATTTGAATGTCTTTACCCAGTTGGGTGAAATCAGCGGCCAGGATCGAGGGCGCTATCAGATGTGTCATGTAAGCATTTTGATTTGATCATCAGAAAACAAGGGCAAAAATGAAAATTTTCTGAGGATCTGAGCTACCGTCACAACGTCTTTTTGGCAGTATTCCTGAATCCTCGGCAAATCTGCGTCGATCCAGAAGACACGGCCTACCTGACTTCCATCGATATCTCCTTTAGGTGTAGGCACATCAAAACAAGCAGCCAGCAAGTCCAGTGAGGTAAAGTGTTTGTTATCGCCAAATTTCCACAAATCCATCGTATCGACCAGGTATTTGGTCTCCCAGGGCTTCTTCCCATGCAGGTTCAACAAATTGGGCAACGGAATACCCAGGATCATCATCCGGCGGGCGAGATAGGGCACATCGAACTCCTTAATGTTATGACCACACAAAAAATGATTGTCCACATCGTAGTAAAACTGGTCCAATAAGTCTTTAAACGCATTTAGGAGCTGCCATTCGTCTTCACCAGCGAAAGACTTGATGCGCAATACCTCATGACCCTCCTGACGGGAAACAAAACCGACTGAAATGCAACATACTTTCCCGAACTCTGCAAATATGGCAGCCCGGTCCTGATAAGCGCCTTCCACCTCTTTTTCCGACAGCGGCTCGTCGTATTGACGTAACACGTGCTTGGCTTTGTGAGCCCAAAGCTTGCCCATCCGCTCATCAAGATCCTGAAAGACAGCTTTTTGTGAAACAGTTTCAATATCGAAGAACAAGATTTTGGAAAAATCAATGGAAATGGCCATGAAAGCATAATTTTTTCGTGGGAAAATCAGTTATATAGCACAATGGACGGATTTTGCCGTTCGTTAGAATGAAAATAAGACTTAAATTAAAACTGTGAAATTATGTCAGAGGCTAAAAAGCAAAATTTCTCAACCCTTCTATGGATCCTACTGGTGGCTTCTTTAGCTGCCAATACGTACCTCCTGATCGACCACTCTCAGAAAAACAAGAAAATCGAACAACAGGTTGCAAGCCTGACGGAAACCGAACAACTCAAGTCAGAACTTGAAAAACAATACTACGAAGCGCTTTCAGATCTGGAAGAAATGCGCGGCAACAACTCTGAGCTGAATCAAATGATTGAGTCTCAAAAAGAAGAACTGAAAGTTCAGAAAGATAAGATCGCTGGTTTAATCAAAAACGGATCTGATCTGAAATCAGCCCGCGCAGAATTGTCCAAATTGCGTGAGCAGGCTGAACAATACATTGCTCAGATAGAGCAGCTTACGGCTGATAATGCAACCCTGACTGCTCAGAATGAGAACTTATCTCGTGAAAACTCAGACCTGAGTACCGCTTATGAGAATGAGCGTCTGAACAACGATGAGTTGCAGACCGCCAAGGCTGCCTTAATGAGCGAAAAAGAGACGCTTTCAAAAGAAAATGCAGACCTTTCCTCCAAAGTAAATGTGGCATCGGTAATCGATGTTGACAAGATCATGGTCAAAGGAATTATGGTCAAAGAAAGTGGAAAACAGCGTGAAAAAGCACGTGCCAACAAAGTTAATCAGTTGAGTATCTGCTTTACCGCCGAAGAAAACAAAGTGTCTGAGCCAGGCATTGAGCAATTCTTCATCCGCATCATTAACCCGACCGGTGAAACCATGGCTTTCGAGAACTTCGGTTCAGGCATCATGGTCAACCAGGCTACCGGAGACCAGGTACCCTACACACACATTAAAGGCCTGCAATACAACAACGAAGAGGCCAATGCTTGTCTGGACTGGGCACCAAATATTGACTTCCAGCCCGGCGATTATAAAATTGAAATTTTCAACAAAGGCTTCCTTGCAGGTAGCGCTGAGTTCACCCTGAAGTAAATTATTCAAACGAACCGTTTGAACCGCAACTGCCCGGTACATTCATACCTGATGTGCCGGGCAGTTTGCTTTTATATGCTACCGTGTTTTGACACTACGCGTTTACCTGTTTACGATAATTGCATAGGGCGTTTTGGACCTTCACCCCATAAACATGTACCTTAGGCGCCCCGATTTGAAAAAGGAGACGTTGCGATGGGACATGTGATCGTATTTAATTTGTACTTATTATTGAATGAAATCTGGGTACCTGAAGCCTGGCTTGCAGAATTGGATCAGGATGGCCGCCCCAGAGACCTGCTGCGTCGTATTTCTAAAACCCAAATGGTCGAATGGAATATTCAGGCTGAAGACTATGTAATTCGATTGCTTGAATGGTGCGAAAAGTTGCAGTATGAGTCGCTGGACGAGAATTTCAGCCGTACGGTGAAGCGTAAAAGAGTATCCCTTAAAGAACTCTGGGCAGAGAAGGAGATCCGTTTGAGCATTGAAAAATACATAACGCGTCACCTGGATCAGTTTTACCAATTGGGGCAGAAACACGAGATATGGCTCAGCCGGGATGCGGCGACAAAGCCAATTTTATCCCATCATCTGCTCTCATTCGCTCCTTCACCTGTTACTGGCACGTTACATCTCTCCAAACACGATAACGGACTTACCTACCAACTGGTCATTCGGGATGATCAAAATCAAAAAATGGAGCATGCATCCATATTGCCACTGGTCTACTCCACGCCCGGATGGTTTGCTCACCAGAATTCCATTTATCGCTTACCAGGCATCAGTGGCAAGATGTTACTTCCCTTCCGGGACAAAGAGGAGCTTGAAGTCCGAAAACAACACGAACGAACCTGGTATCACCAATTTCTCAAGAAAAACATCGACCGTGATGCCCAGGTCGCAACAGAAGGCTTTCGCTGGGAGGAACAGACACAATTAAACTGTAGTCAGATTTCTTTTTTCAGCCATCTGTTTGACGGACGTCTATTGATGCGGTTGCAATTTGAATATCCGGACGCCCAATTTTTACTTGGAGACCGGCAACAAATCCGGAGCAAGATCATCATTCCCGAAGCCATGGACGAAGAGGTCCGTATCGTTAAGATTATTCGAAATGAAGCGCAGGAACAAGCTACCCTGGACTTTCTCCAGTCGTTGGGGCTTGCGTTAGACTATCCCCACTTTTACTGGCCAGAGTCCGATGCATTAAGTGATTTGGTTCATTTCCTCCGGGAAAACAACAACGCGCTCAAGGAACACGGTATTTTTTGCGAATACAACCATCCGGAGAGCAGGGCGCCACTGGCTCTTGATCCACCGGTTGTTGTTACAAACACCAAAAAGAGCGGTGATTGGTTTGACCTAACCATCAACATACAGATAGGCTCCCGTCAAATCCCCTTCCGTGCCTTGGTTGATGCAATCCGCCGCCGGTCGGAATTCTTTCAATTGCCGGACGGTTCTGTTTTTCTCATCCCACCTACTTGGCATACCCGCTACCGGGAATTGGCTGATTTTATGAGCGTACAGAATGACGAGGCGGATTCTGGGGACGATGCGTGCGTAAGGCTGCATGCCATGCAAAGCCACTTGCTGGAAGCCCTGGACCTCCAGCCAGCCAATACGAACTCCTCTTCCTTGCCTTCCGTTGCCCTTAACACCTGGGAAGGTGCTGAGTGGGTCAAAGCAAACCTGCGCCCTTACCAGGAAAAAGGTGTGCTCTGGATCCTGAATCTATGGCAACAAACACGGGGAGCCTGCCTGGCCGATGATATGGGACTAGGAAAAACATTGCAAGCGATAGCGGCTTTAGGTCACCACAAACAGCTTAAGAAAGCCATGATGCCGGTGGCCGAAGAATCCCTGAGTTCACCTGCTTGTCAGTTGAGTCTTTTTGATACAAGCTATACCCAAACCATTCTCCCACTCCAGGCTTTACTGGTGGTACCCGCTTCATTGGTGTACAATTGGAAGCAAGAAATCAAAAAGTTTGCACCGGGCTTTTTCGTCTATTGCCATACCGGACCGAAACGATCGAAGGACAGCCGCGCATTACTAGCCCATGATATCGTTCTCACGACCTACCACACCTTGCGGGAAGATGCGGACTGGATGGTCCCATTAAAATGGGAGTTTGTAATTCTCGATGAAAGCCAACATATTAAAAACCGAAGTTCTGATATTTCCCGTACAGTGCGAAAACTGCAAGCCGGACGCAGGCTCGCCTTGAGTGGTACTCCTGTGGAGAACAACTTGTCCGAGCTCTGGAGCCTTTTCAATTTTGTGAATGCACCTTTGTTGGGATCCTATCAGGGATTTCAGCACCAATATCAAAATCCCATCGAAAAAGATGGAAATACCGAAGTCAAATCGCGTCTTCGGGAGTTGATAGCTCCCTATTTTCTCCGGCGACGTAAAAATGAAGTGGCACCGGAACTTCCTCCGCTTACTCGTCAGGTCTTGTGGGTGGAGCTGGATGCCCGTCAAGCAGAACTTTATGAAAAGACCAAGTCTGCAGCGCGCAACGAATTACTTGCCATAGAACCCAGCCACGAATACACTTTTCAGGCGCTCAGGATCCTGATGAAGCTCAGACAAACTGCCTGCCATCCCGCTCTGGTGAGTGCGGAAGACCTGCCCAGTGGTAAAATGATGGCTGTTCTGGAAGAATTCCAACAAATCCATGACCAGGGAAGTAAAGTACTGGTTTTCAGCAGCTTTGAAAAACACTTAAGCTTATACAGTGCATGGCTGGAGGCACAAGGGTACCACTATGCCTGGTTAAGCGGAAGCAGCTCCCAGGAAGAGCGACGGTCAGCAGTGGAGAAGTTCCAGGAAGATCCGGAAGTCACCATCTTCCTGATCACGCTAAAGGCCGGAGGTACCGGCCTCAATCTGACTGCGGCGGATTACGTCTTTCTACTGGATCCCTGGTGGAATCCGCATGCCGAAGAGCAGGCTATTGCCCGGGCTCACCGCATCGGCCAGGACAAACCGGTGCATGTAATCCGGTTTATAGCCTCGGACACCATCGAAGAGAAGATCCTGCATTTGCAGGCAGATAAATGGCAGCTAAACAGTGGACTGATTGACGACGAACTGCCTCCGCTCACCCGGGAGGAGATCCGGAGTCTGTTGTGACAGGGACCAATGACTTCTCCAGGTTGCATTATGCGTGACCGATTACCTCGTTCGTCTCAGCGAGGCTTCTCGGAGCGTGCCGACACTGTCCGGTGGGGTTAAGCAAAACGGATTGAGTCGCTCGTACCTCGCTCGCAATGACAACTAACTGTCTCAGCGAGGCATCTCGGAGCGTGCCGACACTGTCTATTGGAGTTGCAAAACGGATTGCGTCGCTCGTACCTCGCTCGCAATGACAACTAACTTTCTCAGCGAAGCTTCTCGGAGCGTGCCGACACTGTCTATTGGAATTGCAAAATGGATTGCGTCGCTCGTACCTCGCTCGCAATGACAACTAACTTTCTCAGCAAGGCATCTCGGAGCGTGCCGACGCTGTCCGGTGGGGTTATGCAAGACGGATTGCGTCGCTCGTACCTCGCTCGCAATGACTCTGGTTACCACAACTCCACAACTCCACAAAACCACAACACCACAAGACCACAACACCACAACTCCACACCCCTCCTCCTCCCGTGAGTACCATCACATTGTAGCAATGGTTAATTTCGTATTTTAGTCCGTAAGAAGTATACGCATCATGTCCGAGTCTTATTTCAAACCTTATCGCGAACACACCATTGGCTCTCATCAACAATTTGATACAGCATACGGCTCCAAACCCATTGTCTATGCGGATTGGACAGCTTCCGGTCGTCTGTACGGACCCATCGAAAACCGGTTGGCGGAGATGTATCCCTATGTTGGAAACACGCATACCGAGACGACCGTTACGGGGTCATTGATGACGCAAGCTTACAAGGCATCCAAGAAGATCATCAAAAAGCATGTCGGGGCGAATGAGGAAGATGTTTTGGTTTACTTCGGATCGGGTATGACCGGAGCCATCAATAAATTTCAACGGATCCTGGGCTTCAAAGTCCCTGAGCGCGCTCTTGAATACCTGAAACTCAATGAAAATGGCTCCCTGTACCGGAGTCTGAAACCAGCCAATGACCGGCCTATCGTGTTCATTACCCATATGGAACACCATTCAAACCATACTTCCTGGCTGGAGACAGTTTGTGATGTTGAGATCATCCAGGCTACACCGGACGGATTAGTCGACCTGAATCACTTTGCCCAATTGATAGAGAACTACCAGGACCGGCCCATGAAAATTGCTGCCGTGACGGCTTGTTCCAATGTAACCGGCATCATGACACCCTACCATGAGATGGCAAAAATGATCCATCAAGCGGGTGGTTATTGCTTTGTAGATTTCGCCTGCTCAGGGCCATATATGGAGATGAACATGCACCCGGAGGAACCAGGAGCCCACCTCGATGCTATTTATTTTTCACCACATAAATTTCTGGGAGGGCCTGGCACACCCGGCGTTCTGGTCTTTAATCAAAAACTATACACAAACCGGATCCCCGATCAACCCGGCGGGGGAACCGTCCTGTATACAAATCCCTGGAAGTTCCACGAATATCTTGAAGACATTGAAGAAAGGGAAGATGGTGGCACCCCACCCTTCCTGCAAGGCATCAAAGCAGCCATGGCCATTCAGCTGAAAGAAGAAATGGGCGTCCAGCGCATGATGCAACGCGAAGAAGAACTACTAAAAATCGTCTTTGACCGGTTAGCCCGCCAACCCAAAATTCATGTCCTGGCTGGAGAACATCAGCATAGGCTCGGTGTCATTGCTTTTTATATTGATGGGGTGCACTACAACCTGGCAGCGCGTATTCTGAATGACCGTTTTGGAATTCAGGTGCGCAGCGGTTGTGCCTGTGCCGGAACCTATGGGCATTACCTGTTGCACATCAATCAGGATGTATCAATGGCTATTTTCCGGGAGATCGCCCGCGGTAACCTGACGCATAAACCCGGCTGGGTGCGCATGTCGATTCATCCAACCATGTCGGACGAAGAAGCAAACTACATTATGGACGCCATCGATGAAATGATGGAACATGCAGCAGAATGGGAAAAGGATTACCATTACGATGCACAGTCTAACGAGTACATTCACAAAACTTTTAAAGATCCATGTCCTCAAATGATTCAGGACTGGATGTATGCTCCATTCGAGGAAATGGCTAACGTATAAGCCCATTCAAGGCATAGCCAATCATCCGGACATCCAGAACGAATGGCTGTTTTGTCCATAGGTTCTAATTCAACTGCATTTCGAGCAATTGTAAAATATCCGTAGGAACTTTCACCAGCATAACCTTCCGGCCACGCTGGGCTATTGGCTGGCGGATGATTTCCGGATGCTTGCTGATCAGCGTAAGCCAATCTTCTGTATCCAGGTCTACTTCCGGAAAAAGTTCTTTATACTCCTGGGACTCCTTGCAAACCAGTGCTTCCGGATGCATTCCCAGTCCATCCAATAGTTCCTCCAACTGGGTTGGAGTCAAAGGCTCACGGAGTAAATTGACGGTATGCACCGGAACTTTGGATTCCTCCAGGATGGCGAGGGTCTGCTTGGATGTCTCCGAATCCGGGAGAAAATAGACATTCAACTGATTCGGGATTTTTGTTAGCTCGGACATGGTGCTATGTTTTTGGTTATCCAAAAAGACAAACTTCTACTTATAGAACACCGAATCAAGCCAGATGATTTATCTCGAACCGTTAAAATCTCAAGATCCCGGCACCACACCCACTGCATCTTGCATCCTCCAAACATTGATCCTCTACCCTATCCACGGAAAGCGTCCAAAAGGATCTACCGGTAACAGCGATAAGCAAGTCCTTGACTCCGGTTAAGACACTACAAGCAGCTAAATAGCTATTAAGAAAATCTTTCTAATTTTGAGCACTTGATTGCGCATTTGGGCCCGAACCCGTTCGATAAGGAGTTAATGGCTGGGAAATTGGATGAATTTTCTCTGAAAGCTTTCTCCTGAAAGCATAATGACTTAATCAAGGGACAAGCGCTGAACCTATTATTTCTGGCCTTGTTATTTTGGAATAGTAGCCTTACCATGAGCAATAGCAGTTACCAATCCTCTACCGTTTCAGTGGTCAAGGGGTGGTTTCTCGATAGTAGTTGGCTTATAAATTCTGGCTTGGAGGTAGCCATTCATGTTATTTAAACGCATTAAATCGAATAAAGATATATCAGACAATGAATTTGATAAAGTTTATCCGAAAAGTATCCGGACATTATCCGACCTGCACTTTACATCCGTAAAAGTGGCAAAATTAGCTTCTGATTTCCTCTGTGAGAAAAGTAATCCTGTCCTCGATATCGGTGCCGGGGTTGGAAAATTTTGTATGATCGGCTCCTCATGGACAAAAGGAGAATATATAGGTGTGGAACAGAGGGCCAATCTGTGCGAAATAGCCAATCAGGTGATTGAAAGATATGAACTTGATCGCGTAAGCATGGTAAATGCCAATATTTTAGACATACCTTTTTCAGAATTTAAATCATTTTACTTTTTTAATGCTTTCCACGAAAATATTTGCAAGGATGATCCGATTGATCAATCCACAGACCTTGGCCGCCATTTGTACGACGCCTATGTGAAATACATGCGGGAAGAATTGGATTCAATGCCTCAAGGGACAAGATTGGTTACCTATTATGGTTTTTTAAAAGAAGTACCAAAATCCTATAAATTAGTCCACGAAGCAGAAGGTGGACCACTGAAATTTTGGGAGAGATCGTAAGTATCTATTTAACCCAAGATCTGTTTAATTCATTTCACAGTTATTTTTTATACCCGGAAACAATAGGCTTCACCCCTTAAAATCCCGGCACCACCATCACCATATTTTACATCACCCTTACCATTTCACGTCCGCAGTACCGATGGAAACAGCACTAAAAAACCCATATCTTCCAATGATATTGGAATGTATTGGCCGCTGATTGGTGAAAGCATTACTCAAGGTACTTTCCTCATGATTCAAACTCTCATAGAACTTGTATCATTAATCTGTGAAAACATCAATCATTGGATGGACATATAGTGGATTTTTCTATTAATATTTTCATGTAAATAGAATGAAATGAAAAACAATTTATAATCCAAATAGGATCGATTATTCAAACCATTATCATTTCATAATAAAATAGTACAATCTCACTGTAATCAATGCAACCAAACTGGCAATAATCACAATAAAATTGAACTATTTAATATTTGTATTTGATGATTCTTTATTGATTAAAAAAGCGCCTAGGATTAAAAGCACGATACCAACAAAAACAATAGCATTTCTCAGATAAACACTCTCAATTTCGTCTCTTATTATAGCCAACAATCCCAATAGAACAAAACAAGCAGTGGCCAATATTTCATATTTACGATTCATAATTTCAATTTAATGAAAATTGGCCAATCAGATGACATCATTCCAAGGTAGAGACTCAACCTGACAGAACATTCAAATTACTTACGTAATTACCGAAAGAATAAACCAATATACCTTTCCAAAAATAGTATATCCCCGGTCATTCATAGACAATCATTTTGGCCACCCCTTAATACCCCGGCACCACCATCACCGCATTTTGCATCATGCGGCTGGTACCCCGCCAGAACATTCGAAACTGGGTATTATCGGGCAACAAGACGATCTTACCGCGTCCCAGAGGCACTACCGCCGCAAATGCATTTCCAGCTAACACTTTAAGGTTTGCCGTGTCCGCATAGCCGCTGGCGAGGACCTGACTCGAATCCTGCACATAATAACCCACAGTCTGAAGTTCAGCTGCCGGTTTGATAGCCATAGGACCAAAATTCAAGGAATAAACTTCTTTTTTAACCCCGAATGCCAACGGATTGGTGTTATCGACCAAGCCATTCAGGGCTGATCCCGGGATGCGTTTTTTACCGAAGTAATCCTGCCGCTCGGAATAGGGTAAATACATCAGCGTTTTGGTCGTATCCTTAGGGGACTTTGTCATGGTTACTTTTGGCCAAATAGATTTTTCGTCGTTGTTGGTAAAATAATTCACCGCACTCTCGGTTGCAATCACGGTTCCTCCGGCCTGGATCCATGCTTTTAACTGGCCCGCATCTTCCTTGGCAAACACTTCATTCAAGCCGTTTCCACCTCCTGCGAGAATCAGCACATTGTAATCATTCAGATCCACATAGCCGTAACGCTGACCGAATTTGGGCAACGAGGACTGCATCAGCACACTTCCCCGCACCCGCTGAACCGGTAGTTTGGTCTCCTGGTCAAATAACCAAGATATCTGGCCTACCGTCTGGGAAGAGAAAGGATCATCAACCAGCATGGCCACTTTGGGCTGTTCGATGGGATGACTGTACCGGGAAGCAAGGTCCATTCCTTCGACCATCCTACCGGATTCGATGGCCTTAATCTCAACCTGAGCTTCCATGGCAACAGATTTCATGTCGGCTGCAATGACATCCTCTTTTCCCAGATTACGGCCGGCTAGTATAACCAGTGTTCCCTGCGGATAAGTGGTCGTTCCATCGGAAAATGGCTCCTGGGAACTACGGACCTGGTAACCTTTCTCCCACAATAAGGCCAGGGCTGTAGGTGCATAGCGCTGATCCCAGTCAATCAGATAAGCATAGGCATTGGCAGCGCCCGTCATGCCACTGGGCAGGGCCGGCAAAGTAGTCACCGGTTCGGATTTCAACGATAACATCTGACGGCAGGTATAAGCATCCAGATTGTAAGCCAGCGGCATCGACCAGGTGGCCATATCGTACATCACCGAGTCTTCGATCTCCATCTGGCGGTCCAGGATGGTGGCGATCATCAGATAACGAGGCTGGTCTGCACGGACAACGTAGGTCCCGGCATCAAAGACAGCTTTGCCGGCTTTTCCGTCGCGGTAGCTGATCGCCGCAGGAACGGTGACCGGTTGAGTCAAACGATCTACGCGTATATTTTGACGCATCAGGATAGCCAGTACATCGTGCAGATATCCCTTGCCCTTGTCGTCGCGCAGGAAATAATATTTCTCCGGAGATTTGTTATTCGCCGGGTCCCAGGCATTCAGGCTATACTGACGCAGGGCGACGCGATTAGCTACCGAACGTCCCATGGTGGCCAGAGCAGTCGTATAATGATCCCAGACCCGCTGTTTGAAGATCAGGACATAATCATCATCCGTGGTGATGGCTATGCCGGCGCCGATGCCTCCCTGCTCACAAAGCATGCCAATGGACCCCATTACACTTGGATAGCTGGAGCCGTAGCCCGGATAGAAAAAGTCAAAGGCATCGCGTGTGAAGTAGTTGATTTTATGTGCATCAAACGCTTTTACATTAGCCCTGCCGAAGGTATCGGCCCAGGCTTCGTAGCGATCGGGTAAAAACTTATTCCGTGGCGTGGTGCCCGGCACCGTAAAGTAATTGGAATTATAGCCTTGCTCGTGGTAATCGACGTGGACCTGGCCCATCCAGCGCTGGTATTCCTCCGTCAGTCCGCGGGCTTCCGGATGGACACCCCACACCCAGTCCCGGTTTACATCAAACCAGTAATGATTGGTCCGTCCTCCGGGCCACGGTTCGTAATGTTCCACATCCGCTGGTTCGACCCCGGTGATGTTACGGCGCATGGAATTGTACCAGTACACATAACGGTCCCGGCCATCCGGGTTGATGCAAACAAACAAGTTGTAGATGCCATGATCCAGCAAATCCTTCGTATCCCCATCCTGGGCGGCAGCCAGCCGGTAAGCGATCTGCATCGCCGCCTCGGTTGAAGAAGCTTCATTCCCGTGAATGTTAAACGACATGGTGACGATAACGGGCAGCTGGAGCCATGCTTCTTTCTCTGTCGCAGTAAGCGTCCCTTCAGCCGCCTTGATGTGCAACTGCCGGATCTCCTCCAGACGAGCCATATTGGCTTCCGAGGTGATGATCAGGTTAACCAGGGGACGGTGCTCGTAGGTTTCGCCGTATTCATGATAGATAACTTTGGGTGAAGCATCTCCCAGCGTAGCACAATAATCGACAACCTGATCATACACCGTAAACCGGGTTCCCGGTTCATAACCCAGAAACTGTGCAGGTGATTTGATTGCAGCATCATAAGTCAGTTGCGGATCAAATGCAAATCGCTTGGGATTAAGATCCACTTGTGCAGTCAGGCAATTGATTATCAAGGCCGTAAACAGGCCAACGGCTAATAGCTTTTTCATAGGAGTTTTCGTCTTCTTGGTTTACGAAATGAAGATAAGGGATTTATCCACGTTTAGAAGTGTTCATCAGTACTCGTGTCTGTTTAGCCATGAATTACATGAAGTTCCCAAATTCAATGCGCTGTATTCATTCGTTTTCCGATCGATCACAAGCCCCCCCCACCTTAGTGTCCCAGGTGCCTTTGTGATTAGTTGAATGGCCTCTACCAAATCCCAAAAATATTATCTTGTAAAAAAAGAAAACATGGAACGTCGTACCTTCCTCCAAAGTGGTCTTGCCCTTCCTTTTTTCCCCATGCCTTACCAGCAGCGCACCTTTGTCGAGTCTGAAAACCTGGTGATTGAGAAATCACAGCCCGGCAAACCGCATGCAGGGAAAGTATTGGCTGCCATCCAACCCCATTCTGACGACATTCCCATTTTCGCCGCTGGCACGGTAGCTAAACTCATTGCGGAAGGATATACCGGCTACCTGATCCAGATGACCAATGACGACCATGCCGGTGCAGGCGCCACGGTCGGGGAGGTGATCATGAATAATGAAAAAGATACACAGGGAGTGGCGAAGGCTTTGGGGCTCCGGAAAGTCTATAATCTGTATTACCGCAACCATCGCCTGGACAATGTCAGCCCGGTCGAGATCCGCTCCCGGCTGATCTTCCTGATCCGGATGCTCAAGATCGACACCATCGTATGTTATGATCCTTCCGGGCACTATGAAGAGAATCCCGATCATTATGTCACCGCCAAAGCCTGGGAAGCAGCCCGGTGGATGTCCGGAGGGAGACTGGATTACCCGGAGCATTTTGATGCCGGCCTTCAGCCGCATTCGGTACAGGAAATGTACTATTTCGCACGAGGTCCGCAACTGGTCAATCGCATCGTGGACATCAGCGATCATATAGACACCAAAGTCGCCGCAAACCTGGCCAATACCTCCCAGGGCCCTGCCGGCCAAAACGGTTCCCGACTCCGTCAGCGTCTGGCCTCCGAAGGCAAGCAACTGGACCTCCTGGGCAATACCGACGATGAGGCCGACCAGAATTACATCAAACACTATGTCCTGGACCGGGACTCAAAGCGGTCCCGCGGTATCCCTTCTGACCGGGAGCTGGGGGAGCAATTTGGTCTAGGCTGGGCCGAAGCATTTTATTACCGGGGCCCGGCGGAAAATAAGATGGACGAATACATTAAGTAGAGGGCTTAGTGTGAGAATCAGGTATGCAGTGTCAGGTATTTGGTTTGAGGTACGAGGTTTGGGGTTTGAGGTACGAGGTTTGGGGTATGGGGTACGAGGTTTGGGGTATGGGCGATTTTAACCCAATTCCGGAACCCGTAAAAATATTCGACCAATACTAGACGTGAAATAATTTGAATTCAAAATTCATTTCCACTCGTAGCTCCCAATTTCACATTCAACATTCAACATTCAACACTCAACATTTATCTAGTGCATTCCCGCCACCTGCATCATCTTGTCTTCCACTTCAAAAACCAGATCGGTATAGCGTTGCGATCGTTTGATATCGATGCCGCGTTGCAGGGGCAGATCGACATGGATGTGCTCGACAAAACGGGAGGGCTGCGCTTTCATGATGTAGATATCATCTCCCAGATAGACTGCTTCCCGGATGTCGTGGGTTACGAAAACAATGGTCGGATGAAATTTATTCCAGATCTCGAGAAGCAGATCCTGCATTTGCAGGCGGGTTCGGATATCCAGAGCACCAAAGGGCTCATCCATCAAGAGGATATCCGGATTAGCCAGCAGGCTGCGAGCGATTGCAACCCGTTGCAGTTGTCCGCCGGACAAGGTGGGATACTGAGCATACTTCCACTCGTGCCCCTTTAGGCCAACCATTTCGATCAATTCCATGGCCCTCTTATCGCGTTCCACCTTATCAACCCCCTGATAGCGCAATGCCAGTCCGACATTATCGAGTACGGTCATCCAGGGCAATGAAGAATATTGCTGGAAAACCATGCTCACCCGGCTGGACTGATCCACCGGTTTGCCTTTGATCAGGACCTCCCCTTCCGTCGGCTTTTGCAGACCGGCGATGTATCTCAGGATGGTTGATTTACCACTGCCCGACATGCCCAGAATCACGACAAATTGTCCCTGATCCGGTTTATCCTCCACGATTAGATTGAGGTCCTTTATGATGAAATTTTGGCCACCATCGTAACTTTGCTTGATGTTGCGCAGCTCAATGATATTCTCTAATTGCGTATCGTGATTATCAAATGCCATACATCAAGTCGTTTGAGAAGCTTGTACATTAGATTTTCTCCGATCAGCGGCCCATTCCCGGTAAAATTCCAGTCCTTTTACGACAATGATCACCCACATGATGAGATGAACAGCAATAGCCGTCCGGTCAAACAAATAATGAAAAATGCGCACGCTGGAGATCATGCCGGTAAATTCATTAATAAACAGTAGAAGATAAGCTCCTATCAAGGTCCAGAACAGGGATTTTCGCAGGTAGGTCCAGATGACAGCCCATAGTGATTCCGCTTTCATCTTACCTTTAGTAGCACTCTCTGCCTGTTGGTATTTATGGGGAAACAAGTGACGGTCGGCAATGGTAAACAATTTATCCTGAACTATCCCGATGATCATGATGAGGACCAGCAGTGCCCATATTTTGTCAAAACGACCCTGACGCTGCCCTACCCTCCAGATCATGGCACCGATACCACCTTCACTACCCATCATTTCAGCAAATATGATGTAGGTCCAGGATATCGCCGTTAGGACACGAATATCATCCGATAATCTGGAAATTACCGCAGGAAAATAAACGGTACGAATCGTCTGCCAGGCATTGGCGCCCAGCGTGTAAACCGTTTTTAAATAGACATCGTCCACCTCATCCAATCGCTGGACAACGACGGGAAGTAGATAGATCAGAATACCAAATGCCAGGAAGTGGACCTTCATTGGGATCCCAATGCCAAAAAGGCCGATAAATAATCCGATCACTGCGGTCAGCGGCACGTACCGCAATGCATCCACCGGTCGCTGGAACATGCTCCGGGCTACCGGCCACAATCCGATGAGAAACCCGAGCGGAATAGACAGCAGTATGGCCTCAAGATATCCCGAAAGGTTCATCCCTAATGACAGGCAGGTGTTCCGGATTAATTCATTATCCCGGTACATATCCCCGAATGCCGTGAACACCCTCCAGGGAGGAGGCAATATTCCCGAACTCATTATCGGCGTTTCACCATAGGTCAGGAAGATCCATAACAAAAAGATCAGACCAACACCTGAAATGACAAGAATGATTTTGGTCGTGGGCGACAAGTCATCACCCAGTTTGAAAAGGTTCAATGCTCCGTCGATTTGCTTTCAAGGTACAATTTCTGAAACAATCTTTGAAGCAAAGCAGATCAGGTATTATACCGTCAGATTGTAGACTTCTTCAATCTGATGCAGAACCGCGTCGTGATCTACATTGAGGTCGACCAAATAGCCATTGTGCAAATCAAATACCCACCCGTGGACATAAGGATAACCTGTCTTCTTGTACATTTTTTGCACGGAAGCGATTTTCAGGACATTCGTGCACTGTTCGATCACATTGAGTTCGATCAGGCGACGATACCTTTTTTCTTCGTCCTCAATCTGGTCCAGTTCTTTTTTATGGATGCGGTAGACATCGCGTATTTCACGCAGCCAGCCATTGAGAATACCCAGGTCCTGCGGCTGCATCGCACCCTTTACCCCTCCACACCCATAGTGACCACAGACGATGATGTGTTTTACTTTCAGATGAACAACAGCATATTCAATGACGGACTGCGCATTGAGGTCCGTATTAACCACCAGATTGGCGATGTTGCGGTGAACAAAGATATCTCCGGGTGCCAGGCCCATGATTTCATTCGCAGGAACGCGGCTGTCCGCGCAACCGATGTATAAAAAGTTAGGGGTCTGGCCTTTGGCCAGCTCATCAAAATAATTGGGGTCTTCATTTAGTTTAGCGGCTACCCACTCCCGGTTGTTGGCAAAGACTTGGCGATACTGCTCCATATAAGCGATTCATTAAGGTTAAGGAATTAGACCCAATATAACTTAGTTACTACCATTGATTATAGTAATACAATCATTTTAGAAATTTATTAACACTTTCATCTGGCACGAGGTACTCCCTGCCCCAAAAAACAAAGCCGGACAAAACAATATTTGCCCGGCTGTCTTGATGGTAAATTTTTGTCGTCAATTCGTGGCGATGATTTGAAAATCGGTTCTCCGGTTTTTGGCCCGGCATTCCGGCGTCGCATTGGACTCACATCCGGCAACCGGCTTGTCCGGTCCATTACCCAGGATCACAAAACGATTGGGATCCAGTGCATAGGTCGTCCTCAGGTAATCAGCAACCGCCTGAGCCCGTTTTTTCGAGAGCTCCACATTACTGGCATGAGACCCTACATTATCGGTATTCCCTTCAATGCGGATCCGGGATTGGGCAAAGGTCCTGGCAATTTCAGCAAATTGGAGGTCAATGATGGTCTTTGCATTTTCGGTTAATGCATACTGACCACTGGCAAAATTGATACTGATCGGCTTGCTGGCCACTGCTTCAGCAGTCTCTTCTGCTTTTGTTACAGGCGTAAACTTCGGCGTCCCTTCTGCCGCATGCTGCGGACCGGTCAGTTTGCTGCTGGCATTTTGAATGGCTGTGGTATTAATCACCGAACGCCAGGTAGGCGCTTGATTTTCAAGGACATTCATTTTCACAAATTCCCCGTTCATTTTGTCGTAAATATCACTTCCTTTTTGGCCCCGGAAATCAGGATTCAGGCCGAAGAAATTGACATTATCCCCATGGGTGGCAAAACGTACCAGAGACATCGCTCCCGCAGCATCTTCCGTTGAAAAATTGATTAACTCTCCAAGTAATTTGGCGGCTTTGTTGTAGTTGCCCTGATCGGCCTGGACTTCGGCTACACCACGCATCCAGCCTTCGTAAAACGCATTGATTTTATCCTGATTTGCCCGGATAAAATCTTCTTTGGCAAACATAATGTCTCCGATGATATTCGACTGGCTTTGGGTTGTTACCAGCACTTTGGATCCGGGTATGGACCTGAGTACTTCATCGTAAGGCGCCCACACTACCGCCGCATCCACGTCCGGGCCCTTGAAGATGTCCGCTGATTTAAAATTATCGGAAGTTTCAATGGTCGTAACATCGGAATACTTCAATCCTGCCGCTTCAAGTGCGGTGAGCAATAAAGTTTGTGCCGGTGAAGGTACCGCCACAGCGACCCGCTTACCTTTCAGGTCATTGATGGAGTTAATGCCGCGTTTGGCAATGATTGCGTCTCCACCGCGGGACCAGTCCACCTGCATGAATGCTTTCGGCTTGTATTGTGCGATATCGGCAGGACCGGTATACAAGGGAAATGCATCTGCGGTCTGTACCAGGACATCGTACTCACCGGCCATCCAGGCGTTTAATGCGGCTCCGAGGTCATCATTTACTTCAAATTTCACCTTTAGCCCGTAATCCTTATAATAGCGGGATCTGGTGGTGGGATTTGATCCTTCGTTAAAATAAACGCCGGGGCCATAACCACCCCAGGTAACCAACTGTACCCGCAATACGTCATCCCCGGCCAGCTCAGCAGCGCTGCCGGGTGAAGTCCCGCCTTTGGATTGGTCCCCTGAGGTAACTTCCTCGGTATCGGACTTGGCCTGATTGCTTAGATTCTTACCAAATTCCGTGTTATTCATCAAATAACGGAAAAGGAAAAACAAAACTGCCAGGATCAACAAGGTGATGATCAGTTTTGAAAAAGTTGTTAGTCTTTGTGCCATAGCTTGTTTCTTTTTAGGTTTTGATTACTCGAAAAAAGAGTCATACTGATTTTTGTGGCTGGTAGCTCGCACTGCCTGTTTGACCGGGGCATTTAAATCCAATACATCATTGTCGTCATTGGCCTGCAAGAGCAGCAATTCCTTCTCGTCACCCAAAAGCAATGATGCACCTTCTTTTTCCCACTTCTCGAGCATTTTCATGCCTTCTTCTTCAAAAACACCATTTTGCAGGTCGATGGAACTCATAAAAGATTCCGAGACCTCCATAAAACGCTCCATCTCTCCCACTTTTTGACTTACATCATCCGCAATGGCTTCCAGCGCCTGGTCGAACATTGCACGCCGGTCCTTATCACCGGAGATGATCTGCATGGCCGATTTCATGGCAGAATGGGAGGCCCTAATGGCTTTTCGTTCCTGTTCTTTGACCATGACCTGGTCCTGCACATCCTCCAGCATGATGGAAGAACTTTCATACATTTTATTTAGTACCCGGTAGAGGATCTCCATCTTGCGGTAAAGATCTTCGAGCTTCATGTTGGATTCCTTCAGACGTCCTGCCTTCCGGGACTTAAGGATCATAATCTGCGTCTTGTCATTTTGCTTGGCCTGGCTTGCCATGCTCAGATTGGATTTGATCTCTTTTTGATTGTTAAGAATGATTTCCTTAAGCTTATGCATTTGACCACGCAACTGGGTAATCTGCTTATTCATCTTTCCCAAGTTGTCTTTGAGGTCATCGATGTAACTCTTCAGGATGCCGATCGGATCTATCTGAATGAATAGCCCGGTAATCCAGCGCATGACGGATTTATACATATAACTCACCAATGCGCGCATCTTCGGATCCAGTACCATAAAAATGATCGCACCCAAAGCCAATAGCAATACGGACAGATACAGGACATTGCTGAATAATGCCACTATGGCAGCAATATTCGTCGCCAGCAGAAAACCGCCACCTAATACTAACCCGGCCAAAATAATACCCCCGGTAACTCCTTCCGGTCGTTGCCAAAAAGGTTTTGGCTTAAATTCACTCATGCTTTGTTTGTTTTATTCGCTTGTATGCAGAAATGGAACACTTTATTTTAAATATTGATTCATATTTTCGATGTCCTGTCGGATATGATCTACCAGGGACTGATAGGTGATGAGGAAGTCGTTTTTGGTTGTATCCAATTTAAATTGAGCTTCCTGCAATTCACCGGTCATGTTTTCCATATTTTTCCGGATTTGATTGATCTCTTCCGTCAGTTTCTGGATCTGGCCGGTCTTGTCGGCTATGGACTGGTTAAAGGTTTTAAGCTTTTGCTCTTTTTCCGTAATCTGCAGATTGCGTTGATTGATGAGGGCTTGTTCAAATTTTTTTTCCTCTTCCGCAAGCACCTGCAGATAGTGTTGGGCTGTTTTGACCAGGTTCGAAGCATTGGCCCCCATGGTCTGCGCCATGGCAAATGCAGATCGATACTTCGTGGGTTCATCCATGCTGATTTGATCCAGGGACTGTAGGGACTGTTTGTATTCCAGGTAATCGAACCCGTCCAGGTTCTTCTTATCCATGGCTGCCAGAAGGATATTGAGAAATTTATCGGAGACCTTTCCACCGGCTACTGATTTTTCAACCATGGGTGAGGGATCATTATCCGGCACAACCGGATTTGATTGCACTGCCGGAACTATCTCCTCTTCGGTGGACTCAACGGGTTTGGCAGCGGACGAACCATGTTCATCTTCAATGACAAAGAGTGATTTAAGCTTTTTGAGCATCGTCATATTTCAGAATTGTGAGGACCACCAAAAATACGAAAAAAACGCATCGCACCGACAGCCAAGATAATGCCGCATACATCCCCACCAGCGATAAGGTTAAAAGTTACGGCTACCTAGGGAAAATCTGGCTATCTGGCGGAGGACAACCTTTTTACGGATGAATTCGTCTCATCCAGACGAATCGGTCCGTCCCCATAACCTTGCAAAAAGTTATTCTAGTATTTTTGCACACCAAAATTAAACAATCATGAATGCTCAGGTTCAGGTTCATTCAGAGATCGATCCATTAAGACGGGTAATCATCCATGAGCCGGATTCCGGAATCAGCCGGGTTTCGCCAAAGCGATCGCACGAGTTGTTGTTTGACGATATCGTGTACCTGCCTCATATGATCCAGGAGCATCGTATCTTCCGCCGGGTATTGGAGCAATTTTTAGGTGAAGAACATGTTTATGAAACCCAGCAATTACTGGCAGAATCCCTGAGCCAGGATGAAGAAACGCGAGAAACCATCATCAAATGGGTCCTGGATTTTGAAGAATTACCTACCTCATACCTGCAACAGTTTAACAAGTACGATAATGCCAAGTTGGCTGAAGTCCTTATTTCCGGCTACGACCCGGATGAGGATTACATTTATTTTGATCCGATCCCCAACTTCATTTTCACCCGTGATATCGCAGCGGTTATCAACGATCACGTCCTGATCACCAAAGCAGCTAAATCAGCCCGGTACCGTGAAAATTTTCTCACCAGGAGCATCTTTTGGTCCCATCCCCACTTCAGGGGATTAAAGGAGGAAGGCAAAGTCATTAATCTGAATCATGTGGACCTGTTTCCTCCCTCGCGACGCGGTGAACCCATCTGCCTGGAGGGTGGTGATGTAATGATCCTCAACCAGGATTATCTTTTGATCGGGAGTTCCGAACGTACCAATGAACATACCATTCATGCCCTGAAGAAGGTTTTGTTTGAACGGGATATCGTACGTAATGTGGTCCAAATTGTGATCCCACCCGACCGTTCGTTCATGCACATCGATACCATTTTCACACAAATCGCAGCGGAACACATCGTTGCTTACAAGCCCATTGTGGTCGACGGCTTAAGTTCCTATGTCAATGTTTTCAGGAAGGGCGGAGCCCAGGCCTTTTACCCGTCCATCGAAGAATTTTTCCATGCCGAGATCAATTCTAAAATCGATTTTATCCACGCTGGACAGGGGATTTCACCCTATCAGGAACGGGAGCAGTGGACCGATGGCTGCAATCTTGTTGCGCTGAAGCCAGGCGTCGCCCTTACCTATGACCGTAACCCGTTCACTGAAAAAGCCCTGATCGAACACGGATACCAGATCATGCATGCCCAGGTTTTTCTGCGGAGTTGCGATACCGGTCAATTAAATCCGGAAACAATTGAAAATACCATCATCACGCTTCCTTCCAATGAGCTTTCCAGAGCCCGGGGAGGTTCGCATTGCATGACATGTCCTATCTTGCGCGGGTAAATAATTCGAAATGCAGCGAGAACGCATCCTAATCAAACAGTCACACACCATAACTACCCGGGTTCGATACAGTGAGACCGACCGGATGGGGGTCGTCTACTATGGCAATTACGCCACTTTTTACGAAATAGGACGCGTGGAATTTCTTCGTTCCCTGGGCGTACGTTATCGCGACCTGGAAGACATCCACCAATTGGCCCTGGCTGTCGTCAGTATGGAGACAAAATACGTCCGGCCGGCGCTCTACGATGATCTTCTTACCATTGAAACGACTTTACACCATCTGGAAGGCAAGTACGTGGTGTTCTATACGGAAATCCGCAATGAGGCGAAACAATTGTTGAACACAGGCCGTGTCAAACTTTGTTTTGTCAGCAGGGACCTTTTCCGAAGCGTACCCATCCCTGATTTTTTTACAGCTATCATCTTAAAAGCCTTTGACCAACCACTGGAAAAAATATAAAAGATGGTTCATCCGTCATCCGCGTGTTCTCGGATTAATTCAGTGGACCAAAACACATAGTCTTCCCGGATTTGTCGGGATACCTATCTATTCCGTCTTTCTTTTTGTTTGGAATGAAGCAAAGGAAGAACGACTGAACCTCAGGGCAAACAGCATTGCATTTAACTTTTTCCTTGCCATCTTTCCTTTCACCCTGTTTCTTCTGACGCTTATTTCCTTTCTGCCCCTGGAAGATGTAGAGTCCTACATTGTGGCCTGGCACAACTCCATCCGGAATGTTCTCCCGCAGGATGTGGATACGTTTTTGTTCAGTGATGTGATCAAGGGTATTTTTGACCTTCACCGGGGAGATCTCTTATCGGTGGGTTTTATCCTGGCCATACTTTTTGCATCGGAAGGCATGCTTTCCATGCTACACGGTTTTGAAAAAGATTACACTCATGCCTTTAAAAGCAGAACGATAATTCACAAAAGGCTGGTTGCACTGGCTCTGACCGGCTCTTCTGGAATTCTGCTCACCCTTTCATTTATTGTGGTTGGATTTGGAAACACCGTGGTATCTGAATTGGTGGACCGGCCGGGAATGGGCTGGCTGACCCGGTGGGGGCTTTATGGAATCCACTGGCTGGTAACCCTATCTTTGGTTTGGCTGTTGGTGTCCATCATCTACCGCTACGGGACACCTACCAGGCAGAAGTTGTCGTTATTCGCTCCCGGCACCAATGTAGCCACCTTTACGATTGTTATTTTTTCATTCCTGATTTCCTACTTTTTCAACCGGTTTGGCACCTACAACAAAGTCTATGGATCCATAGGCGCTATCATCGTGACCATGCTGTGGATAAAATACCTGGTATTGATCCTTCTGATTGGCTTTGAACTGAATGCAAGCATCGCCACACTGGCTACTCCTGCCAGCGGTATGTCGAAACCTGAAAACCTGATAGATCCAAAACCCGGTCAATGACTGTTAGCATCAGTTCAGTGATGTCTTGTGGTTTACTGTATAAGGCGGGTATCGCAGGACAGATGATGGCTCCGGCACGGGTAAGGCGAACCATGTTCTCCAGATGGATCAGATTCAGGGGAGTTTCCCGGGGTACCAGGATTAATTTACGTCGCTCCTTGAGGATCACGTCGGCTGCCCTGGTAGTCAGGTCATCGGAATATCCATGTGCTATCCTTCCCAACAATCCCATTGAACAGGGAATCACGATCATCGTCCGGTATTGTGCTGATCCGCTTGCAAAGGGAGCATTAAAGTCCTGCTTTTCGTAAAAATCAAACGGATAGCTCTTACGAAAATCATCCTCGCCGATTTCCAATTTCCAATTGGTCAGGGCATTATCCGAGTAAGTAACGCCAATACGCTCCCATTGATCTGAAAATTCGATCAATCGGTCAAAGAGCAATTTGGCATACCATGCTCCGGAGGCACCTCCTAAAGCGACAATCAATTTGTGTCCGGATGTTGCCGGCATGTTTGAGTTTTATGAACGGAAAGATAACCTACCGGAAAGAAATTCAGGGCAAAAATGAAGCACTTACACATTACAAACAATCATAAATTATAAATTTCACTAAAAAAGTTCATTACATATTTTGATTAATTGTAATATTTCATAGTTTTGTCACACAATCATATTACAAGATATTATAATATTTGTACGTTATGAGGCAACATTTACTAACCGGCGGGGTACTGATTGCACTGGCAGTCGTCTTCATACAAAGTTATACGCCATTTATGGGCAGACAAGCCAAGGGCATTGCCATCCTGGAGGAAGGACCTTTTGTGGTTTACCAGAACACCGGAGCAGACCGCTTGACCATCACCGTGGATAATCCTTTCGACATCATTCACGTAGGCATGCGCAATCGTCAGGACCAACCGGTTATCATCGATCCCCAACCCAGTTCTTCCGGTTGGCAGGTGGACCTAAAGAAAATGCCGGTCGGGATGTATACCCTGACCCTGGACGGAGGCGGTGAAAAATACGCCGTGCCCGTAGCACATCGATAGCAATATTCCTTTTTATAGTTTAAATCACTTAGGTGATAATAGAACCCTAGAGCACCTCCGCGACCACGAAGGTGCTCCCTCCAACAAAAATGAGATCCTTGGAACTGGCCGTTTGCTTTGCAGCGGCCAATCCTTTATTTACGGAGGAATAGGGTTTTCCTTTCAAGCCAATCTCCCGGGCCTTGCTGGCAACTTCGCCGGCAGGTAGTGCTCGTGGGACTTTTGCCTGGACAAAATAATATTTTCCTGTCGAAGGAAAAAGTTGTAACATTTCTTCAATCGCCTTGTCCCTGACAAATCCCAGCACAAAATGGATCTGAGGGTAGTCTAATGCCCGGATAGCTTCCAGTACACCTGAAATACCCTCTTCATTGTGCGCGCTGTCGGTCAGGATATCGGGCTCTTCATCTAGCCATTGCCACCGGCCCTGATATTGGGTTAATTCCTTCAACTGCCGGACGCCTTGAATAAATGCGCTTCCCTGCAGTTTAAAATAGTCTTGCAACACCTGCCAGGCGGCCAGGGAAATCATGGTATTCTCTGCGATAAACGGGCCCATAGCCGGCACGACGGCCTGACCGTAATACTGGTCTTTTACATACAATTCAAGGGTCGATCCTTTGTGGTTTTGTCCGGCAACCTCAATCCGGACTAATTGCTCGGCTTCAATAAGTTGAGCATGCTGTTGCTTCGCTACTTCTTTAAACACATCAAGCACTTCCTTCGAACACGGACCAATCACAACTGGTTTTCCTGACTTGATGATCCCTGCTTTTTCGCGTGCAATTTTAGGCAAGGTATCTCCCAGGAAAGCCATATGATCAAAATGGACTCCGGTAATAACCGAAAGCACGGGGTCAACCACATTGGTCGAGTCCAATCTGCCTCCCAGGCCGGTCTCGATCACGGCGACATCCACCTTTGCCTCCCTGAAATACTGAAACGCCATCAGGGTCGATAATTCAAAAAAAGAAGGATGCAGCTCATCAACCAAGGGAAAAGTTTGCCTGATCATGGCTTTGACGCGCGCCCTGGGTATCAGCATTCCGTTCACTTTAATGCGTTCCCGAAAATCTTTGTAATGCGGAGAAGTATGCAGCCCCACCTTAAGCCCCCCCGCCTGGAGTGCAGCGGCCAGCAAATGGCTCACCGTACCTTTTCCATTAGTCCCTGCAATATGCACCACCGGATAACTGAACTGAGGATTGCCAAAGGCCTGACAAAGCGCCCGGATATTATCCAGGGAATACTTCAGCGCAGGTGAACCAATCCGTTGAAACATCGGCAGCTGGCGATACAGCCATTCCAATATATCCCTGTAACGATTTGACTCGGGGTATTCCATCCTCGTGATTGATCGTGGCAAAGGTAAGTCGCAATCCACGACAAGCGGTAGAGCTCCTGCCGAAATTTCTCCGTTCAACCCTGACCCAGGAAATGTGGCATAGTTATTGGGTAGATGATACATATCGCATAAAAGATATGCGATTTATACCTCAAGACATCCTATTTCGTGTTCATAAACCCGTTTCCATCTGATTTTCAGCGGGTATGTATAAAGATACCTACCCAAGGAAATACCATCCACTGCAAACCCCGAGAACAATTTCAGGCTCCCTACCCGGAGCCTTTTTTATGCTTACCTGCTTCGATTGATTACGCTATGACCTGTAAGTCTATGCTTTCAGATGGTAATAAAGCTGATTCCACCGCAATTCATTTTTGAATGTATGAATTTGGGTCATTCGGTCAATAACCACCAACTCAATGTCTGCGATGTCGGCAAAATCCTCGAGATACTCCAATGTGAGGGATTGACTGAAGCAGGTATGATGCGCGCCGCCAGCCAGGATCCAGGCCCCGGCAGCAGTCGCCAGGTCCGGATGTGGCTTCCACAATACCCGCGCCACCGGCAAGTTGGGCATCGGTTGAGGTACCTTGACCCCATCCACCGTATTAACCAGTAATCTGAATCTTGAACCCATATCAATGAGTGAAGCATTTAACCCGGGTCCGGCATCGCCATCAAACACGAGCCGTACCGGATCTGCTTTACCCCCTATCCCGAGCGGATGAATTTCGCATTTTGGTTTCTGTGAGCTAATGGACGGACAGATTTCCAGCATATGTGCACCAAGAACCATTTCATTCCCCGGCTCAAAGTGGTACGTATAATCCTCCATAAACGAATTGCCTCCGGACAAGCCATATCCCATGACCTTCATGGCACGGACCAGAGCAGCAGTTTTCCAGTCCCCTTCCGCCCCAAAGCCATAGCCATCCGCCATCAATCGCTGGACTGCAATACCTGGTAACTGTACCAGGCCATGCAGATCTTCGAAAGTATCCGTAAAGGCAGAAAATCCACCTGCCGTAAGGAACGATCGCAATCCGGACTCTATTCTGGCCGCTTCTTTCAGGGAAGATTGTTTACTTCCGCCAGGGCCTAATTCCGGCATTACCTCATACGACTCCTGGTATTCCTGAACCAAAGATTCAACATCCGGCTCCGACACAGACCTGATGTGCTCAATAAGATCCCCTACTCCATATCCATTAACCGAAAAGCCCAATTGCATCTGGGCTCCTACCTTATTCCCTTCCGTCACAGCTACCTGCCTCATATTATCTCCGAAACGGGCCACCTTCATCACTTGCATCTCCTGCCAGGCAGCAGCAACTCGAGACCACACTGCGATGCGATCCTGGACATCAGGCTGTTCCCAATGACCGACCACTACTTTGCGGTGCACGTCCATACGGGCGTTGATAAAACCAAACTCCCTGCCACCGTGAGCCGACTGATTTAAATTCATAAAATCCATATCGATTCCGGACCACGGAATGTCCCGGTTAAACTGGGTGTGCAGATGCAGGTAAGGCTTTTGCAGGATTTTCAAACCCTGTATCCACATCTTTGCCGGTGAAAAGGTATGCATCCACGCGACCAGTCCAATGCAGGAATCCGCTGAGTTAGCTTCAAGCATCAACCGGGTTATGGCCTCCGGTGTCGTCAGGACCGGCTTGTGAATGATAGAAACGGGAATTCTGCCGGCTTGATTCAGATGCGTGACAATCGTCTTACTGTGATCGTCTACCTGTTTTAACGGGCCCGCCCCATAAAGGTGCTGGCTCCCCGTAATGAACCATATTTCCCGATGAACAAATGGATTTCCTAACTGCATATCAACCGTTGAAAGAACTCATGACAAATACCACAATGCCAACAACCAACACACTCGCAACGACATCTCCCAGATGATAACTGTTGCGATTCTCTTCCCGCTGCTCCTTAGTCAAAGTACCGAAAGTCAATCCACGCAATTTCTCGTAGGAAGGAACTTCAGACAGCAAACTGACCACAATGGTGATTAGGATCGACACCAGGAAAAACCAGGCGGCGAACGTGAGGAAGTTCATATTTCCCAGGGTATGCAGAATACTTCCCGGCTCAAAATGATTCTTGGATAGTTCCAGGGAAATGCGGATAACCCCGATGACCAAACCGGAAACCAGGGTTGCCATAGCTCCTCGCTTATTGATGCGTTTCCAAAAAATCCCAAGTAAAAATACCGAAGTGATGGGCGGCGCTATATAGGACTGAACGGACTGAAGGTATTCATAGAGAACACCGGAAATGTTCTGCATAATAGGTATCCACAAGATGCCGGCAATGACCACCAGGATGGTTGCATACCGGCCAACGGAAACCAATTTTTTCTGGGGTGCGTCAGGGTTCAGCTTTTGATAGATGTCTACTGTAAACAGGGTGGAACAGGAATTAAAGACGGATGCCAATGAACTCATCAGGGCAGCAAGCAAACCTGCCGCTACCAATCCACGCAGACCGGCAGGCATGATATAGGTCATCAATGAAGGAAAGGCCTGGTCCGGGGTATCCCAGTTCAATACGCCCTGCTGCTTCAATGCCAGTGCAATGACTCCGGGAATCAGAAAAATAAAAACGGGCATTAGTTTCAAAAATCCGCCCCAGATCGTACCACGGCGTCCTTCGGTGATGTTTTTAGCGGTCAGCGCCCTTTGGACGATGTATTGATCGGTGCACCAGTACCAGATCCCTACGACCGAACTGGTTATTACCAGGCTTGGCCATGGATAGTCCGGATCACTGGCCGATCTCCACATGTCAAAATACGATGGTCCAACCTGAGCCTTTAATGCCCCCCAGCCTCCTACTGCCTGCAGTCCCAGGATCGTCAAAAGTCCTGCTCCCAGGATAAGGATAATGGTCTGTACCGCTTCTGTATAGACCACGGCACGCATTCCACCCAGCACGGTGTATATCCCGGTGAGAATAACCGTTGACAACGCGCCGGCCCAAAAATCAATGTGCAACAAGGTGGAAATGACAATACCTCCCGCATAGACCGTCACCGAGACTTTGGTCAATACGTAGGCAATCAGAGAGAAAATCGAAAGAAACCACCTAGTATTCGGGCTAAATCTTTTTTCCAGAAATTCAGGCATGGTGAAGACACCGGCCCGCTGATAGAACGGTAAAAATACCCATCCCAGCATCAGCACCACCCAGGCGTGCAGTTCGTAGATAAGGAGCGGCATCTTGTTGGATGCACCCGTTCCCGCCAATCCGACGACATGCTCCGAGCCAATATTGGAAGCGAATATAGAGGCTCCGACTACAAACCAACCGATGTTCCTGCCGGCAAGAAAATAATCTTCGGTATCCTTGTTCTTCTGCAGGATGACCCAAATAGCGATCCCGAAGAGTACGGCGAAATACAATCCCAATACTACCCAATCCAGGGTTTCAAAACTTGATTCCATAATGCTGACTGATGAGTGTTATAAATCTGAATTATTCCTGTCCATAATACGCATTTTTCCCATGCTTACGCTCATAATGTTTCCGTATCAACGCGTCTTTGAGCCGGGGCACATCCGGTCGTACGCTATGCGCTATCCAGGCCATCTGAGCGATCTGTTCAAGTACCGCGCTATTGTAAACAGCCTTTGCCACGGTTTTTCCCCAGGTGAATGGGGCATGGTTGGCTACGAGAACCATTTCAACTTCCTCCGGGAGATAGTCCCTTCGCTTAAAATCATTCAGGATTTGAAATCCGGTTTCATGTTCATAATTGCCCTGGATCATTTCATCATCCATAACCGGAGCACAGGGTATGTCAACCGTCAGGTGATCCGCATGGGTCGTACCTAAAATGGGTATATCAAGCTGAGTTTGAGCCCATGAAGTCGCATAGGTACTATGGGTATGGACAATACCACCCAGGGTGCTCCAATGCCGGTACAGGACAGCATGCGTTTCGGTATCTGAGGAAGGCCTGAGCCGGCCAGACACCACTTTCCCTTCCAAATCCACCAGAACCATATCATCAGGTCGTAAATCGGCATAGGGAACCCCGCTTGGTTTAATGGCAAAAATTCCCTTGTCCCGATCGATGGCGCTGGCATTTCCGAAGGTAAACAAAACCAGTCCCAGGGCTGGCAACTGCATATTGGCTTCGTAAGCTTCCGCTTTCAGATCGTCAAATTTCATCCTTTCTGATTTTGAAAATAGGATTCCAATTGATCACCGATCAAGACGTAATTCCGGTAAATCTGCTCATAGACCGGAACCATGAGCGGCTCCGGATTATAGATAGCATCAAATCCGCTTCCCATCCGCTCCATGGCGGCTGGAACCGAATGATAAAGATTGGCCGCTGTGGCTGCAAACATAGCCGCTCCGAGTGCGCAGGTTTGCTCCGACCGGGCAATTTTGATCGGCCGGTTCAGCACATTGGCCATGGTCTGCATGATGAATGGCGCCTTTTTCGCAACGCCTCCCAAGCCGATTATCCCTTCGATCGGAATCCCTTCATCAATAAACCGGTCTACAATCCTTTTGGCCCCAAAGCAAGTTGCTTCCACCAGTGCGCGAAATAAAGCTCCGGCACCAGTGCCCAATGACAATCCGACGATGGCTCCCTTTAATGATTGATTGGCATCCGGAGTTCTCCTTCCGTTAAGCCAATCGAGAGCAACCGGTCCGGTCATCTCTGTGGGAACTGCTTCCGCCATGCGTGTTAATTCTGGGATCATTTGATCCGCAAGGGTTTGCAGAACCAGGTGTTTGGTCTGCTCGTCAAGATCCGGGCTGGCCATAATGATGGGAGTCACCGGTTCCAATAAGACCTGTTTAAACCAGGCATAGACATCTCCAAAGGCGGATTGACCAGCTTCCAGGCCTACCATACCGGGGATCACCGAACCATCAACCTGACCACATATCCCCCGAACCAGGTGATCGCCAACCTCGTGACTGGGCGCTACCAGCATATCGCAGGTTGAGGTCCCCATCACTTTGGAAAGATGATACGGTTCTATTTGCCCGCCGACTGCTCCCATATGAGCATCAAAGGCACCGACGCTAACGACTACATCTGTTCCTAAACCCAGTCTGTCAGCCCAGTCTCCGGATAAAGTGCCGGCCGGAACTTCCGAAGTAAATGTATCCTGGTACAACCGTTCTCTGATTCCCTCTAGTTTTGAATCCAATGCAACTAAAAAAGCTTCTTCCGGCAAGCCTTGCCAGGAAGGATGCCACAAAGCCTTATGGCCTGCGGCGCACCTGGACCGCTTCAAAGCATGCACGTCCTGACCGCCGGTAAGTAAGAAAGGGATCCAATCGCAATGTTCCACCCAGGAGTAGGCCGCTTGAGCCACCGCTTCGTCCTGCCGGATTACATGCAGTATTTTCGCCCAAAACCATTCGGATGAGTAAATACCACCTTCGTATTGCGTATAGTCGACTGCCCAGCTTTGACACAATGCATTGATCTCATCGGCCTCACTAATTGCTGTGTGGTCCTTCCAGAGGACAAACATTGCATTGGGGTTCTCAGTAAACCCGTCCACTAATGCCAGAGGTACGCCTGCCCGACTTACCGCCACAGGAGTGCTCCCGGTGGTATCTATGGCAATACCCCGTACCAACTTCCGCTCTGATTCGGCAAGAACTCCAACCACGTCCCGGATTGTAAACTCCAGCCCCTCTATATAATCCAGAGGATGCTGCCGGAATTGGTTTATTCCTGGTTGACAATACAAGCCTTGCTTCCAGCGCGGGTAATAAAAAACGGAAGTAGCGATCTCTTCTCCGTCCTGAATACGAACTAATAATGAACGAACGCTATCGGTGCCAAAATCAACCCCGATCACATAATAGGGGGCTAATTGGTCATCACTTGGTGGCATTATTTGGAACAGTTACTGGTCATTGGATTGTTTTTCGGGCGGAAATGTATGGACACCACAACAACTCAATGCCTTTATACGCTCCACCGGCCAACAATTATAGCGAAAATAGTCCTGTAATCAATTTTTTATTAGTGTAATCTTGACATTTATGCCAAAGCCGTTCAAAATGGCACTCGCCAAAAACGAACGAACAAATTTTCTTGCACAAAAGGCGCACATTGCCATACATTTCTTTACTATTCATGCATTTAACTGAATTATTTACTAAATTAATTGCATACCATAAAATCGAACGGATATGAAAACGAAAAGCTATCAAGGGATCTGTAGAATCATTATTTCCGGGTTGCTGGCATTCCTGTTTACCCTGTCCAGCTTCGCCCAGAGCAAGCGAATGTGGGTGGAGATTAACTATATGAAGAGTAAATCAGGTGATTACGAATCCATTGAAACGGATGTCTGGAAATCCATCCATCAGGAGCGCATCAAACAGGGAGACATGTTTTACTGGGCACTCTACCATGTGGATTACCCCAGCGGAACAGGTTGTGACTACGATTATGTTACACTCAATGTTTACGACAACATAAATGACATCGAAGTAGGATTCGATAATTGGAATAATTGGGTTAAAAACCTACCCATTTCACAAGATGTGCTGGATAAGACCAACGAAAGCCGTGACATTGTATTCACTGAAGTTTTTGAATTACTGGCCCAATCTTCTGAAGATGACGGGCGTCCTCCCAAATTCATCGTCGCCAACCGTATGCAAACCGATGTGCCGGAAGCCTATGTCGCTATGGAAAAAGAAATCTATCAGCCGGTCCACCGCAAAGCTGCCGATCGGGATATGCGCAAAAACTGGTGGCTGTTACAACGGTTTATTCCGGATGGTACTGAATTTGGTTACAACTTCATCACCTTTGATTTCTACAACAATATGAATCAGCTGATCCTTCCGGAAACCGACGATCTGTGGGAAAATGCTCATCCACAAGGTGACCTGTATCAAAAACTAGCCAACCTGCATGTAAGCGATATGCGAACCATTGTTCGGCGTGAATTATGGCGAATGGTTGATGAAGCAAAATAAGGCAAGGAACGCTTAACAGAAGGAGACGAGGTAGCAAAAGCTGGAGAAGTAGAACAGCCACGCAGAGATATCTTAAGTCTTTTAAACCTCTTTCACCTTTTCTACCTCTTTTACCTTTTTTACTTTTTCTACTTTCTACTTCAATTTAAAGTCAATGGTGATGGTTCCACATTGTTTGTCAATGCTGGACTTGGTAAACCGAAATTTCTTTGCCGACCGGATGGCGAGGTCTTTCAAGGTAGCATCGGTAGTTGTTGATCCTTTCTGGGTATAGTCGGCGCTGACCACATGTCCATCGGTATCCACACAAACTTTGACAACGACACGGCCAGTCTTTTGTGAATTGTCGTTAATAACCGGCTCAAAGAGAACACCCCGGTCACCTAATCCACCGCCAACGGTACCACTGCCGGTACTGATACCCTCCAGATTTTTCGCATTCGGGTCACCATTGGGGTCGCCCTGATTGCCGGCCGTATTGGTTTTCCCTTTGCCATTTCCAAAGAGGTCACCGTATTGTTTGGAAGCATCGTCATATTCCTGTTGTTTGCGGTCGGCCTCCTCTTGTGCTTTACGGGCAGCTTCTTCTTCCGCCTTGCGCTTGGCATCTTCCTCGGCTTGTTTCTTCCGGGCTTCTTCCTGCTGTTGTTTTTTCTTGGCGTCAGCCTCTTCCTTCTGCTTCTTTTTCAGGGCAATGGATTCCGGATCTTCACTGGTCAAAATCTTTTCCTGCTTGGTTGGCTCGGGCTTTGATTCAACTGGTGGTGCCGTTTGCTTGGGAGGTTCCGGTTTGGGTGGTTCTTTCTTTTCATTCTGCATATCCGGTTTGTCGTCTCCTTGCCCTACATTGGGCAGGCCCAGACTCACCAACAGTCCAGGTTGGCCGGGAGGTGGCACCTGGATAGACATCAGAGGAAGCACCAGTAACAGGATCAATATTGCATTGACGATGGTACTGGTTATCAACGCCTTGCGCCGATTTTTTTCTTCATTGGCCTGTATCAGTTCCTCTCCCTGCATGATGCTGTCATTTCTATTAAGAACGCGACCGGAACGGCAAAAGGTACCATACAGATCGCCAATTCACACTTTATTAACCTATTCGGGCCGGGTAGCCGCCACGACTTTAATGTTTAATTTTAATGCCAGGTTATACACCTGGGTCACGTATTTCCATTCAGCTTCCTCATCAGCATAGATAACCAGAGCATAGTCCCGGGGATTAGGCGCTGCATTAACTTGTGATCGCACGCTCCTTTCCAATTCGGATAAGGTCACCCGTTTGCCATTCCAGTAAAAGGCTCCGGATGGATCAATCGAAACATCTCCCGACTTTGGTGCGACCACTTTTGACACTGAACTGGGCAACTTCAAATTGATGGCATTCTGGGTCACCAGCGAAGAGGTCAGCATAAAGAAGATCAGCAGAAGGAAGATGATATCCGTCAAGGATGACATGCTAAACTCTGCCGAAACTTTATTTCTTTTTTTGATCATGTTCTTTCATTCAACTTTCAACATTCAACCTTCAGCACTCAACATTGCTAGGCCGGTTCCTGCAATAAGTCCATAAACTCTACGGTCGTGCGCTCCATCTGGAAAATGACCTTTTCCACCAGGGAGACCAGCAGGTTATAGCCGATGAATGCGAGAATACCAACAAAAAGGCCGCCAGCCGTGGTCAGCAGGGCCTGATAGATACCGCCAGCAAGTAATTTAGGGGTAATGTCTTCAGCCGTCGACATCTGGTAAAACGCCAGGATCATACCGGTGACCGTTCCGAAAAATCCAATCATAGGTGCCGCACCGGCTATACTCGCCAGCCGTGAAAGGTTTTTCTCCAGGCGAAATACCTCCAGGTTACCTACGTTTTCAATAGCTGCATCAATATCACCAAGCGGTTTACCAATACGCTGCAATCCTTTCTCGACCATGCGTGCCATCGGCGAGTCGGTATTGCGACACAGTGCCCTGGCTCCTTCTATATTGCCGGACTGAACACTTGCCCGGATATTGTTCATAAAATTCTGATCGACCCGACCTGCCTTACTGATGGTCAGGTATCGCTCGACGAGGATAAATACAGCGAGAAAAAACAATACCAGCAGGATGACCATGATGGCAATACCTACCGTCCCGGATTGCAGGATCACATCCAAAGCACTCTGGGTTTCAACACCTTCTTCAGGTAAAGTTTGCATATCTTGAAACAAAAGCCACATATACGGTTTACTTTAATACGGTTTCCAAATTGTCAGGTGATAAACGATATAGCCGATTTACAACGTATACCGAATAGCAAATTTAGGCAATTTTCGCTTTACATTACATCTTTTTTTAACTTATTACTTACACAAAATCAATCTTTCATGTGGCACATTGGCCATATGTTAGCGAAAATTTAAAAGTCCGGAGCAACCGGCTAACCCGTTTGATTGTCTGAAAATTTTGGCCCGTAAACCAGATTTTGTCTAAATTTAACTCAAAGTCAAATTTTTCTTCTGAACGCAATTGATGGATATGAGAAGAATCCGTAAAGCAGCCGTACTAGGATCCGGCGTCATGGGATCAGCGATCGCCTGCCACCTGGCTAACGTAGGACTGGAAGTCCTGATGCTGGATATCGTACCGTTTGATCTGACCGAAAAAGAAGCCTCAAACCCGGCGGCACGTAATCGGGTGGTCAACGAATCCTTAAAAAAAGCCATTGGGAGCCGGCCGGCACCCCTGTACCACCAGGAATTTGCTCAACGCATCCAAACCGGGAATCTCACCGATGACCTGGAACGCATCAAAGATGCCGACTGGATCATCGAAGTAGTCGTCGAGCGGCTGGACATCAAAAAGCAACTCTTTGCCCGGGTCGATCAATATCGCAAGCCAGGCACCCTGGTCAGTTCAAATACTTCCGGCATACCCATCCATCTTATGCTTGACGAACGGAGTAACGATTTCCGTCAGCATTTCTGTGGCACGCACTTCTTCAACCCTCCCCGGTACCTGGAGTTACTGGAGGTCATTCCAACTCCCGAGACGTTGTCTGAAGTGACTGACTTTTTTATGGATTTTGGCTCCCGGATATTGGGTAAGCAGACCGTCCTGTGTAAGGATACTCCGGCATTTATCGCCAATCGCGTCGGTGTCTATGCCATGGGCAAAATTTATGAACTCACTCAAGAACTGGGTATCAGTATTGAGGATGCCGACAAGCTGACCGGTCCTGCTATTGGAAGACCCAATACGGGCACTTTCCGGCTAGGGGACCTGGTTGGTCTCGATGTTGCCCAAAAGGTCATGGAAGGCATCAAACATAACTGTCCGGAAGATGAGCAGATGAAGGATATGGTTATCCCAGATTTTCTGAGATACCTGGTAGATAACAAGTACCTGGGCAACAAAACCGGTCAGGGATTTTATCAAAAAACAAAAGAAAAAGATGAGAAAGGCCGCACCGTGGTTTTAGGCCTTGATTTGAAAACGCACCAATACCGGCCTGCACAAAAACAGAATTACCCCAGTCTGGGAGTCGCTAAACAAATCGATGACGTGCGGCGTCGCGTAAAAGCAGTCGCCAACAGTGAAGATCTGGGCGGACAATTGGTACGCCGATCTCTGGCAGGACTTTTCGCCTATGTGTCCAACCGTATCCCTGAAATATCAGATCATATCTTTAGCATTGATCAGGCCATCAAAGCCGGGTTCGCCTGGGAACTGGGCCCTTTTGAATATTGGGAAGCCGTAGGCCTGCAGGAAGGAAAAGCATGGGCAGAAGCAGAAGGATATGTCTTAAGCGAATGGGCCAATCGTTACATCGCGCAGGGACATGAATCCTTTTATGAAAAGAAAGAAGGAAAGCGATATTGCTACGATCCGCTTCAGGACAAGATGCTTGCAGTAGGCGGATTGGAAGGACTTGTTCTACTTGATAACAGCAATGCTCCGGTCTACAAAAATGACGAAGTGACCCTCCACGATATCGGAGATGGTGTGCTTAACCTGGAGTTCACCAGCAAAGCAAACGCGATAGGCGAAGGCATCCTGCGGGGAATCAATGAATCGATCGAACTTGCCGAAGCAGGCAAATGGGCTGGGATGGTTATCGGCAATACGTCCAAGAACTTTTCGGTCGGAGCCAATCTCATGCTAATGGGCATGATGGCATTCCAGCAGGAATTTGAAGAATTGAATCTGGCTGTAAAGCTCTTCCAGGATACCTCCATGCGATGCCGCTATTCGGCCATTCCGGTGGTTGCAGCTACTCAGGGGTATGTTTTCGGAGGTGGTTGTGAATTGCAGATGCACTGTGATGCTACGATGGCAGCTGCAGAGTCCTATATTGGCCTGGTAGAAGCCGGAGTAGGGTTGATCCCAGGTGGTGGGGGCACCAAAGAATTTGCCGTGCGCGCCTCGGATGCATTCCAAGCTGGCGAGATTGAGATCCCTACCCTGCTGGAGCGATTCAAGACCATTGCGCTGGCGGCTGTTTCTACCTCTGCTTATGAAGCCTTTGATCACAAGTACTTATTACCGGAGCGCGATGAGGTCGTGGTGCGGGGCCGTGCTAATATCGCTGAAGCAAAAGCAAAAGTACTGGAGCTGGCGAAGCATTACATCCAGCCGGTACCCCGCGAGGACATCCGGGTGTTGGGGCGTCAGGGTCTGGCCACCCTCCTGATAGGTGCCCATAGCCTAAAACTGGGTCATTACGCCAGTGATCACGATATCAAAATCGCCCAGAAAATGGCATATGTCCTGTGCGGCGGAGACCTTTCCAGTCCGCAAAATGTTTCAGAGCAATACCTCCTTGACATCGAGCGTGAAGCTTTTCTGAGTCTTTGTGGCGAACCCAAGACATTAGAACGCATCCAGTACATGCTGGAGAACAATAAGCCGTTGAGGAATTGAAAGATAGACATGAGATGGGAGATGGGAGATGGGAGATGGGAGATGGGAGATTTGAGATGAACCTATAATAACCACTTATGTATGGCATATCATAATTACAAAGAGCTTATAGCATGGAAAAAGGCTAAGGAACTATGCATTTTCATCTATCATTTTTTCAATGAATGCGAGAATGAAAATTCTGTCTTCTATAAACAGATGATACGAGCAGCATTATCCATTCCTTCGAATATTGCAGAAGGCTGTGGCAGAGGAACCAATAAACAGACCTTACATTTTCTTGATATAGCATATGGTTCTACCTGTGAACTGGAAACACAAATGATTATTTATTCAGAAATTAAATCAGTAAATCAGGAGCATTTGGATATTATTTTCCGTCAAATTATTGAGGTCCAAAAATTAATCTTTGGATTTAAAAATAAAATCTCATTGGGGGAAAATTCTCAAATCTCAAATCTCAAATCTCAAATCTAGCTTTATGGAAGCATACATCGTCAAAGCATACCGTTCCGCAGTCGGCAAAGCAAAAAAAGGTGGATTTCGATTTTACCGGTCTGATGACCTGGCTGTGGAGATCATCAAACATCTTCTGAAAGAAACACCGGAGCTGGACCCTAAACTGGTGGATGACGTCATCGTAGGATGCGCCAATCCGGAAGGTGAGCAGGGACTGCAGATCGGCCGGCAAATATCTGTGCGCGCATTGGGCAAGGAGGTCCCGGGAATGACGGTGAATCGTTACTGCGCATCGGGTTTGGAGACCATCTCGATCGCGGTAGCCAAGATCCGGGCGGGCATGGGCGAATGCTTTCTTGCCGGCGGCGTGGAAAGCATGAGCATGATTCCGATGGAAGGTTACAAATTGGCACCTTCGTACCAGGTAGCCACGAATACACCCAATTATGTCGTTGGCATGGGTCTCACTGCTGAAGCGGTCGCTAAGAAATATGGTGTAAGTCGCGAGGATCAGGATGTATTTGCCATGCGGTCCCACAAACTTGCCGCTGCCGCTATTCAGGAGGGCAAATTTAAAGACGAGATCGTACCGGTGCCGGTTGAAGAAATCTACGTCGAAGGAGGCCTGCGAAAGGAACGCTCCTGGGTGGTAGACACCGATGAAGGGGTTCGTGCCGACACCAACCTGGAAGCGCTGGCCAAACTTAAGCCGGTCTTCGCTAATGGCGGATCAGTAACCGCAGGTAACTCCTCCCAAACATCCGATGGCGCCGCCTTCACACTGGTTATGAGCGAGCGGCTGGTAAAACATCTCAATTTGACACCGATTGCCCGCATGGTAAGTTGTTCCGTTGCCGGTGTTGAACCTTTATATATGGGGATCGGCCCCTGTGCAGCTATACCGAAAGCTTTACAACAAGGCGGGCTGAAACTCGATGATGTTCAACTCATCGAACTCAATGAAGCTTTTGCGGCACAATCTCTTGCTGTCATCCGGGAAGCTCACCTCAATCCAGACATCGTGAATGTAAATGGAGGCGCAATCGCATTAGGTCATCCACTAGGATGTACGGGCGCCAAGCTAAGCACCCAGATCTTCAATGAATTGCGCCGGCGAAATCAAAAGTTCGGCATGGTGACTGCGTGTGTTGGTGGTGGTCAGGGAATAGCCGGGATTTATGAGTTACTAAATTAAAGCCAACAATTCAAGTATATAAACGGCATTAATTTATGGCAAACACATCAAATGTCAATTGATCTTCGTTTGTTTCCAGGAGATCTTTACGTAAGATTCCCCAATTATGATCATTAATAAACATTTGATAAAAATCATAGCGGTCATTTGCCAAATCCAGTTTTTTAATAACATTAAATTGCCCATCCAATAAATACCAATAACATTTTGGACTTAACTTTTTCTGTGCATACTCGTCAGGCGTAACTCTGTCAATGATTTCGCGCAGATAATATCCTTCTAGTTGGAGAATGCGACCAAAGGCATCAGTTGTGAGGTAATATTTACCATATGCAACATCCCAGTCTTTACCATATGCACTTACATCATAGGAATACGGAGTAACCTCTGGCCAATCCGCATACTCAACATCATGAACTTGTAACAATTGCCCTTTCAAATCGTATTCATACAATTTATTTGAAACCGGGAATGAAACAATAATTCCTGTACCGCTTGAATTACTGCAAAAAGAAGGTTCATACATTCCATTATGCTGACTGTAAAAAGCTTTGTAATACATTTCAGGTAAATTCACGATCCACGTTAAATGAGAAAGTCCATAGTCAAGAACAGCAACACAGGGTAATTCTTCTCCCCTTTCGATTGCATTCATCTGTTGGAAAGTTCCTGGAATCAGTAAATTCCCTTTGAAAACAATATTCGCAAGATAATTCCTCTGAATTATTTCAATTCCATACTGTTTGTATGCCTCGGAGGCATTCACATTAAAGCGTTTCCGAACATGTCCATTTGAATCTAACAGCAAAATGATATCAGACTTTGTATTAACGAAATAAACCGAGTCCGTATTTAGTGCGATCATGCCATCATTATCCGAAATTGAACCTACCGCATCAGGGCCATCACGTTCCAGTTTTATTTGCCAATTTAATTCCGTATTTATTGGATTACTGACAGTGATTGCTTCCGCCTGGGGAGAATAAAAGGCCAAAAAAATGCTTTCATCTTTTGTCAGTAATTGATAATTGTAATTAATTGCAGGCGTTCTTTTATCCAACTGGAATACATATTGTGTAACTAGAGCCACATCGTGTGATTCGTTGTCAAGGGATTCTTGATTCTTCTCAACATCAGATACACATGCCATTGGCATGAGTAGAAACAAGAATACACTAATTCCAAAAATTACCTTTTCAAAGTTCATGAAATAACCGGGATCTTATTCTAAAAATGGGCAAAACTCGTGTGAATTGTAAAATCAGGCTCAATTGCAACATCATGATGTTCATCCCTGTTGCTCTTGATTCAAATAACCAATATTTCTCCAGCCTCGGGTAATTGCAGCGAATGCACACTTTCCTGAACACCTCAGCATTCGCCCGAAAGCACTTTAAAACTACTTCTATCAAATAAATTAAAACTACCTGGTGCAGTTTTTAAATAATCTCACTGAATCATCAGACAAGTTGTAATTCGAAATTACGAACAAGTAATTCCTGATGCAATAGCCCAGATGTTAAGGGGATTATCTTTCTTCTAATATTTACACAAAAAAATAGCTTTTATATTTATTTGATCTTAGACTTTTAGCATCCATTTAAAACATTTACTCATACGCTGTCACTGGAATAATACTTCCATCCGGCCGATAATTGAGTTCCGTTACTTTGACGCAACGCAGATGTGTTTTACCACCGGAAAGCGTGGAGTCGTGGTAAAACAGGTACCACTTCCCTTGATATTCTACGATAGAATGGTGATTTGTCCAGCCGATCACCGGATTCAGGACGACACCCTGGTAGATGAATGGTCCATAAGGGCTATCGCCCGTTGCATAAACGATGTAATGGGTATCTCCGGTGGAATACGACAGGTAATATTTGCCCTGGTATTTGTGCATCCAGGGGGCCTCAAAGAAGCGGCGGTCGTGGTCCTTAGCCAATAAAGGTTGACCCTTTTCATCCAGGATTTTTATCTCCTGCAGCGGCTCAGCCATTTCGGCCATGTCATCAGCCAGTTTTGCCATGCGGGGTCCCAGCGCCGGCTCATCGGAACCGGGTTCAGCTCCATCAGGGCTGTATTGATCGGTTCTCCACCGTTGCAATTGCCCGCCCCAGATACCCCCGAAGTACATGTAGAAGACGCCATCATTGTCCTGGTAAACAGCAGGGTCGATGCTGAAGGTACCAGCCATGGGTTCCGGCATTGCTGTAAACGGACCAGCCGGGTTCGTACTCGTGGCTACCCCGATGTGGAATACATCATCCTTGTCCTTGGCAGGAAAATAAAGGTAGTAAGTCCCATTTTTATAGGCCGCATCGGGTGCCCAAAGCTGTCTGCCAGCCCAGGGAATATTTTTGATATCCAAAGCAACCCCGTGATCGGTCACCGGGCCACCTATTTGATCCATGGAAAGAACATGATAATCAACCATCCCAAAATGATCACCCAGATCATTTTCCGGTATACCGGCTTCCCAATCGTGGCTCGGATAGATGTACAACTTATTTTCAAAGACATGGGCCGAAGGGTCAGCCGTATAGATATCGGTCACCAGGGGGGCTGAAATGGGTTTCGGTTGCGCCTGGTTTTCCATCATTTCCTCCATGGCTTCTTCTTGCTCTTCTTCGCCCTCTTCCTCGTCGCGATTGCCTTCCGAAGAAGAATTACAGGCAAATACCAGCAAAAAAACAGGAATCAGGAAAGGATAAAATTTGAGATACCACTTTGTTGTTGACATTTTTTATTGGCTTTTAATCTTAAACACCGAAAATAGGAATTGTCTGGAGGATATTTCAGGGTATACGGTGGTTTGGTTGAAAAAGAACGGGAGATTTTAGATTTAAGATTATTTGATTTAAGATTTAAGATTTTAGATTTAAGGTAGTCCTGGTGCCCATATTGTTACTTTACCCACCCCTGTTTCTCCTCCGGGGAGGGGGTTCGTCACCGGTAGCCCAAATACCCTATCATATTGATTGATAGTTATACTTGGGATCCAGCGGTGGATATCATTTTAGATTATTTGATTTAAGATTTAAGATTAAGGAAGTCCTGGTGCCCATATTGTTACTTTACCCACCCCTGTTTCCCCTCCGGGGAGGGGACTTGTACTGGTAGCCCAAATACCCTATCATAATGATTGATAGTTATACTTGGGATCCAGCGGTGGATACCATTTAAGATTAATTAATTTAAGATTAATTGATTTAAGATTTAAGATTTAAGGAAGTCCTGGTGCCTAGACACCCTGATACCATATACCATAATGCCATAAAACTATAATACCATAATGCCCTGACACCCTCCTCTACAGTGCCTTCACCTCAATTTTCG
>ERZ795053.228-NODE-228-length-72133-cov-15.548309_pt1 | contig 72133 bp, 62 predicted proteins | sample MGYA00375137_ERZ795053 | MGnify/ENA primary metagenome ERZ795053 (study PRJEB30182, sample SAMN05720284) | activated sludge metagenome | isolation source: Anaerobic digester | place: Hong Kong | collected 2014-12-17 ...
TCAAGTGGTATTTTGGTTTCAAGATCTGCTTCTGAGTCAAACCTGGGTAATGATATGCTTCGAGAACTGGCGGGGGAAACAAAGGTTTTGTACCTGACCGGGGGTGTTTTGCTATTCTTGACAATTTTTACTCCATTACCGACGATATTTGGGATTATCATTGGTGGCGGTTTGATGTTGGTGGCTTATTTTACTTCTCAGAAAGAAAAAGAAGTGGCAGTTGCACAAGCCCCTGGAGGAGCAGGCGGGGGGTTTGCCGGGTTGGAAGGTCCGAAGCCAAAGGGACCTTCTGGCGGAGCGGAAGGTGAAAGTGCCCAGATGCCCAGCGCACCCTCTCTTACTTCTGCCGAAGAGGTATCAGAAATCCTTCAGTCGGACACTTTGGACGTGGAATTTGGGTATGGAATACTTCCTTTGGCTGATCCGGGACAAGGGGGAGATTTGCTGGACAGGATCACAATGGTGAGAAAACAAACGGCATATGAGTACGGTTTGATTTTAAGTCCCATTCGAGTAAGGGATAGTGTATTGTTAAAAGCAAACGAATATATGATAAAATTAAAGGGGACCGAGCTAACTAAATACGAGTTATGGCCTGATAGGTTATTGGCTATCAATCCGGGAACAGCTCAGGGAGTATTGCCTGGCATAGCCAGCAGAGAGCCTGCGTTTGGTTTGAGTGCTTATTGGATTGATGAAAGCCAAAGGGATCAAGCAGCCAATCAAGGTTATACCGTTGTAGATCCTCCAAGCGTATTTGCCACCCACTTTTCGGAGATTGTAAAGCAGCATGCTCATGAATTGTTAGGAAGAAAAGAAATGGATTTGTTGATCAAAGGGTTAAAAGAAAACTTTGCCGAGCTTGCTGATGAGGTTATTCCGGATGTTTTGAAGGTCTATGAAGTTCAAAAAATCCTCCAGAATCTTTTAAGAGAAAGGGTTTCAATCAGAAATTTACCCCTTATCTTTGAGACCATTTCGGAGTATGCCGAGAAGACGAAAGATATTGATTATCTCACTGAGTTTACGAGACGTGCTTTGAAAAGACAAATATGTATTGCAAATCGATCGGATGATGGCCAGATACACGCTGTGGGAATTGACCCGAATCTGGAAAGACAATTGTCTTCACAAATCAGAGAGACGGAAGATGAAAGGTATCTCGCTCTTAACCCCGATATGATGCAGCAATTAGTCGATCGTTTTTCAAAAGGTGTGGAGAAGATCATGCAGAAGGGCTATATGCCGATTATCGTCTGTTCGGGAAATATCAGGCTTTACTTGTACAAGGCTTTGGAAAAATCCATGCAAAGTATTCCCTTTATATCGTATGAAGAGTTGGTGGATGATATTCCATTCAGTGTAGAAACGGTGATTAAAATATGAAGATAAAAAAATACGTTGTTGATGATGTCAAGACAGCGCTTAAGCGAATAAAGAATGAGCTAGGTGAGGATGCAGTCATCTTGCAGACCCGCAAGTTTAAAAAAGGCGGGTTTTTAGGAATTGGCAGCAGCATCAAGTATGAAGTGACCGCTGTAGCCGATGATCGGGAAATAAAGAGAGAAAATCGTGTTCAAGAAGGAAAAGGGGAATATGATGGCTGGGTCGACAGCAAAAAGCTCTATGAGCTCAAGAAGATTCTTTCTCAGAACAGCTTGATCAAAAATAACGAGAATCAGAATAATCAAGCAGCGACATCTCGAAGACAAGAATACACGCCGTCCATTCCTGAAATCGACTATCAGCCTACTTATCAGAAACCGAATGTACAAAACCGGATGCCTGATAGAAATTGGAACACTATGAATAGTCAGCCCAGGAATAAAGAAGAAAGCACTGCAGTTTCGGTTTCAGAATACAAATCGATCAGTGATATGAAAAAAGAAATGTTATCGATGAAACGAATTATGCAGGATCTTTCCTTAAAGATGGATAAGGAATCTTATCTTCCCGGAATTCCGGAGGAGTATAAAAAGATATTTAAGGCTTTAAAAGAACATGAAATCAACGATGATATTGCGAGAAAAATCGTTGAGTCGTTAAGGATTGTAACACAGGATAAAAACATCAGCACCTTGGAATTCGAAAAGAAGTTTGTGGATATTTTACACCCCATTATTAAAACAGAAAATCCTCTGAAGGAGTATGAAAAGGGAGATATCATCTTTTTTGTGGGGCCTACGGGTGTAGGAAAGACAACGACTTTGACCAAGATTGCTGCTATGCTTTCTTTGGAAATGCGCCGTAAGGTTGGCATCCTGACGATTGATACCTATCGTATAGCGGCCGTGGATCAGCTGAAAACAAGCGCAGATATTATGGGAATCGAAGTGGGTGTGGCATATAATCCGGGTGAGTTAAAAACGATGTTGGATAAGTTTGTGAATTATGACCTGATCTTGGTGGATACCGCCGGAAGAAGTCAAAAAAATGATATGCAAATGTCTGAGTTAACTCGGTATCTCCAAATTGTCAATCCAAAATTCGTTTTCCTGACTGAGAGTATGAATGTAAGAAAAAGCGATCTTTTTGAGATCATCGAGCAGTTCTCGGTTGTTTCACCAACGCATATCATATTAACCAAATCAGACGAGACCAGTTGTTATGGGTCAATTGTGGAAATTACAAATAATTATGATATACCCGTTGCTTTTGTAACAAATGGGCAGAGAATACCGGAGGATATTATGGTGGCAGATTCAAAAAGACTTGCTTCGATTATTGTTAAAGAGGTGTTAAAACATGCCCGATCAAACTGAGACGTTAAAACAGGTCGTAGCAAGTCAAAATCTTGAAATTATTTTAGTGGCCAGTGGTAAGGGGGGAGTCGGTAAAAGTGTCATTGCAACCAATTTGGCGGTTTCTCTAGCAAGAAATCAGAAAAACGTCCTGTTATTTGATGCTGATGCCGGTTTTGCGAATGCCGATATACTCTTGGGGGTTACCACGAAAAATACACTTCGGGATTATCTGATCAGCGATATGGAGTTGAAGGATGTAATCTATCCCACTCGTTATGGTGTTTGGTTGCTGAGCAGCGGTACGGATGTGCAGGATTTGATTGCTTTTCGAAAGGAGCCGAAAACTCGCTTGATAGATGATTTTATGCATATGGCCTTGGATATGAATTACGCCATTGTGGATACCGGTGCGGGCTATACTGAAGAACTATTTTCATTTTATTCCGCTGCAGATAAGCTGTTTCTTGTCACTACGCCGGAACCCACAGCGCTTATGAATGTCTATACTTTAGCGAAGGTTTTATCAAATAACGGTATTTTTCCTGAATTGTATCTTATCATGAACCAATCAAGAAACTCATCCAAGGATATTAAAGTATTAGATAGGTTTTCATACGTCATAGAGAAATTTGCCGGTTGGAAGGTTCAGGAGAGGTTTCTTTTAAGAAGCGATAAAACGGTCAGTAATAGCGTGATTAAACAGGTTCCTTTAATTGAGTTGTACAAACACAGTCAACCAGCTCAGACCATCGCCAGGCTTACGGATCAGGTGTTGAAGGATCATTCGGAAGAGAAAGACCAGAATGGTGGCTTCTTAACAAAGATTAAAAAGTTGTTTGGAATAAAGTAGGCTGTTCAAGGTGAACGAGAAAGAAAAGAAACTATCCTATTTAATGTCCCTGGGTCATTGGCAGGTGGCGCTGGAAACCAATACAAAAAGTATTTCAGCTGTTTATATGGGTAAGTACAAAAGGCATTTGCTTTTTGAAACAAGCAAACTTTATTGCAAAGAAGAAATCGCCGGTCAAAATATTGATTTTAAGATCTTTCTGCCTTCATTCTTTATATCGGGTTCAGGTGAATGCAGCAAGATCACTGAATGTGAAGGTTTAAGAAACGAATTGGTTGTCAGATTTATGTTAAGTCCTGAAAAGTTAAGAATTAAACAACAAAGATGCTATAAACGTTTACCGGTTCTTGAAAAGGGCAAATTAGTGTTAGAACATCAGACAACTCAAGTGATTGTAAAGGATGTTTCTTTGCAAGGAATTGGATTATTAACGACTGAGAGGATTAGAGGGGAATCAGGAGTATTAACCCTGTTAAATAACGGATTGGAATTAATAGTGAAAAAGGTTCATGAATTTACCGATTTCAATCTTTTTCAATATGGTATGAAGCTGGTCCCCGAACAGGACACTGAGAAACTGAAGGCCTATTTGCTATCGCTTCATGATCAGATTACAAAAATGGACTTTGTGCTTTAGAAATCGATTTTAAGGATTGATATTATGGATTATTTAAGTTCAAAAGTATCAACAGAATCCGTATTATCCATTGGGAAGCCCTTGCTGCTTGATGTTTCAGATCCCGAATTGGCGGGCGTTTACAAAAGCAGCATTTTTGAGTTGGATTTTCAGAAAAAAGTTATGACGATTGGCATGCCTAGCTTTAAAGGACAGTTTATTCCTATACCAGCAGGTGTGACTGCTTATGTAAAGATGTTTGATCAAAGCTCTATGTATGTTTTTATGGCTAAAGTGATCGGTTATGAAAAGAACAAAGAGGGTTTTTTAATAACGTATGTAACCCTTCCCGATCAAGCAAGAAAGATTCAAAGAAGGCAGTTTGTGAGAATTCCTTTTTACCAAAAGGGAATTTTTGCTCTCGAACCCTTCCCGCCTGAACCGATGATAAAAGATATGGAAGATCTCAAGGATTTGAAGAATGAGAAAAAAGAAAAAGAGATCGAAGTCAATTTCTTTATAACGAAAGATTTAAGTGCGAACGGATTGCAAATGGTTACTAAACCAAGATTAACGGCTGGTTTGAATATCTTTGTTAACTTGGAAATTGGCGGAGGAATTAACTTAGAAAATCAGGCGGCTAAGATTATTCGAAAAGACGCTTCCGTTGATACGGCTAACAACATATACGGTGTGCAGTTTTTGTCTATGTCCAAGAGTAAAGAGGATAAATTGGTTAAATATATCTTCCATTTGCAGCAAGAGAGGAGAAAAAAAGAAAAACAATTGAAAGAAGGGAGTTAAGTTTATGTCAGTTTATGATAAATTAGAATCCATTCACTTAGAAGCAATGAAAGAGATTGGAAACATAGGAACCGGTAATGCAGCGACTGCATTATCTACCATGATGAATAAAAAAGTTGAGATTACAGTTCCAAATGTTTCGGTGGTTGAAATTTCCAAAATACCCTTCATGTTTCAGGATCCCGAAAAGGTAACCGTTGGCATTCAGATGAGCTTTTTTGAAGACTTAAATGGGCAACTCCTTTTGCTGTTTGATGCTGAACCGGCAAAGCAGATTCTGCAGCTGCTCATTGGTCAGGGAAGTGATGATCTCACTCAGATGGATGAGATGCAAACGTCAGTTTTTTCAGAACTGGGAAATATTGTCTGTGGTTCTTATTTGGTTTCGTTATCCCAATTCACGAATTTAAATTTAAATTCAGAAGTGCCACAGGTGACTTTTGATATGGTATCTGCCATTGTAGCAGAAACCTGTTTAACCTATGCAGAAGAGGAAGATAAAAGCATTGTTATTGAAACGGAGTTTGAAATTGAATCTCAAATGAACGTTGAAGCATACCTTTTTCAGATCATGGAACCCAATTCCGTTCCGAAACTGTTAACCAGCATCGGGATGTGAATTGAATGGGACAAAAAAAGATCATCGGTATCGGTGAGTATATTGCCGAGAGAAATCCGCAAATACTGGTTACCCTTGGTTTAGGTTCTTGTGTGGGTGTCTGTTTGATTGATAAAAAAGCCGGTGTGGGGGGTCTTATTCATATCATGTTGCCTGACAGCGGTGGAAAAGAAGTGGGTAAACCGGGTAAGTATGCGGATACCGGTATTCCTATTTTAATTGAGGAAATGAAAAGCCTGGGAGCATCCAGCGGAAATCTGGAAGCGAAAATAGCTGGAGGCGCAGCAATGTTCCAAAAGTCAGGCTCTACGATGGAAGTTGGAAAAAGAAATGTTGAAGCGGTAAGAAAGACACTCTCTAAAATGAGAATCAAGATAAAAGCCGATGATACAGGTGGAAATCGAGCAAGAAGTATAGAGTTTAATATCTCTACGGGGATCTTAAATGTTAGAAAGGTTGGCGGAGGAGAAAAAACAGAGATATCTCAAATCTGAGGTGTTGTAGATGAATTCTAATTCCTATGGAAAATATCAGAAAAATATGACTTCGAATGAAATGATTAAACATTTCCTTCCGCGAATAAAAGCCATAGCAATTTCGCTAAAAAGTTCATTACCGGAAAACGTTGAATTAGATGATTTGATCCAGGAAGGATTAATCGGATTGCTAAATGTTCGTGAAAGATATGACCCTATGCGGGGAGCCAGTTTTTTTACTTTTGCCATGAAAAGGGTAAGAGGCGCTATGTACGATTATCTGAGAAAGATCGATTGGATTCCCCGAAATACAAGGCATTTGATGAAAACGGTAGAAGCGGCCATGATTGAGCTTCAGAGCGAGGACGGTGAGATTCCCAGCAACGAGCGCCTCCAAAAACACCTTGGTTTAAGTGAGAAAGAGGTTACCCTGGCAATGAACGAAATGTCCAGAAGACAGTTGTTGAACTTAGATGGATTTCTATCCGATGATACGGATGATTTTACAGAAATCTTTTCAGCGAAAGCCGATACCCCTGAAGAATTGTATTTTAAAGAAGAACTCATCGACCATCTTAAAGAGGAAATTGAATTGCTAAAAGAACGAGAACGTCAGATTTTGTCGTTGTATTACGTCGAAGAATTGAACTTTAAAGAGATTGCTCAGATTTTATCTGTGACTGAATCCAGAATTTCTCAAATTCACAGAGTTATTATGGTGAAATTAAAGGAAAGAATGAATCTTTTCCTTGGAAGGCAAGAGGCTGATTGAAATGACCGGTCCTGTAGAAATGCAAACCAATTTTATACGAGCGCCTCATACAGCTCAACAGATTGGTAATCAATCGAGTGCTGAAAATGCCGTTTATACAACAATCGCTCAAGAACAATCCCAAGAAGCAAAGCGAAAAACTGAGTCAACACATGATTCAAAAAAAAGTGAGCAAGAAGAAACGAAAAACGCTACGCAAGACCAGAAAAAGAATGCTTTTATTCAACGAGATATGAAAAACAAAGAAAAAAAAGATCAAAAAATAGTTGAGGATGAATTTAGAGGGCATTTTTTAGATATCCACTTGTAAATCATTTCAACCTAAAAAAACTGCTGATTTGAGGTGTGAACCATGTCAGATGTAAATATGAGTTTGGGTTATTTAATGGTAACCAGGACTTCTGATAATGATTACGTTGGTGGAATCATGGTGACGGATCCTTATGCAATCCCCGTTGAATTCAAATATTCTGAACCCATAAAACCCACTGGGCTTCAAAAGATTTTGTATGGAAATTCCATCGAAAAATATCTCTTAGTAGATGTGATTGCCAAAAAACTCTTACAAAATTTGGAAGAAAAGCCAAAGTTTATTTTGATTGAGGACTCAAGACTATTGGATATCCAGTTTAAAACGCCTATCATCTTTATCAATATGCCGAAAAAGGGCGCTGAGGATGTCAAAGAAAGTAAATTACGTGAGGAACTTTCAAAAGATACATTGGAAAGCGGGTATGACATCCTTTTTAACGGAACGCTTACAAGTGATGATATCAAATGGCTTGAAAGGATATCCGATGAAATTGATATTTTGGAACCTTTTCACAGACTCAAGGAGGCGTTGAACTACGTTTGTTCAGAAGAATAGGCGACTTTTTAAAGGATATAACCGAAACGCTGAAACGAGAAAGGGGAAAACTGAAGATCAATACAGATCCCGTTGACTTTTCTGTTCGGATTGGATCGTTGCTGTCAGCAGATCAACAGATCAATATCCAAGACAATGTGATGTTTCAGGATATGTTTTTACCCATAAGCATGGAAAAGGATTCTCAAAAGGTCAGTATTCTTGGGCAATCGGATCATTCACCTGCTCCGCATATATATTCCACAACAACGGCTTTCAGGGTAGAGTTAAAAAGATTAGTCGAAACCGAATCAGATTTGTCCATTAGAGACGATTCATGTGTGTTTGGCGAAAAAACAACTTTACATGGCATCAATTTAGAGGATTATCATGAAAAAGGCGTTGTTCATGATGATTTTACGTTGAATCAACTGAATCAAATCAAAATCAACAAAGAGGCTTTTACGGAGGATATGCAGCGATTTAGTTTTCGATTGGAATCTTCCGATATGATGATTTCAACCACTTTGAGTAGCCTTGAAACTGATTTTGACCGCCTCCAAAGTTTTGCTTTTCATTTTGAGAATTCGATGATTTTTAATACCTCTGTGGATGCATATTCTCTTCTCTTTCATATTAATTGCCAAAATAACCGATCGTGTATCATGAAATTCCCAATTAAACGAAACAGAGTATCAAAGTCGGGGTATGAAACAGAAGAACTCAAACGTGCACTCGAATTCATTATCAATCGATATGAATACAGAGGGAAATTGAGTATTGTAGGTATTTATAAAAACGTTCCCATCGACACGGTGGAAAGAATGACCTTTTCAAGGGGGCAAGAACTGTTTTTTTATTTGAAGAAAGAAAAAATAAAAAGGCAAATTTTAATGGACGTTCTTATTGTTCGAACAGATGAAGGAAGATATCATGTGGGTCCAATCATTAGAAAAGCTTAAGAAAAAGACGTTGTCTAAAAGAAGTGTTATCGTTGCAGGTGAAGGGGGATTCTACGATAAGGTTCCCGCTGTCCTGGAAACGTTGTGTGAGCATTCTGCGAAACCGGTGGTGATCGTTCTTCCCGATTTAAAATATTACAGGAGATATTTGGAGATGATCAACCCGGGCGATTTTTGTTTGTTCCCTCCGCTGGATGTTTTGCCATTTGAGCCCGTGGGCGCATCCTTTTCTACTTTGAGAGACAGAATGAAAACCCTGTTAAATATCCAGGATCAGCAGAGTCCTATTCTGACCACTACGCTGGGATTGCTTCAGAGGACCATTGGCATCAGCGAATTAAGTGAAAAGATGATGCCGTTGCGCATATCTGATCAGATGAGTATGAGCAGCATCAGAAATTATTTGGAAAAGACCGGTTATGAGCATGTTTTTTCTGTAAAAAATCCAGGGGAATTCTCAATAAAGGGATTTATCGTGGACTTTTTCCCCCTTCATTCTGAGATGCCTGTCAGGATTGAACTGTTTGATGATGAAATTTCCGAGATTCGGTTGTTCAATCCACAAACTCAAAGAACGGTTAAGCCGGTGAAAGAATGCCTCGTTTGTCCGGCAAAAGAAATGATTTATGATGAAGAAAATGAACGGGCATTTCTTGAACGGATGGACAAATTAAAGGTAAAATATCCAAACAGTGAATTTCTTGAGGATTTGGAGCTTCATCCCATGGACTATGCTGCTCTTTCCCCCTTGTTTCTGAAATCATCGGTTCCGGTCATCTCCCTCTTTTCTGACCGTAAATTTATCTTTGTGGATTTAGAAGAATCCATGTGTGCCATGAATCAATTTGAAAAAGACTTGTTTGAAATCTTTCCCAGCCCTCTTTATCGCGAAATTTACTATCATTATCTGAGAATCAGTGAATCCGTGTTGTTAAGAACAGAAGAATGGATCAACCTGACTAGGCTGGAGCCGCAATTCGAGGATTCGGTCTTGAATTTCGGTATTTGTGAAATGATCAAACTGGATACAACTGGGATTAAAAGTACCAAGAAGTTTCACAAGGCTTCCAAATTTTTGGAATACGAAACCGAAAAGATTATTGATGAAGATACAATAGAATTTGATACCTTGATCGTCCACGAAGACTACGGAATCGGAAAATACAAAGGAAATGAAGTCATCACCAATTACGCAGGAACTCGTGAATACTTGAAACTAGAATATGCTGACAGCGTGATGATCTTTATCCCAGTTGAAAATATCGACAGAATCCACACCTATGTAGGTGATGAGAATCTGGTGAAACTGACTAATCTCAAGAGTAAAACTTGGACTAATACTAAAAAGAGAGTCAGAGAAGATATTGAGCAAAAAATCGAAGAGTTGATCAAGTTATATGCCATCCGGAATCAAACGCAAGGCAATATCCTTTTGGGTGATTATGAATTGGAAAAGAAGTTCTTTGACAGCTTCCCGCATATTGAAACCCTTGGCCAAGATAAAGCCATTGCGGAGGTGTTTGCTGATATGAAGTCCGAACAGCCCATGGACAGACTTATTTTTGGCGATGCCGGCTCGGGTAAAACAGAGGTGGCCATGCGAGCGGCTTTTAGAACGGTTTGTTCTGGTTTTCAAGTTGCGATGTTAGTTCCCACAACAGTTTTAGCAAAACAGCATTATAGCCAATTTTTTCAAAGAATGACTGCATTCGGCTTAAAAGTATATTTGCTGGATCGATTTGTCACTGCTAAACAGAGAATGGATATTGTTGGAGGACTGAAACAAGGCACCATTGATATTGTCATCGGAACCCATTCGCTTTTATCCAAAAATATCAAATTCAAAAATCTAGGGTTGTTAATCATTGATGAAGAGCAAAAATTTGGGGTACTTCAAAAAGAGAAGATTAAATCTCTGAAAGAAAGAATTGATGTATTAACCCTTTCGGCCACGCCGATTCCAAGAACGTTGTATATGGGGTTGTCCGGTATCAAAAATATGTCGATTATTGATACGCTGCCGCCGGGAAGAATCCCCGTTGAAGTAGCCAGTTCTCCCTATAATGAAAAACTCATTAAGACTGCTGTTTTAAGGGAAGTTTCAAGGGGAGGGCAGGTGATTTACGTTCACAATCGGGTTGAAGATATTGATGAAATTTATGATGGACTAAGAAAAATGATACCGGACATATCCTGCGGATTAGCTCATGGGCAGATGAAAAAAAGCCAATTTGAAAGTTCGGTGCAAGCCTTTTACGACGGTGAAATGGACATGCTGATTTGTACAACCATAATTGAGAGCGGTGTGGATATTCCTAATGCAAACACCCTCATTATTGATGATTCCCATCGATATGGACTATCACAGCTTTATCAATTAAGGGGTAGAGTGGGAAGGAGTGACAGAAGGGCTTATGCCTATTTTCTGTACCCCAGAAAAACTCGTTTAAAACCGGAAGCTTTTTCTAGATTGGAGGCGATTGTTTCACTCCATGGAGCGGGAAGTGGACTGCAATTAGCGATGCGGGATATGGAAATTCGAGGGATCGGAAATGTACTTGGAATGGAGCAGCACGGTGAAATCAATACCATCGGATTGCACCTTTACAGACAAATCCTTGATGATGTGATGTTTAAGCATGGTTTAAAGGAAAGAAAAGAGGAGCAACCATCTGAAATCAAGTCATTGATTCAAGTGGAATTAAAAGGATTCTATTTTGAGGTGTTGATTCCTGAAGATTATATTGAAAATAACATTGAACGGATGAAAGTGTATCGTAAGATTGCCCTGAGTGAACGAATTGAAGATATAGATGATGTTGAAAAGGAAATAGAAGACCGGTTCGGAAAGGTACCAAAACAGATTAGTGATTTGATGTTTTACTCAAAAATCAAGTTATATGCAGAAAGTTTGGGGATTATGAGCATTGAAAAAACGATAAACTCCGGGCAATACCTGTTGTTTTTCAAAGACCTGAAATCAGCGGATCTTTTTTCCATTGGAAAACACAGGGGATTCATCAACCGTGAAGAACACCAGGCAGTTGTTTATTCCAGAAAGGATGATGAATTGTACCAGCTTTTCAAAGAGAATCAGAAAGGAGATGGCAAACGCCATGGATAAAACGATTAAGGTAACCGTGTTGATGGATGATCTGGCGGGAAAAGTGAGGGATATAAGGGCCCACCACGGCTTATCCTTCCTGTTTGATATTCAGTATTCTTCCGGTAATAGTTTTAAGTTTTTGTTTGATACCGGTACAAACGGTGATGATTTATTAAATAATATGAAGATTCTTGGCGTTGATCCTGATGAGATTGATGCGGCGATGATTACCCATAAACACTATGACCACTCCGGAGGATTACCCCAAGTGTTGGATGCCAGAAAAAAGCCTTTAACGATATTCATTGGCAGAGATTTTTTTGTTCCGGCTTTTTCAGCCAATCCATGGAAGATAGCGGGAGTGGAATATTCACGAGCTCAATTGGAACAAAATGGGGCAGTTTTTGTCGAATTGGTGTCACCCTATGAAATCTCAACGGATGTGATCATCAGTGGTCAATTGAACCAGGTTGACCCGCATTTTGAAAACATTCAGGGGTTTACACGATTGCATGACGGTCATCCCGATGAAGAACATCAACAGGAGGAAATCGCACTCTACATTACTGAAGGCGATCGTGTACATGTGTTTTCGGGTTGTTCACATTCCGGTATTGTTAATATTTGCCGTGATGCTTTGATTAAAACGGATAAGCAAAGAATCGGATTGATTATGGGTGGATTTCATTTTGTTAATGCTTCTTCGGTGACTATAAACGAAAACATCAAAGCATTACAGGCACTTGAGCCTCTTGCCGTTTTAGCCGGTCATTGTACAGGTTTTACAGGTCTTTCTCTTTTGTTTAATGCTTTTGGGAAGCGTTTTACCCGCTACGCCTGTTCTGATCGGTTTAATCTGATCAGAGATTGAATCATTTCACAGGATATGCCCTCTAATTGTAACGTTTGTGTAATTAAATATTTGTTGAAGTTTTTCTAAGCTGTCATAACACCGTGTTGACTAAAAAAACTTTTTCGGTTATACTCACTGTGGCTCTTAGGAGGAGTGAGTATTGTGTTTGAAAATCTTCAAGAGAAACTTGGAAAGGCCTTTAAAACATTAAAAGGCCAGGGTAAAATCAGCGAGAGAAACATCAAAGAAGCCATTAACATGGTGAAAATGTCTCTTTTAGAGGCGGATGTTAATTATAAGATTGTAAAGCGCTTTGTTGCCAAAGTCAAAGAAAAAGCTATGGGTGAGGAAGTAATGAAAAGTCTTACACCCGATCAGCAGTTCATCAAAATTGTGAACGATGAATTGACGATGCTTATGGGAGAGAAGACCGAAAAACTCAAATTCGTTCATCGACCGTCCTATTTCATGATGGTAGGGCTTCAAGGAAGCGGTAAAACAACAACAGCAGCTAAGATTTCCAGGAAATTGAAATCAGAAGGCAGAAAGGTTTTGTTGGTTGCTGCAGATGTTTATAGACCTGCGGCTATTGATCAACTTGAAGTGTTAGGTGGAGAAATCGGCGTTGATGTTTTCTCCGGTGACAGGAAAAATGCCTTGAATATTGTTCGTGAGGCTCAAGAAATTGCGGTTCGCAAAAATGCCGATTGTGTGATATTAGATACTGCCGGACGATTGCATATTGATGAAAAGATGATGACTGAGCTTGAAAAGATTAAAGAAATGGTTAATCCCGATGAAATTCTCATGGTCATTGATTCCATGATCGGTCAGGATGCTTTAGTCACTGCCAGAACCTTTAATGAAAAGCTAGAGGTATCGGGATTTGTATTAACCAAACTTGACGGTGATGCAAGAGGCGGTGTGGCTTTATCCATCCGTGAAGAGACAGGAAAGCCCATTAAATACATTGGAATAAGCGAAAAAACGGATGGTATTGAAGAATTCCATCCCGATAGAATGGCCAATCGAATCCTTGGAATGGGTGATGTCTTAACGCTGATCGAAAAAGTGGAACAATCGGTGGATATGGAAAAGGCCAAAGAGATGGAAAAGAAATTCAAAAAGGCTCAGTTTACCTTTGATGATTTTTTGGATCAACTGAAGCAGATCAGGAAAATGGGATCTCTTACTTCTATATTAGGGATGCTTCCGGGAGCCAATAAAATCAAAAATCTGGATGTGGATGAAAGTAGACTGAATCATATTACGGCAATCATCCAGTCAATGACAAAGAAAGAACGCAAAAATCCCAAGATAATCAATTATTCAAGAAAGAAAAGAATAGCCAGTGGAAGTGGTCAGCCTTTATCGGAGGTAACCAAGCTCATCAAGAACTTCGAAGATATGAAAAAGATGATGAAAAAAATGAATAAGACCGGACTAAAGGGGTTAAAAGGCCTCTCTGGTGGAGGGTTTCCGTTTTAGTCTATCAGATATGTAAGCATTCAAAAAAACAAATTGAAGGAGGTCAATTGAAAAGTGGTAAGAATCAGGTTAACCCGTATGGGTAAAAAGAAGATGCCATTCTATAGAGTGGTGGTTATTGATCAGAAGAAAAGAAGAGACGGTGCATATATCGAATCATTGGGTTTTTATGACCCGATCAGAGATCCGGCATTGACTCGTGTGGATGTCGACAAGGCGGTTGATTGGTTGTTAAAAGGAGCGCAGCCGACGGAAACAGTCAAAAGCTTGTTTAAAAAACACGGGGTTATGGAACGTTTTACCAAGGCCAGAAATGGTTCCGATCTTCAAAAAAACGAAACCGGAGTTATTAGCGAATAATGAAAGAGGCCCTCGAAACCATCGTAAAGGGGATTGTAAAAAACCCAATGGAGGTTGATATCTTTGAAACTGAAGAAGAGGGAAATGTGGTTTTTGAATTAGCGCTAAATCCGGAGGATGTAGGACAGATTATTGGGAAGAATGGTCGAACCATCAAATCCATTAATATCTTATTGAATTCCTTGGCGGGCGCAAAAAACGAAAAGTTTATATTAAAGGTAAAGCGGTGAATGTAGCAGGTTATGATACAGGATTTACGAAACATCACAGCGGATAAAATTCCCATCGGAATTGTAAAGAGTTCTCACGGGTTAATGGGTGAGGTCAAAGTAAAGGAGTATACAAATTACCTTTCGGTCTTTGATAAAGAAACAGATTTTCTACTTTACAATCGTGATAAAAAGCGGCATTTAATCGTACAAATAGAACAGATCAAACCGGCTGGACACAATCTGATCATCCATTTTAAAGGCTTTAAAAGCATAGAAGATGCAGAAAAAATAGCCGGATTCGAAATATATCTGCCCCTGGATCGGTTGCCGGAAATTGGAGAAGATGGTTATTATTTTTATCAGCTGTTGGACTGTGAGGTAGTAGATGAACAAAATCTCTTAATCGGTAGGGTTATTGATGTTATTGAAACAGGAAGCGCTGATGTTCTTTCGATCGCTCCAAATGGGGTAGATATAGAGGACGAGCCTGAAAAAGAAATCATGATTCCTGTCGTTCAAGATTTTGTTATTCATATTGACAAGCAGAAGAAGCGTATCACCGTTCGTTTACCCGTGTATCATCAAAGGAATGGTCAAACTTGAGGATTTCAATTGCTACATTATTTCCCGATTTGATTGGTGAAGCGGTAAAATGGGGTATTTTGGGAAGAGCTGTCGAAAATCGACTGATAGAGATCGATGTGATCAATATTCGTGATTATACCCACGATCGTCATAGAACTACCGATGATTATATATACGGTGGCGGAGCTGGAATGGTGATGAAACCCGAACCCATTTATGAATTACACGATGCGATGGTCAAAAAGGGAAATCGTCCTTATGTTGTTTACGCTTCACCTCAAGGGCGAATGTTTCGGTCAGAGGTTGCAAGGGAGCTTTCACAAAAAAATGAGCTTCTTTTTATTTGTGGAAGATATGAAGGAATTGATGAAAGATGTATGGGAATTGTTGACGATGAGATTTCCATTGGGGATTATGTGACAAGTGGAGCAGAATTTCCAGTGCTTGTTATGATTGATTCGATCAGCAGATTTTGCGAGGGTGTTGTGGGAAACTATGATTCCGTGATAAACGATTCCCATTATGATGGGTTGCTGGATCATGAGAACTATACGCGGCCTTGTGAGTATCGGGGAATGAAGGTTCCTGAGGTTTATTTAAATGGAAATCACAAACTGATTGAAGAAGCCAGACTAAAAGATTCTTTACTGAGAACAGCTGTGAAGCGCCCTGATCTTTTCAAGAAGAAGGCATTCAGTAGGGAAGAAAAGAAAGCTTTGGCTCGGTTGATTTTGGAGTTGTATCATCATGCTGAATAAGATTTATGTTGCTTTAATCCATTATCCCTGTTTGGGAAAAGATAACAAGATCATTTCAACGGCTGTGACGAATATCGATATACACGATATTGCAAGGACTTGTCGCACTTATGATATCAAGAAATATTTTATGGTTACGAATTTACCGGCTCAACAGGAAATTATCAGAAGAGTGCTGAAATTTTGGATTGATGGGTCAGGCAGGCGTTTTAATGAAAACCGAACCGAAGCCTTGTATGAAGTGGCTTTAGAGGCGTATTATGAAGATGTTATTGAAGAGATTACACAAAAAGAAGGTGAAAAACCTTTAACGGTTTTTACCTCGGCACGGATCAGACCAAACACGATCACTTTTCGTGATATGAGTGATGAAATTCGAAGTCAAACAAGGCCTATTTTACTGATTTTTGGAACGGGTCACGGTTTACCTAACGAGATTCTAAGCACATGCGATTACTCTTTGGAACCGGTCAGAGCCTTTGGTGATTTTAATCATCTTTCAGTTAGAAGTGCCATTGCCATAATACTAGACCGCTTGATTGGCGAAGAGGTGTTTGCTTCATCTTAAAAACGAAAAAGAAATAAAAATAATAGAAAAAATAAAAGCAAGGAGGTTACAATTATGTCGGATGCTCTTATACGTGCAATAGAACAACCAGATTATAAATCGGTTGCACCCTTTAGGATCGGGGACACTGTTAGAGTTCATCAGAAGATCAAAGAAGGGAACAAAGAAAGGGTACAAAAATTTGAAGGAATTGTGATTCAAAGACGCGGCGGTGGATTGGGTAAAAGTTTTACCGTCAGGAAAATAGGTGCAAATGGTGTGGGAGTTGAAAAGATTTATCCCATTAATTCCCCATCCATTGAAAAGGTAGAGGTTGTCAAAACCGGTAAGGTTAGAAGGGCAAAACTCTACTATATTCGCGATATTGTCGGTGTTGTGAAAATCAAAGAACGAAGGCAGAAAAGAAAATAAAAAAAGTTTTATACGGGAACCCGTAATGGGTTCCCGCTTTCCATTATAGGGGCTGATCAGAAGGTGAAAGAGAAAAAGATATCCATAAAGGAAAAGGCAAAGCACGAAACGGTGGAATGGATTAAGGCGTTGATTTATGCGGTAGTCGCAGTTATCATTATTCGGCTGTTTGTTTTTGAAACGATGATGGTGCCTACAGAGTCTATGGTTCCTACTATTATCCCACAAGATCGTTTGTTTGTTGAGCGGATTACCTATCAGGCTAGGGAGCCCGAATATGGAGAAGTGGTTGTTTTTTGGACGCCTTTTGTTGATAAAGAGGCTCAAAAAATGCTCAGAGCGTTTGACCATTTCATGGATATGTTTTCACCCAGAGAGTATAAAGGGCATGTCAAATATGTGAAGCGGTTAATCGGTAAACCCGGTGATATTGTTGAACTTTCACCCAGTCTGCTTCATGAGGGCTATTCGGTCGTAGTTAACGGTGAAACACCGGCTTTGTTAAAAGGTATTCAATATGAGCGAGCGGCGATTTTCACCGATCCTAATTTTTTCAGAAAAATGGCTTATCCTAATGAGTATCCCTATATGAGTGCTCAGGAAAAGACGCTGTTTAATTATTATAATCAGGCTTTAGATTATGATATAGCTTATGAAGAGGTGTTTGAAGGTTTAGAAGTTGAAGACTATGCCTGGTATGATAAGGAAAGTTCAAAAGTGAAGATCAAAGTACCCGATGGCATGTATTTTTTTATGGGAGATAACTCCGCACACAGTTTTGATGGCCGCTATTTTGGTTTTGTGCCCAAAAAAAATATCGTTGGTGGACCGTTATTAATCTTCTGGCCGCTCAGTAACTTTGGTCCCATCGACAAAGTCGTTGAATAGCATGGAAGATAAATGGTATCCGGGGCATATTGCAAAGGCTAAGAGGAGAATAGGCGAAAAGGTAAAGGCTGTAAATGCGGTTATAGAAATGATTGATGCCAGGATACCTTATTCCGGTCGGGCGTATGAATGGAAGAAATTATTTCATAATAAATACACGATCATTTTGTTGACGAAAGTGGACTTGGCGGATCTGGAAGTGACTGAAAGGTGGGATCGTTATTACAAGAAGCAGGGGATCATATGTATTCCCATTTCTTTGAAAGATGATCCCCAAAGAATCAACAAAAAGCTGCAGCAGATCCGGACTCGGATCCCTTCAAAGTCGACTTTTAAAAGGGCGATGATTACGGGTATTCCGAATGTAGGAAAATCCACTCTGATAAATAAGATCATGAATAAAAAAAGTATGCGGACCGGTAACACTCCCGGAGTGACTGTCGGGCTTCAATGGATCAACGTTAGTGATGATTTTCTTCTCCTTGATACACCTGGTATTTTGTATTCTAACCTCTTTAGCGAATCGGTAAAGTACAAATTATTGTTGACTTCAGGTATCAAGTCAACACCGGATATAATCGATTCAGCTCTGATTTTTGGAATCAAGCATTTACTCGATCATTATCCTCAAATACCATTGGAACTATTTGGAGAAACGCTTGATTCAGATGAGTTGGATATCATGAAAGTGTATGAAAAATTATGTCGAAGAAGGGGCTTTTTACTCACAAAGGGAGAGCCTGATATTCAAAGGGCGAGAACAATCTTTTTAAAAATGTTTCAGGATGGGACAATCGGTCGTATTAGTCTTGAAACACCGGAACAGTTATTTACAGTGCCTGAAGAATCATTGTCATGAAGCTGGAATGAACGGTTATTAGGAGGGAGATTGTGAGATTTTTAATCGTTGAAGACGATCCGATAACGATGAAGATGTTGAAAACGGTTTTATCGAAATATGGTGAATGTGATTGCGCAAATAATGGAATTGATGGTTTAGACAAAGTAATCGAAGCGGGAGCCAGAAATGAACCTTATGACCTGGTCACTTTGGATATCATGATGCCACGCATGGATGGTCATGATGTTTTGGCCAGGATTAAACGATTGCGCAAAACTAATTCACCAAAAGTGGTCATGATAACGGCTCTCGGAGATAAAAAGAATATTCAGAAAAGTTACGTACGGGGTTGTGACGGTTATTTGATCAAACCCATTGAAAGAGAAGCGATTGAAACGAAATTAAGAGCGCTTGAACTCATAGACTGATCGCCTTACATCTTCTTTTCTTTTTTCTTATATCCACCACCTCCTGGTGTTTCTATTCTTAGTATGTCGCCTTTTTTTAGAAACAGGCTGAATTTATCAGGCAATCGGTGTTCACCCGTTTCCTTTGAGATCAATAGATTGATCCCGGGTTTCCCTGCATCTGCACCAAACAAACCATAGGGTTGAAATGTCCTTCTTTCGCTTAGCATGGTACACTCAGCGTCATTTAAAAGGGTAAATTCTCTGATTAAACCGTTACCGCCTGTATGATGACCTTTTCCTCCGCTGTTTTTGCGGATGGCGTATTTGCTGATGCGAATTGGGTACTCGTATTCGATGGCTTCAACCGGAGTATTCAGGGTATTCGTCATGTGAGATTGGATGGCATTTTCACCGCTTGCTATTGCACAAGCCCCTGTACCCCCTCCCATCGTTTCGTAATAGGCAAAGGCTTGAGAATTCTCGGTATCTATCCCGCCGATTGTAAGATTGTTCATGGTTCCTTGGCTGGCAGCTGGAATCTTTTCAGGAATAGCTTTTGACAAGGCACCAAGAAGGCAATCAACAATGCGCTGAGAGGTTTCAACATTTCCACCTGCAACGGCAGCAGGATGGGTTGCATCTACAATACTACCTTTTTTGCTGATGATATGAATGGGTTTCATACATCCGGCGTTAGTGGGAATATTTTCTTTGACCAAAGATCTGAATACGTAAAGGCAGGCGGAAGCTGTAATAGCATAAACCGCATTAACACTACCTTTGACTTGTTTGGAACTGTCGCTGAAATCCACCGTTACCTCATTTCCTCTAACGTTAATAATGGTGCTGATTTTTATTTGTTGTTCATCCACACCATCTGAATCCAAATAATCTTCAAATTGATAGCAGCCATCTGGAATCTTTTCCAAAGTCTGCCTCATCATTCTTTCGGAGTATTCGATTAAGGCGTTTGAATAGTAAACGGCGTTTTCACAACCGCTTTTTTCGATCAGTTCATCCATTCTTTTGATTCCGACCTTATTCGCCATAAATTGTGCCGCAAAGTCGCCTTGTCTTTCGATGCCAGTTCTGACATTGGACAAAATCAAAGTCATGAGATCGTCATCTATTTGACCGTTCTTCATGATTTTCAAAATCGGGATGATCAATCCCTCTTGATAAATGGATCTGGATAGGGGCATAGATCCGGCACTCATGCCGCCGATATCGGCATGATGGGCTCTGTTTGCGATATAAAATGTAGGTTTTTTGCGGTTCATTGGTGTAAAAACAGGTGCGACGATTGTAATATCAGGTAGATGGGTCCCCCCTTTAAAGGGGTCGTTTAAGATGACCATATCACCTGGATTCATCGGGGTTGCTGAAAGCGCTGCTTGAACGGACATGGGCATTGAACCCAGATGAACGGGGATATGAGCAGCCTGAGTGAGCATTTCACCAGTCGAATTGAATATGGCACAGGAATAATCTCTTCTTTCTTTGATGTTTGGCGAAAAAGCTGTACGGTTTAGAGTAATACCCATTTCTTCTGCAACAGCGGAAAATTTATTTTTAAAGATTTCCAACTTGATCGGGTCAATCATTTTCAACGCCCTCCAATCATTTTTTCTACAATTAAATTACCGAAATCATCCACATAAAAAAATCTGGTAGGCGGAATGACGATGGTTGATGAATATTCAACGATAATCACAGGTCCTTCATGGTGATCAGCTGCATACAATCGATCTCTGTCAACAACAGGGGTTGATATGGTTAATCCTTCAAAAACACAATCTCTGTTATACAAAATGGCTTGCTTGCATATCTGAGCATTCCGATCCGGATTTTTGATTTTTTTCAAAGTGGGTTTAGCTGTTTTTCCAAAAGCTCGGATTCTAATATTCACGATTTCGCATGATTTCTGTGGGTTGGAATAACCGTAGCGTTTTTCATGGGCTTGATCAAAAGCAGTTTTCATGTCATCAACATAATTGATGATCAACTCATACGATTGCCCTTTATAGCGCATATCTACGAATCTACTGATAAGAATATCTTTTCTTTGAATGCCCTCAGCGGCCAAATCAAGAATTGCTTTTTCTTCCAACTGGTCTAACTCTTTTTCGATTTGTTTTTGTTCAACGGAATCGTTCATCATGACGGTTTTTGAATAATCACGGATGCAATCTGCCAGAAGCATTCCTTTGGCGGATAAAATCCCGGGATCTTTCGGGATGAGTACCCTGGGTATATTCAGTAAATCGGCCAGAAAACAGGCATGCATCCCTCCCGCACCACCGAATGAACACAAGGTGAATTCGGAAGGATCGTATCCCCTATCCACCGAAATAACCCGGATGGCTTTTTCCATGACTGTATTGGCGATATCACAGATGCCTTGAGCCAACTTGATTGTAGACAATCCGGTTTCTTTTGAAAACTGCGAAAAAAAACGATCCAAACGGGTTTTAGCCAAAGGCATGGTTCCCCCGAGGAACTGTTCTGAGATGAGTCTGCCCAGATAAAGGTTGGCATCTGTAACAGTAATGTTTTCGCCAATCCCATAGCAAATGGGACCCGGTTCAGCTCCGGCACTCATGGGACCAACTTTTAAAGCGCCACCATGATCAATATAAGCGATGGATCCTCCGCCAGCTCCGACGGTATGAATTTCGATCATGGGAACTTTCAAAGGGTAATTCGAAACAGTTGATTCCACATTGATCGGTAATACTCCATTGATAAGCGATACATCAGTTGATGTCCCACCCATATCAAAAGAGATGATTTTGTCATAGCCGGCAGCCTTTGATATCTCAAAAGCACCTACAGCACCTCCTGCGGGACCTGAAAGAATTGTTCTGACAGGTTCTCGTGAGGCTGTTTGAGAACTGATTCTGCCCCCGTTGGACTGCATAATGATCAGATTATCCTTGCCGATTTGATGTTCAAGTTCACCGATATAGCCTTGCATAATCGGTTGTACATAGGCGTTTACACAAGTGGTGGAGCAGCGTTCAAATTCTCTGAATTCCGGCATGATTTCATGAGACATTGAACAAGCGATGGTATTTTTGCAGACTTCATCGAGTACTTCCTTCATTGTTATTTCGTGAATAGGGTTAACAAAAGAAAACAAAAAACAAATGGCAACCGATTCTACTTTCAGATTGGCAATCAGTTCTGCTACTTTTTTAGCGGCATTCAGATCAAACGCTTCGATGATTTCCCCTTTCTTTGAAATCCTTCCGGGTACACCAAATCGAAGTGAAGTGTTTACAAGATGCTCCGGCCTTTTGACGAAGAGATTGTAGAGTTCAGGTCGGTTTTGCCTTCCAATTTCGATGATGTCCTCAAAACCGTTGTTGCTGATGATGGCCGTTTTAGCACCTTTTCTCTCCAGAACGGCATTCGTTGCAACTGTGGAACCGTGTATCAGTTCTTTAAAGCCTTCGGCATCGATGATGTTTGTTCCTTTCAATACAGCTTTTGAAGGATTTTCAGGGGTAGATAGTACCTTGAGAATCTTGAAATCTCCGTTTTCTATGTACACAAAATCAGTAAACGTTCCTCCCGTATCGGCACTAATAATCATATGCAATCCTCAATAATTTGCTTGGCCTGCTTTAATGAGTGAATCAGCCAGTTGGAGTCGGATAGGTCCTGAATACCATCATCACTTTGAAACCCTATTACAGACATTCCGGCTTCTCTAGCCGCTTTTATCCCATTGGCGGAGTCTTCAATGACGATACATTGTTTGGGGGGGAGTTCAAGATTCATGGCCGCTTTTAAAAAGATATCTGGAGAGGGTTTGGATTGTTTAACCTGATTTCCGCATACAATGGTATGGAAAAAATCGATAATCCTCAATTTTTTTAGGATCAAGAGGACAAAAATCTCATCAGTAGACGAAGCAACAGCAAGCTTCATTTCCTTCGTTTTTGCCCATTCCAATAATTCATACAGGTGATTCATAGGGGTTAGTACAGCTGACTGAAAAAAATCCATGTGAATGGTTTCTCGTATGGCGTTCATTTCGGCAACAGTTTTACTGAGTGAAAAACGCTCCTTTAATTCGCTTAACATCTTTTCATCTGTTGTACCGACAAATTGAGAATATTCTTCGTCAGTCAAAGAGAAACCGAGTTGATGAAATAGTTTGGTATTCAGCTTTTTGTAAATCGGTTCGCTATCGAGTAAAACGCCATCCATATCAAAAATAAGTGCCTTTATCATAAGAGCCTCCAAATATACGAATTCTTTTGTGATTATAACAAAAAAAGAGGAATAATCACATGCTTCAAGTAACAGTGATTTTGTTGTATTTATGGTAAAATATGGTGTAATGGATAACAATGAACGATAAGGTTGATGAGATGAAAAAGTATTTTTGTGTTCTATTACTCCTATTTTCTGTGGTTATTAGTTTGAGTGCTCAGTACAGCGAAGATTATTTTGGTTTGTCTTTGGAGTATTATCAATCCAACTTAAGTTTTTTTGGTGAAAACGAATGGTTCGATGATTATGATATCAGTTTTGTGGTGACTTATGGTCCTTCCTTTTCAGGACCTTTCAGATTTCGTTTGGGTGGCGGTGTTCACGATTTATCAGATTATTATGTTAACGCTGGTATTGAATTCAAGGTCTTAGAATTCTTAAATGCCGTCAAAGGGCGCCTTTTTGGGTTGTATATCAATGCCGATCTAAAAATGGGATTGGATTATATGGATGCATCGATAAAAGGTTCGATGTACATTCCTTTTTCGGCAGTGGGTGGTTTACAGATAGGTCTGGGAATCAATCACAATATTCAGCCATCATTGATCATTGCCTATACAGGGGGTATTTATCCATTAATCATGACGCAATAAATTCACAAATTAAACAAAAAAGGGGGAATCAAAGTGTTTAAAAAAGTCGGTTTAGTAGTTGCCTTAGCTTTAATCATCTTTGCTTTCAGCAGTTGTTCATTAGTGTTTCAATCAGAGGATGGGAATCTGGGATATTTCCCACAGGCTTCGGGCAGACCGGTGGGGAGTTTTTCTGAATCTGGAGAACTTTGGTATCTGATTAGTCCGATGCTCTATAATTTTAACGATACCAATTTGAAACTTGATCAGATGATCAGAACGGGGTTGGCTCCTTATCGTGCTGATTTTGCAAAAAATCTAAAAATAATTGAGGGATATACCGTTGTAGACTTATTGATCACCTATTTAACTGGCGGGATCCTCGGAAGAGAAACGATAACGGTTGAAGGCCAAGCCTATCAACAGTAAAAAGGTTAAAAAAGGGGCTTAACGCCCCTTTTTTTCTTTCAGATGATTTGCAAAGCCAGCCTCTCCCTTTTGACTTCATATTTTGTTTTAAATAAATAGATGGTCAATTTGATCAGCGTGAACTGTGGCTGATATTGTTGTTTTTTGGTTTGTTTTCCAGCTTTTTTTTGAAATAAGAGATATATGATAGAATCGAATAAAGTATTCTTCCTTGGAGGATAATCATGAAGATTGGTGAATTCGCAAGAAAATTTGATGCGAGAATTGATACGATTCGCTATTATATTGATAATGGTATGATTCTGCCCGAAAAATTGCACAATCAGTATCATTTTGATGACAAATGCCTTGAAGACATGACTTTGATCAAAGAACTGAAACTGATGCGGTTTAAAATTATGGAGATTAAGAAAATTCTTTCTTTCAAACGTTTGACAAATCTCATTGATACCACCAATCTCGAATACTATGCTCAGTTTTTCAATGAAAAAAAAGATGATCTGATGATGGAGAAGAAGGATATTGACAATGCCATTAAGACGCTGGACCAAAAAATCGATGAAATTGAGCATGTCAAAAAAACCCTTAAAACAAAAATCGGTATTCCACTTCAGTTTTTTAATTTGTTGTATTGTCCTAAATGCCAGAAGAATCTAAAACTCTATAATGCCATTGTGGACGGGAACTCCATTTATAACGGCGAGCTGCATTGCGATTGCGGATATTTGGCTTTGATTCAGGACGGCATCATCATTGACCATAACATCGGAGAGTCTTATAAAAAGGTAATGGAAGTCAATAAATATTCGCCTGAAGAATACTTGGAACAAACGGATACTTTATTTATCAGCTTTACTCAAAAGGCTTTTCAATGGGTTATCAAACGTCTCAACGTCGAATCTTTGAACGATCAAATCATTGTAGAGATTGGAACAGGAAATGGTATGGTGATGACCAACGTGATTAAGGAAATAGCAAAATCCAATTATTTTATTGCAACAGATAATAGTCTGGATCAGCTGAAAAAAACAAAAGCCTTGATGGAAAAGAATGGAATTGGCCAGAACTCCATTTTCATCGCAGCTGAGTATTCTGATATTCCGTTAAAATGGGAAAGTGTTGATATCGTTCTTGATATATTCGGTTCTACCAACCATGTTTTTCATAAAGGGGAGTTCTTGTTCAATCACATCAAACCATATTTAAAGCCATCGGGAACAATGTATGGAACTTACATTTACCTTAAACCCATTTCATCTGAATTCGTGCCCGAATACAGAAAATACCGCAAATTTTTTATGCTGGATGCCATAAAAGCTTCTCTTAACGACTTTACGATAGAAGATGCTTCTACGTTTGGGTTTACGACGTCCAGAGGTGATTTGATCAACGTTCTTTCAGAAGGATCAAAAATTCATCAATGGGCTTGTCAAGCTAAACGGATTTAGTCTCTTCCGGGTATTTGCTGTGTAATGCAGTGAATATTACCTCCTCCTAAGAGGATTTCCCTAGAGTAAACCGGAATAATGTCTCTGTTGGGGAAGTGTTTCTGAATCGTTTTTATAGCGTGTGTGTCTTTACGATCATTAAAAACCGGTAGGATCACAGCATGATTGGAAACATAAAAATTGACATATGAAGCTGCAAGGCGATCGCTGTTGCTTCTCTTTTTTGCATCTCCTTGCTCAAGTCCCCTTAACTCTTGTTTGCTCATATACAAAGGTTGAGGTTGATGAATCTTTTCAACCATGATTGGCTGCTTCTGTGCGTCCTTTTCATGGCTTAGAATGTCATAGGCCTGTTTGCTGATTGGATATTGGGGGTCATTTTCGTCATCCGTCCAGGTTAGTAATACACACGAATCAGGGGCAAAACAGCAAAGGTTATCAACGTGACCATCCGTTTCGTCATTGTGAACCCCCAAAGGAAGCCAGATGGTTTTTTGAATTCCCAAATACTCAGTAAAAATTGACTCCATTTGTTTTTTAGTGATTCCGTGATTTCGGTTTTCGTTGAGCACACATTCTTCCACTGCGATGAGTGTGCCCTTGCCATCAACGTGTATGGCACCACCCTCAAGAACCACATTGGGTTTGTAATAACTAATCGGGTCTGAGGAATCTTTCAAAGTAAACGATAAATCATCTAGTAATTGTTCACATAGCTTCGCATCCTTTTGCCAATTTTGATATAACCCACCCTTTTCTCCACCCCAAGCGTTAAAATCCCAATCAATTGCCCGAATTTGATTCATGGAACGGTTTTTAATAAAAGTGGGTCCGATATCTCGCATCCATGAATCGTTATAAGCCAGATCTAACAATTGAACTCGTGGTGAAAGAAGTCTTTGAGCCAACTCAACCGATTCATGGTGAATACCCATAAAAACTTGTTCAGAAGTTGAAATGAGATTGGCAACCGTTGCAAATGTTATTGCTGCTGGGATTGCCTGTTCTCGCCAATTGTCCTTTCTATAAGGCCAGAGCATCAGGCATCCCGAATGGTGTTCAAATTCGGCCGGCATGATAAAACCATCTTCAAGGGGTTTACTTAACCGTCTCATGATGATTCTCTCATCCTTTGATGTTGTAGAGCCAGCAGGCAACGGAGTGATTTTCTGAGATATTGCTGAGAGTGGGTTTTTCTTTTTTACAAATAGCCATGACATCACGGCAGCGTGTGTTAAACGGGCACCCTTTCGGGGGATTGATTGGGCTGGGGGGTTCGCCTTCTAGATGAACTTTTCTCAATTTTCTCTGTTTGGGATCCCAATGCGGAATGGATTTCATCAGGACACGGGTGTAGGGATGGGAAGCGTGATTGAAAAGCTCATCTGCTTTGCCTTCTTCCATCACAGAGCCTAAATACATGACCATGATTCGATCACTGACATGATGGATCAAATCCAAATCATGAGAAATGAAAAAATAAGCCATGTTCTCTTTGTCTTTTAATTCCTGAAGCAGATTGATGATTTGACTCTGAACTGAAACGTCGAGGGCAGAAGTGGGTTCATCACAAACGATTGCCCTGGGTTTTAAGGCGATTGCTCTGGCAATGGATATTCTCTGTCTTTGTCCCCCGCTAAATTCGTGAGGGTATCTGGAGGCATATTCAGAATACAAACCGACTCTTTCCAGCAAGTATTGAACATATTCGTCTTTTTCTTTTTTGTTGGGAAAAAGCCGATGAACATTTAGAGGCTCTGTGAGAATATCACCAACCGTCATTCGGGGATCCAAGGAACTGAATGGGTCCTGAAAGACCATTTGAACGTCTCTTCGGTACAATTTAGTTTGATGCTTGTCCAATTTTTTTCCAACGGTTATTTGTTGATTTTCAGGGGTGGTGTATTCCAGTTTTCCTTCAGTCGTAGAATAGACCAGTGTAATCACTCTTCCCAAAGTCGTTTTACCGCATCCTGATTCTCCGACTATTCCAAGGGTTTCATTTTCAAACAGTTCGAAATCTACACTTTCAAGGGCTTTCACATACCCGGCAGTTTGCAGGAATATCCCTTTTCGAATGGGGAAGTATTTTTTGATCTGTGTGCCTTTTAAAATCATTATCGATCAACTCCATCTGAGGTGTGATTAATCGCATAAAGCCAGCATGAACAGTCATGGCTGTTATTAAAAACAGTCGGTTCTGGTTCTTTTTCTTTGCATATGTTCATGGCATAAGGGCATCTGGGGTGAAAACGACATCCTTTTGGAAATTCAAAGGCCTGTGGAACGGTTCCTTCTATAAAAGGCAGTTGTTGCCCCTTCAGTTCCTTTTTTAAGCGGGATGCCAGTAACCCTTTGGTGTAAGGATGTTTTGGATCATCGAACAATTCTATTACATCCGCTTTTTCAACTATTTTTCCGGCATACATGACGTGGATTCGATCGGATAATTCCGCAACCACACCCAAATCGTGGGTAATAAAAATGATGGAGGTGTTGAACTCTTTTTGAAGGTCACGCATAAGATTTAAAACCTGCGCCTGAATTGTGACGTCAAGTGCGGTAGTGGGTTCATCAGCAATCAGAACTTTTGGATCACAAGACAGTGTTAGTGCGATCAGCATTCTTTGAAGCATCCCCCCGCTCATTTGATGGGGATACTCATCGTATCTACGTTCAGCTTCACTGATTCCGACCTTGTTAAACATCGCAATGATCTTGTTTTTGATTTCGTGCTTATTCAGATTTGAATGAACCTCCATGGCTTCAGCGGCTTGTTCACCTACGGTATATAAAGGGTCAAAAGCAGACATGGGTTCTTGGAAGATCATTCCAATCTCTTTTCCTCTCAGTTTGTGATAAACCTGATTGGATAATCCCACTAATTCTTTTCCGTGATATTTAATGCTACCTTCTACGATTGCGGGAGGGGATTTGAGTAATCCCATAATGGTCTGTGCACTGACACTTTTTCCGCAGCCCGATTCACCTACCAAGGCCAATACTTCATTCTCGCGCAATTCAAAAGAAATATCATCAACCGCTTTGACGATACCCTCTTCCGTTTTAAAATAAGATTTTAAATGTTTGACCTGAAGGATACTCATACCTTTTCCACCGTCCTGTATGGATCGAGTGCATCTCGCAATGCATCTCCTACGAAATTAAATGAGAGAACTGCCAGGATGATAAACACTCCGGGGATCATCAACCAGGGATGTGACTGAATGTCAGAGAGTGATTGGGCTTGTTTCAGCAGTAATCCCCAACTGGTCATGGGTTCTTTTATTCCCAATCCGAGAAAGCTAATGGAACTCTCTCCGAGTATCATGCCGGGGATTGACAGGGTGGATACAACGACTAAATAGGTAATGGTATTGGGAATCAAATGTTTTGTAATGATTTTGAAATCAGACTGACCGATGACCTGGGCGGCTAATACATATTCTTTTTCGCGTAAACTGAGTACCATTCCCCTGATAACCCTTGCCACACCCATCCAACCGATAAAAGATAGGACGATTACAATTCCCAGATAGACTGATGTACTCGGCCATGTTGGAGGCAACAACATGGCAAGTGCAAGCCACAAGGGGATTCTGGGAAAAGATCTAAGGATTTCTATAAAACGCTGAATAGTGACATCGATCCATCCCCCATAATATCCCGAAAAGGCTCCCACAATGGCACCAATGACGACTGCGATCAATGTTCCGATCAAGCCCGCTGTTAATGAGACTCTCCCGCCGATAAGAATTCTTGAAAACAGATCTCGTCCAAATCTGTCACCACCGAACAAATATAAAACAGCTTCTTCTTGCTGACCGATACCAAACAGGTGTATATCGGTTTCCCACAATCCCCAGAATTTGTATGTGTCTCCTTCAACAAAAAATTTGATGGGATAGGTTTTTTCTTCGTCAACAACGTATTTCACTGCAAAAGTAACCGGATCTCTGCTTTTTTTCATACCGAAGATATAAGGGCCAACAAATTTCCCGTCTTTCTTCCAATAGATCTTTGAAGGTTCATTAAAGGTGAATTCTCTCTTTGTCGTTTGATAATTATATGGGGCTAAAAAATCTGCAAACAGAATCATCAGATATAACAAGATTAGAATAATCATTCCTATGATACCTAATTTATGTTTAAAAAAGGCTCTTCGAACTCTCTGTGCTGTATTTCCTTTCACTATTCCCACCTCAACTCATTCTGATTCTAGGATCAAGTACTGCCAGTAGAATGTCCGCAAGAAGGTTTCCGATTTGTGTGATAAATGCGATAAACATCAGAAATGTCATGACCAAGTATTGGTCGTGATTCAACAATGCCGTGTAAAAAAACGGTCCCATAGTCGGCAGATTTAAAACGATGGCGGTGATGATCGTGCCACTAAAAATATTGGGAAGTTCCATTCCTGCAATACTAATCATTGGATTTAACGCATTTTTAACCACATGTTTTCTGACTTTCTTTTCCGGCAATCCCCTTGCTCGAAGTGAATTGACAAAAGGCGATCCCAGGGTATCCAGCATGTTTCCCCTCATGACCCTCATCAGGCCTGCAAGACCGGAAAGACCAATAACGGCTATGGGAAGCCAGATATGTTGGAATAAATCGTACACCTTTGCCCACGTCAGTGGTTCTCCGATAAATTGAGAAGAAAAAAGCCCTCCGCTGGAATTGGTGAGATACATCAAAATCAATGCAAAAAAGAAATTGGGGATGGATATTCCGATGAATGCGATGAAAGTGAGCAGATAGTCCCATAATTTATAAGGGTGAAAAGCAGAGAAAATGCCAAGGGGAACAGCAACGATCCATTGAAAGATAATCGTGGATAAGGCGATGCTGACAGTCCATCCCATTCTTTCCCATATCAGATCAATAACCGGCCGTTTAAAGGCAAAGGAATAGCCAAAATCACCCTTCGTAATGATTTGCTTCAACCACAAGATGTACCTGGTCATAGCCGGTTTATCTAAACCCAGCCTCTCCTTAATCAGTTCGATTTGCTCAGGAGAGATTCGTGGGTTTTCAAGATACTGAGATACAAAATCTCCAGGTTGTAATTCAGTTAGAAAAAAACAGATAAATGACACGACAAACATCATGGGAACTATGATTAAAATTCTTCTGATGATAAATGATACCATCTAGCACTCTCCTTGCTACAAGATAACGGGCGCTTTTAAGGCGCCCGTAGGATTTGGTTCATCTTAATGATTCAGAAGGTGTGGTTTTTATTTCCTAAACATGGTGTAGACAGCGTAAGCCAAAGAACCATCAGCCGTTTGGTGAAAATTCCCCAATTTTTTTGAAACACCCATCAGATCCATTCCTTTACAAACATAAATGAAAGGTACGTATTCCGCATAGAGCTCCTGCCAGATTCCGTACTGAACTTTTCTTTCTCTGGGGTCCATTGCCGTCTGTCCGATTTCGAAGGCGTAGTGTATTTGTTTTTCCCAATCGGTCATGTTTCTTAAATCAGCATAAGGCTCCTTTGTTTCAGGGTTCATGGTTTCAAAATGGCAGTAATAAAGGGAATAACCAGGAGACCAAATGGCTTTTCTTAATTGAGGATCAGGTTGGTTTCCAAAGGCCCATAAACAGGCTTCAAAGTCTCCACTTAATGCTTTCTGTGAAAGCAATGAACTGTCGATTACTTGAAGTTCACACTTCACACCTATATTCTTTAAACTTTCTGAGAAGATGTAAGCAGTATCCTGATAAGCTTGATAAGTGGAACAGATTAAAACAAATTCCAGAGTATTGCCGCTTTCTAAATCTCTCCAACCATCGTTGTTTTTATCTACCAAGCCCATTTCATCAAGAAGTGCCTGCGCCTTATCGGGATCATAGGCTCTTCTTAATTCTTCGATAGATGGATTGTAGAAGGCTTTGTTTGCAGGAAGAACAGGCACGCCACCTAAAACGGCCAATGTATTGAATACTTCTTCAATGACTCTTTCTCTGTCTAAAGAATATTCCATGGCAGCTCTGAAATTTTTCAAACTGAACAATTTTGACAATTCCTCGTTTTTTGCATTAAAATTAAAGGTTATGTGAATGGGACTTGGTGTCGGGTTTTTAGGTTGTGCTCTGTAAACAACAAAAGGCCCACCGTCTAATTCCATCTGCTTGAGTACCGGATAATCTGTGGCTTCAATGGTCATGTAATCAATCTCGCCGGCTCTGAATTTAGCACTTTTCACCTGGGCATCCTTGACGATTAAATATTCCAGTTTATCAAAATAAGGAAGTTGATTGCCCCATTGGTCAACTTTCCAGAAATGCTGGTTCTTCTTCAAAGTGACCTTTTGATCAACCACATATTGATCCATTACAAATGGTCCGGTTCCGACAATTTGATTCAAAGGCGTGTCGGTTGTCCATAATTCATTGACAGCACCTGGATCGTTTGGATTAACTTGATCCTTTAGAATATGAGAGGGATAGATTAAAGCATGGGATAACACCGTAAAGAAAGGACCATATGGTGCAGGTAAATAGGCCCTTAAAGTGCTATCGTCTATTTTCTCAAATTTAACAACTTCTCCATTGATTGTGAATCTGGCTATTGAATTTCCTTCTGCATATTTGTTTAAAAGAAAGTTTTCAAAAGTGAAGATGACATCATCTGCGGTAAACGGTTCTCCGTCTGACCATTTGACATCTCTGAGGTAGAAAGTGACTTCCCTGTTGTCAGAACTGACTTCCCAGGATTCTGCCAATGCCGGCTGAAGGGCATTGGTTACCGGATGCATTTCAACCAAACTGTTGAGAAATTGACCGGCAATGGTATAAGCCACGCCATCCAATGTACCGTAAAAATTAAACGATTGGGGAGAACTGGTTACCGAAAGGGTTAAAGTTCCACCCGGCTTTGGTTGTTCGGGTGTCAGCATTTCATCAACAACAGCTGGAGCTGCCATCATCGAAATAGCCAACATAACCAAAGTAATAAAACAAACAAGTTTCTTCATAAAAACACCTCCAAAATTTGTAAATACTTTAAAACCAAAACAATCATTCAAAGATCTTTCAATATTGAAAGATCTATAGTTATATCAATTGAGCTTTAAGAAAAAAACAACGTTAAACATTGTGAAACATTATAGCCTATCTGAATATGAAACACAATACATGATACTGACAATAAAACCTGATTATTGGTTATTATCTTTGATTAGCTCAATATTACTCACGAAATGGCAAGTACTGACATTTGGATAAATCCAGATATTTTGATATAATGGAACTCAAAAGAACGATTGTTATAACAATATGGTTGAAAGGTGGAAGAGAAAATGGAATTATCGGAGAAGATTGGACGTTTGTTCTTGATTGGAATTATGGGGACAGAACTGACAGATGAGACGAAAGCCCTCATTGATAGAATAAAGCCGGGATTTATCATTCTTTTTCAAAGGAATATCAAAACAAAAAAACAGTTAATCCGATTGGTACAGGATATCAAACAATATGTGAATAGACCCATTGTTTTTGCGATTGATCAAGAAGGAGGAATTGTAACACGCCTTGAGGAGGGGTTTACGATTTCCCCTGGAGCAATGGCATTAAGTGCAACAAACGATTCAAAAAACGCCTTTGAAGCCGGAAAATTGCTAGGTCAAGAGATGTATGCCATGGGTATTAGCTGGAATTTGGCCCCGGTAGTTGATATCAATGACAATTACTTAAACAGAAGTACGGGAGTCAGGGCATTTGGAGATTCATTGGAAAGAGTTTGTGAATATTCTCAGGCCTTTTATGAGGGATTGAGGCAAACAGGGTGTTCAGGTTGTGCTAAGCATTTTCCCGGAAATGGAAGTATTGAGGCAGATCCCCATCTGGATATGCCGTTTTTGAATAAATCGATGAATGAGTTGATGGAATATGAGTTGGTTCCTTTCAAGCAGTTGATCGACAAAGGTATTGAATCAGTGATGATTTCACATGTTTATCTCCCAAAAATAATGAAGAAAAAAATCCCTTCGGTCATTTCCCAGGAAGTTATGCAAACAATGTTGATTGATAAACTTGGTTTTCAAGGTGTTCTCGTCAGCGACGATTTGACAATGGGAGGAGTTGCTAATTTCTACAGCGTGGAACAAGCAGCCTATCACTCTTTGATGGCGGGAATGGATGTCATTGATATCTGTCATGATGGAGAAAAGATGATCAAAGCATATGATTATTTATATGAAAAAGCATCCAGTGATCCGACAGTTATGGAGGCAGTTACAAGGTCTTTTCAAAAGGTAGAGGCTTTCATCCAACGTTTTAACGTTCCCCTTGCACAGATGGATTCACTGATCGTGGGGACGAATGAAAATATCAGACAAATGCAACATATAGGGGATCAAACCATCACTGTTTTCAAAAACGAAGACAAACTTGTGCCCCTCCCTCAACTGAATCAAAACGATTTGATTTGTGCCGTTAACCCCTTGAGGCAATCGCTTGTGGAGGAGGAAAGAAACAGTACCTATGTATCCGGATTTCTGCGGGATCGGTTTCCTGATACTCCTTATATACGATTTGATGCTAAGATTGAAGAATCCACGGTTGAAGATGTTTTAAAGGGTCAATCAGGGGAAACAGCCATTGTCATGACTGAAAATGCCTATCTTTTCCCTGGGCAGAAAAAATTGGTTCAAACGTTAATCAGTCGGTATAAAAGGGTTTTGTTAATCGCATTAAGAAATCCCTATGACGGCGGGCTTATTGGGGTTAATAACTCTGTTTTTTCATATGGATACAGTTTACCCAATCAAAAGGCTTTGATTAAGGTGTTAAGGGGTGAAATAAAGGCACAGGGAACATGTCCGGTCCGAATAGGGATCATCGATTAGGCGATAGCAGATTAGAGGGTGAATCTGATTTCCACTGCTTTGCCCAAAAACAAGCAGTCTCTTTCCCATTCTTCTGGCTTGAAGAAGAGGGGATCATAATTGCTGTTTTCGCTTAACAACCAGATTCCTTGTTTGGTGTGATAGAGCCTTTTCAGTAACGCCCGATTGCTATTGACAATAACTAGCGCTACGTCTTTGTTGTTGAACCGTTCGATGGGGATACGTTTGATTAATGCAATCGCTCCGTTTTTAATCAAAGGCTCCATGCTTTCTCCATGTACTCTTACGGCGAAATCCGCATCATCTCCGTACAGATAATCTTCTATGTTTTCTTGGGCCATGATATTTGCCCCTGCTCCCGTTACTCCCAGCAGGGGGATTTGATCCTGCAAGTATTCCAATGCAATGTGTGCATCAATATCTTTTTGCTTCAGATAAGCACTAATTTGTTCAACCGCATCTTCCTTTTGAGAGGGTAGGATTGGTTGAATGCCTTCGCTGATTCGTAATAGATACTCCAAAGAAATTTCAAACAAGTTAGATAACTTGATCAAGATTTTTTTTGATGGTTTTCGGATACCTCTTTCATAAGCGGAAATGGTTGACATATTAAGTTTCAAAAGCTTGGCTAATTCCTGTTGGCTTAATCCCCTTTTTTCTCTTAACTCCTTTAAGAGTGTTTGGATGGACACTTTTTTTGGCTCCTTTTCCTTTTTAGATACTTTTAAAGTATAGCACATCACAGGGGGTCATACAAAATGTATGATTTAAAAAAGAAAAAATCAAAAAAAGAAATAACACTTGACAAATTGTGCGAATTGGTATATAATCATTTTGAAAGACAAAAGACAATAACCCCAATAACTTCCCTACCCCCTCCCCGGGGGTTTTTTTGTATGGTTAGGAAAAAAAGTCTCCTTCGAATCAAAATATCCTGGAATCATTCCATGGTTTCACTTTATCTCTGATATAATAGAAAAAATGAATTCTTAATCGTCAACGAGTAAATGATTATGATCATGTGATTCGAAATTATTGCCGTTGCCTTATAAAAGAGCATTCGTATCGGGGGGGCTTATGAGCAAAGAAGAGGATATAAAAAGAAGAATTGTTAATGATAGCACTTTAAAAAGCGTCATCGATCATTCAGAGATGGCTGTTTTTTGCAGGGATTTTCAGGGAAAGGTAATTTATTGGAATAAAGGGGCTGAGATTCTATACGGATATTTAAGCAACGAAATAGTAGGGAAATCCGTTTTAGCAATTAAACCTGCACAGTATCCGCTTGAGATGCCTTTTGTCGATGAAAGGGTGCAACAAGGGGGTGTGATCCAGGGCATTGAAAGCTTACGAAAGGATAAAAAGGGAAATACAATAGCTGTGTTAAGCAATATTGTTCCGCTTGAACAGAATGGCGAGTATGTTGCCGCTATTCATTTTGAAAAAAATATTACCCCTGAAAAAAATGCCTCCCATGAAAAGCGTTTCAGAAAGATTCTGGAAAGCTTTCCGGATGTTATATTCGAATTGAATAATGATTTTCGAGTGATATGGGCAAACAGAGTGGCATTAGAGATTGAACCGTTAGCCATTGGGAAACAATGTTTTGAGGCATTTGTAAATTTACAAAAACCCTGCGATGGTTGTGCGATTGTAAAAGCAAAAGAGACAGGGGTTAGTCAGCAGAGTTTAACACATCATGACGATTTCCAGAATGAAGAAAAATTTTGGGAGAATTTGGCAATACCGGTTAAGGATACTTACGGGAACATCACTTCCATTATTGAAGTCTCAAGAGATGTAACCACAAGAAAACTAGCCGAAAAAGAACTGATGAAAACAAAAGAAAGATTGGAATTAGCGATGGAGGCGGGAAATGTTGCCTGGTGGATATGGAATTATCCCAGCGGATATGTAGAATACGATAAGCGTAAAGCACAAATGGCAGGTTATTCTTATGAGGAGTTTCCTAAAAATGTTTATGAGATAACTGAATTGATTCATCCTGAGGATTACGACAGAACAATGAAGGTGATGACAGAACATCTCAAGGGCATGATCCCTGAATACAGGATCGATTATCGACTCAGAACAAAACAAGGAGATTATGTTTGGTTTCACGATAGAGGGAAAGTCATTGAACGTCAGGAAGACGGAAAACCTCTTAAGTTGTCGGGAGCGGTTATCGATATTACCAAAAGAAAACAAGTTGAAGAAAAACTGAGAGCCACTCTTGAAAAGCAAAAGAAATTCGATGAATCACTACAACTGGCAAAAAACCAAGCAGAAGAGGCCAGTAGAGCCAAAAGTGAGTTTTTAGCAAATATGAGTCATGAAATTCGAACGCCGCTCAACGGTATTGTGGGATTCACAGAGCTGCTTCAGAAAACGGATTTGTCAAGATCACAAAAAAGGTATATGGATCATGTCCATAATTCTGCTACAGCATTGTTGGATATCATCAACGATATTCTTGATTTTTCAAAGATTGAAGCGGGAAAGCTGGAACTGAATTATGAAATAACCGATTTAAATGAGTTGATTTCTCATTCACTGGATGTGATTCAATACAAAACACAGGAAAAAGAAATCGAATTGATCAAAGAAGTGGATAAAAGTGTCCCACCTTATGTTTTAGCAGATCCGGTTCGATTACGGCAGATTTTAACCAACTTACTCAGCAATGCTGCAAAATTCACTGAAAAAGGTCAAATTATCATCAATGTAAAAACGATTCATTGGGTGAAAGAGACTTCACGAGCACAACTCCTTTTCTCAGTGCAAGATACAGGTATTGGTATTTCTCGTGAAAATCAGCAGAAAGTCTTTCATTCATTTTCTCAGGCTGATTATTCCACAACAAAGAAATATGGAGGAACCGGATTGGGACTCAGTATTACGAATAATCTTCTTAAATTGATGGGTAGCCGCATTAAACTTGAAAGTCAACTTGGAAAAGGCAGCCTTTTCTCTTTTGTTTTGGATTTGGAAACTGTTGAGGTTGATACTTCAACGGCCAACTCATCTAGTCTGATCGGAGAAGGTTCTAAAAAGAAAAACTCTATGGACTATAAAATCGATTTGGATCTCCCTTCATTTCGAACAAATCCCGTGAAAGTGATGGTTGTTGAAGATAACGAAGTGAACATGGAATTGACTGAGATGATTCTTAAGGATATTTTTGGGGATTTGCAAAAGGGAAAAAATATTTCAATTGTTAAGGCTATCAACGGCCAAGAAGCCGTTCAGAAATATTTTACCGAATCACCGGAGATTATCTTTCTTGACATTCAGATGCCAATAAAAAATGGTTATCAGGTGGCACAAGAGATTAGGAGAGATGATCCGAATCACGAACGGGTCTTTATCATCGCCTTGACAGCGGCAGCTGTTAAAGGGGAACAGGAGAAATGCCTTGATGTTGGTATGGATGCCTATTTGACAAAACCAGTTGCTGTTGAGGCCATTCTAAACATTTTGAAGGATTACCTTCTCAAACAAAAAGATCAGGTTTTAACTGATAAATTTCAGGGTACTGAAGCGACATCAAAGGGTGAATCATGCGGCCAAACCAGACCAATCGTTCATTTTAACAAAGAACTTTTACAAACGGCTTTTGGCGGCGATTTACAGATGTATCAGCACATTCTCGATTTGGGGAAAAGCGCATTGGTTGCTGAAGCAGAAAAACTCACCCGTCATTTTTTAACAGATCAGATTGACGGTGTTGGTAGAACAGCTCACAAAATCAAGGGAATGGCTTTAAACCTTAGATTCGAACAATTACAACAATTATCTGAGATCCTTGAAATAAAAGCGATGGAAGAACAATCGATAAAGGCTTTTCATTCTTATTATGTCGATGTAAGTGAAGAAATCAAAATTTTGCTGCGATTATTAGAAAACGAATGAAATCGAATGTATAACCCTTCATCATACCAAAGACTTAGTCAGAGTGACTGACTCACCGTGTTTATAATGAACAGGAATGGCAAATTATGAAAGGGAGCAAAACCAGAGTCATTTGATATAATGGCTAAGAATTAAGATATGCGATGGTTACGGATAGAATTCAAAACATTTGAAGAATGGAAGTGAAAGAATGGCAAAGAACTTAGTATATGCTCAATCCGGTGGTGTTACCCCTGTGATCAATGCTTCAGCATACGGTGTAATTTCTTCTGCGCTTAACACCGATTCGATTAATAAAGTCTACTCAGCCAAAAACGGGATACAGGGAATATTGGATGAAGAGCTTTTTGTTATGAATAATGAAAGAAAAGAGGAAATTGAAAAGATGGCCTATACTCCGGGAGGGATTTTTGGTTCCTGTCGGGTAAGAATTAAAACGGAAGAACAGTTGAATCGAATCTTTTCGGTGTTTAATGCACACAAGATTGGTTATTTTTTATATAATGGAGGAAATGATTCCATGGAGACAGCTTATGCTGTGTTTGAGTATGCTAAAAAGATCGGTTATGATTTAAAGGTCTTTGGTATTCCAAAGACTGTGGATAACGATTTATTGCATACCGATCATTGTCCGGGATACGGTTCTGCAGCAAAGTTCACTGCTACTGCAATTTTGGAGGCCACCAGGGACTTGAAATCAATGAGTACATCTTCTACTAAGGTGTTTTTGATGGAATCAATGGGACGACATGCAGGATGGCTGGCAGCTTCTGCAGCGCTTTCTCAGGAAGTAGAGGAATCTGTGGCTAGGGTAATCCTCATGCCAGAAGTTGCTTTTTCCAAAGAGCGCTTTCTAAAACGGGTTGAAGAGGAAATCATCAAACGGGGATTTTGTTCCGTTGTAGCGTCTGAGGCATTAAGGGATGAAAATGGCTCTTTTTTATCAGATGCCGGGTACACCGATTCTTTTGGAAATGTGCAGTTAGGAAAGATAAGTTCGGTCCTCGAGCAAATGATCAAAGCTGAATTAAAAGTAAAGATACACACGGCCTTGCCTGACTATTTGCAAAGATCCTCTCGGCATATTGCCAGCCTAACCGATTGGCAGGATGCTATAGAAGTTGGGGCCAGGGCGGTTTTGTGGATGAGTAAACAAGAGGTTAGCGGAAAGATGGTCACGATTATCAGAGATATGGATCAACCGTATATCAGACATTTTGATACGGTTGACCTTTCGACGGTCGCCGGAGGAACAAAAACCTTGCCGGCTGATTATATCGATGCAACCGGGTATAATGTAACAGACAAATTCAGAAACTATGCGAGACCATTAATTATTGGAGAAACTCCCAATCAATATATGTATGGCGTTCCTATGTATTCAAAATTGCGGTATTGCCTTGAAGAAAAGTGCTTATGATCATATTCGGAAGAAAAAATAACACTTGTTTTAATTTCGTCAATTTTAAAAGAGTTAAAAAACATTAAAAACGTGGAGGAACGAGATGAAATCTTTTGAGTTAGTTATTATTGGTGCAGGTCCCGGGGGATATGTTGGAGCTATTAGAGCGGCTCAGCTGGGTATTAAGACAGCAGTCATTGAGAAAGACAAACCGGGTGGAGTGTGTTTAAACATCGGATGTATTCCTTCGAAAGCCCTTATCCATCAGGCTGAAAAATATAATGCGATTACCGATTTGGAGAAAATGGGAATGAAAGTGGATCGAACGAACTTTGATTACAAAGAAGTGCACAAAAAATCAAGATTAGCTGCCAAAAAACTCTCCAAAGGTGTGGAATTTCTACTGAAAAAGAATCAAGTGGATTATATAGAGGGAGAAGCTGTTTTTGAGGATCGAAATACCATTTTGGTCAATGGTGAACAGATTCACGGTGATCATATTGTCATTGCAACAGGTTCGAGACCAAAACAGATACCTGGTTTTGAGATTGATGAGGAAAATGTGATCAGTTCAACAGGTGCTTTGATGTTAGAAAAGCTTCCCGAAAAGATGTTAATTCTGGGAAGCGGTGCCATCGGTGTGGAATTTTCTCACATTTTCAATTCTTTTGGTGTAGAAGTCCATTTAGTTGAAATGCTCGATTCGATTATTCCCACGGAGGATCGAGATATTAGCGAAGAATTGGAGAAGGCCTTTAAGAAGAGAAAAATAAAGGTGTATACTTCTACAAAAGCAACCGGATATGAGAAAACAGAACATGGATTAACGGTTCATTTAAAAGATAAAAATGATCATGAGGTGACGGTAGCGGTTGACAAGATTCTGTTAGCAGTAGGGCGGTCAATCAACATCGAAAATCTAGGTTTAGAAAAAATTGGAATTGAGTTGGAAAGAGGTAATTTCATCAAGGTGGGGGATTATTACGAGACCACCGTTAAGGGAGTGTATGCGGTAGGGGATGTGGTATCTTCCCCGTTATTAGCTCATGTTGCATCTAAAGAAGCGGAAATAGCTGTGGAACACATAGCTGGAAAAGAAGTTGAGAAAAGGCTTGATCCGCTGATGGTTCCTGGTGCAGTTTATTGTGAACCGGAAATTGGCAGTTTTGGATTGAAAGAAAAAGATATTCAGAATCAAGCGGTTATCGTGTCAAAGTTTCCCTATAAAGCGATCGGAAAAGCAACTGCTGTAGAACAGTCGGAAGGATTCATCAAGATATTGACTGAAGAAATGACAGGCAAGATACTTGGTGCCAGTATTATTGGCGCCCAAGCTACTGAACTGATTCATGAGCTGCTTTTAGCGAAGGATAATGGCCTTTCGGCGAAAAAAATTGCAAGCATGATTCATGCACATCCCACCCTTTCTGAGGGGTTAATGGAAGCATCAAGAGCATCTCAAGGATGGGCGATTCATATCTGATCGAGATGATGGCCTTAATTATAGTGAGGAGTGAGTTTTCATGCCGAATTGGCTCTATTTGATCCCTTTTTTGTGGTTTTGTTTTAGTGCTGTTGTGAAATATATCAAATCAGGCGGTCAAAAAATAGTGATGCTGGGTGATTTTGTTATTGCAACGGGATTTTTATATCAACTGGTTTTTCCCGAAGGATCAATTGGTTTTTATATTGCCGGAGCGGGCGTCGTTTTTGATTTGACCCTGTATGTGTTTGTCCAAAAACAAGCAAAATCAAAACAGAGCAAAAGAAAAGAAGAATAGAAAAAACGAGGAAAGAAAAAAGATGCTGAAAAGCATCTTTTTTCTCGTGATATAATCAACCGGTTTCATAATGATTTGAACGGATTCGATCAGTTGGAAAGGAAAGTGATGAAATGCCAAAAGTTTTTAGAAAAGAACGGATTGAGGCTGAGATGTTAAGGGTGATGGCTGAAGCGATTACCAATTGGAAGGAACCGGTTATCCCCAAGGAACTTATTTCATTCACGCGATGTGAATTATCAAGGGATAAACGTCATGCGAAGATTTTTGTGAGCATATTTGATCCGGATAATGGAGAAGAACATGCTAAAGAAATCTTTGAGACATTAAATAAAAAAACGGGTTATTTTAGAGGATATTTGGGCAGACAAATCCGGCTTTATTATACACCTGAGATTAAATTGATTCACGATCTGGGAATTAAACAAAGTGTCAAAATGCAAAAGATCATTGACAATCTTCATCTCCAATCGGATCAACAGGAAGAGCCGGAGGAATAGAGTTGGAGTCGATTAACGGCATCTTGCCTTTGTATAAACCGGTTGGCCCCACTTCACATGATATGGTCAGTTGGCTCAGAAAAAAATTAAATATCAAAAGAATCGGCCATTCTGGAACCTTGGACCCCTTTGCTCAAGGGGTTCTTGTTATGGGTATCGGCAAAGGAACGAGAATTCTCGAGTATTTGAAAGATGCCTACAAAGTATATACCATGACGTTCAGGCTTGGGTTGATGACTGACACCTATGACATCGAAGGGAAAGTGATCAGCAACGAAGAAGTATATTTAAATGAAAGCGATATCGTCGATGCCGTAATGAGTATGCAAGGGTTTCAAAAGCAGGTGCCGCCTCTTTATTCTGCCAAAAAATATCAAGGGAAGAAATTGTATGAATATGCCCGGAAAGGTAAGATTATCAAGATGCCGCCTCGGGATGTTGAAATACAGTCGATTGAGATTTTGAAGTTGTTGGGGAGAGATATAACCCTCCAAGCGACTGTTTCTGCTGGGACTTATATGCGGTCATTGGCTTTTGATATCGGTATGAAATTGGGTACAACGGCTTGTGCTGTTGATTTGATAAGAAATTCCAATGGCCGGTTTGAGGCGGAAATGTGTTTGAGGATGGAAGAAAATCCGGAATATGATTTGGATAAGCTATCAAAATATATGATCTCGTTAAGCGATGCGTTATCAGAATTCCCAGTTGTCAAGGTAGATAATTGTTTTGAAGAGAAAGTGTTGAACGGAAATCCCGTCCGCTTAGATTGGGTCTTGGAAAAGGGGGATTTTAAAAAAGAACAACTGTTACGAATTGTCAATGAGCAAAATGAACTGATCGCATTGGGCTATGCTCAAAGAAACGCATCCTTCTTTGAAACATTAAAACATCAGGCAAGGGATGAGATTGTCATCCGCATTAAGAAGGTATTTGGAACTGGTTCTTTCGGAGAGAATAAAACAGATGTCGAATAGAAACTCATTGACAATGGGCATTTTTGATGGTGTTCATATTGGTCACAGAAGGTTGATAGAAAAAACAAAGGAAGTCGTTGAAGAAGGTGCTCAGACAGTATTATTGACATTTGAATACCCAGCATCTTATTATTTTCACAATGAGAGTTTTCCGGGCTTGATATATTCACCTGAAAAGAGAAAGACGATTATTCAATCATTGGGGATTGATAAGGTGGAATTTCTGGATTTCAGAAAATTTCATACCAAAACGCCTTTGGAATTTATTCAGTATGTAAGTGAGCAATATCATCCCTTAGAGTTAACAGTTGGGTTTAACTTTCATTTTGGGAAAGATAAAGTCGGTACTGCAGAGCTTTTGCGGGATTTAGGACATCGTTGTGGCTTTAGAACCAATGTTGTCTCAGCTGTTAATTGTTCTGGTCACCGGGTTAGCAGCTCTTTAGTTCGTTATTATTTGAAAAATGGAGACATTCAAAGAGCCAACGAGATACTGAAACGACCGTATTCAATTGAGGGAAAAGTATATGCTGATCAGGGTATCGGTAAAAAACTGGGCTTTCCGACAGCTAATCTTTTTCGAGAAGGGCATGAAATGTTGGTGCCCTCTTTTGGCGTTTATTTAGCGTATACCCCTCAATTAGGTTTTGGTTTGATGAATATAGGCAATCGGCCAACAGTTAGTGATCAAGAAAAAGTGCATTATGAAATTCATTACTTAGAAGGTGATCATTATCTGTATGGAATGCATGTTGTATGTTATTTGATTGATTTTTTAAGGGTGGAAAAGAGATTTTCATCTGTTAATGAGTTGGTTTCTCAGATTAAGCAAGACAGAATACAAGCCCTCGAAAAGATAGAAACGCTAAATCATGAAGAGGAAGGGTGGAAATATGAGGTGGAGTAAATGGACGTTTATTTTCCTCGTTGTGTTTTCAGGAATTATTTTCATCGCCTGGGAGTTTTTTGTCACCAGCCGCATGAGCTTAGATGTTCTAGTTATCTATCCGGCGGGTATCTCGGATGATGTCGGATTTCAAATGAAGGTTTATTCCTTCGATTTTTCAGACGAGAAGCTCATATTACCCCATGATGAAGCTATTCATTTTTCGAACATGCCATTTGGAGACTACTTTTTTGAATTAACCTTAGACGACCGTCTCCTGATAAAGGAATTCCACAATTTTCAGTCAGGTTTTTCGTTCAAAAGAACAAAAGAGACCGTGACACTTGATGTGACTGAATTGGCTTCTATTGCTTCAATCAGCTACAAGATAGTCGATCCATATTTAACCATTAAATGGAACGGCAAATACATGGGGGCTTTTCGCCCCACAGATTATTTGATTGGGTTAAATGGAAGAGAGCAGGTATTAAGCGTGAATTACGTGGAAATGGATGTTTTGAAAGAGCTGCTTGAAGGAGAAGATACCGTGATCATTGATATCATTCCCTTAACCCAGTCCGGTGGAAAACTGCTGAGTTATGAATATGAGATTCCAATACGCATGGAAAGCGTCTCTTTGGATATTCCCAAAGGTTTCAACGTTTACGATATGAGCATGAGTATTCAAGAAAAACGTATTCCCATCGATCCTTACAATCCCATTATCAATTTCCCGGTTATTGATTTCATCGAGACAACCATTCCTTTTGAAATTTACTATTATGAAGACAGGATTTGGAAGTCGGAAATCAATTTGTCAGCCACAAAAGATTTGATCTCTCTACCGTCAATTCCTCAAGCAACCGTAAGCCATGTTGAGTTAAGCGATGCGACTGTTACATTGTATTTAGATCTGGAAAAAGACGAAGAATTTTTGTATAACCGTTTTAAACACTTTATCATTCAACAGGATACGCTTAGTACAACTTGTACAGAGCGATTCACTTATTCCAACAATCATCAACAGCTGCAGATCACCCCCCTTTTTGAACCGGATATTCAGGGAGATGCTTTATTATTCGAAATTCCGGAGCCTCCTTTTCCGCAATTTCATACCTTCATGCTGAATGAAGATCTTCAATTTGCTCCCTCAATCAAGGTTTACTCGGAAAGCTTTTTACCGCTCAACGGCATGCTGCGTGTAGATAATTCCGTTGAGATCAACTTGCCTGATTTTTCAAAGGAATATTTTTATGAAGCCAACTTTAACCGGGATGAGGTGCATCTGATAGAGGTTATCCTTGAAGATGTATATGGACAACAGGCACAAAAGGCTAAATGGATCTCAACAGCGGTCCCTGAAACGACGTTCTTTACTAAATACGAACTAAATGAGAATCAAATTCTTTCTGTTGAGTGGGATGAACTCATGATTTATGACAGAATCGAACTCATCGTGACGGATGATTATAATATCAAACGTTTCAATCCCGAAGGTGCATCGCTTCAGGCGGATCTTTCAAGAACGCTGCTGAGACAACCCCTAAGGGTCATTTTAAAAGGCTATTTAAATGATGAAGAATATACCGCTGCCGTTATCGAGGGAATCAAAACCGAATAGTATTCAAGAGTTGTTTATTCTAACGTAAACATTTGAGTGGGATGATTGATGTAATTGATGACTCGTCCTTCCCAAGTTCTGATTGTTACATATTCTTTGCCTCTTGATATGAGATATTCGGGTAAAATAGGAGTTTTACCATATCCACCTGGAGCGTTAATGATAAAAGTGGGGATCGCTAACCCCGATGTATAGCCTCTTAGATATTCCATGATTTCCAAACCGTCATCTACAGAAGTGTTAAAATGTGAAGTTCCTTTGACGTGTTTGGCATGAAAGATATAATAGGGTCTGACTCTTACTTTCAATAACTCTTGATTCAGTAATTTCATAATGTTTTTATCATTGTTGATCCCGTTTAGTAGGACGGCCTGGTTACCTAATGGAATGCCAGCATCAGCTAGTTTTTCACATGCTTTCTTTGCTTCAACGGTGATTTCTTTTGGGTGATTGACGTGGACATTGATATATAGAGGATGATATTTTTTTAGCATTGAAACCAGTTCATCCGAAATTCTCTGAGGCATGGTAACAGGCGTTCTGGAACCAATACGAATGATTTCAACATGGTCAATTCTTCTCAGTTGAGATAAGATGTTTTCAATGTAAGAATCAGTCATGGTCAACGGATCTCCGCCTGTGATTAAGACATCCCTAATTTCATTATTTTCTGCAATGTATTGGATGGAATTGTCTATGACTGATGCCGGTTGGGGGAGATCTTCTTCGCCGATGTTCCTTCGTCTTTGGCAATGTCTGCAAAACATGGCGCATTCGTTGGTGACATTTATGATGAGACGGTCGGGGTATCTTCTTGTAACCGTTCCCGCAGGATTGGTTAAATTCTCATGCATTGGGTCTAATTCCCCTTCCTTGTCCGTGTTTTCAAAGATGGTTGGTATGGCTTGCAATCTGATCGGACAATATGGATCATGTTTGTCCATCAGACTAGCGTAATAAGGAGAAATCGCCCAACGATATCTTTCACCCACTTTTTTTACCGCTTGCTGTTGTTTTTCGGATAGATCAACGATGCTCGAAAGCAAAGACACATCACTGATACGATTGGCTAATTGCCAATGATAGTCGTTCCATAGCTTATCGGTGCAGTTTAATGCACCCATAATTCTCTTTCTGTTTTCCTCATATTCTTCTTTCAGTTCCATGCCCTTTTTTATGTGCTTTTTGGCTTCTAAATAGTCGCTAATCCTTTTTTTCAGTTCTTCGGCTCTTTCTAACGATATTCGTTGTTTTGAAATAGCCTCATGATTATTGTTCATATCAACCACAAAACCACCTCCTTCAGAGTTTGGTTAATACTTGGGGTATTAGGGATTGATAACGATGGGAATTAGTCTTTCTTGTTATCAGAAATATTTGGATTAGAAGATGCAGTTTCCCCAAAATAATTATAAAGGATTAAGATAGATAAGTCAAATAATCTAAAATTGGTTTGTATTTCATATTATTTTTTCGTTTAGTTTAGCCGTTTTTTTGGTATAATGGAGCAAAGGTATATGACTTTGCCGTGAGAGGTGAAACGATGTCGATTGGGAAAAAGTTGTTAATGGGGTTTGGTTTGATTGTCGTATTATTATTAGTGGTAATGGTGATTTCTTTTGTTTCGAGTCAACGAATCAAAGTAGAAGGGGAGACAATCGTCGATCAGGCGAGAGATGCCAGAATAGAATATACTGAATTCACAAGTATAGACTTTTTTGAATCCGATTTAAAGGACATGATCCAGTATGTACTAAGACTGGGTTATGTTACGAACTCACAGGAAAGGGAAGAAATGTATGTTGAATATCAGAGAATGTTTCAAGCCATTGTCAAATTAGCACAGGAAGACGGTTTTTATCCCCTTCTTGAATCTGAATTAATGGGTTTAAATGATAATGTTGAAGAGATATTTGCTCAAAAGACCGCTGAATTGGCAGCTTTATCTGAGTTGTCAGCAGATAAGAGTTCAGCTGATGAGATACGAGAGCAGTTAGTAGAATTATACAAACAAAAAGATCTCATGTTAAAACGGGATGACATGAATATTGTCAAGTTTATTCAAAAATTACAGCAGATCAGACAGAGTTATTCTTCGCTTGAACAGCGGGATGAATCCAAAGAAAGTCAAATAAAAGAAGAATTAAAAAAGGCCGATCTTGATAAATTGACCTTTGTTGAAATGGATATGCTTTGGGATTCAAATATTCTGGGTGGTCCAGTTATTCCTGAACTGTCTTTGATTATGCTGTATGCACGAGAATTGATGGCAACAGACGGGCATTATTCTAATTTTTCTTCCAATATGAAACAAGCAAAAGAAGATATTTTGGCATTTATTGATGAAGAAAATCAAGGAAGTTATGCGACATATGATGTGGTAACTTCCGTTTATATACCCTTTTCCGTTGAAAAATACGAAGAAAAATTAAAAGTTTTGCAAGAACTGCTGTTGAAAATCAGCCGTATGGAAGTGAATTTGCAGGCTAAAGATAATATGGTCGGGTATCATTCTCAAACTGCAGAACAGGCGAGAATAAACTCCCTGAATAGGATTAAGAATGAGCTGTCTGCCATCATGGATCGACTGAATATTCAAATAGGACAAATGAGTGCTGACAGTTCTAACAAATTCAACGATCATATCAATCAGGTTGAAAAGAAAAGTGAGGATAGTGTTGCCCTCATTAATCAAATGAATTCGTATATTTTAATTGTACTGATTGGATCCGTACTGATTAGTATGATGATCGCAAGTGTTATATACACAAACATCAAAAAACCGATCAAAAGTATTTTGAAGAAAACGGAAAGAATGAAAGATTTAGACTTTTCTGTTGAATTTGAAGAAAATAAGAAAAATGATGAAATGGGCCAATTGGACACGGCCTTGGAAGAAATTGTTTATGCTGTTAAGGACACCGTTGAAAATGTCAAAAAAGCAATTGAGGAAGTAAAGAATTCGACCGAGAAACTTGAAAAAGTAGCAGGGGAATCTGAAACGATCTCGAAAGAACTCAAGACACAGGCGGACAAGACAGAAAACGATGTACAAGACACATCAGCAGCGATAGAAGAAGTGAGTTCGGGTGTTGAAGAAGTAGCGGCCTCGGCGAAAAACATTACAGACATTACCAACGACCTGTATGAAAGGACGCAAGAGACGTCCCAATCGGCGAGAAACGGTCAAAAGGAACTGATGAAAGTAGCAGACATTGTCAAAGAAGCTGAAGAACAGGCAAAAGCAACTTCCAGGGTAGTGGAAGAATTACAGACGAACGCAAAGAATGTGGGAGAAATTGTGAAAACCATATCAGGAATCTCCGAACAAACAAATTTATTAGCGTTGAATGCAGCGATAGAAGCGGCCAGAGCTGGGGAAGCGGGTAAAGGTTTTGCGGTGGTTGCGGATGAGATCAGGAAACTGGCGGAAGAAAGTCACAAATCGACAGAAGACATAGCGAAGATGCTCAAAGAGATCGGCAACGGGGTAGGAGAAGTGAATGATGCCTCAGACAAGACCGTGGAAATTGTCAATAAGATGGAGCAAAATTCAAGAGAGGCGCTGGACCAGTTTGAGCATATTCTGGAACGATTAGAGACGGTTACGGATTCGGTGCATAATCTGAACAGCACATCGGAAGAACAGAGTGCGGCGGCGGAGGAAATAGCGGATGCCATGGATCAGTCTGCACGATCGATGGTCAATGCTTCCGCTCAGGTTGAAAATATGGCAAAAGGAGTCGATCGACAAGTAGAATCGATCTCGAATATTAACGATATTTCATCAAATATGAGACGTTTGGCTGATGATTTAGATATGGATATTAGCAAGTTTAAATCCTAAATCTAAAAACAGCAACAAAGCGATTCATTTTAGCAATTTACAGCCGAGTTTTAGCTGCTTCTTTTCTTCAAAGCTGCCTAAGGTTTGGCTGTTTTTTTAGTTATAGAATAAAATGGATGTAAATGCGTTTAGGATAAGGAGGAAATTTATGAAAATTTCAAACAAATTATTGGTTGGATTTACCGTTATTATCATCATACTGGTATTAGTATTTTTGTTGTCTACCATTTCCAATAAAGAAGTCGTTATGCAGGCTGATACGGTATTGGAACAGACGAAAGTGTCTGAATTGGAACTTCTTGAGTTCAGAAGGTACAATAAGTTGGATGATGGGATTAAAGAGATGATTCAAACGGTTTTAAACTTAGGGTATGTGGCAACGATAGAAGAAGAAACTAACGTTCAAAACAAATTCACAGACTCAGTAGAAAATGTCAAACAAATTATTTCAGGCCATGAAGGTGAAGAGAAATACCTAGAGAAAATATCCCAAATTGAAAAAAACGTTATAGAGGTGTTTGACTATAAATCGACAGAAATAGTTTCACAAAAGGATATGGAACTAAACCAGGATCAATTGAGACAGCTGATAGAATTAAAGAGTGCATATAGCCGAGAGATACTCAGCATGCAGAAAGTGGAATTAGAGAAAGTGAACCAGGTAATCGAAGCTTTCAAAGCGATTAAACAAGAGCATGCGGAGTTAAAAAAACCAACTGACGAGCAAAAGAAGATGCTTGATGATCAGTTAATGTCTCAGACAGATGTAGAAGAGCTGACCATGTACGAGATTGAAGAAATGTGGAAGCCTGAAAACCTTGGGATTACAATTAAAGAGTTTTCTGATTTGGAATTTGTGACTCGAAATATCATTATTTCCCCGGAAAAATCAGATCAGTTATTACCAAAGGCAATTGAAATTGCTGATAAGATCAACAGCAATATTGGTTTTCAAGTAATGTTTGGTTCAGCCGTTTATGATCCGGTTTCAGCCCAGTTGATTGCGCTGACGTTGCACGACTATATTGAGATACTCAAACAAATGGTAACGATTATTTTGGAACGGGAACAAAATGAAGCATTGTTGGCTGCTATTCAACAACAAATTGATCAGGCTAATACACTTGTTGATGAAAGTCGAACACTAGCTTTTCAAATCATTAACACCAAAATTAAACAAATCGGAAGTGAGCTTTCAGGGCTGATCGAAGAAAAATCCGATAGTCAATATGTCAATCTAACCGATAGTTTTGAATCGATTAAGTCAAATAATACCAAAAGCAAAGAAACCATTGAAAAGAATAATTTTCAAATTCTGTTATTGATTTCAATTACCATCGTGACCAGTTTGCTTGTTGCGTTGTTTATCATTAGGAGTATTAAAAAACCCATCAAACGATTAATTGAGAAATCCCTATCACTTCAGAAATTAGATATGACTGTTGATTTTATGGCCGGAAGTGGTAAGGATGAAATTGGTCAAATTGAAAAGGCGCTTTCAGGAGTAGTGGATGTAATCAAAAAGACGTTAGTCGGCTTTAAAGGAGCGGTTGAGGATGTCAGGATGGCGACCGAGAAACTTGAAAAAGTAGCAGGGGAATCTGAAACGATCTCGAAAGAACTCAAGACACAGGCGGACAAGACAGAAAACGATGTACAAGACACATCAGCAGCGATAGAAGAAGTGAGTTCGGGTGTTGAAGAAGTAGCGGCCTCGGCGAAAAACATTACAGACATTACCAACGACCTGTATGAAAGGACGCAAGAGACGTCCCAATCGGCGAGAAACGGTCAAAAGGAACTGATGAAAGTAGCAGACATTGTCAAAGAAGCTGAAGAACAGGCAAAAGCAACTTCCAGGGTAGTGGAAGAATTACAGACGAACGCAAAGAATGTGGGAGAAATTGTGAAAACCATATCAGGAATCTCCGAACAAACAAATTTATTAGCGTTGAATGCAGCGATAGAAGCGGCCAGAGCTGGGGAAGCGGGTAAAGGTTTTGCGGTGGTTGCGGATGAGATCAGGAAACTGGCGGAAGAAAGTCACAAATCGACAGAAGACATAGCGAAGATGCTCAAAGAGATCGGCAACGGGGTAGGAGAAGTGAATGATGCCTCAGACAAGACCGTGGAAATTGTCAATAAGATGGAGCAAAATTCAAGAGAGGCGCTGGACCAGTTTGAGCATATTCTGGAACGATTAGAGACGGTTACGGATTCGGTGCATAATCTGAACAGCACATCGGAAGAACAGAGTGCGGCGGCGGAGGAAATAGCGGATGCCATGGATCAGTCTGCACGATCGATGGTCAATGCTTCCGCTCAGGTTGAAAATATGGTCAGACAATTAGAACGTCAAGCTGATTCAGTTACAGATCTTTCAATGACATCAAATGAATTAACGATTCTGAACCACCAGTTGGAAGAAGATATCAATAAGTTCATTTTATAGCAGGAAAAGGAAAAAAGTAAAAAACGGGCTGTTATTTGCCCGTTTTTCTATTTGAATTGATACTTTCGTATGGTATAATTTTGGGTAATTCATCAAGACACACCTGATTGAGAAAAAAGATTAGGTGATCAAAAATAAATATAATGAGCAGTTAAATTGAGGTTTAAATATTTCTATCATTGATTTGTAAAAAGGGGGTTTCTATGAAAAGAAAGGTAATCCTGGATTGTGATCCCGGTCATGATGATGCTGTAGCCATTCTTTTGGCAGGAGTTGCCGAGGAAATTGAATTACTCGGAGTAACAACGGTTGCCGGGAATTCTTATGTTGAAAACACCACTAAAAACGCTTTAATTCTTGTTGAAAATGGAAAGATAGATGTTCCGGTATGCCGAGGGGCTTCAAAACCTTTAATCAGAACCCAAATTGTCGCACCTGATATTCACGGGGAATCGGGATTGGAGGGTGCAAATTTACCGAATCCTCAATTAAAAGAGGATTCAAGATCCGCCGTGCAGTTCATTGCCGAAAAAGTCCGTGAATTTGAGGGTGAAGTGACGTTGTGTGCTGTAGGACCATTAACAAACATAGCTACGTTTTTCTTGACCTATCCTGATTTGGTTTTGAAAATTAAAGAGGTGGTCATTATGGGTGGTGGTATTGCTTTTGGTAATACAACACCCGTTGCAGAATTTAACATTTACGCTGATCCGGAGGCCGCTCAAATCGTATTTAATGCTTATGTTCCCTTGACAGTTTTTGGGCTAGATGTAACGCATCAAACGAAAATATTTATGGATGAAATCAAAAAAATGCGGTCTTTTTCTTCTTTTATTGTTTCAAAGATGGGAGTGCTACTTGAATTCTTTCATCAGACTTATTATGATGTATTCAAAATTGAAGGTGCGCCACTGCATGATCCCTGTACGATTGCCTATTTGATCGATCCCGAAATATTTGAATACGAAGAGTATTATAGCCAGGTTGAGTTAAAGGGTGAGTTGACTTATGGTCAAACTGTGGTTGATTACTGGAAAAACTCAGGAAAACCTGTAAATTCAAAGTGGGCAATAAAAGCTGATAGAGAGAGATTTATCAATTTATTATTTTCAAAACTGGCACTATTCAAATAAAAATTGGAGGTTGAATGAATGGAAAATCCGACATATCATATTCAAATAGAGGACAGACAAAAGGTTGGCCGGTATGTTTTGTTACCTGGAGATCGTGGACGAGTTAAGCGAATGGCCAAATATTTGGAAAATCCAGAAATTGTGGGAGATAATCGTGAATATTTTACGATGACGGGGTATTTAAAGGGAGAAAAGGTAAGCGTCATGTCCACGGGAATGGGAGCACCGTGTATATCCATTGGAGTTGAAGAGATTCGTACATTGGGATCTGACACATTTATCAGAGTGGGAACAACCGGGGCCCTTCAACCTTTTATCAATTTGGGTGATTCTATTATTGCAACTGCGGCGGTGCGATCGGATGGAACGATGGATTATTATGTTCCCAAAGAGTTTCCCGCTGTTGCTGATTTTATGGTGATTAGCAACATGAAAAGGGCTGCAGAGATAATTGATCAGCCTCATCATCTGGGAATTGTTCATTCAACGGACTCTTATTATGGAAGGAATTTTGATCCGAATTCGGCAATGGCCTATTCGAAGATGTTGGCTAAGGCAAATGTTTTGGCTGTAGAGATGGAGATTTCAGCCCTTTATGTTTTAGGCTCTTTATACTCATTGAGAACGGGTGCCATTTTGACGACAAGGGAAGCTCGTCAGGATCTCATGGAAGAGTATCAGCAAGCCGGCGAGGAATTTGAGAGAGGAATGGAAAAATCCATTCAGATCGCTTTTAAAGCTATTGAATTAATGATTGAAAAAGACAGGGCATAACGCCCATATACTTCTGGAGGTGTACCTATGAAAAAGGCGTTAATTTTTATCTTATTAACTGTGTTGGTATTAAGTGTTTTTTCAACCCCAAAAGTTCTGAATCTCATTAACGGAACACTTGGTGACAAATCGTTTTTTGATTCAACTGAACGGGGTATGCTGATGTTACAAGAGAAATTGGGACTGGAAACAAAAACCATAGAGATGGGTTATAACCCATCAGAATGGAAACCAACGTTGGAAGATATGTCAGATTCTGGAATGTACGATTTGATTATCGTAGGAACATGGCAAATGGTGGATACATTAGCTGAGATTGCTCCATATTATCCGGATATCACTTATATCATTTATGATACCGAAATGCCTTTTGATAATGGTAATTTAGGAAATGTTTATGCCATGACTTACAAACAGAATGAAGGTTCTTTTCTAGCTGGTGCTCTGGCTGCAATGGTTTCAACGAGTTCTAAATTTGAATATTCAAATCCAAACACCAAGATGATCGGGATGCTGGGTGGAATGGATATCGAAGTCATTAATGATTTTCTTGTCGGATATATTGAAGGTGCCCAGTATATAGATCCACAGATGCGAATTGCCACCTCTTATGTAGGTGCGTGGAACGACCCGGCTAAAGGCAAGGAATTTACTTTGGCCATGTACAGACAGGGTGCTGATGTGGTGTTTGCAGTTGCCGGCGAGACTGGGAATGGCGTGCTTGAGGCAGCTAAAGAGATGAACAGATGGTCAATCGGTGTTGATTCCGATATGCAATTGATCTACGAAGAGAAAGACATGGAAATCGTTAATCATATGTTGACATCCATGCTGAAAAATGTTGATCAGTCCGTCTATAGAGCTGTGGAAATGTACATGAATGGTGATCTGCCACTGGGTGTTAACGATGTTTTGGGACTTAAAGAGGGAGCTGTCGGACTTGCACAGAATCCCTATTTCGATAAGTTCCTGGAAGAAAACCCGGAAATTGCTCAAAGACTTTCTGAGATAGAGCAACTCATTCTTGAAGGGAAGATCACAGTAACGACTGCTTCCGGTATGACTAATGAAGAATTGAATGCCATCAGGGATGCGGCAAAATAAAAGATTGATTCCGTAAAAAAATAGGCTTCCTAAGGGGAGCCTATTTTTTGTCAAGGAGTGATGACATGGAAGGAAATTTGATCCTTGAAATGAAAAACATTTGGAAGATCTATCCTAATGGCGTAGTTGCCAATAGAGATATGAATTTAAGTGTTAATAAAGGAGAGATTCACGCCCTACTCGGTGAAAATGGAGCAGGAAAATCTACTTTGATGAAAATTCTGTTTGGTATTGAACAACCGACTCAGGGTGAGATTATTTTTGAAGGTTCTAAAGTTGATATTTCATCGCCTCACAAGGCGATTGAAAAGGGTATAGGTATGGTTCATCAGCATTTTATGCTGGTGCCTTCACTAACCGTCGCTGAGAACATCATATTGGGTATGGAACCAAAAAAAGGCTTTTCGATGGATATGAATGAAGCGTATCGTTTTGTTCAGGAACAATCAGATCTGTTTGGATTACCAGTGCCATCCAGAGAAAAGGTTAAAGATATATCGGTTGGAATGAAGCAAAGGGTTGAAATCATTAAAACGCTGGTAAGGGGGGCTAATCTAATCATTCTGGATGAACCGACAGCTGTCTTGACTCCTCAGGAAACAGTGGATTTATTCAAAGCCCTAAAAAATCTTACAGAAAAGGGAAAAACCATCATTTTTATTACGCATAAGTTAAACGAAGTGAAAGAAATAGCCCAGCGGATCACAGTGACAAGAAGGGGACGGGTGGTTGGTACTGCCCAAGTGAAAGACATAACAGAAATAGAAATGTCAAACATGATGGTGGGAAGGGATGTAGATATTCGGATCGAAAAGGAACCTGTAAGAACCGGAGAAACGTTGATGGAAGTAGATCAATTGGAATTTACCCGATCAGATGGTGTTAAATCACTAAAGGGAATTTCTTTTTCTTTGAAAGAAGGGGAAATACTTGGAGTGGCTGGTGTTGAAGGAAATGGACAAACAGAACTGGTTCAAATTATAACTGGAATATTACCGAGAGAAAGTGGTGAAATCATACTGAATGGGGTACATCTTCCTTTAAAAACAAATCCCGGATTTTGTAGAAATGCTGGTTTAAGCCATATCCCATCCGACAGAATGGAAAGGGGAGTGGCTAGCGACTCAACTATTTCAGAGAATATCATTAGCGATCGTTTTAATCAAATGCCTTTTGCTAAAAGAGGTATTCTCGATTGGAAAGAAGCTAATCGATTTGGGGGACAAATGATTAATGAATTTGATATTCGTACGGATAGTCCAAAAACCCAAATTAAGATGCTGTCAGGTGGAAATATTCAAAAGGTTGTTGTTGCCAGAGAATTTACCTCGCATTCGAAGATTACCGTTGCTGATCAGCCCACGAGAGGGATCGATATCGCAGCTGCTGATTTTATTAGACGAAGGCTGGTCAAAGAAAGAGAAAATAACCTGGCTGTTCTTCTGATCTCTGCTGATCTGACCGAATTATTAGAGGTGGCTGATCGCATTATCGTTTTGTATAAAGGAGAAATTGTAGCTCATTTTAAACAGGTGAAACAAATCAACGAAACGGTATTGGGTGAATACATGTTAGGCATTAAACAAATGTCCAGAGAAGAAATGGGTGATTTATGATGAAGTCTGATAGACGGTTTACGTTATATCGAATTGGTATTTCCGTTGGTATTGCACTGTTGATTGGCTATATCATTGTGTTTATTTCCAGTATTCCTTCAGGGGATATGGAATGGATAAAGAAAATGAAAGAAGCCTTTAACAGTGCCAATGAGGCTTATAAATACTTTCTGACCGGGGCGCTTGTAAAATGGCGGGCATCCGGTGCCTCATTTAACCAAAGCGGATTTATCCAATGGATTAATGAGGCTGTGCCCATTATTATCACCGGGCTTGCTGTTTCAATTGTTTTTACTGCCAAGCAATTTAACATTGGTGCCGAAGGACAGATGTTTCTTGGGGCTGCAATAGCAACAGCCGTTGCCATATATTTTCCTGGAATTCCTTTTGTTTCAACGGTCTTTGTTATTCTTACGGCGATGGCAGTAGGGGCTGGATTTGCAGCGATTCCGGGTTATATGAAAGCTAAACTAAAAGCCTCTGAGCTGGTGACCTCGTTGATGTTGAACTATGTTGCCTTTTTTATGGGGTTGTTTATCATTAAAACTTTCTTGAGGGATACTCAGGCGGGATCTCTTGTTTCCCTGGCCTTTCAGAAGCAGACCATGTTGCCTTTGTTGAATGATCGTTATCAATGGCATATTGGAATTTTCATCGCTTTGGGCTTAACGATACTTGTTTGGTTTATGATGAAAAAAACAACTTGGGGTTATAAGGTTAAGATGATCGGTGATAATATCAAGTTTGCTGAGTATTCAGGAATCAATTCAGCTAAAATGATCTTTCAAGTTCAAGTTGTTTCAGGTGCCGTGGCTGGGACTGCCGGTATCATTGAGTTATTGGGTTATCATGGAAGGTTTTTATGGCTTTACTCACCGGGTTATGGATGGGATGGGATTATCATAGCTACCTTGGCGAGAAACAATCCTTTATTCGTTCCGTTAGCCGCTTTATTCCTTTCCTATATCAGAGTGGGTGCGAAGATTATGGGAAGATACACCAGTATTGCACCGGAAATAGTTGCAATTTTACAGGCTGTAATCATCTTGTTGGTAACAGCTGAGGCTTTCCTTGCTAAATGGAAGCAAAAATCGATCAATAAAGAAGCAACCAGAAGCCAAAAAATGACAACACCGGTAGAAGTAGGTGAGGTAAGATGAATGAAATGCTACAGGGAATTTTATCTTGGGATTTTATAGCAGCCGGCATCAGAGTTACCACTCCAATTCTTCTTGCTGCTTTGGGTGCTTTGGTAGCTGAATCAGCAGGAACTCCAAATATTGCCCTTGAAGGAATTATGTTGATATCGGCATTTATAGGGGTCATAATCAGTGGATTTACAGGAAGTTTGTGGTTGGCGATCCTGATGGGCATCATAGTTGGAATTTCAGTAGCGGCGGTTTTGGCCTATTTTGCACTAAAGTTAAAAACCGATATTATCTTGGCTGCCATTGCCTTAAATATATTTGCCAGCGGTGGAACGATCTTTTTTCTTGCGATGCTTACTGGTGACAAGGGATCTTCGGCCTCTGTTAATTCTTTACTGATTCCCAACATTGCCATTCCGGTTATCGACAAAATACCCGTTCTTGGAGATATTTTAAGCGGACATCATTCCATTACTTATGTTGCGATTCTTTTAATCTTTGTCGTTCAGTATTTGATGTACAAAACACCACTTGGATTAAGGATTAGGGCTGTTGGCGAAAATCCGGATGCTGCTGAATCGGTCGGTATTTCTGTTATTAAAACAAGATTTATCGCATTGATGATTAGCGGTTTTTTGGCAAGTTTAGGAGGCCTTTTTCTCTCTATGGGTTATGTTTCATGGTTTGCCAGAGATATGACTGCTGGAAGAGGCTGGATTGCGCTGGCTGCTCAGGCATTAGGTGGATTAAATGCTTTTGGTGTTGCTGCTGGTTCATTTCTGTTTGGTTTTACAGAGGCGGCCTCTTATTCCCTTCAGATATTCGATATTCCTTATGAATTTACACAATCGTTACCGTTTATCATAACGATTATTGTTCTTGGGATTTACGCTTGGAGAAAAGTAAAAGTTTCCGGGAAATTAGGTCCTTCAAATCCAGCAGAAAATATTTCTAAAGAATAGAAAGTATCTTAAAACAAGCCGGTTGTGTATGTATTTTAAGAGCAACCGGTTTGTTTATGGCTCTATAGGACTCGATTTACCGTAAACTGGCAACGATCTTACCGGTTGTGTCAGTTCAAAGAGACCCCGGTCTATTTTTTCTTTGAGTACTTCGGTTATTTTTTGAGCTTGTTTAATTCTTGTCATTGTCCGTGCAACCGGTTTTTTGCTTGCCAATACGACGTTGTTCTCATGGAGCTGCTCGTAATTAAGGGTGCCTATCGTTTGTCCAGTGGCAAAATCAAATACTTCTGTTATTATGTCCTTATTTCTGATGGATAACGCCCGAGCTATATCGAGGTTGAGAACCGGTATGGCCATGCCAATGGCAACATACAAACTGACACCATAACCGTTGATATAAACAGGAGAGATCCATTCAGAGCTGACCTGTCTTAAATCAGCGGTAATCGAAAGCGTTGCAGAGGGCTTGACGGGGAGATTTGTTTTTTCATCTCTCTCGGCTTCAAAATTATATTGGGTTCCCTCCCAGCTGATATAACCATCTCCTCCACAAAAGAATATTCGGGTTCCTATCCCTATGGTTTGTAAATATGGATCGTTCATTAATGGAGAGATCTCTCCGCAACCGGCGTAATTGACGCTGCATAAGTTCGGTAATAGACTACCCATATACGTCTTTAATTCTTTTTGAGAGGAATTACAGACTGCTGTGTAATTTTGATAACAATTTCTCGGATTGTAAAAATAAACTTGATTCAAATCGTTGATGGTGATCTCTTTCGAAAAATGACTTTTTGGGTAACAGTCAGTAGGCGTTCCTTCTGCTTTGAACTGTATTTTTTCACCCTTTACCAGTTTGCAAATGACATGAGCTCCTCCAAAATGATGATCACAATCGCTTTCCTGAGTCGCCCCCAAGTAAAAATCTGCGGTTGCAATTCCACCGTAAGCCTGAACATTATCTAAAAAAACACGCTGCATTTTCATGTGTGGATTCGTATGTCCCGCATTAATAAATACTCCGGAAGAGCACATGGGACTATATGTAGCGGTGGTAACGATATCACACCTTTCAGCTAAGCTCTTAATACCCTCTTGGTCAACCAAGTTCTTTGCCTGGGAGGCTGTTAAGCAGACTACTGTATTATCTTTTATCCGATGGTTGATTTCATCTATGCTTTTCATTAAAAAACTCCTCGTGAATGGATTTAATAGCGTCATTTCTTTGTTGAGCATCAACGATTATATAGCTTGCAACATCTGATACTCCCATAGAAACAACCTTTGCGTTAATTTTTTTTCTTGATATGGCTGTAAACAACTTTGCAGCAATACCGGGGGTGTCATTCAATCCCTCGCCTACAATGGCGATGAGTGAAATATCCTCTTTTAATGCCACTTCGTTGATGCCATGTACATTCAACCGGTGCATAAGTTGATACGCCTGATACAGATCAGCGGAAGAAAGGAGAATTGAGATGATAGTCTGGGAAGTCAGAACGGATTTGATGTTTATCCCCTCCATTTTCATGGCATTGGTTACATCAGCCAATATACCGGGTTTGACACCTACGCCAGGCCCTTTTAGTTGTAAGATACCGATATCATTTGTGTATGAACAACTTTTGACTATATAGTTGGTTTTAACAGATTTCGATGAGATAACGGTCAATGGTTTGATATCATCTAAATCACCGTCAATATTAAACAGATTCAGTGGAATATTGTCTGCTTTCAGTGGTTCAAATGCTCTTGGATGTATGATTTCTGCTCCAAAATAAGATAATTCTGCGGCTTCTTGATAGGACATTTTTTTGATGTTCCAGGCATTTGGAACGATTTTCGGATCAGCACTTAGAAATCCTTTTACATCCTTCCATAAATCCAATGACTGCGCTTTAACACATTTTGCAATGGCTGCCGCTGAATAATCACTGCCACCTCTTCCAAAGAGGTTAATCTTACCTGAGGGCGAGATACCATAAAAACCGGGAACGATGTAGATCAATTGTTCATTGAAGAAAGAAGCAACTTGATCGGAAGATTGTTCAAAATCGACACTGGCATTCGAGAATTCACCGTCGGTTAATAATCCCATTTCTTCGGGGGTTGCCTCTTTGCAGGAAATCTGCAATTGATTTAAAATCTTAAATAAAGTAAAGGCAGATAATCTTTCTCCATAGCTAAGGACGTGGTCCTTGACAAAATCGGGAGCTTCGCCAATGTAATGTATCCCCAATAAAAATCTCTTCATCAGTTCAACCCGATTCTCTAATTCCTTAAAGGTGAGTTGGATTTGTTCGGCTTCAAAAAGATAGTCTGAAAGGATATCCTTATGAGCCTTCAGTAATTTATGTTTTAACTCATCTATAATTTCATAATTATGATTGACCTGTTCGATAGTGGAAAGGATTGTATCTGTCATTCCATAAAGAGCCGAAATGACAATGATCAAAGGTTTTTCATAACTTTTAATAACTTTAACGAGTTTTGAAATATCCTCTCTTTTCTTTAAATTAGAACCGCCAAATTTGACTATTTTCATTGATTCCCTCCATTAGTTAACATTTCAAAAACCACAGGGCAGAAACGCTTTTCTTTCATTAGTTGATATCAAGGCAGATTATATCATTTGAAGTGTAGATTTGGTTATTCCACCCAGATATATTTCCTGAGATCTGTCGCAAGAAATGGTTCCGAGTGGGGAATAAAATCCAATATGGAAGCAGGCGGTAAGCTTCCTGGAGAGTACAGTTTAACTTTTCCTTTGATTGTCCCTTTTACATCGCTTCCAACTAATGTAAAGGATTGGGTATACAGTGCATCTTTATCAGACTGACTTTGTTCACTTGGCAGGATAAACAAAGAGCAATCAGGATGTTTTTGGGTAAAAATCCGTTCAATGGATTGAATGGGATGGGTTTCATATGGAAGTATCGGTGTTGAGTATATTGTTTCCGCCCTTTTCTGCGCATCTTTTTGCACTAAATAAACAGCTTCCTGGAAAGTTTGATAATCGAGGTTTAAAAGTTCTCTGATGGAAATATCTACTGGGGAATCCAATTCATTCTTCAACCATTGAGATTGTAAAGAATACCACGTTTGAAGATATTTTTGAACACTCGGCCAGTGATTAAGGATCTCTTTTTCATCAGTGAGGATTTTTAACATCAATGCCACATCCGATTGGATATTCGCTTGCATAGCTAAAAGTGAGAGGATTGAAGCTCGAATGCTGCCTATATTGGTAATTTCAGTTAGTAATGAATAATAGGGGTGAATGCCATATGAAAATGAACGTAGGATTCTTTGATAGTCGTTTTCGCTGATATCAGGCCAAAAACCTTTATTGGCTCCTTGTCTGATGAAACTCATTATGAGTTGTAAATCATTGGCTAATGAGGAAGTCCATGCAGGCGGCTTTTGACGCATGGCAGCTGCATTAGTGTCTTTAAAGCCCAGACCGATTCGCATGCCAACTGTTCCCAAACCGTATTGCAGGATGCCGGTTTCGGTGTAATTTCCTGAAACTGAAGCAACATTCCACATGCCGGGAAAAATGGGCAGATAGGGTGGATAATGTGTAGGAATCGTACCAGTAGTGGGTATTAAACAGGCTATTGCCTCATATTTGTTCCAAAAAACAGCCTGGTCTGGTTCATCGCCAGTTGCTTTTGGGAAAACTTTAAAAAATTGGGCCACTTTTTCAGGGTTCAGCATATATGAAGCAGTCAATAACCCCAAGTGGGTGATGTGATCGTCTTGGAGCATTTTGATCTCTCTTAGCCTTTCATAGGCTTTATCTAAAACCTTTTTCTTATCCTTGCTTTTGTAGTGAGTGTCTAAAATCCTTACCGGTTCCACAGACATGATTCCTAATGCAGCTAACTCAATGTCCCCTAATTCACGTGTGATTGATGCATTGTAATTCCTGGAATAGCCTTGAGATACCACGTTAAATGATCTGTCAAGTGCTGTTTCCAGTTGTTCGTCGAGTCCTCGTTTTAATTTATCCTCTAAAATTTCCTGCGTCCTGCTCCCGCTACTTCCTGTAGAATAAAAGACTTTTCCATAGCCTCTTTGAGTGTGGCCTTTTCTGCCTGCCCTTCCTTCAAATTGAAGAATATCCAAAAAAGTTGGCCAGAGATTATCTTCGTTATACGGAGAGTACTTAACAAAAATCAAAATATCATCTGTTGGCGAATTAAAACCATACGCAAGTGTTTGCGTAGAACATAAAACTGACAATGTATCATAGGGGTCTTTGAATCGTTTTTCAATGTCATAACGTTCATCTATTGGAATATCAGCGTTGTGAAATGCCACCATTGCATCCTTATCAATCGGGTGTTTGATATAGGGTACAGCCTGATTTAAAACCGGGATTCCCAATTCTTCAAACCCTTCAAGCAAATACCAACCGCTTTTTTTTGAAGGAACGATAATCATCGTTTTAATGCTGTTTTTAATATTATCTTCTAGAATTTGAGTATAAACAGTTTTGGCAATCTTTTTTCTGTTTTTTCGGGAGGGAGCAGATATTTTAACAAAGGAACGATGAAGGTCAACCGGTCTCCAATCACTTTCAATCAACAGTGAGGCTTTAATCCATTTGGCCATTTCCAAAGCGTCCGGCATAGTAGCTGAAAGAAGAAAAAGTGTTTTTTTATCTCCAAGTGAATGTACCACGCTCTCTTCATAGACAATTCCCCGTGAATTTTGAACCAACATGTGTGCTTCATCAATGATGATTAACTCTGCAGCCTTTGTCCATGAAGAATTGGAATGACGTGAGGCTAAATAGGCTTCAGGGGTTGCAACAACGATGTCAAAATTCTCTTTGACATCCATTTTATTCTCACCGGTTCTGAGAAATAACTTAAATTTGGTTTCTTTCAGGTCTTGATAGACTTGTCTGGCCAAAGCTCTGGTAGGAGAAAGATATATGGTTCGCTTGACCGACTGATTAGCTTTGAGGTTTTTTTGCATGGCCATAAATGCTACAACGGTTTTCCCTGAACCGGTTGGGGTGGCAATGACCGCATTGCCTTGATTATAATAATTATGGAAGGATTGTTGAATAGGATTTAGTAAAAATGGCGCCAATTCTCCTAAAAGTTCTCTGCCGTCTTGGGCATTTATGAATGTGTTTTTTCCGTTTATCATGATGTTGTAATGCCCGGTTTCTTTGTGTTTCTTTCCTTGAGTGTCTGAATCTTTTGCAATGTAGATACTGTCCATTATGACCCCTTCTGTTATCATTTCTCGATTTTAACATACTAGAACAAAAATTTGGGAAGCTTACATTAAGAAAAATCAGAAAAACTCATAAGAAGTAAATTTATTTGTATCTAAAATGAAGGATATTCGTTTCCTGTTAAATTGATGAAAGACTGGATAATCCAATGAATATAAGTATTTCGGGGGTTTTATTTTTCGAGAGTCTATGTTAACTGTAAAATTTTTTTTGTTGTATCGATAAAACTTGAAAATGTTTTGTAATTATGTTAAAATCTTAATTGAGAGTGCTTGAACGTGATTCAATTATATAATATAAAAGGAGCTGAATAGCATGAAGAGAAAGATATTAGTAGTGGATGACGAACCTTCCATCGTCGAACTTCTAAGCTATAATCTTAAAAAAGACGGTTATGAGGTTTTGAAGGCATATAATGCAGAGGAGACAATGGAATATGCCGATAACGATGAGGATATCGATCTGTTCATTATCGACGTAATGCTTCCCGATGTGGATGGTTTTGATTTGACCAGAAAGCTTAGAGCGCATGAAAAGCATCAAAATAAGCCAATTATTTTCTTGACGGCTAAGACGGAGGAATTTGACAAGATTTTGGGGTTAGAGTTAGGCGCAGATGATTACATCACTAAACCTTTTAGCGTTCGAGAAGTTTTGGTCAGAATCAAGGCGATATTCAGAAGAATCCAACGCTCTTTAGAGCAAAAAGCGGAGAAACCAAAGAGAATTGCTGTTAAGGATTTGGAAATCGATTTGGAGAGGTATGAGATATTGGTTCGTGGAGAGGCTAAAAACCTCACCCCTCTTGAATTTGAACTTTTGAGATTCTTAGCTGAAAATGAAGGGAAGGTATTCAGTAGAGATGTTTTGCTGGACAGTTTGTGGGGTTATGACTATTACGGAGACACCCGAACAGTGGATGTCCACATCCGAAGGTTGAGGACCAAGATTGAAGAAGATCCTTCCAATCCCCAATATATCATGACGGTTAGAGGAAAAGGGTATAAATTTAAGAATCCAGGTGGAGAGGCTTAAAGCCTTAGCATCAATAACGTCATTCAGCAATTGATAAAAAAATGATAAGATGGGATACATGCTTTTGGTGTATCCCTTTTTTGTGAGGTGGCAGTAAATGGCTTTTATCGTGCAAAGACCTTCTTATCGAGACAAAGAGTCAATCATTGAGTTATGCTCTCAAATTTGGGAGGGCTATGACTATATTCCCTATTTACTTGACCGTTGGCTGACAATTTCAGACCCCTTTTTGATTATTCGTGACACGCAAACTAACAAAGTTTGTGCCATTGATCATGCAACTATTTTCAATGACGTGGCTTATGGGGAGGGATTAAGAGTTCATGTGGATTACAGGGGCAAGGGATTAGCAAAACTTATAACCATGGAGATCATGAAAGAGGTTTTTAAAAGGGGTATAAAGGATTATAAGGCTTTGATCTTTTCCCAAACTCTGGATAGCATCCATTTATCTGAAAAGGCCTTTTTTGAGAAAGTAAACGGATTCTATTTATTAGAAAAAAAGGTTCAATCACTTCATCAAGATGATCAGCCTGTTGATGATATAAAGATCAGGCCGATATACCCTGAAGAAATTACGAGAAATAAAAGTGATTTTAATGAATTATTATTTTCTACAAATCATGAGATTGTGGATGTTTGGACCTATTACCCTTCAACAGATTATTTGACAGAAAAATTCTTGTTTGAGTGTCCTCAAGGGAAGCTGATTGCCGGACTACACGAACATGAAGAGGAAATCTTTTCTATTTGTTTGATGACAAAACCCGGTGATTGGCTAAAAGAAATGATACCGGTTCTTGAAGTATACGCCAGCCATTTCGGTTGTGAGGTTATCAGTGTGGCGATTCCCTTTACGTTGAATCAATGGGTATCAGACTTGATGAACATAGGTTTTTCTACTCTTTGGGATCTTGATGAATTGAGTCTTGAGGACTCATCGGCTTACCTGTATTCACTAAATCGGGCGAAGATGGATCACATAATTTTACCCAAACAATTAGAAAAACCAGCATTGCCTTCAAATTATTATCGTTGCTTGAAGAGATGTCGGTATGGTTTTAGTCAGGTTATAGAAAGTTTTCCCTTGAAAGATGGCGAACCTTTTCCAACCACTTATTACCTGACTTGCCCTCATCTGCGTTATCACATTTCTAAACTGGAAGAGTCAGGTGTTATATCTGTTTTAGACCATCTCAAGCATACGGAAGCCTACAAGCAAGTGGATACCTATTATACAAAGGAAAGAAAAAGCAGATTAAGTCATTCAATATTGGATAGCCAGCAGGTATTGGAACAATATGAAGATGCTTTAAAATTAGGGATTGGTGGCATAAAAGATCAAAGGGGAATCAAATGTCTTCATCTACACGCAGCAACTTATATGGCAAAATTGGAAGATCCCGTTGGACATCGTGTGATGGCATTATTGGATGAAGCAGGTGTCATGATGAATTGTGATAATATGTGTTGTTTTGAACATTTTAAAGAGTATTACATGAGGTGATGTGTTGAAGATTGGACTGATTTTTGGTACAAGGCCTGAAGCCATTAAAATGGCCCCTTTGTACCTTCACTTAATCAAACGGGGTGTAAAAGCCCAAATAATTGCTACGGCTCAACACCGGCAAATGCTGGATCAGGTTTTGTCTCTTTTTTCAATTCAAGCTGATTATGATTTAAATATCATGCAACATCGGCAAAGCTTAGCCGGACTCACCGCAAGATTATGCGATGCATTGGATCAGATTTTTAAAAAGGAATCCTTTGATTGGATTCTTACACAAGGAGATACCACTTCCACTTTTGTCGGTTCTCTGATGGCCTTTTACCATAAGATTCGGATAGGGCATGTTGAAGCGGGATTACGTTCCTTTCAGCGTGATGACCCCTTCCCTGAAGAAATCAACAGACGCTTAACCTCTCAATTAGCAACGCATCATTTTGCGCCAACACTTCAGGCTAAAATGAATTTAATCAAAGACAATGTTTCTGAAGATGCCATTGCAATTACGGGCAATACAGTGATCGATGCCTTAATGTGGATTATCAGAGAAAAAAAGGAAGAACTAGATCGATTGGTTGATCGGTATTCTATGTCAGGTAAAAAATACATATTGATGACGATGCACAGAAGAGAAAATCACGGCAATCCCATGCGAAACACAATGAAAGCGGTTAAAAGCCTGATCAGACGATTTGAGGAATATCACCTTGTGTTTCCTGTCCACTATAATCCGGCTGTCAGAGAGGTTGTTTATCATGAATTGGCAGGTGAAGATCGGATTCTTCTGACAGATCCTATGGCGTATATGGATTTTGTTGCCTTGATGAGAGATAGTCGCTTTATCATGAGTGATTCGGGTGGGGTTCAGGAGGAAGCGCCTTCTTTGGGAAAGCCGGTGCTGGTTTTAAGAAAAACTACTGAACGTCCTGAAGCTATTGAATCAGGAGTAGCAAAATTGATTGGCACAGATACTCAGTCCGTATATCAAAATGCCTCAGCATTAATCGAAGATGAAGCATTGTACCATCGAATGGCCAACGCTTCAAATCCTTTTGGAACAGGAGATGCGTCTGAAAAAATCGCAGATTGTTTGTTGAATATTCAAAGTCAGGAGAAAAGGAATGAATGCTGAAAAGAAAATGAAATTGGTTTTAGCCCCCATGGCCGGTGTCACAAACCGAGCCTATCGGCGGTTGATCAAAGAGATCAATTCCACTGCTGTGGATCACATCTTTACTGAAATGATTAATGCTACTGGCGTTTCACGGCTTGACAATGGAACACTCAATCTCTTGCCCTCAAAAGAGGAAGTGTGTATTGTTCAGATTTATGGTAATAATTCTCTTGATTTTGCAAAAGCAGCAGAATACATTCTGTCAAATTATGAAAATGTGTCTGGAATTGACATTAACGCAGCTTGTCCGGTGAAAAAAGTTGTTAGAAACGGATCAGGATCAGCATTGCTTCATGATCTGAAAAAACTTGAACAAATCATCATTGAGTTGAAAAAAGTCTTGTCCGGATCGGTTAAAAGTCTGAGTGTTAAGATCCGAAAAGGTTGGGAAGGGTATGAAAACTATCATGAGGTTATCGAGATGTGTGATAACCTGGGGGTTGATTTTGTCTCCATTCACGGCAGAACAGTTGAGCAAATGTATAACGGTTGTGCTGATTTTTCAATTCTCGATTCGATTTCCTCTAATCATTGTGAAATCTTTTGGACAGGAGATATGTTTGATTTAGAATCTGTTAAAAGAATCTGCAACTTTCGAAATACGATCAGCGGGATACTTTTTGCCAGGGGTACATATGGAAACCCCTGGATCATCAATCAGGCAAATGATTTCTTAAATGGACAAATCATTCAAAAGATCCGCTTGGAGGAAAAAATCAAAACGATTTCAAGGCATGTGGAACTGCTTTTGGATGATTATTCTTCAGTCAAGGTGACTGGTCAATTGAAGCGATTTGTTGCCGGGTACACAAAGGGAATAAGGGATGCCAGGCAACAACGAAATGCCATTTTGCGAATGGACGATCTTGATGGGATGGTAGATCTTTTAATTACCACCATTTCCGCTGACTATGAAGATGATGAAGATATATTGGTTACCTCGAAAATAAATTGGTAAATATCTTGCCATTTTTTTCCTTTTTGTAAGATAGAAAAAAAAAAATACCCTTTTTTTTGAGTATAATAAAATCAGGACGGGTTCGTTTCTCAGAATGGAGCGAGCCTTTTTTTTAGAGTCTTTGTGGGGAGTTGCGTTCTTATTCAGAATAATAAGATAACCATACTTGGGATTGACCCCGGTTATGGGCGAATCGGGTTTGGTGTGATTGGGTTGACAGGAAACAAATACAAACACATTGCCCACGGAGTTATTGAAACCTCAAAAAAGGAGAAACTTTCCTATCGGTTAAATGAAGTATTTGAATCTTTAAACGAGATAATCGACACATATAGTCCAGAAGAGTTGGCAATCGAACAATTGTTTTTTTTCAGAAATGTTACCACCGCTCTAGCAGTCAGTGAAGCCAGAGGCGTCATACAGTTGGCATCCTTTAGAAAGGGGTTATCGATCTTTGAATATACTCCTTTTCAGATTAAGTTGGCTATCACAGGAAATGGAAGAGCTGAAAAAGGGCAAATGCAAAGAGTGTTGAAATTGTTTCTTGGATTGCAAACTACTCCTAAACCTGATGACGCAGCAGATGCATTGGCTGCGGCTATCTGTCATGCTAATTCAAGAAGTTCAGTAAAAAGATAATCATTCTGTAGATGTCTAGTTTCAAAATAGATCAGTTTATTTGGAGGCATTATGGTAATTGAGATTGAGGAGATTGATATACCCATTGCAAAATTATTGAAAAGACTGGGGCTCGCAGATATGGAATTTGAGGGTATTATCAGCAGCGTTTCCTTTGATTTTAGCGGGGAAGAAGAATACGGTACTCTTGTTGTGAATTGCGAGAATGACTCTCAACCTGATTCGATCGATATTATTTGCGATGCATTAAAGGCTTATTTTCACTGTGATTTGAAGGTCGTTACAAAGCAATCAGACCTTTCCCCCGCCAAAGAAACCGTACTGAGATGGCGGAAAATTTTGGAAATTTTAAATGGCAGTTTTTCATATGTAACCGATGCGGTTTATGTACAGGCAATATCCGAAAATATGGTTTGTTGCCATGTTCCCAATGCATTTATACTGAATAAAATGAAAAGGAATCACAGTAAATTAACTGAAGCGATTGAACAGGTTATTTTGAAAAAGGTTGAAGTGATATTTGCCTTGGAAGACACCCAAAATATTTCGGAAAGCGATCCATATAAACCGGAAACAAAAATGCTTGACATGCAGGAATATCAATCACTCATATCACCGACTTCTTTACCATCGCCCTTTCAAAAAAAGTTCGAAAAAGAGCCCCCGAAAACAGAATTTTCAGATAATCCAACTCCAATCTATCAGATGGTTTTTAATCGATCGGTTTTTACAATAGAGGGAGAGGTATTTTCCTTGGAATACCGAGAAAACTCATCAGTGGCAACATTGGGATTGTATGATGGCACGGATTCTGTTAAATGCATTGCATTCCGTGATAGTGCAAAATGGTTGAATGAACATTCAAAAAACGGGACGAGAATCAAAGCAGTGGGGAAAGCCACTCTGGACACTAGAACTCAAAAACCTTCTTTTTTCATCGATCAGGCGAAACTAGCTGAAAAAAAAGAAGAGATCGTCGATGATGCGTCAGAAAAAAGGATCGAATTACATGCACACACACAGATGAGTGCTATGGATTCAATTTTGAAGATCGATGATTACATCGAAACAGCAGCCAAATGGGGATGGGAAGCTGTTGCAGTCACCGACCATGGTGTGGTACAAGCCTTTCCGGATTTATACGAAAAATGTGTAAAAAAAGGAATAAAACCGGTTTTTGGAATGGAAGGCTATTTGGTGGATGTCACACCAATCGTTTATAACAAAGAATTGATTGATAGTGAAACCTTCAACCAACATGATATGGGAAAACATGAATATGTGGTTTTTGATTTAGAAACAACAGGTTTAAGCCCCTTAAATGACCAGATCATCGAGTTTGGTGCGGTGAAAATAAAAGAGGGTCAAGTGATCGATACTTTTTCAACTTTGGTTAATCCAAAACGTCCAATTTCGAGTATAATAACGGAAATAACAGGTATCACAAACGAGATGTTAAAAGACAAATCGACGATTGAAGAAATCTTGCCGAAATTTTTACGATTTCTTGAAGGAAGTATTTTAGTTGCGCATAACGCCAACTTTGATTATCGATTTTTAAAGCAGCAAGTCAAGGTTGTTTTGAATCAGGATTTAAACCGTGCTTATGTCGACACACTTTCTCTTTCCAGATCTTTACTGAGTATTAAAAGCAATTCATTGGATAAGGTAGTCAAGGCACTAAATCTTGAAGAATTTAATCATCACCGGGCATTAGATGATGCGGATATTACGGCAAAGGTGTTTCTATCATTGATGGAGATCGCTGAAAAGAGAGGAAAGAAAACATTATGTGATCTTGATTCCTTGAAAAGTGAAATGGATTTGAAAAAGCTTTTTGGAAAGGATATCACCATTTATGTACTCAATGTGAAAGGGTTATTCAATTTGTATCGGCTCGTTACTGAAAGTCACATCAAATACTTTGGAAAAGGCGTTCCATTAATCCCGAAGGATGTGCTTTCACAAAACCGTGAAGGGTTACTGATTGGAACTGGAAGTCCAATGAGTGAGCTCGCTTCTGCTTATCGTTATGGTTACGATGAATCAGAGCTAAAAGAAATTGCACAATTCTATGATTTTATTGAAATCATGCCCCCTGATGCTTACACAGAGGTAGAAGAAGGTCTGAATTATGACAAAATGCTTCATATGTATCAGATTTTTTATCAACTAGGCGTTCATATGGGTTTGGATTGTATTATGAACGGGAACGTGCATTATCTTAAAGATGAAAACAAAAAACCCTGGTCGATTATGAAGATAAGCGAAAAGGCTTTAAGAAGACGAAACAAGAAATTTTCACCCGATTTATTTCAAGGGGTTCATTTACAAATGAGAACAACTCAACAGATGCTTGAAGTGGCTCAGAAGATAACGGGATCGATAGAAAAGGCAAAGGAGATTGTTATCGTTAATCCAAAGCGTTTAGTTGAAAAAATGGAAGATATCAAACCCATCACTCGAAAGCTACACACGCCTGAAATGGATGGAGCGGATGAAAATATCAGAGAAATTGCCTATCAGAGGGTTCATGAAATATACGGAGAAAATCCTCCGGAGGAAGTTAAAAAACGGCTTGATTTCGAACTCGATGCCATCATCGGGAACGGCTATTCTGTTTTATACTTAATTGCTCAAAAAATCGTTAAAAGATCCATGGAAGACGGTTATTTGGTCGG
>ERZ795053.229-NODE-229-length-72000-cov-9.054764_pt1 | contig 72000 bp, 51 predicted proteins | sample MGYA00375137_ERZ795053 | MGnify/ENA primary metagenome ERZ795053 (study PRJEB30182, sample SAMN05720284) | activated sludge metagenome | isolation source: Anaerobic digester | place: Hong Kong | collected 2014-12-17 ...
ACAGCTCCCGGATAATAACCCTCAAACCGGCTGACAGCCTTTTCGATGGTCTCGCCGCGGTTCATCCAGCCCTCTAAAAACATCTGGGTATATTGCTCGGAAGTAAGTCCTTTCAGTCTTTTCTTTTCAGAAACTGCCCAATTGTTAAAACCGAATTGGGTCCGCAGGTCAATTTTTGGCTTTCCTGTCCGGCCGCTTTTGGTCGTGATCAAAATCACACCATTAGCTCCTCTGGAACCATAAATGGATGTTGCTGCAGCATCCTTCAAAACGGTGACCGACTCGATGTCGTTGGGATTGAGTGCGGCCATAGTATTTGCGGTCGTATTGGTGCGGGTAATATCACCTGCTGTCACAGGGATCCCGTCAATCACGTAAAGCGGTTCACTGGATGCACTGATGGAACCAATACCACGTATACGCACCTGTACATTTGCACCGGGCTGTCCATTCCCCATTACTGCTTGCAATCCGGCTACGTTCCCTTGCAATGTCTGCTCGACGGAAGCCAAGGGAACTTGCTCCAGCTTAGCGGATTGTAATTTTGAAACTGCACCGGTTAGCTCTTCCTTTCTGGACGTGCCATACCCTACTACAACTACCTCATTCAACTGAGTAGTAGCATCCTCAAGGGTAATTGTCAACATACCCGAAGCAGAATTTACCGACAATCTCTGTGTTTCATATCCAATGAATGAGATTTCGAGAACTACTTCATTCTCAGGTACTGCCAGAGAGAATGATCCATCTATCTCCGTAGTAACCCCAATTGTAGTACCTTGTACAACTACACTGGCTCCAATCAACGGATCGCCAGCATTATCTATGACCACACCTTTAGCCGTAAACTGCCCATATACGGAAGCAGTCACAAGACATAGCATGGACAAGACTAATTTGAGATTAGTAAACATCTTCATAAACTCGATTTAGTATTGGTTAAGAAAATAGGCCTAGCCTTTAAGTTTGGTTCTTATAATTTGAAACGTCTTTCCTACTGAAATTGCTGTTTTTCCCTGAAATACAAAGAGCGAAAGAGTTAAAACAATTACTCTTCCGCTCTTCATAAGTGAACAGTAAATATAGTAAACGAATTAATTTATTTATACCAATTAATGGCTATTAAGTGTGCTTGATCACATTGAATTCCAACAACTTGAATAAAAGCCATGTATAAATATCATTAATAATTAATATAATATATTATTCAAGAAAAAAAGCCAGAATTACTCATTCTGGCTTTTTTTCACAGGGGAGATTAACTCACATTAATATCCAGGATTTTGAGTCATTTGTCCACCGCTGAGGTCGATTTCAGATTGCGGTATCGGAAACAATTCATTTTTGCCGGCTGTGAATTTGGGCTTTAGCTTAGCCATGACCTGATCAGCCCTACCCTGCCGTAACAAATCAAACCAGCGATGCTGCTCCATCCCCAATTCAACCCTGCGTTCGTGCCAGATCGCATTGCGCAAGGTTGACTTGTCTGTTAGCGTTACATCCGGCAGTACGGCTTTGCCGCCACGGGCACGGGCGCGTACCATATTCAGGTAGGTCAATGCCTGAGCCGTATTACCGTTTTCGTTTAATGCCTCAGCTGCTATTAATAAGACCTCGGCATAGCGGAATAAACGGATATTACCCGGGCCATTTCCATTGCCACCGGTATGTTCTGGCACCCATGCTTTCTGGTTATAGCGTTCACCGACAATCTCGGGGTTGTCCTGCACATAGGCAGATCCATCCGGCAGCACTTCGCCTACATACAAAATGGTGGCATCCCGTCTGGGATCACCCCTTTCGAACTCGGCAATCAGGTCATCCGATGGGCGGTTGAACCCCCAACCCAGGTTGGGCACTCCGCGCACACCCTGCACCTCATTGTATTGAGATCCGGCACCTCCGATATCCAGTGCTGTCGATTGCACTTCGAAAACCGATTCGATGGAGTTTTCGCCTTCCGGTAAAAATAGCTTGGCATAATCCGGGAATAAGCCATAGACCCCGGAATTAATCACCTTCATGGCGAATTCCTCTGCTTTTCCAAAATCTCCAATGGTCAAGTACACTTTTGCCAGATAGGCATTCGCCGCGCCGCGGGTAGCCCGCCCTGTTTCGGTAGCCGGGTAAGCATCCGGGAGCACATCTGCAGCGTCCTGAAGATCCTGAATGATCGCAGCATAAACATCGGCCGCAGGAACCCGTGGCTGCTTGTATTCATCCGGAGTAAGCGGTTTAAGGATTAACGGCAAATCACCGAACCAGCGAACCAATGTGAAATAAAAGTATGCTCTTAAAAATTTGTTTTCTGCAATATACCTGGCCTTTAAATTCTCATTCATGTCGATATTCGGGATGTTATCAATCGCCAGATTGGCCCGGTATATTCCGCGAAAATATCCGGACCAGACCGTACTCATAGCCAGGTTTCCGGCATCGTAGGTAAAGTCATCGATCTCCAGTAAAAAGTTAGCGTCATTGGGCGTACTGCCTTTATCTGCATCGTCGGATACAATGTCCGTCATGCCGATGTAGGAAAATACGTGCACTTCCCAGTTGCGCAAGAGGTTGTAAACCGCATTGGTCGCCCACAGGGCATGCGTTTCGTTTTGAAAAAAGTTGTCCGAGGTGAGCTGGCCCAGTGGCTTTTTCTCCAGTAAATCCTGGCATCCCTGTAAAGGAATCATTAGAAGTAACCCGGCCAATATGATGCTCTGATGTATTGATTTCATTGCTTGCTTCATTTTGAGATTAAAAATTAGCGTCCAGACCAAAGGTTATCACCTTAGCGATCGGATAGACGCCCTGGTCAATACCCACTGCGATGATTGAACTGGCATTGGTTATCTCAGGAGTATACCCGGAATATTTGGTCCAGGTTACCAGGTTGGTCCCACTGGCATAGAACCGGATGGAACTGAATTTTATACGGGAGGTTACCTGATCGGGCAACGTATAACCAAATTGAATCGTCCTTAATCGCATGAAAGAGCCGTCTTCAACAAAGCGTTCTGAAAATTCGTAGTTATGCCCTCCATTGGTAACCCGGGGCTCGGAATCGGATGTCCCTTCCCCGGTCCACCGGTTGAGGTAAGAGGCTTCAAAGTTGTAGGTACCAAAACGGGCCATTTTCTTGGCATTAATGATCTTGTTGCCATATTGTCCGTTAAAATCCACAGCCAGGTCAAAGCCAGCATAGCCGGCGCTCAGATTAAATCCATAGATGAGCGAAGGAATAGGGCTGCCTATGTAGGTCCGGTCGGCTGTAGTTATTACCCCATCGTTATTGGTGTCGACAAACCGAAGGTCACCGGGTACTTCCGATCCCTGCACCGGATAGGACTCCAGATCAGACTGATTTTGGTACAGACCGTCCACCTTATAGCCATAAAATGCCCCGATAGGCAGACCTACGACGGTCCTGGTCCCTAATAATCCGCCAACTCCCAGGCCTCCGCCAAAAATCTCCTCCTGGCCTTCTCCAAGCGCAAGCACCTCATTGTTTACCGTCGACCCCAGAATCCCTATTTCATAATCAAATTTGCCTTTCGATTCACGCCAGGAGACATTGAAGTCAAGGCCCTGATTCCGGACTTTGGCGGCATTGATGACCGGGCTGGCATCGGCTCCGATGTATTCAGGGATCGGGACATTGACCAGAATGTCATTGGTGGTCCGCACGTAATAATCCAGGTTACCTTGCAGGCGATTGTCCAAGAGACCAAATTCAAACCCGGCATTGGACTGTGTTGTCTCTTCCCACCGGATATCCGGGTTGGCAAGACTCACGATAGAGGCACCGTTCTGAATGGCTTCGTTTCGTCCGAATACAGCAATCAGGTTCGATGTTACCGTAGGTCTTCCAGCGTAGGCGCCAATTTTATCATTACCGATCTGGCCCCAGCTGGCACGAAGTTTCAGACGGCTAAATAACGGGATGGAAGACATAAAGGGCTCATTGGTGATGTTCCAGCCCACGGCAAAAGACGGGAAATAACCATAGCGATTGTTTTTCCCAAAACGGGAGGAACCGTCAGCCCGGAAACTAGCTGTCAGCAGGTAGCGATCTTTAAAGGTGTAGTTGATCCGTCCCAGATAAGACAGCATAGCCCACTCATAACTGGTATTGTAATTGGTCTGGCCATCGGTCTCACCGGCATTCAGGTAATAAAATTCCGGCGTGTCACCCGGAAAATTGATCCGTGAGCCACCCAGGCTTTCAAAAACATATTCCTGTGCCGTAACACCACCCAGAACATTGAGCCGATGATTGGTCCATTCCCGGTAAAAACTCATCGTGTTTTCCCACAACCAAGAATTGGAACGATCTGAATTGACAGACAAGCTACTTTGTTCATTGCGCTGCAGACTGGTTGGAGTTACCTCAAATACCGGTGTGTAACGCTTACTCCGCCCTTGCTGGATATCCAGCCCAAAATTGGATTTGAATGTGAAATATTTCAGCAATTTGGCTTCCAGATAGGTATTTCCCACTGTACGCAATCCATTGCCCTTGTTGTAATTATAGAAAATAGATACTTCCGGGTTTCCGACTGGAATCCGGACGGTCGCATCGGCAAAATTACCCAGGGAGTCAAAAACCGGAATAATAGGTTCCGCTTGATAAGCCATTCCAATCACATTCGCTTCGTAATCGTTCTTACTGGCAATCAAGGAGATGTTGTGTCCCACTTTAATGTTTTTCCGTAAGGAATATTCATTGTTGATCCGGACAGTAGTCCTTTGATACCTGGATCCCCGCACGATCCCTTCCTGGTCAAAATGGTTGACACTTATATTGTAAAGCACATTATCGTTACCGCCATTGGCGCTGATCTGATAATTCTGAATAGGTGCGGTCTGAAATATGACATCCTGCCAATTGGTCCCAACTCCATATTTTTCCGGATCGGCGAAAAGAGGTTTACGTCCTTCATTGGTTGCCACTTCGTTAGCAAGAGTAGCGAACTCCGTCCCATTGACCATATCAATCTGCCGCACCACCTGCTGGGAGGCATAATAGGAAGAGAAATTGAATCTGGCCTGGTGATTGGCACCCTGGTTGGTACTCACGATGACCACGCCATTTGCTCCTCGCGAACCGTAGATGGCCGTTGCAGATGCATCCTTCAACACTTCTATGGACGCAATGTCATTGGGATTCAGAAAAGAAATATCATCCAGCAGCATGCCATCTACCACGTAGAGCGGTGAGGCATCATTCAGGGTGCCCACCCCGCGGATACGAACCACCGCACCCTCTCCTGGTCGACCGGAAACCGGTGTCACCTGCACCCCAGCCACTTTACCTTGCAGGATCTGCTCGACGTTAGCACTAGGGACCCGTTTGACTTCATCCGACTTTATGGTGGATATGGCCCCCGTCAAATCACTTTTCTTCTGGGTACCATACCCGATCACCACGACTTCGTCAATCAATTCGACGTCCTCATCCAAAACAACGTCCAGCGTAGTCAACGCCCCTGGCACCAGTTCTTTTCCCTTAAAACCAGTATAAGTGAAAACGAGCACTGCTTTTTCATCTGGAACAGCAATGGAATAGGTGCCATCGATATCAGTTGCGGTTCCATTTCCTGTCCCCTTGATCAGGATGTTAACCCCGATCAGGGGCTCGCCTGTTGCACTGGTAACCGTCCCGGTAACTGTATGTTGCCCCCACAGAGCCCCCAAGCTGAATAAAAAGCTTAGAATGGTACATAATGATTTCATTGATATAGGATTAATAGGCGATTAAAAGGTAAATGCATTCACTTCAAGGTAAACTGTACGTAATCGGAAACTGCTGAGTTTTCGCCAAGAAAGACTCTGAAGTCACCCGGTTCAGCCCGGTAATTCATTTCTTGATCGTAAAAGCGAAGGTCGTCCGGCGTCAGTGTAAACTGAACATTGCTTGATTCACCCGGTTTAAGGGTGATTTGCTGGAATCCTTTCAGTTCTTTTATTGGTCGTGTAACACTTCCGACCAGGTCCCGTACATAGCATTGTACGGTCTCGGTCCCTTCCATCTTTCCGGTATTGGTCACCTCGATGGAAACCTGAACGGAACCTCCGGAGTGCAATTCAGGACTGGATAACTGAGGCTTTCCGTAGGCGAAAGAAGTATAGCTAAGGCCAAAGCCAAACGGAAACTGCGGAGTATTCGGGATATCGAGATATTTACTCGTGTATTTGTTATTCGGGTCCATAGGACGGCCGGTGTTCTTCATATTATAGAATATAGGCACCTGCCCAACGCTACGCGGGAAGGTGACGGTCAATCGCCCACTGGGATTATAGTCACCGAACAATACATCACTGATAGCAGGTCCTGCTTCGGTTCCGAGAAACCAAGCCTCCAAGATTGCATCGGCGTTATCTGCTAACCAGGGAATGGCCAAGGGCCTTCCATTCATCAATACGACAATGAGGGGCTTGCCCGTAGCTTTTAATTCGCGTGCAAGGTCTAACTGTGGCCCTGGGACTGTGATGTCTGAGCGCGAGGCGGCTTCACCACTCATATAGGCTTTTTCTCCAATGACCAGGACAACGGCATCAGACTTTTTAGCCAGATCAATCGCCGCTCCAAACCCGGAGCGATCATCCTGATCAACTGGGCAGCCCATAGAATAATCCACCCGGTCACCGATTACATTTTTTATTCCTGTCAATAAGGTCGTCACATGCCTGGCTTCTCCGGCACCGGACCAAGCCCCGATCATATCCAGCTGGCTATCTGCAAGCGGGCCGATAACAGCCAGTTTCCGGATGCCCTTGGAGAGTGGAAGCATCTGCTTTTCATTCTTCAAAAGCACGACGGACTTACGCGCAACTTCCCGGGCAGCTTGCCTGTTTTTGTCGGATAAAATTTCAGACTTTTCCCTTTGTTCATCGCTGTAGCGGTAGGGATCATCGAAGAGTCCAAGCATAAATTTGATGCGTAATATTCGGCGAACCGCTTCATCGATGGTTGCCTCCGAGACTTTACCTTCTTGGACAAGGTCAATAAGATGATTGTAATAAGCGGCACTCTGCATATCCATGTCCACGCCGGCATTAACCGCTTGTTCTGCAGCCTGTGTCTGATCTGCGGAATATCCATGATTAATCATCTCGTCGATGGAGGTATAGTCGGTGACTACAAAACCTGGAAAATTCCACTCTTTGCGCAGAACCTCGTCAAGCAGAAACCGGTTAGCGGTAGCAGGTACCCCATCCAATTCATTAAATGAAGTCATCACGGTACCACAGCCGGCATCTAAAGCCGCCTTAAAGGGAGGCAAATAGATTTCGCGCAACACACGCTCTGACAGATCAACGGTGGAATAATCTCTCCCTGCCTGGGCAGCGCCATAAGCGGCATAGTGCTTGACACAGGCAACCAGGGTATTTGTTGCCGCAAGGTCATTTCCCTGAAAACCCTTCACTCGTGCGGCAGCGATCTTGCTCCCCAGGTAGGTGTCTTCCCCTGCCCCCTCCATAATTCGTCCCCAGCGGGGATCCCGGGCAATATCAACCATTGGTGCAAAAGTCCAATGAAGGCCGGCAGCGGCAGCTTCAGAAGCAGCGATCCTTGCCGAACGCTCCATGGCTGCAAGGTCCCAGCTGGAAGATTCGCCGAGGGGGATTGGGAAAATGGTCTTGTAGCCGTGGATGACGTCGTAGCCAAATAGTAACGGGATGCCTAAACGGGTTTCCTCAACAGCAATCCGCTGGAGTTCCCGGTTATAAGCAGCAGTATGTGCGTTGAATATGGCTCCGACCTTTCCCTCCTTGATGTCGGCTTTGTAGGTTGCTCGCATGGTTGGACCGGTAACATCCCAGTCACTGGTAAATAAAGTCATCTGACCAACTTTCTCTTCCAATGTCATCAGGTGTAACACGGAATCAACCCGGTCTTTTATTTTGTCTTCTACTTCATCGGGCTTTGCGGAGAAAAACTGTTTGTTCAATCCGGAAAAATTAATGCTCCAGACGATCGCCAAAAGCCCAAGTCCGTAGAGGTACTTACTAAATCTTTGTCTGGTAATCATTCGCTTTGACATTCGCTTTAATTTTGGTTTGGACAACTGGAAAATTGTTCGATTAATGATCAAGCGTTTGTGTTCATTGATTCAATGGATGGTCCAGCCATCCGCCGGTAAATCCGGCCTTTCGTAATCCTTCCAGGATGTATGGATTTTTTTTCATGACGTTCCATATCAACCCGGTCTCGTAATTCTGTATTTGTAGGGCTATAGGGCCCTGATCAATCCCCAGATAGTCTGGATCAAACCACCCGTCTGGATGATCTTCCTGATAAGTGGGATTGAAAGCGTCTTTAAATCCAAATGTATCGATCAGTTCGTGGTAATAATCATTCCACAGATGTTCAACCGTAGGTATGCAGACTTCCGGTGCAAACGGGATTGATCCACCGGCTGCGGTGGGAGCAATCGTCCCGTCATCATGAATTTGCCAGGCGCAAGCGCCGCGAGCCCAATAATCATGAAACCGAATCGACTGACCTGCCCGGTCAACGGTCTTGTTAGCAGGTCCGTCACACGCCGTTAGTCCCCAATGCATACTGTCATAGCCTAAAAAAGCTCCTGGATTCTGAATGCAATAGGCCCGGTTAGCCAATGTAGCCCGGCGGGAATTTTCAAAGTAGTCAATCCCCTTGCTACGCATGAATTCGTCCTGGATACCTCTGAAGTCAATGAACATCTGGCTGTATTGATGCCCAAATAATGGGGCAAAATTGATGTGCTCAAAGCCCTGAAAATCCATCCAACGATAAGTCTCACACCAGGTATCCCAAACCTCTGGAGGAACCGGATGCGTAGGGGACCCGATCGCCATAATTAACAGGACCATGGCCTCATTATATCCTCTCCAATCACTTGCGATAAACCCTTTTTCCGGATGCCACCCCATGGATAGCCGCATGGAGTCATTGAGCATCCAATCCCATTCAACCCTTCGGTATAACGAATCGGCTAAACTCCGAATGTTCACCTCGGCTTCTTCCGGACCGTCGTAATAACTCATTGCGCTCAATATTCCGGCCATTAAAAGGCCGGTATCGATGCTGGACAGCTCTACCTGTTTAAACCGGGTGGCTTGATCAAGGGTCAGGAAGTGATAAAAGAAGCCTTTATAGCCACTTACGCCACTTTCCTGGGGTCCCTGGGGCATTGCCCAAAGTGCACGTAAAGTCATTAAGGTCCTTTTCGCTCCATCTTCCCTAGAGATGTAACCGTTTTCAATTCCGGTCAGATAGGCACTCAAGCCAAATCCGGTAGCCGCAATGCTTGAAAATGTCAGGGATGGATAGCGATCCGGGATCTGACCAAATTGGGGATCGGCCAACTCCCAGAAATAAAGGAATGTTCTTCTCTTCAACTCGTCCATACTGAATGGCACGGATTGCATGCCAGTGGAGCCAGTAGGATTGGCACAGTAACTGACAATGAAACAGAGGAAGAAAACAACAAGGGCTTTCTTTATCATACGTCTTTGCGTAACAAGAAAGTTATCTGCCGGCGTGAATACCGGCAGATAACCTTTTGAAAATCAAGTTATTCTTTCACGAACTTGGCATTACCTTGCAGTCTGCCTGCTTTATCGTATGCCGTAAGTACGTAGACTCCTGCACGTAAGTCCGTAACATCAACACTCAATTCATAAGGAGAATTGGTTTGAATGACGCGTAAGGTTTGACCCAATAAATTATGGATCTCAAAACGTGAAGCTTCATTCGTATTGCTTATCAACAAGCTGTTGCGTACCGGATTCGGGGCGATTTGAATCGGCTTCAAGTCGTATACCCGGAAACTTGTAACGGCGCCACAGTCGGAAGAACCGATTGCAATGTCATCAAAGAAATAAGTTTTATTTTCCGAAGGAACATTGTTGATATCAAAGATCATGGTGATCCTGCCATAGAGGCCTCCTGGCGTGGTATTGGCCGAAAAGTCCCAGGTCAATTCCTGCCATTGATTTGGGGTGGTGTATTCAGCCGGAGTGTCACCAGAACTCATGGCTCCATTCTGAGCACCTTCCATTTTCATAACTACCGTGGCTGCATGGTCCATCCATATTTTGGCACGAATGGTCATGTTATCTGTCGGAAGCGTGTACAAAGCAGGGAAATCCGTATACATACCTGCCCAGGGTTGTCCGTCACTGGCCTCAACAGCTACGCCAACGCTATCGCTTGGATTGACGTCATCCGGTCCGGGATTCTGTACAATGGTGAAAGCTGTACCATCTAAGGACCCGTTTCCAAAATAGGACCAGACACTAGGGCTAGCATCAGGTGTTTCAAAATTAGCCAAACAACCGGTGATCGGCTGACGTTTCCAGACCACGTCATCGATGTAATAGACATCTCCGGCTTCCGGATCCTGACCAGCATTAAAGAAAATAGCCAGACGCGTATGATCTGTCCCAGTGGCTCCACTGAAATCGATGGAATATTTTACCCATGCATTGGTCGTTTCAACTGCACTCCAGATTTCAACGGCCGATGCTGTTCCTCCTTCCAGTTTGAACAACAGGGGCACTGCTTTTGGTGACCAGATTTTAACTTCCAACTGATTGTAAATGGAAAGATCGATTGCAGACCCGACATTGTAAACCAGTGCACTCCACTGATCTTGCGGATCGGTGTACTTACCAACTTTATCCAATGGATCGTTATTAATACCGGATGCATCCGGGTTAACAACTACTTCCAGAGCATCGGAACCTCCGGTAATCTCTATGTTGCGTTGACAATCAAAATCGTCAAAAATGGTTGGATCCGGAACAACATCCGCACAGGGATCTACGGTTGATTCACCCTGCGTGATGTTATCAAAATACCAGGTATCGCTGCTTGCAAGGGCTTTGTCAAAAACAATCTCCAAGCGCTCAAAGTCAGTAATGGTCTGAAAATCAACGAAATTGAAACTTAGATCGACCCAGGCACCGGTTTCAGAAACGTCAGCATCTACTTCCTTCAATCCTTGTGAAGGACTGAACAATTTCATGGTAACCGACGTAGCACCTTCCGGAGCCAAAACCTGCATGTTTAACTGTGGATTGGAGCTCAGGTTAAAGTCAAGGGGAAGATCAGCCTGTAATCCTCCGAATTCGCTGCTTCCTTTCGTGTAAGAACCCACATTGGCACTGGTGTTTAAGCCGGCATCGTCCGGGTTGGCGACAGCCCCATTGAAGGTACCGAATACATCTTCTGTTCCAAGGGACGACCAGGACAAACGTGGTCCGTCTTCAAAATCTTCAAGTGCTGCCGCAGCTGGCTTGGCAACCAGTTTGATGTCATCCAGGTAATAGATATCACCTGCTTCAACATTCACTCCAGCATTCAGGAAGAAGACAATGCGCTGTTGGTTGGCTGCTGCCTGATCGGAAAAGTCCATATTGATCTGAATCCACTGATTCAACTCATCCTCGGTAACCATGTAATCCTTCTCAATAGCTGTTGAAGTGCCGCCTTCCAGTTTAAATTTGAAGACACCAGCTATGGTGGAATACAATTTTACCTGAATTTGATTCCGCTCAGCCAATGGCAATGCATTGCCATTGTCAATGACTAAGGCATCCCATTCACCGGCACCATCGGTATATTGACCTACTTTGGCACTTGTATTGATACCCTCTGAAAATGGGTTTTCGACCGCCTTTATGTTTTGGAATCCAATGCCATAAGTTGCGTTCCGCTGGCATTCGAAATCGTCCAGAATTTCCGGATCCGGGGTGGTACCGGAACACTCGTCGGCAGGCAATTGTGTCAAATTGTCAAATAGATAAGTATCACTCGATTCGGCTACACCCGGATCAAAAAAGAGAATGATCTTGGTGAGGGTGGTCATGTTTGCGGCAGCACTAAAATCAAAGGAATACTCAATCCATCGATTGGTAACCGCAATGTTCTGTTTTTTCTCGATAGCCTGTCCGGTTCCTTCCAATTTCAAAATGAAACTGGTTGCTTTGGACGCAAAAACCTGTACGGTGAATTTATTCATAGTCGACAGGTCAAGGGTATCATCCAGAACGGCGATCAGTAAGCTGTAAGCTTTTCCTTCTACTTTGTCGTAGGATCCAACCTCTGCACTTTCGTTGATTAACAACGGGTCAAGGGTTGAATCTGCCAAGGCGGGATTGGCGACTACCTGAAGGGTGCTGTCACCAAAAGCTTGATTCCAGGGAAGTTTCATACCTCCCTCAAAATCCTCTAATACGACTTGAGTCATGCCCAATAAAGGGAGTAAACTCAGCCAAATAAGGGGGAATAAACGTCTTTTCATAATAATATCCTGGTTTTTAAGTGAACATAATTTAATTCGGAATATGAACAATTTTGAATTGCTGCCATAGCTTATTCTCCCGGACCCGTAGCCAATACAGACCGGCAGGAAGTGTATGCAAAGGAATATGCAGGGATTGTTGAATAGTACTTCCTTTTAGAACGGAAATTCCAGCCGGATTGATCACTTCCCACTGCATTTTAACGTTATTGGATCTTTCAAATGTGATGCTTTCGCTGGCGGGGTTGGGGAAAACGAAACCGGCGGTTCGAGGTATCGCTGCTCTTGCGGTAGTCGAATCAACCACAAACCCCACAGCATCCAATGCCGGACCTATTTCCGGACTGGTCATAAAGGTTTTCCATAATAATTGTGATCGGTAGTTTTCAATCATTCCTATAATCGGCCCCTGATCAATCGCCAGGTAACTGGATGCCACCCAATTCTCACGATCACTAAATGCATCATAAAATCCCATGGGTCCCCATAACCGGTCTCCGCGTACCCGGTAGAAGTTTTTTAACGCTTCCAAGGATTCCTCCGGCGAATAGGGCATACTGGAAAGAGCTGCCGTTGGGGTGATGGTCCCATTATCATTGGTGGGTGAATGGGCCGAATAACCATAAGGGTCATCGCTGGCAGTTAATCCCCAGCAGGATGCACTGTACCCGGCAAAATGTTTAGGATTCGCCGCGCAATACTCGCGGTTGATCAAACTTTGTCTTTGGCTATGGATAAAGTAATTGGTGTACTGATCCCGTACAAACCGAGGATCCAACCCAAGGAATGAATAATGAGTAAAAAACAACGGGCCTCCATATTCTGGTCCGATATCCAAATGATAACCAAAGTGATCTTGTGAATGGACATAACTTCCTCCAGCCCAACCACGCTGATACAATCTTGCCGGTACTGGATGTGTCGGCGAAGCAATGGCCAGAATATAAATGATCATGGCCTCATTCCAGCCCCGGATAGGCAGGTTAATTGCAAATTGATTGTTGGGCGACCAATGCCAATACAAAACATCCTCCACGGTCTTCCGGTACCAATTCCAATCCACTTCCCCATACATCTTGGTAATCTTCTCCCGGAGAACTACCTCGTTGGGGCTGTTTCCCTGGAAATATTGGCGTGCAGTAAGCAAGCCTTCAAACAAGAAAGCGGTTTCAACCAGGTCCCCTCCATCATCTTTTGGACTGAAAGGAATGGTTCTGCCTGTTTTGCCGTTCATCCAGTGAGGGAATGCTCCTCTAAAGCGATCAGCCCCTTCTAAAAAGAGAACCATCTTAAGCAGTCGCTTCAACCCGGATTCCCATGGTATCCATCCTCTATCTATACCAACCAGGATAGCCATAACACCAAATCCAGTCCCTCCGGTGGTTACCAAATCCCCGCTGGAGTTGCGCTCTCTCGCCATTCCGGAGACCGGATGACCAAAATCCCAGAAGTACCGTAATGAATAGCGCTGAACCATTTCGAGCAAGGCATCATCATCGGCGGAAATGGTTTGCACTCTGAGTGTATCAGAAGTTTGAAGAATGGCGCCCAGAAAATCCACCTTAGCGACAAAATAATCAAATTGATTACTCTGCTGATCAGGGCCTACAAAGTCCAAAGCCATGGTATCCGATGGGAATAAGGTCTGTTGGGTGGTGAATCCACTTTCGTTGACTTGACGGTAAACCTTGTAATACTGAAACGAACCCAAGGAGTCATCCCGCCAAATCAATTCAATGTGACTATCGTAAGCCGTGGGGATAAGTTGGATAGCAGCACGGACATGATGCTGCGTTAGGATGAGTAATATTACCGGAAGCCATATACGGAATAACATCCATTCCACTGAGGCTGCTTTGCTCAAACTCCTGATCCTGCGTGGCAGACTTTCGGTCATATAGATTTAGCTCTTATCCGACGAAACAACCTAATAAATGTAGTTGTTCAAACAAGCACAACCAATAATTACACCTCACTCTGACTACGCCATTGATAAAAAAGTGTGATGCATAGTACCTTTGGAAAATGTGAGCCATCCGCTTCGATACAAATACAAAACATGATTATTAACAACAATTACACATAATACAATGTAATATATATATAAGTGAATATTGTGCAACTGAGATTATTCACCTCATCGTGCAGAGATTTTTAAAATTGAAGCAGGTACTCTACCAGGTTTTCGTCATTAGCCAGTCCCAATTTGCTTCTTAGACGGTACCGCTTATTTTCTACGCCCCGCAAACTGATGTTTAACAAGGGTGCAATTTCTTTTGAAGTGAGATTCATCTTTAGGTAAGCGGCCAGTCGTAAGTCACCGGGAGTAAGGTCCGGGTTACGCTCCAGCAGTTTTTTAAGGAATGCTTCATGCACCTGATTGAAATTAGATTCAAACAATTCCCAGTCCTGTTCATTGGCGAGATGATGGTCGATAAGGTGTAGTAAATGCTGTTCATGGCGCAGATGGCTGGAATGGTGCTCCTTACGCATTTGCTGAATCTCCTCCTTTAACTGGGTTAATATTTCATTTTTACGGATCAGGTTAAAAGTAGTATTTGCCAGCTCCTTACTTTTATTAATGATGGCTGACTGCAATTGTTCGTTTCGGGCTTTGATCTCTTGTTGCTGTAGCTTCCTTGCTTTCTCCAGTTCCATCTTCCGTCGTTGCAATTCCAACCGATGGGCATGATACCGTTGCAAGCCAAACAAAATCAGAATACCGGATAATACAAAAAGTAATGCGGCCCAGGAACGCTGATACCAGGGCCTCAGGATAAGGACTTGCATGGAAGCTGTATCTGGAGAGGCATTACTCTGAATTTCAAAGTGATACGTCCCGGGTGGAATGTTTGTAAGGAGTACTTCTGACTCCGCCTGCAATTCCGACCATTGCAATACATGGTCTGATTTACCAAACCGATATCTGAAATACGGAGAACGCCGAAAATAAGCATCATGAAAGCTAACCCGCAGATTATTAAGACTATATGGAATGGATTTCAGAGTTCCTGCCTCCGGTGCAAACCGGTACCCGGGATTATCCAGAGAGGTGACATAATTGATGCTTGGTGGCAAGTTAGGTATGGTATTTCGGGAGGGAATCTTTCGATCAAACAAGGCGTAACCATCTTCCAAACAAAACAAATAGCGATCGGTATCTACCGCAACAATTTGCTCATAGCCTGGTATAAGCCGGACTGGAAATTGCTGGATAAGCACCGTATCCAGATAGTAGGCTACAAAATCACCATAATCTAAAAAATAATCCCCTGCTGTACCCCGGAGGTAACTGATATACTGAAAGCCCGGCTCCGGTCTAAAACGGCCGTCTTCTTCCGACCAAGAGACCCAATTCCGATCTGCGCCTACCAATATTTGCTTGTCCCGTTGTTGCAGATGAAGCTGATATTCAGTCGGCAACCCATCCGCGAAGGCAAATGATCGATGATTTACCACTTGCGTGCGATCCTCATTCAACCAAATGCGGAACAGCCCTTTTGTCGGACTTGCCGCCCATAGGCTTCCATCATCCGCCATGAGAATTTGGTTAACCGGATCTGAAAAGTTTCCAATTCTCGATACAAATTCCCAGCGTTGTCCATTCCACCGGTAGGTCGCTAAGCCGGTATAGGTTGCCTGAATCAATCGATTGGGATCATCCCGGACAGGAATCAGCGACCAGCCGCCGGCTTCACCGCTGATGGATTCCCACCGTCCGTCGGTTACGGTAAACGTACCATCGTTATGGCCTACCAATAACTGACTATTAAAGACCTGGACATCCCAGACTTGGCCTTGTGATCCTTCGACCAAATGGAATTCAGCGTCGGATTCTTCCGGCCAGGGCCGAAAAAACAATCCGTGATTGGTGCCAACAAATAACTTGTTTTGAAAAACCTTCGCCGCATAAACGGTACCTAGCCCTCCCTGCTTATCCTGATAAAATGAGAGGGGATTATTTACGGCCACCAGATCAACCCCCTTGTCCAACGCAACCCACAAGTCATGGTAGTAATCTTCGTGAAGACCTAAAACCGTATTGTTTTGCAACCCATTCTCCTGATGAATGACGTATTCGACCGAGAGATCCGGTCGGAGTACATAAACCCCATGACTAATGGTGCCAATGGCTACATTCCCGTTGGAAAGCGTTATGCCCAGGTTTATCTGGTGTACCTGAAAAAATGGATTGACCGGAGACATTACCGGAGTGATCACACCATCTTTAAACCTGAAAAGGCCGGATTGACTGGTGCCGATCAACCAATCGCCGGGCTGGTCCAGAATAAATACGACCCGCTTATCCGCGAAAAAAGCCGAGTTAGGCACCTCAAAAAAAGCATCATTTTCAAGACGATAGAGTCCCTGATGGATTACCGGCAAAATAAGTTGATCCCCTACCTGTTGCAGATACATCATATTACCGGGGGCGTTTAAAACGGTAACTTCCCCGTTCCGATAAACATAAAGGGTAGAAAACGACTGAAAATAGATCCCTCCAGGTGTAGCCAGGATTTTCCAGATCTCTTCGCGGTCGAATAGTGGATGGTGAACGAGTGAGTCCAACGGGTGATAGATCAACCGGTTTTCACAATCTCTTTCCCAATATCCGAATGCTGCAAATCCACCGGTAAATAGCTTCCCATCCGGCGCACACACAACCGTTCGAACGGTTTGCTTGTGTGGTAAATAGTGCAATACCCAACGATTGCCGTCAAATTCGAGTAAGCCGGCGTTATTGGCGACAAATATCCGGTCGTCTGTGGCAGCATCAACCGACCAGTTCTGATATTGTGCCTGATAATCTTCCTTGGTAAAATGACGAATAAGTGGAACCTCGGCACCTAAAAGTACCGGCACCAGTGCCAAGGCAACCATAAATCCTATTATTCGCCAATGCATACAGTTCCGAGATGAATATTAAAAGATACAAATTATCCTCTACCTGGCTGATTTGAACAGTTACTAATGGACTTCTCACGAATCCTCCGGGCAACCCCGCTTCATCTAGCCATAATTTGACTATTTTTCGGGTTACAATGTAACACCATGAAGACATCTAAAAAAGGGTTGCCTCCCGGAACCATTGTATATACCGGCGATCAAAAAGTTGAGAAAACCATGATCAATGTGTATCTCTATAGCCAGGAGCGCATTGAGGTGGTGAAAGAAGTGCAACTGGATGACCTGGATGGTCTTCTCAAGCGCGAAGATTGCATTAGCTGGGTGGATATCCGCGGTTTGCATGATATTGAATTGCTTCAGCGAATTGGGAAAGAAGCAGAAATTCATCCACTCATCATGGAAGATATTGCCGATGTACATCAGCGGCCAAAATATGAGTCCCTGGAAAACGGGGCATTCCTGGTCCTCCAGGCCATGTATTTTAATAAGCACGATCTTTTTAAGAGTGAGCAGGTTTCCATGTACGTTACGCCCTATTATCTGATCAGTTTTCAGGAAAAAAAGGAAGACGTTTTTGAAACGGTCAAGTTGAGGTTGATTGAAAACCGGGGTATCATTCGCCAAAAAGCTACAGACTACCTGGCTTATTCATTGATTGATGTGATTGTCGATGATTACTTTGAAACGCTGGATAAACTGGAAACCCGCGTATTTGCCATCGAGCAAGATATTCTTGATAACAAGACCGATGATATCAAAGAGCGACTTCATGCAGCCAGAGCTATTCTGGTCAAAATGAGTAAGTCCGTTTTACCCTGGCGCGACGCGGTATTAAAGACCATGAAACTGGACGATCTAACGTTTGGAGAGTCCGTACTCCCCTATTTGCGTGATCTGTACGATCATACCGTGCAGGTCATTGACCGGCAGGAAACACTAAGAGATATCATCAATGGCTTAAGGGACCTCTATCATTCGGAATTGAACCTGGCCATGAATAAAATCATGCAAGTACTCACCATCATTTCGACCATCTTTATTCCGCTTACCTTTTTAGTTGGGGTTTATGGGATGAATTTTGAAAACATTCCCGAGCTCAAGTGGAAGTTTGGGTATCCAATGGTTTGGGTTGTCATGGTCATGATGGCTTTGCTTCTGCTAAAATGGTTTAAAAGGAAGAAATGGTTCTAGGCTCATGAGTGAGGATTCCATCCCATTATTGCAGGAATTTCCTGGTCTTTCGGCGAAAGAAGTAGCCATGCAACAGCAGGTTCATGGATACAATCGAGGCGGTAAATCGCCTAATCAGGCATTGGAATTAATCATCGACATCTTCAAAGAGCCCATGATTATTCTTCTGCTGGTTGCCTGTTCGATTTATTTCGTTCTATCGGAATGGTCCGAGGCTTTTACCATGCTGGGGGCAATTTTATTTGTTGCCGGTATCAGTCTTTTCCAGGATTACCGCAGCCAACGAGCCGTTAAGGCGCTCCAACAGATAACCATGACTAAAGCAAAAGTCGTAAGGAACAACGCCTTAATCGAAATACCATCCGATGAGATCGTGGTTGGCGATACAGCAGTGATCGGAGAAGGCGACCTGATTCCGGCTGATATGCAAATGCTTACCGATTTCGACCTGGCAGTCAATGAAGCCTTACTTACCGGAGAGTCCACCGACGTGGTCAAGCAACGAGGCGATCTTCTGTACCAGGGGACCATGGCTCTGCGGGGATATGCTTATGCCCGCGTTTCAGCAATCGGCACTAAAACCAGACTGGCGGCGATCGAGCACTCACTGGGTACTGTCCGGCAGGCTGAGACACCGCTTCAGGCTCAGGTAAGGAAATTTGTCCGATTGATGGTCATCGCCGGATCGCTTGCTTTTCTTCTCGTTTGGGGCTACAAATCCTGGGAAACCGGTAGCATTATTCATGGATTATTGCATGGCCTCACTATGGCCATGAGTGTAATTCCCGAAGAAATTCCGGTCGCGATGACGACATTCCTGGCATTAGGTGCCTACCGGTTACTTAAAATCCACATCATTGCACGTCAGCCCCAGTCCGTGGAAACCCTCGGTTCCGCAACGGTAATTTGTGTAGACAAGACCGGCACGCTTACAAAGAACCTGATGCAGGTAGCACGAACCTGGGATGCCGAAACCGCAAAAATTACTGATTTTAATGCCCATCCGGAATACAGTCCGGTGCTTGAATATGCGATGTGGTCCAGTGAACGCTCCCCATTTGATCCCATGGAAACCTCCATTCATCAATGGTATTCAACCTTGGCTCAAAATGATGAAAGGACCGGGGCAACTATGTTAAAGGATTTTCCTCTGGCCGGGTCGCCTCCCGTGATGACCCACCTGTTTGATTTGCCGGACCGTGGAATCATAACCGCAATAAAAGGTGGCTTGGAAACGGTGTTGAAACGATCCTATGTCAGCGCTACTATCGAAGCTGAAGCCTGGGCGGTGAGCAGGAAATTTGCTTCGCAAGGATTTCGGGTCCTGGGTGTGGGCAAAGGAATTTGGAACCAAGATCAATTACCGGAAAAGCCTGAAGAAATGACATTCACTTTTTTGGGAATCATTGCGTTTTCGGATCCTCCTGAAACACACATTCCAGGCGTTATCCAATCCTTCCACGAAGCTGGGGTGCAAGTAAAAATGATCACGGGCGATTACTTAGAAACCGCACAATCCGTTGCATCCACGGTAGGCATTCCGCATCTCGTCACCTTAACCGGATTGCAATTACAATCCATGAACGATCAATCGTTAAGTGAGGCGGTCCAGAAGACCAGTGTTTTTGCCCGGATCTATCCGGAAGCCAAATTACGAATCGTCCAGGCGTTGCGGGCAGTCGGTGAAGTTGTTGCCATGACCGGTGACGGCGTAAATGACGCCCCGGCCCTCAAAGCAGCCGATATTGGAGTCGCGATGGGAAAAAGGGGAACTGAGGTAGCCAAAGGCGCTGCAGGATTGGTATTAAGCGATGATGACCTGGCCCATATGGTCGACGCGATCTATTTGGGCCGCCGGATTCACGCGAATCTGAAAAAGGCAATTCGTTACATCATCTCGATTCATATTCCGATCATTTCCCTGATTGTTCTCAATCAGTTTATTCCATTCTTACCGGAAACATTGTTCTCCCCCGTGCACGTCATTTTCCTTGAATTGATTATGGGCCCGACCTGTTCAATTATTTATGAAAATGAACCGACGAGTAAGCAGGAATTGAAGCAACCAACCAGGCAACGACGAAATGCATCCCTATTACAGGGTAAACCATTGACGATTACCATATTGCAGGGATTGTTGATCACCTTAGCGTGTGTGATCGCCGGCTACTGGGCAGATCAGAAAGGATACCATGAAACGTTGCAAAGAACATTGATCTTCAGTACTCTGGTGTTTTCAAATGTCTTTCTGACACTGGTCAACCGGTCTTTTCAGCAGTCCATCAGACATACGCTGTTACGCCCTAACCTTTTGATTCCTGCCATTCTAATCGTGTCCCTTCTCCTGTGGGCAGGGACGGTGACCGTGCCAGTGATGCAACAGATTTTTGAGTTTTCTTCCATTCATGCATCGGATCTGATGATCCCGGTAGCGCTGGCATTCCTTGGCACGCTTTGGATAGAGCCATTCAAGGGGACCCGGTTTATAGAGTAAAGCTTCAATATATGTGGGCTGGTGTAGCAGGACGACTTAAAATACGCTGATAAGGACTAATATTTTACTTCAAATCGCTAATACGTGCAAAGCTCAGGAGCATTTTTGACGTAATAAGACTTATAGTTTTTAGCAGTGGGATCCTTGCAACCTACCAGGTTAAGTATCCGGATATTCCGAAATTGGACCGGATGGCTCTCAGCCTGGAGTGAAAAAAAGCCATGATCAACGGCCATACCATCTTTAAACAAATTGGCAAGTGCCGGATCAATACCTGAACCATCAATGGTCGGATGGTGATAACTCATCACGGTCTCACCATTAGCCTGGTGCTCGATCAGCGAGTCACCCAAAACGATATAGGTAGCTTTAACCCATTGATCTCCATGGTAAGTTGCAGAAGTAGAATTTGTGCAATGACGTTTGATCAGGTCATCCCCAAAGTAGATGTTCGTACCAGGTGTACATACGTTTTGAGTGGGGCGTTCGTGCGTTCCGTCGCCTCCAAGCAACTGACCTTCAATCGAAATAGGAAAGTCCTGATCACGGGTCATTGTTTTTGGATCCTGCCCATGCAGCATGGTACCGCTGTTTCGAAACGCCCAACCCGGGCCTCCCGGAACCTGATCTCCACGAAACCGGTATTCCAATTCAAGTATGTAATAAGAAAAAGAATGATTATAAAAAAGGTGTCCGAACTCGCCATGAAAATCCTTCCACTGATCGTAAGATACCGTCAACAATCCATCCTCCACTCTGAAGGTATTCCGGTAATTAACTCCCAGGTCAGAAAAAGTAAATTTGGGGACCCAGCCGGTCAGGTCTTTTCCATTAAAAAGCACTTCCCAATCTCCGGCTACCTGGGCCTGAAGACCCTGAGTAAACAGAACCAAAATCAGTAAGATCTTTTTCATTTTAATTGTCTATTTCTTGGCTTCTGAAATCAGCTGATTAATCTGGATCAAAGATCCGGGTTTGTACAACTAAGTTTCAATTTTGTTGATAAAGCTAATCATTCGTATTAAAAATGCCGGTACGATAGCGTAGGCTACTTTGTTGAAATTCAGTCTTCAATCTTCGGGTAATATTCTTTTGGCCATTTCCCAGAAAGCAAGCGTAAGGAAGAGTATTTCCACATCTCCCTCAGGGTCTTTCATAAAACTGAAGGCTCTTGAAATATACCCATTTGAACCTATGGCCGCAGGTAAAAGCTGAGCAATCTCATCCTTTCCCACAATAATTGATGGATGCGGAGGGTGTGGAATTTGCATCGATGCCAGAACACGGCGAGGTTTTAACGAATAAAGATTATTGCCCTCAATGACTGCAGAAAGAGTACCGTTGAATACAACTTCAATTTGATCACCACGAACCTGATACAAATACTCATCTCTGCTGTTTCGAATTAAAACCAGGGACCGGTTTCCAGAATATTTCTTGCGTGTGAAAATCAACAAAGGCTCGTAATAGATGGATGTCACTTTGCAGCGAACGATTTTAGCATTCCGTGCCCATCTTTTGGGATGTTGTTCCTGAATGTGATATGAGGTCAACGCTCGTTCTTCATCATCCCAGGTCACCAATTCACCAATCCAGGGAAATATTTCTTTGCGCAATGCCTCAGCATCACGCTGCATGCGGTTACGTACCGGTTCCAGATTAAGAAACTCTAAAATAGTCCGGATCATGGACTAAAGTTAAGGATTTACCCCGGGTATCTGGAAGTGTTCCGACGAGCTATTCTTTTTCTCAGGCTAATCGATTCAATCGTCCGCTTAATCCCGGCTACAAACAGAAAGGAGGCTGCCATTCATACGCGCCAGCCTCCTCACAAATCGATGGGATGGTAATTTCCGCTTAAAACCGGACCAATGGTTGATTAACTGCTTTATTCGCCTTTCACATCAGAATCTGTCCTTTCGATTCTGGTGATTTACAATCACTATGAAAGAATGCTGCAATGGTAACCTGGCCGGACCCAGGCAATAAAAGCAAATGGTCTCCAAAACCGCGCCGATCACACGGCCTACCCGATTGATTAAAAAGGACTTATAGCCTACTGGTTCCCTAAAAGATTAACAAATAATCTTGTAATTCTTACGCTATCTTTAGGTTAACTAATCAAATGATCACATGTTCCGTCAGTTGCTTTTGGTTCTGTTCCTGTTTGTTTCTCTGTTCGTATCCGGACAACAATTGGTGACTCAAAACGGTGGGCATTGTTACACGCTGGATGTTCCGGAGTACATGGTAAAAACCTATGAGCTCAATGATGTCGCTACCCTTCAGTATCAAAATGCTTCCCGTGAAGCCTATGTGATCGTTATCGAGGACCCAAAAGATCAATTGGAAGACCTGGGTATGCACTTCATCAGTGCTTCGGACTTTATTTCGAGTTTCATAACCGATTACAAGTCAGAATCCGAATCCCGCACTGCCACAGAGCTAACGGCATTTGATGAAGGACCAAATCATCTGGCCCAGGCGATGATCAGCTGGAATGACGGTGAAGATGCATTTTACATGCTGGTAACCGCGGTAGAGACGGAAACACATTTCTATAAAATATTATGCTGGTCCGTAAACGAACATTGGGAAGAATTAAAAGCGGACTATTATCGCCTCTCCCGGACACTAAAAGATTGATAGTCGTTCAGAACTGATGGCGTTGCCGTGAACCAATCAACTTTCGCACTACAACATTCCACGGGTTAACCCATGTAATATCGTGACTTGACTTTATTGAAGGATTTCCGGAGTCTGCGGAGGGCCCGTTCTTTGATCTGTCTTACGCGTTCACGGGTTAGACCGTACAATTCACCGATTTCTTCCAGGGTAAGCGCTTTATTCCCGTTAAGCCCATAGTAAGCCGCCAGTATCTCATATTCCCGAGGTGACAATACCGACATTCCATAGCGTACTTCGTCTTTGAGAGATTGTTCCATCAATTTCAAATCGGGGCGCAATTCATCCTCAAAAGTCATCAGGTCGAGCATGGTAACTCCATTGTCTTCGTCACTGCTGATCGGCGCATCAAAAGATACATGCCGGTGCCCGCTCTGCATGATTGAATCCACTTCTTTGACGGTCATATCCAATAATTCAGCGAGTTCCTCACTGGAAGGCTCTCGTTCAAATTCCTGGATAAAAGACTGATACGCTTCATTGACCTTATTGAAGGTTCCCACTTTATTCAGGGGAAGACGGACGATGCGGGAATATTCTACAATAGCTTGTAGAATTGATTGGCGAATCCACCAGACGGCATAAGAAATGAACTTAAACCCTTTGGTCTCATCAAATCGACGAGCGGCTTTCATCAAACCAACGTTGCCTTCATTGATCAAATCTGAAAGTGACAAACCCTGGTTTTGATATTGCTTAGCCACAGAAACTACAAATCTCAGGTTGGCTTTAGTCAGTTGCTCCAGGGCATCTTCATCGCCCTGTTTGATGCGACGCGATAGATCTGCCTCTTCTTCGGGTGTCAGGATATCTATCTTCCCGATATCATTGAGGTACTTATCAAGGGATAAACTCTCTCGATTGGTGATTCGATTAGTAATCTTGAGCTGTCGCATCGTATTTTATCTGCTAATATCTTATACAATGAAAGGCTGGAAAAAGTTTCTCGACAAATGCTGAGCTTATCGAACACAGGATAATAAATAGATCCTGTGTACCGGTCAGGCCAACGATTTGTATAATCTGATCAATGAAACAAAGACGCATCCTAGAAGTTCTTTGCTACAATTGCTCTCTTCGATACTCAAACGCAAAAATACACGGTAATGATACCAATATAATGAAATTATTCCTTGTCACGATGCGTAAAGCCGTGAAAGGCAATAAAAAAGGGAGGCCCCGAAGGCATTTCAGAATACGTTTATCCAGATAAATGAATTCTGTAACGCACGAGGACTCCCCTATGCTTAAGCGTTAAATGCTTTTAATCCTGATTGTGGTCGTGATCCCGATCCCGGTCATGTTCCCGATTGCGGTCGTGATCCCGATCCCGGTCATGTTCCCGATTGCGGTCGTGATCCCGATTGCGGTTGCGATCCCGGTTCCGGTCATAGCCTCCCCGACGGTCGCCGCCACCGCGTTGATTTCTCCCACCGCCGTGATGTCGATCTGACCGGCGATCATCGCTCCGCTCCGAAGAAGTGTCTCCTTCAGCACGTGGCGGACGAGGAATCAGCGCCTTCATGGATAATTTCATTTTCCCGGTCTTCCGGTCAAGATCCAATAATTTGACGCGGACCTGATCACCTTCCTTCAGGACATCTTCCACGTTTTCAACCCGTCTGTGATCGATTTCTGATACGTGTAGCAGGCCACTCTTTCCTTTAAAGTCAACGAAAGCCCCGAATGGCATCAATTGACGGACGACTGCATCGTATACCTCGCCTACCTCGGGTACAAACACAATGTCTTTAACCCGTGCCAGTGCAGCCTCAATGGATTCTTTATTGGAACTGGCAATGTTTACAAAACCTTTTCCTTCCTTTTCTTCAATGGAAATGACCGTGCCGGTCTTCTCCTGAATATCTTGAATAATCGATCCGCCAGGTCCGATAACGGCACCGATGAAAGATTTGTCGATGACTATCTCGACGATGCGAGGTGCATGTGGTTTGTAATCTTCACGCGGTTGATCGATCACTTCATTCATTTTGCCTAGGATATGCAGTCGACCTTTACGGGCCTGCTCCAAAGCTTCAATCAAAAGATCGTAGGGTAACCCATCGATCTTGATATCCATTTGACAGCCACAGATACCATTTTTGGTTCCGGTAACTTTAAAGTCCATATCACCAAGGGCGTCTTCATCACCAAGGATGTCCGAAAGTATGGCGTATTTGTCGCCTTCTTTAATCAAACCCATGGCGATGCCCGCGATCTGCTCGCTGATCTGTACGCCGCCGTCCATCAGTGCCAGAGAGCTGGCACAAACGGTAGCCATGGAAGATGAACCATTGGATTCCAGAATATCGGAAACCAGTCGGATGGTATAGGGCAATCCCTTGGGCATCACTTGTCGTACCGAACGACCGGCCAGATTGGCATGACCAACCTCCCGGCGACCTGGTCCACGCATTGGTTTTACTTCTCCGGTACTATATGGCGGAAAATTGTAATGCAGGATAAAGTCATCGTCATACGACAACAAAGCGGTATCAATCAGGACTTCATCCTGCTTGGTACCAAGCGTAAGGGTGGTCAGTGATTGAGTCTCACCACGAGTAAACACTGCCGAACCGTGCGCTGCAGGCAAATAATCCACCTCGCACCAGATAGGACGGATTTCATCAGGATCGCGACCATCCAAACGCTTCCGGGTATCTAATACCATGTTGCGGATAACCTCTTTTTTCAACTTATCAAAGTAGGCGCTGAGCATCGGTCCGTTCTCTTCCAGGTATTCTTCCCCATGCAGTTCCGTCAACTTCACTTTCGCATCTTCGAGTATCGCTGAAAATCCGTCTTTGCGTTCCTGCTTGGGCAACGAACCGGCAGCCAAATCGTATATTCCTTTGGTTGCGAAGTCTTTGATCCATGCTTTCAGATCTTCGTTTTCTTCCTTCTCGGGCAATACCCGTTTGACCGTTGCCTTTTCGCCAACTTTCTGGGCCAGATCCAACTGAGCCTGGCACTGAATCTTAATGGCTTCGTGGCCAATACGAATGGCTTCCACCAGATCGGCTTCAGAACATTCTTTAGCCTCTCCTTCCACCATCGTAACATCTTTCATACTGGCAGCAACAATAATGTCAATATCCGCATTAGCCAAAGCGCTGCGAATCGGATTGACTACGTATTCTCCATCGATCCGGGCGACACGTACTTCAGAGATCGGCCCATCCCAGTTGATATCGGACACGACGAGTGCGGTAGATGCAGCCAGAGCGGCTAAAGCATCCGGCATTTCGTCCTGGTCACCGGAAATCAGGTTAATGATAACCTGTGTTTCATTCATGTAACCATCGGGAAAAAGCGGACGGATCGCGCGGTCCACCAAACGGCAGATCAGCACTTCATAATCCGAAAGCTTTGCTTCCCGGCGAAAGAAGTTACCAGGGATCCGGCCGGCAGCGGCAAATTTCTCCTGGTAATCTACCGAAAGAGGGAAAAATGGTTGACCTTCTTTGGCTTCTTTGTTGGAAACGACCGTTGCCAAAAGCATGGTCGAACCGACCCGCACCATAACAGATCCGTGGGCCTGCGCTGCTAGTTTGCCTGTTTCCAGAGTGACTACCCTCCCATCCGGTAATTCGAATGAAGTTGTAATTGGAATTTGATTTCCCATAAAAAACAATTTAACAAATGAATAAAGACCCAATTGCCATGCAACGGGCTGAATTAGGAAGGATCACACAAGGAGGGAAAAAAGAAGGTGGGTATACGAAGATTACTTACGTATACCCAATTTCTCGATCAGACTACGATATTCGCTGATGTCTTTATGCTGCAGATAATTCAGCAGTCTTTTTCTTTTACCAACTAAAGTCAACAGGGTACGGCGACACTGGTGATCTTTTTTGTTCTCACGTAGGTGACTGGATAGCATGTTAATGCGTTCGGTAAACAAAGCAATTTGAGCATCCGTCGAACCGGTATTACTCGCTGCTCCGCCGAACTGTTCGAATAGCTTAGCCTTTTTTTCTTTCGTTAATGCTGACATATTTGTCTTTCTTAAATATCTACTTTCGAATAAACAGGCTGCAAAGATAATGGTTTATCTTTTTATTACCAGTAGTTGATCCAAATTTTATTTTATGGCACTTACTCTCCGGTTTTCGCTTCGTTCCATAAGGCATCCATTTCTTCCAGACTCATCTCCTGCAGGGGCTTCACAGCCTGGGTCTCAATAAATTCAAACCGCCTCTTAAATTTTCGGTTGGAGCGCTCCAACGCGGTCTCGGGATCGACCCCCAGGAATCGTGCATAATTGACCATTGCAAACAACACATCCCCGAACTCATCCTCCAGGCGCAGTCGATCGTTTGGAGACTCTGCCAGTACTTCCTGTAGCTCGCCCATTTCCTCTTCTACCTTCGCATAAACTTGTTCCGTGGTTTCCCACTCAAAACCCACTTGTTTGGTCTTTTCCTGCATTCTGTATGCCTTCACCATGGCTGGTAAAGAATTCGGAACACCGGCAAGAATGGATTTTTTACCTTCCTGAAGCTTGATCTGTTCCCAGTTGCGTTTGACATCGTCATCATTTTCAACCTTAACATCTCCGTAGATATGCGGATGTCTTTTAACCAATTTATCGCAGACCGCATGCAGTGCATCCGCTATGTCCCACTTCTTCTGTTCACTGGCGATGCGTGCATAAAAGACCATATGCAAAAGCAAATCACCGATTTCTTCTTTGATCCCGTCCCAATCCTCATCCAGGATGGCATCAGCCAATTCATAGGTTTCTTCAATGGTCAGGTTTCGTAGTGAGAGGATGGTCTGTTTGCGGTCCCAGGGACACTGTTCGCGCAGCTCATCCATGATTTGCAATAAACGTCCGAATGCGATCAACTTTGTATCATCAGGCATCATTATGGAACTTTTAGTTTGTACCTTTGTTGCAAAGATTAAGAAAACAACCTAACAATCCTGATGGAATTTCTATATGTTTTAGCAATCATCTTTGGAGTATTTTTCATCTCCTTTGGATTGATCAACATTCGTCATATACTGACAGGCAATGAATTCAGAGGAACCTGCGCGACCAATAATCCATTGTTGAAAAATGAAATCGGTGAGTGCACAGTGTGTGGCAGGGTGACCGGTGAAGCATGTAAGATGCCAGAAGTAAAAGAAGGAGAGACCGTATAATCTGGTTGCGCTCCCCAATCCGTAGCTATAGAATTTAATTCAGGGTATTACCAGCTATCGCTTGTCTATAATGCGTGAACCCACCATCAGGGATACGCTCATAAAAATAGCCAGACCCACAATCGTCAAAATCAACATACTTTTCCGTTTTACGCTTCGTCTTGCTCTATGACTTTACGGCTTCGGATTTGGGATGGCCTAAATATGCTACAAATAAAAGTAACTTATAAAGTGTACAACGGGGAAAAAATTACATTTTTTTAACTCCCATACATAAGCCAAATATAAAAAACTGCTTATACATTAGGCAACTTTATATTAAAGATTTTTCACATCTTATTGAAAGTTCATTACGTGCTATAAAAAAAGACCCGCATCAGGTTCCCACTCGCCAGAACCCAATGCAGGCCGCACCTTTCGCCAGGCAGGTCACCTGGCCAGGCTAATTAAGTTTGATTCTCTTGAATGTCAGGATTTTACCTCAATGGTTTCATTCATGATCCTGGCCTGATGGTTGATGGATTCTTCATGAATTGCCGTAAAGACCTTCCGGATGAAATCCCCACTTAACCCTTGGTCTTCACCTTTTTTGACCACCGTCTCGATAATTTCGTTCCAACGATCCGGCTGGTAAATGGAAATGTTATTCAGTTTTTTATAGTTCCCAATGGCTTCGGACAACTTCATCCGGTCACTCAATAAATGCATGATCTCACGATCGATGTTGTCGATCTGGTTCCGTAATTCATGGATATTCTCCTGATATTCCTTACTACTTGACTTTAATTCCCGGATGATCAAACGGTCCACGATGTCCTGAAATCCGGTTGGGGTAACCTGCTGGGCGGCATCACTCCAGGCATTGTCCGGATCGATATGCGTTTCCAGCATAAGCCCATCGTAGTTTAGATCCAGAGCCTGCTGTGAGATATCCTTCAGTAGCGTACGGTTGCCACAGATATGACTTGCATCGACTATGAGTTGAAGTTCGGGATAACGCCTTTTCAATTCCAGTGCAATCTCCCATCGAGGTATATTGCGGTAGACGGATTTACCGTAGGTACTGAATCCCCGGTGAATAATCCCCAGACGACTGATGCCTGCTTTATAAAGTCGTTCAATAGCTCCTATCCATAAGCTGAGGTCCGGGTTGATCGGATTCTTCACCAATACCGGAATGTCAATCCCTTCCAGCGCATCGGCAACTTCCTGAACCGAAAACGGATTCACCGTGGTACGGGCTCCAATCCAAAGCACATCTACGCCTGCTTTCAAAGATTCGAAAACGTGCTGGGTATTGGCCACTTCAACGGTTGTTTTAAGGCCGTAGGTCTCTTTGACCTGCTTTAACCACCGTAACCCATCCCTACCAATACCTTCAAAAGAATTCGGTCTTGTACGGGGTTTCCATATCCCGGCGCGAAACAGGTCAATGTTTTTGTCAGCAAGTTGTTCGGCGGTGCGCATTACCTGTTCTTCGGTCTCTGCACTACAGGGTCCGGCGATAAGAACCGGTCTCTTCAGGTTTTCAAAAACGGGTTTGATGTTCATTTCCATGATGGATTACTTTAATATTTTGCGAATGTGATTTGCTTGATCAATTAATTCGTGGAAAGTATTAAAATCCTTTTTGATTAGAAGGCTTCGAAATCGTGATAGGACATTGATGTGTTCATCCAATACATCCAGTACATTATCCCGGTTCTGGCGAAAAATAGGAACCCACATATCCGGTGAGCTCTTTGCCAGCCGCACCGTAGAGTCAAAACCACCACTGGCGAGTTGAAAAATCCTTTTTTCATCCTTCTCCTTGGCTAATACCGTAAGGGCTAAAGCAAATGAGGATATATGGGAAATGTGGGACACATATGCAGCGTGCAGATCATGTTCATGGGCTTCAAGTTCTACAATGCGCATGCCCAGAGCCTCATAGAGCTCAATAACTCTTGCCACCGCATCTGATGCGCTCCCCTCCCGATTACAGATCACTGAACATTTGCCTTCAAATAACCCACTGATGGCTGCCCCTGGGCCGGAGTTTTCCCGGCCAGCCATGGGATGCGAGGCCACATACCGGCTCCGCATCGCATGATCTTTAACCGATTCTATCAAGGCTTCTTTGGTGGACCCTGCGTCCATCACCGTCTGGTTCGCATTGACCTGATCCAATATTCCGGGCAAGACCTGCAGCATGGCATCCACCGGTATGGTTAAAAGTACCAGATCCGCTTCCAGGAGGGCTTCGCTCATCGGCAGGACCAGATCAACCAAGCCCAATTCGAGAGCCTGCGTGGCATGGATTTCATTATTCTCCACACCGATAATCCGTGTAGCAAGGCCCCGCTCCCGGATATCCTTTGCAAACGAGCCACCAATGTGCCCCAGCCCTATTATCGTGATCTGATTCATGACTTAATTGCCGCAGTTGTTTTTAAGCGCTCCAGTGCAGCATCAAAGGTAGATACCGGGGCGCATAATGATATCCGGATGTACCGGTCACCCCGGGATCCAAAGATGCCTCCAGGCGTGATAAATACATCGTTTTCATACAATATCTTATCGGAAAGCTCGTAGCCGTCACGGACCTGGTCAGGCACCTTTCCCCAAACAAACATTCCAACGGAATCCGGGTCATAGCTGCAGTCCAATGCATCCATAAGTGCATAAACCCGCGCTTCCCTTTCCCGGTATACCGCATTCAGTTGATCGAACCAATCCTGCCCTAATGCAAGGGCATGAGCGGCCGCAAGTTGCGCAGGGGCGAACATCCCGGAATCCATGTTGCTCTTGAACCGCAGGACATCCCGGATTATTGCTGCATTTCCTACCATGGCTCCCTGTCTCCAGCCTGCCATATTGTGACTTTTACTCAATGAATTTAACTCGACAGCTACTTCCCTGGCTCCAGGTCTCGCCATCAGGCTGAGCGGCTGGTTGTTCCTTATAAAACTGTAAGGATTGTCATGTGCAAGAATAATGTTGTGTTTGCGGGCAAACCGGATACATGCATCAAAAAAAGTTGGGGTTGCCAAGGCACCTGTAGGCATGTGGGGATAGTTGATCCACATGATTTTAACCTTACTTAAATCTTGTGTGGCCAGAGCTTCCAAATCGGGCAGCCAGTGGTTTGCAGCATCCAGTTCATAAGTCCGGACCACCCCGCCCGCCAATCGGGTTGCAGATGCATAGGTGGGATAACCAGGGTTTGGTACAAGGACTTCGTCGCCGGCGTTGATAAAAGCCATGGAGAGATGCATAATACCTTCCTTGGAGCCGGTCAAAGGCAAGATTTCCTCCTGGGAATCAAGTTCAACCTGATACCAGTTGCGGTAAAAGCTTGCCCAACCTTCCCTCAATGCCGGCAAACCAATATACGATTGATACGCATGCATGTCCGGACGGGCACTTTGCTGACTCAAAACATGGATGACTGAATCATCCGGCGCGAGGTCGGGGCTGCCTATCCCAAGATTAATAATGGTCTTCCCGGATGCTCGCAATTGAGCGATCTCTTTCAACTTCAGGGAGAAGTAATATTCTTCTACTCCCTGCAAACGATTTGATGCTTCAATTGCCATAATAAGCTCCTTTAGGGTAATTGCCCAGTATTTTCATCCGGCCAGTAAACGGTTTGATAGAATCCAGGGCATATTTCATATGATTCCGGTCCTCCAGAATAAAATCTGCAAAGAAAAGGTATTCAAATGGCTTTCCCAGCAATGGAACTGATTGAATCTTGGTCAAGTTGGCATGGTGAAAAGCCAATATCGACAATACCTTATGCAAACTGCCTATCTCATGAGAGACGGTAAAACAAATGGATATCTTGTTGTAGAGAAATTCCTGCTTTCGAGGTTTCCGGTCAAGGACCAGAAAACGAGTATAATTTTGCTTGTTGGTTTCAATGCTGCGCTTAAGGATGTTTAATCCATACATGTCTGCAGCCAGCGTACTGGCAATGGCTCCAACTTCCGGCTTTCCCCACTCCTTTACCATCCGGGCACTCAGTGCGGTATCGATGTGTTCAATTATTTTGATGTTCGGCAGGGATTCAAAAAACTCACGGCATTGAGCAATGGCGATTGGATGGGAATAGACCTCTTTAAGATCTTCAGTTTTTACGCCGGGCAAGGTCAGGAGGTTCTGCTTGATACGCAAGTAGACTTCTCCAATGATGTTTAGCTTGCTGGTATACAATAACATGTAATTGGATAACAAGGAGCCGGAGATGGTATTTTCTATAGCCATCATACCTATGTCACAATCCTCATGGGATTCGGTCCGTTCGACCACCTCTTCAAACGTATCACAGGGAATGACCTGAATTTGCTCGGCCGGATAATACGTCCGGGCAGCAATCTCATGAAATGCACCTGGATAACCTTGAATACTCACTCGCTTCATAACATCTACTATCGTTTAAATAAAAAAGGAGTCTCGACTTCGGGACTCCTTTATTTTTTCAACCAAAACGGCTTAAAATCACCTGGAGTCCCGTGATTTTCTAAAATAAAAGCTAAAATAAAAGTGATATCTGTGCGCTTTGGTCATAAATTTCTTTCGGTTTTAAAACAAAAAAGGAGTCTCGTTCTCGGGACTCCTTCATGCTGCAAACGGCAATTGCACGCTAGGAAATCCCGGCATGGTCGCTAAAAAAGTAAAAATAATAGGCACGTATATGCTGCATGAAAGGCTTATTAACGAAGCAAACCTAGCACTTTTTACCGGACATTGCAATGGAAGCAATAAATTATTTATTTCAAATTGATGAAATGGAAGTATAACCTGACGGAAATCCGATTTGTTATAGATTCCTCTTGTAGCCCGGGTAGTTTAAATATTGGCGTCATCTGAATTAATCTGTCTGGCCAAAGTTGGAACCGCCTTTTCCAAAGAAACAGCCGTAAATGAAACGGCTAAGCCAATCCATTAAAGGCTTACGGCTTTTGATCAGACTGGATTCAGAATTGGCCACAATGGAAAGATTTATATTTTGATAGGTTAGAGTCAGACTAAGCCGGGTGTATACGCATGCAAGCTAAAAGCATAGGCATCCGAAGGATTACCTACCGAGTGATAAGCCATAGTGTCATCCAGATACGCCATGCTTCCTGCCTGATAGCGGCATACCGCTAAAAGTTTACCCTCTTCTCTGGGTTCATAGCGCCGCTCTTCCAGTTCGCCCTGGAGCACTTTATAGACGCATCCGCCATTTGCATGCCCATGAATGGAGCTGAATTTGCCGGGTTCCCACCGGATGAGGACGACCTTCATAAATCGGTTTTGAACCAAGATGTAGCTCTTCTCCTCTCCCCGTCTGAACCGGCGAAATATTTTAGGATCATTGAAAACGACTTGCTGAAGTACGGGCAAAAATTGGGTCGCATTGTAAGATCCGTTGTGTGCGCTAAACGTCATGAACAAATCGCGACAAACTTTTTCCAGGTTCGGGATGGTGCCTTTGGCAATGGCATTGGCTGCTACATCGGTCAATAGACCGGATGCATTGATGCCTTCTCCCATGGCGAATGAACGGGAAAACCAGCGAGTTATGGGTGATGTTTCCCTGTTCTGATTGGTTGGCTGAAGTGGAAGTACTGTGATGTCGTTGTTTGAATTTACATTGATTTTCATAATTCTTTGCTTTTGTATGATGCAAAGATGGACCTCAATGCAGGGGTGGGGTTTTGCCTAAAAGTTCAAGAATTTGACAAATCGGCTCAAATAAACGACCCTATGAACTTTCAGGTGTTTTTATAGTCGGAAAAGGTGACCTCCCGATCACCTTTTCCGGATGAAGACAAATCCTTAATTCAGGATTCAAAAGCAATCCGTGAGCAAGTTGTTTTATCATTCGCCTTACATGGATGTTCTATCCATCAACCATTCCAATTCACAGCTATCGGCTACTGCTCTGATTTCAGTGCCGCAATAGGATTTTCGCGTAAGGCCCGGATGACTTGCCAGAGTATCATCAAAAAACTGAAAGCCATTAATATCAGGACCGCAGGAGCCACATTGTAGAAAGAAATTGGATTTCGTTGGGCAAGGTTGTTAATCCATAATCCATTCACCCAAATAGCTAATGGTATTGCCAGGGTTAGTGAAATTCCAATCAACCAGATGAATTCACGGCCTACTGCATAAAATAAATGGGAAGGTGTCGCGCCAAGGACTTTCCGGATCCCGAGTTCTTTGATATGACTGCGCACACGCATGCTGATCATCCCCAGTAGTCCGAGTCCGGTAATGGAGATTGCCATCAGGGCGATGAGCATCAGTATCTTACTGATGTCAAATAAGAATGTATAAAATTCATTCATTTCCTGGCTGAGAAAACCACCTTTGAATTCCCGAAGTGGATCATATTCTTTCCATTCTTTCCGGATATTATTCACCACTTCTCCAGGGCGCGGACTAATGATTTTTACGTACGCATACTGATAATCGGCTGGTCGAACTCTTAATAGCATAGGCGTCAACGGTTTTAACATGGGCTCCCAATGATAATCCTTAACCACTCCAACAATCATGGCCTGATCGACACTGTCTCTAAATAAATACTGACCGACCGCTTTGTCTACCGGATCAAAACCCAGGCGCTTTGCCGCTAATTCATTGACGATTATCTGATTTTCGGTTCCCTGGGCAGCCGGACTAAAATTATTACCTGCCACCAACTGTAATCCCATGACACGGAGATAACCGGTATCCACACTAAAATGATAGATCGTCAATGGCTCATCCTCCTGGTGGAGCCGGTATCCCTCGGCCATTGCCACTCCAGTCCCCGGGTTATGCGAGGTTACGGTCATCTCCTGTACCCCGGTAATTCGGCTGAATCTAGCTTGTACTTGGTTAAAATCATGACTCTGCAGATCCATTAGATAGATCTTTTGATTATTAAACCCGTAATCTGCGTTGGTCAGGTAACGCGCTTCATCTCGTATCAGGAATAAGGAGATGAGCATCAAAACTGAGAGTCCGAACTGGACGCCCATCATGACGTGTTTCATGTTTAACTTTCTTCTACGTCGCCGGCTAGCGGGCATCACCGTTCCCTTGATGGTAGCCACCGGGTCCATCCGGGACGCATAAAGCGCTGGGCCTACCCCCGCAAGCAATCCCAGCAAAATGGAAAATCCGAAGAAAAGCCCATAAGCAACCGGTTCATCGTGCAATCGGATGCCTATCTGGTTAAAAATCCACATTGCGTTAAACTGGGCCAACAGAATCCGGTAGAAGATAATCGCAAATAACAGCGCTATGCCGGACATTAGTATGGATTCGATCAAAAACTGACCTGCGATTTCCCTTTTCTCTGCACCACTGGATTTGCGAATGCCGATTTCTTTAAAACGGTTTAGGGTTCCCGCAATCGTGAGGTTCGCATAATTAATGCTTGCTGTGATCATGACGATAAAAGCCAAAAGGCCAAAAAATCCCAGAATGAGCTTAGGCAAGGTAAACCCAATCTCATTGCCCAGGAAGCGCCCTGGCACGACTTCCGTGATCCCCTGCAAACTAAATTCGTATCCAGGGTGCTTTTCGTCCACTTTCATATTTTCAGCGGCTAGCCGATTGATGGCTCTTTCTATATTTCCCTTTTCTCCGGCATCGGTAAGCACCAGGTAATTGTAATTATTCCACAAGTTGTCCCATGCATCAAAATCCTCTTCGATATAACCATCTGCTTTTAACCGGTTCAGGGAGGAAAATGAAGCCAGGGCGTCAAATTTGATGTGGGTATCCCCGGGCGGTGGATTTAATACGCCCGTTACTGTGAAACCATAATTTTCATTGAGTTTAACCAGCCTTCCCAATGCCCCGCCTTCCGGAAATAGTTTCTTAGCCAAGTCCCGGGTAAGCACTAGGCCATTCGGATTTTTTAAGGCTTGCTCCGGATCCCCTTCCATCAGGGAAAATCCAAAAACCTTAAAAAAATTCGCGTCAGCAAACAGGGATCGGTCTAACCGAATAATCCGGTCATCCGATCGGATTTCTCCCTGGAACCGGTGGTTTAAATTTGTCATTAACTCGACAGATGGGTAGCTGTTTTCCAAAGCGGCCCTTAAAGGTAAAGGGGAAGTTGCAAAACCGGATTCAAACAGGTTATTCTGCATACCTTTCTTATGACTAAGGATGCGATAGGTACGGTCACCGAACGGATGAAATTTATCATAATGATAATGGTTGTAAATTAAAAGGATGATCAGCAGGCATACCGACATGCTCAGGGATAATCCAACGAGATTAATCAGGCTGTACAATTTATGTTTCAACAAATTGCGCCATCCAAAACGGATAAAATGTCCATACATATTCAGTCAGGTTTAGTAGAATAATGCTTTAAGGGAAAGTTTACCGGGATCCACGTATGCTAATGATCAAAGCTTCTAACTCTAAAGCGAATTGGGTCAACGCACGTTGTAGAATCACGACATAGCCAGTCACCTTTATTGATTAGTTTACCATAGGACAACTGATGGGCTACTTTTCGTTACAGGAAATCGTCACTTTTTAAAAAATGATTGACTGACTCTTCAGTCAGCAGATACAGGACAAGGATGATTTAATTTGCTCAAATCAGGCAGAAGATGCTTGCAACGTTCTGGAAACATTACAAGATCTAATTAAATTGAGCTACCAAACCAGGTGAAACAAAATTCATATTCGCAATCTAATGGCAAAAGAAAAAGGACACTGGAGCAAAGGGAAAGGGAAACTGGGTGTTTTGAAACCACTGATCGGTCAATGGGAAGCGGAAGTTGACTCTCCGATGGGTCGGATTCACTGCACGAGATCGCTTGCACCCGCATTAAATGGTCATTACATCCAAATGGCGGTGCACTGGCAGTCTCCCGAATTTAAGTATACGGAGCATGCCATCTTCGGGATAAGCAATGGAACGTTGAATTTCTGGTCTTTTACTTCGGATGGTAAAAATTCAACCGGAACTATAGCTGACGGAACCGATATCCATCCCGAAGCAGTTTGCTTTGAAGCCCAAATGCCGGCTGGCCTGGCACGCATGATCTATTGGCCGGATGAAGCAAATGGTTATTACTGGGCCGTAGAATCAAAAAACAAAAAGGGGTGGAAGCGATTTACCCATCATCATTATTTACCTGTCCTATTAAGTAAACCTGATTACTCCATCATCGATTAATTCCTAACCTGAAAATCTGCAATAATATGCCAAAATTAATCGCAATAGCCCCACAAATTGTCGTAGAGGATGTGGTGGCCACCGCCCGCTTTTATCAGGATAAATTGGGGTTTGCTTTAATTGGATATTTTTTGGATCCTCCGGTTTACGCCATGGTCGAACGAAATGGCATTCAAATACATTTTGGTCAGGCAGATGGACCGGATGTGCAAAAATCAAATGTACCACTCCGTAAAGTGGGCTTCGATTATTATTTATGGACGGATGACCTGGATGCATTGCATCAGGAAATGGTGTCCCGTGGTGTTCAAATAATCCAGCCACCCATCGACCGGGTATATGGTAACCGGGAATTTACCGCAGTAGATTGTAATGGCCTAGTCCTTACATTCGGTCAAATTTAAGTAGCTAATAATGCGAAATTCAAATCATCACATGCCAATTACATTTCCAATTAACGGTTGAAATGAATCGATTCACGCGTGCCATACATGCATTAGACCTCGCTGCTATCACGGAATTGTTAGAACAACCACGCTGGCAAAAATGGGAAGAGAAGACGGGCAAGAATGCATTGCATTACCTTGGCGATGTCCGCCCGAAAGATGATGCGGAAGCAGACCAAAGCATCGCTCTATTAAAATTACTGCTCGGAGCTGGTCTGGACATTAATTCCATCCATCGTATCCCGGACCCGGGTTGTGAGTTTCCCGCTACGCCGCTCTGGCATGCTTATGCTAAAGGCCGAAATAAAAAATTATATACCCAATTAATCCACCTGGGGGCAAAGCCTGATAATTGCATGTTTGCCATCGCCTGGAATGATGATGTGGATGCCGCTGAATTATTTACCCAAAATGGCGCTTCACTGACCCCGGGCGTTTTGCAGGCGGCTTGTCACTGGAAAAGATGGAAAATTGCAAATTGGTTTTTGGATCACGGCGCTGCAATCAATGAAACCGACGATAAAGGGAATAGTGTTCTGCAATTGGCCATACGTAGAAATGGCCCGGTTGAACTAGTGTCAAAGCTAATTGAAAACGGGGCGGATCTTCATCAGAAAAATTACAGGAATCAAGCTCCTGCAAATTTGCTGGATGCTTATTTTCGAAAAAATAATGCAAAAAAACCAGGAGACATTGGATCAATCTGACTACTCCATCAAACAGGCCGGATCCCTGGCAGATTATGCTGCAGCTGAACTATTAATTCTTCAGTATGTGAAGGAACTTGGTGTCGATCTTGAATTTCAGGATTTAATCTCAGAACTTAAAAATTTACCGACAATATATGGCCCTCCTCAGGGTGCACTGATCCTCGTTCGTAGTCCCGAAAGTCAACCTGCAGGATGCGCGGGAATAAGATCCTGGCAGGAACCCATTGCCGAGCTAAAAAGGATGTATATACGCCCTGAATTTCGTAAGACGGGCATCGGATCAAAGCTTCTTGACCATGCGATTAGAGCGGCTCATCAACTGGGATATCACCGGCTTAGGCTGGACACCCTGGCTACGATGAAATCGGCTCAACGCTTGTATTTGACCAGAGGGTTTTATGAGATACCTCCCTACCGCTACAACCCCTTACCAGGTACTCAATTTTTTGAATTGAATCTGCAGGACAATTCCCAAATACCCTAATCTTCTTTGTTATTTTCCAGCCGGTCCTTTTTTCAACGGTCGGTCACAAACTTAATTCCGAAGGAAATGATCTGCGCATGCAGCCCGGTATTCCGCTGGTAATAATTATAATCCAGCGAGATGCTTTTAATTCCCAATACTCCAACATGTGATTTTAAAAAGATGTCGGTGTATTTAATCCCGATGCCATATTGGTTCGCATTAAAAGCGGACAGATCGTAATCACTCGTGTAATAGGTGTCCGTAGAAAGGTGTTGCTCATAAGGAGCAAAATAGTTTGCTGCCGTCTGGGTGTAGAAGCGGTAATTCGGATATAATGTGAATTTGCTGCCTAATTTGATGGGCAACTCAAGGTTTACCGTGTGTGATTGAATACCCCAGTCATCGTAATAATACCGGTAATAGGATTTCACCACCAGATATTCATTGACATAATAATGATACCGCAGACCTACCGGAATTTTTAACCGGGACTCAGGAAGCCGCTCGATGTCGTCGGCCAACTGAAATACGCCGGTATTTAAAGGCGATGTGTAATTGGGTATATTACTAGCAACGCCAATGTAATAATTGGAAACGTCAGAAAAATAAACCCGCTGCATGGGATTGGCCAGCCAACCGCGCTGGAGAACCAGGTCGGAAAAAATCGAAAACTGCGAACGTTTACTCAGGATCTGTGAAAAGCTTAAGGATAATGAATACGTATTTCGATTGGTATTATCAATCAGACTGGTATTGGACGGATGCCATATAGCAGCGCTTGACTTCGAGATGATGGTGCCTGATTGATCCAATATATCTACCCCGGTAAAAAATCCTGCATTCAGATCTCCTCCGGTTTGGTGATAGGTTTTTATTTCCGTCGGAAATTGCGGAAACCATTTATCCAGATAGACTGATCCCTGGATTCCTAATTCGGTATTTTTTTGATTGAACTGCCTTACAAAACCCAACCCAGCCCCGAAGGAACCGTAGTCAAATTCTTTCGAGACATTAAGATGACCGGAGTAAATCTTGTTTCGATCATCCGAAGAATGGCTATAGTTTAAACCGCCACTATACCAGACATCACCCCGTGAAGCGCCGGAAGCGGCCACCCAGGGAGAACCCCTCACCACAGTCGTACTGCTTTCGGGCTGTGTACCCACCGGGCCTCGCGTACGGCCGCCCCCACTCCGGGAGGCTCCGGAAACAACCGTACCATACGAATAGGTTGTCACACTTGAAAATGGATTCAGGTTGCTGGAGGAAGCTGACGTATAGGCAGAAATGGTGGCATCGATCGTCAGTACATCGTCGTCATTCAAAGGAATGGATACATTGATGTCGGTGGCAAAATCGGCTAATTTCTCACTTCCAATACCTCCCGTTACGGAAGCATTATTACCATCCTGGCCATACAAGCTGGTTAACAAGTCAATTTCCGTATTTTCCAATACGCGGTTTTTGTATTCCTTCTCCGACTTCTTGTCTGCATCGGTAGCCTTCTTAGTGGCTTGCGCTTGCACCCAGACCGGTAGGCTCAGCAGGATAATCCAAATAGGTGTTCTCATCGTGATTTTCCTTAATTGCATCCGCAACCTCCACCACTTTTTCCGCCGTTGGCACCGGAGGCACCTTCACGGTAAACCTGGAAACTGGTTTGAAATTTTTTGTCTTTACGGTCACTCAGCGCCATGTCCGGGTCATTCAGGTTTACCTTCTGGTATTCCTTGACCGTGACACAGGAGGTGGCCAGCATAAATAATCCGAATAAAGCCAGTGCTTTAATTTTCATGATGATTATTGATGTTTATGTTATCCGAGGTATGGATATTTCCATCCTCGTCAATCAGTATGCATTCGACGTTAGGCAGTTGATTGATGCGGGCAATGCCTACATCTACTCCCATCACAAATAAGGAGGTAGCCAGCGCATCTGCCAATTCAGCGCTGGGGGCAAATACCGTAGAACTTATGACCCCATGGGCTGGGTAGCCGGTCTTGGGATCAATAATATGGGTGTACCTTATCCCGTTGAATTCGACATATTTTTCGTAGTCGCCCGAAGTAACCACTGCACCTTGTCTGACGGGAACCAGTCCAAATGCTTTTCCTTTGTCCATGGGATTGGTAATTGCTACTTTCCAGTCCTCATCATTCGGTTGCTTGCCCCAGGTATTCATATCTCCGGAGGCATTGATAATCCCTGCCTGAACGCCGTAATCCATCAGCATTTTTTTTGCTTTGTCGGCAGCATATCCTTTACCAATGGCTCCAAAGCCAATTTTCATTCCCGCTTCCGGTAAAAAAACCGTGAAATTTGACTCGTCCAAAACGATTTTACCAAAGCCAACCCGTGAGACCGAATTTCGGATGGCTTCTACCGTGGGCATTTCAGTCATGGATCCGTCAAATTTCCAGATCTTATCCATCGAAGCATAAGTGATATCAAACGCACCATCCGTCAATCTGGAAATGGCCAGGGACCGCTTGATCAGATCGAAAAGCTCCTTATCAACCCGGACCGGCTCAATGCCGGCGTTGCGGTTTATCCGGGAAGTTTCGGAGGCAGGATCCCACGATGATATTAATTTTTCAATCCGGGATATTTCCTGCACAGCCAGATCGATGTACTGATCCGCCTTAATCGAATCCATCGCCACGACCGTGATGTCAAAACGGCTCCCCATCAACTTTAAAGTCCGGTTGAATATGGCTTGAGCCGAAAGTCCTGATGCCAATCCGGACAGGACGATTAAAAAGAGGGATTTCATTTTCATTGGAAGGAATCGAGTATTTCAATGTATTCTCCAGGCGAAGTTTTTTTGTACCCGGTGGTGCCAAGTACTTTGCCCGTTTGATCCAGTATCACCACCAGTGGAAAATATCCCTGCTTGTTGTATTGTTCAGCAAGTCTTTCATTTTTCTTTTGTTGGGCGGCTGGAAGTTGATTGGCTGACTTCCGCGGAAAATCTGCCTTCAACAAGACGACCTGTTCCTCGGCATATTTTTTAAACGCATCCGACTGCCAGATTTCGCGATCCAACTTAATGCAGGGAGCACACCAGTCGGAGCCCTGAAATACTAAAATGATGTGACAGTTCTTTGCAGCAGCTTCGGTCTCGGCTTCGTTCAAATCTGTCAGCCAGTTCTGGGCAGAGACATAAGAAAACAGTAAAATCATCATGGCAAGGGTGACCAACCACTTAAAGGGTGCTCTGGGAATTCGATGCATTGATGTCAGATTTTGCTATTCATATAGACAATACCACCATTCAATCCTAATAAGTTGCACGACTTCGAAATGTACTCATCAAATGTTAAAAATTGCAAGCCGAAACTTGCAATTTGAATGCTGAACAGGAAGAATCAGGTGCTGAAGCAATCTCCGGGCCAGAAGCAATGCTAATCAGGCGCGCCTTTCTGCCATCGTCCGATAGCGATAATCTTGCGAATGAGTTAAATTATGCCTATCTAGTCTCACTAATACTTGAATTGCCTTTGCCCAATTTCCGAAGTGGCATGGCTCACCATTTTTCATCCACCTTGCCCGGCAACAAATTAAATCGCTTAAAATGAAGGACACTTGTTCGAATTCTGCCCCGTCAAAATGCATGCAACAATTCCATTTACCCCTCAAAATGGTTCTGTTGGCCTTGCTTTTTGCAAGCGTCTCAACAGCAACGGCCCAGAGCATAGTCCCAGGATTCGACAAATCTGAATTCAGAGAGATGATGCTGATCTCTGTCCGTACCGCTTCCATAGAAGATTATGCTGAAAATTTCCCAGAACCGGAACATCACACCATGATCTACCAATCCAAACCCATCGGACTTGACAATTTATGGGACCTGTGGACCGATGACCAAAACCAGTCAGCGGTTATCAGCATCCGCGGCACCACCGAGAAGCCGGAAAGTTGGCTGGCAAACTTTTATGCAGCTATGGTACCGGCAAAAGGTACCCTCAACATTGATCCGGATTTTAGTTTCACGTACCAGCTCGCGAATGATCCAAAAGCTGCTGTGCATGTTGGCTGGCTCCTAAGTACCGCCTACCTGTCCCGGGAAATCGTCCCGCGGATAAAGACATTGTACGCAGAAGGCATCAAGGACTTTCTGATCATCGGACACAGTCAGGGCGGTGCCATTTCTTATCTGTTAACGGCCTATCTCTACCATCTGCGTGCCAACGGATTGCTCCCTGCCGACATCCGGTTTAAGACGTATTCCAGCGCCGCACCCAAGCCAGGCAACCTCTATTTCGCTTACGAATACGAAGCAATGACCCAGGGCGGATGGGCATTTAATGTGGTTAATGCGGCCGACTGGGTTCCGGAAGTCCCGGTATCCATCCAAACGCTGAAGGATTTTAATAACATCAACCCATTTGTCCATGCCCGCAGCATCATCAAGTCACAGAAGTTCCCGGCAAAACTGGTACTGAAACATATTTACCGCAAGCTGGACAAACCTACCAGACAGGCTCAGAAAAATTATGAAAAATACCTGGGAAATCTGGCCTCCAGTGTCATTAAGAAAAATATTCCGGGATACACTCCGCCTGCATATTACAATAGCAATGATTATGTACGCACTGGCGTCACTATTGTTCTGATGCCCGATGAATCTTACTATAAGGAATTCCCGGACGACTCAACCAAATTGTTCAGACATCATGTCCACGGGCCATACCTTTACCTGTTAGACAAATTGCAAGACCAGAATACGGCAGCAAATACCCTGTTTGACGCTACCTGGGAACTGGAGTATATGTCCGGACTTCGAATTGCTTTTGAAGGACTGTTCCCGCAACAAAAGCCTCAAATCCGCTTTAACCGGCAAACCCATAAGGCGGAAGGAACGGATAGCTGTAATGGCTATGCCGCACCCTACCAGATTCAGGGCAATCAAATTACTTTCGGCGAGCCTGATCCGACCACCATGCGCTACTGTGGCGAGGGAGAAAAGCAATTCCTCAAGATGATGGAAAAAGTGAACAAATACCAAACCGATGCGGAGGGCAAGCTTAGTTTATTGCTGGATGGGGTACCCGTGATGCGCTTCAAAAAAATCAACGGATAAATGCCCTCCTCCAAGGGTCCGACTAAAGTCGGTATGGTCAACCGAATAACCATATTTCGAGCCTGCAGATCTTGAAAATTTTTATACCAAATAAAATGCTTCATCCGGCAGGCACCCAGGCTCATTCCAGGCTTAGCAACCCGGTATTAACTTGACGTATAGTCCATCTCCACGACCAGGTCATTCTGCTCTACCAGTGTCTTTTCATCCAGAAAAACTTCCTTGACCTTTCCAGGCTTAGGCGCAGCAATGGTCGATTCCATCTTCATCGCCTCAATCGTAAACAGGGGCGTATTCAATTCGACTTCATCGCCTGGTTTTACCAAAATTTTGGCAATACTGCCCTGAAGCGGCGCTCCGATCTGATTGGCGTTGGTGGCTTTGCGATTTCGCTTGATCTCCTTGTGCAGAGACTTATCGTGCACTTCAATGGCACGTGCTTGTCCATTTAGCCGGAAAAACACCAAACGATTCCCTTGCTCATTGGCTTCGGTAACATTGAGAAATTTGATGATCACTTGTTTGCCCTCTCCGAGTTCTACCATCAGTTCTTCATTCGCTTTCAGCCCATAGAAGAATGGTAGGGTGGGAATTTTTGACACATCGCCAAAGCGATTGATGTGCTCATAATATTGCTCAAAAACCTTATCGTACAACAACCAGGATAGCAGATCGAGCTCGGTGACTTCTTCACCTAGCTTGTCCCGCATCGCCTCCATACTGGACTCAAAGTCGATGGGTGTGAGGTGTGCATTGGGATGCTCGGTGTAAGGCTTTTCTCCCTGCAGGATGATTTTCTGGATTTTTTTGGGAAACCCTCCGTCAATTTGTCCAAGATCACCCCGCATCAATTCTTTTGCACTCTGAGGAAAAGCCAGGCTTTCTCCTTTGGTCAAAATGTCCTCGGCGGTCAGATTATTCGCGGTCATAAACAGGGCCATGTCCCCGACCACTTTGGATGAAGGGGTTACCTTGACGATATCGCCGAATAAATCATTGACGATGCGATAGTTCTTCTTGATGATATGAAACTTCTCTTCAAGGCCTTGCGCTCTGGCTTGCGGTCGCAGGTTCGAATATTGTCCTCCCGGAATTTCATTTTCGTAGACTTCCGCAGTACCTGCTCTTAATTCTGTCTCGAAGGGGTAATAATAGGTGCGGACACCTTCCCAATAATCAGCAAACAGATTCAACGAATCAAGATCCATCGACTTTTCGCGCGGGTGGCCATTTAGCATTGCCACCATCGAATTGAAATTAGGCTGTGAAGTAAGACCGGACATCGAACTGATTGCCACATCAACGATATCCACTCCTGCATCAATAGCTTTTAGATAGGTTGCCGCCTGAATCGATGAAGTATCGTGCGTGTGGAGATGAATCGGAATGTCAATACGCTCACGCAAACTGGAAATCAACTGCTCTGCGGCCAATGGTTTCAGCAACCCTGCCATATCCTTGATTCCTAGCAGATGCGCCCCGGAATCCTCAATTCTTCTGGCCAGATCAAGGTAATATTGAAGGGTAAATTTGGTGCGTTTGGGATCCAGTATATCCCCGGTATAACACATGCAGACCTCAGCAAGGGCATCTGTCTCCTCCCGTACTGTGCGCAAACTGGGCAGCATGGCATCCAGCCAGTTTAGCGAATCAAATATGCGGAAGACATCAATGCCGTTTTCCCAGGCTTTCACCACAAACCGTTCAATCAGATTATTGGGATAAGCGGAATAGCCCACTCCATTGGATCCTCTTAACAGCATCTGGAGCAACACATTGGGCATGGCCTGACGGAGTTTCTGCAGGCGTTGCCAGGGATCCTCACGCAGAAAACGCATGGCCACGTCAAAGGTGGCTCCTCCCCACATCTCCACAGAAAACAAATCGCCTCCATGCATTTTGGCGTAGTTTTCAGCCGCTTCCAGCAAATCCAGCGTTCTCATCCGAGTCGCCAGTAAGCTTTGGTGTGCGTCCCGGTAAGTCGTATCGGTATATTGAATGGTTTTCTGCGCTTTAATCCATCCCAAAAAACCTTCCCGTCCAAGTTTCTTGAGCAAGTCACGAGTGCCCTCCGGGAATTGTTTACGTGATGTTTCAGGAATTTGCGGCTTTAGAAACGTTTTGGCCGGATCGGCCCCCTTGATATCCGGATTGCCATTGACGATAACCTCTGCGAGATATTTCAACATTTTCGTTCCCCGGTCCCGCCATTTGGGAGGTTCCAATAATTCGGGGTGATCCTTGATGTAATTGACAGTTGCGGCTCCCTGACGGAACGTCTCGTCCTTAAGCAGATTCAGTAAAAATCCGATGTTGGTTTTCAGTCCTCTGACCCGGAATTCCCTCAAGGCGCGGTGCAGCCGGTCGGCGGCATCGGACAAAGTCCGACCGCTGGCCGTTACTTTCACGAGCAGGCTGTCAAAAAAAGGAGAAATAATGGCCCCCGGGTAGGCAGAACCGGCATCCAGACGAATGCCAAAACCTCCCGGAGAACGGTAAGCGATAATACTGCCATAGTCCGGTTTGAACTCATTGGCAGGGTCTTCCGTGGTTACCCTACACTGGATCGCGTAACCTTCTTTATGGATGGAGGCCTGATTGTAAATCCCGATCTGGGGATCATTCAGCGCAAAACCCTGTGCGATCAGAATCTGGGAACGGACCAGGTCAATACCCGTAATCTCTTCCGTGATGGTGTGTTCCACCTGAATACGGGGATTCACCTCAATGAAATAAACGGACTGGTCCTGGTCGACCAGGAACTCTACAGTACCGGCATTGTTGTAATTAACACCCTGACCTATGCGGATGGCATAATCATAAATTTTTTGTAGTGTCGCCGGAATGATGGTCAGTGAAGGCGCAATTTCTACCACCTTCTGATACCTCCGCTGCACGGAACAATCGCGTTCAAACAAATGCACCAGGTTACCATGGTGATCTCCAAGCAACTGAACTTCGATGTGCTTGGGGTTCTCTATGAATTTCTCTATGAAAACGGTGTCGTCACCAAAGGCTGTCTTCGCTTCGCGTTTTGCCGTTTCAAGTGCTGCCGTAAGATCTTCCGCTGACCGGACAACTCGCATACCGCGACCTCCACCTCCGGCGGCAGCTTTTACGATAACGGGAAATCCAATTTGATTTGCAGCGGCAATCGCTTCTGCAGGATCCTCCAACGAAGAAATTTTACCCTCAATGATGGGGACTTCGACGCGTTGGGCAAGTCTTTTAGCCGCAATCTTATCCCCTACATTCTCCATAACTTCTGCGGCAGGGCCTACAAAGACGATTCCTTCTTCCTGGCAACGCTTGACAAACTGGACATTTTCACTGAGGAATCCATAACCTGGATGGATCGCATCGGCCCGGCAATATTTGGCGACACGAATAATTTCTTCAATATCCAGATAAGGTCTTAACGGGTCGTCATCCTTACCTACCTGATAAGCTTTGTCCGCTTTATACCGGTGTAAGCTGTAACGGTCTTCAAACGTGTAGATCGAAACCGTTTCGATATTCAGCTCTGAAGCAGCCCGAAGGATGCGTATAGCGATCTCTCCACGATTAGCGACCAATAGCCTCTTAAACTTTTTCTTCTCGGGTCCCATTTGTTTCACGGATTCTGCGATTTACGATTCTTTGGTCTTGGCTAGGGCAAAAATAATAGTTTGAAAAGGAAGGTTGTTGTCTTCCGGTCTTTCTCTGAGTTTGTCACCGGGCTTAACTGGTGCTATCCTGCATAAAGTTAAGAATCAATGGGTGTAAAACATCGTATTCAAGTAAAAACCCATCATGACCATAGTCACTATGGATCAACTCGAAGTGTGCATTTGGGATGGACCTGGCTAGCGCGTCCAATTCCGCTGCCGGAAACAGGATATCGGTGTCGATACCGATGATCAATGATTTCGCCTGGATGGAAGCCAATGCGGATGAAATGCTTTCGCGACCTCGCGCCAGATGATGGCTATCCATTGTCCGGCTAAGCGACAAATAGGCTAAGGGTGTAAATCGGTTGCTTAATTTCAAACCCTGATAGCGTTGATAGGTTGCCGCCCGGTGATCTTGCAATACCGGCACAATGTCGCTTTGAGAAATTTGGTAGGTGTGAAAGTTGCGGTAGGAAATCATACCGATTGAACGAGCAGCGATCAGGCCCTTCTCCCCTGCATTGGGGCTTTCGTGCAGATACGTCGGGTCAGCCATCAGGGCCAGCCGTTGTGCTTCATTAAATGCTATCCCCCAGGGAGAATGGTGCGCATTGGTAGCAATCGCACAGAGATGACCGATTGCCTCCGGCTCCTGGACAGCCCACTCCAGTGCTTGTTGCCCTCCCATGGATCCTCCCAGGATCAGTTCAATGTGGTTGATACCCAAATCGTCCCTTAACTTTCGAAAAGCACGGACGACATCACCGATGGTGATCAAAGGAAAGGTACTGCCATAGCGGGTCCCGGTTTCCGGATTGACATGATCCGGGCCGGTAGAGCCATAACAGGATCCAATGATATTTGCGCAGACGATAAAATAGCGCTCCGGGTCAAAAAGCCGACCGCCGCCCCAGAACCCATTCCACCAATCCTGGGGATCCGAGTTGGCCGTCAAGGCATGACAAACCCAGATAACATTATCTCCATGGTCATTCAGGGTGCCATAGGTACAATAGGCAATTCTCAACTCCGGCAAATAACCCCCACCTTCTAACTCGAACCGCTCGTCCAGATCGAAATATTGAATAGGAACGGTAACGTTTGCCTTCCAGGCATTTCTTCCCTGAGTTGTCGATACTCCGTTTGCTGACATGTACGATAAAATTAAACCAGGATCCCCGCAGCACGGGGGATCCCGGATCATGATTTTTGATAAAGGATCAGGCTACCCCTGAAGCAGCATGTACTTGTGAAAATGCCTGCTCCAGGTCTGCTTTGATGTCATCAATGTGTTCAATACCGGCAGAAATACGCAATTGATTGGGTAAAACGCCGGAAGCTTTTTGTTCTTCGTCCGAAAGCTGCTGATGCGTCGTAGCCGAGGGCTGGATGATCAGCGTTTTAGCATCCCCGACATTTGCCAGGTGACTGATCAGCTTCAGGCTATCCACAAACTTGGTCGCATTCTCTTTATTCCCCTTGATGGTGAAGGACAGGACACCGCCAAATCCATTACGGAGGTATTTAACGGCATTCCCATAATAAGGGCTGGACTTTAATCCCGGATAATATACTTCATCCACCAGAGGATGTGCTTCGAGCCATTCGGCTAAAGCAAGTGCGTTGTCCACTGTACGCTGAACCCTTAACGAAAGGGTTTCGAGTCCCTGTAACAATAAGAATGCATTAAATGGGCTCAAAGCGGGCCCAAAGTCACGCAATCCTTCTACACGAGCTCTGATGATAAACGCAATATTGCCAAAGGGGCCGTCGGTACCGAATACATCCCAGAACTTAAGACCGTGATAGCCTTCGGATGGTTCTGTAAATTGCGGATACTTTCCATTTCCCCAGTTGTAGTTACCGCCATCGACAATGACGCCTCCGATGCTGGTCCCGTGTCCGCCGATCCATTTGGTCGCTGAGGCCGTCACAATATTGGCCCCCCACTCCAATGGCCGGAACAGATATCCTGCTGCCCCGAATGTATTATCTACTACGAGAGGAATTTCATGTTGTTTGGCTACCCCACTGATGCCTTCAAAGTCAGGTATGTTAAAACTGGGGTTCCCGATGGACTCCAGATAAATGGCTTTGGTATTCTTATCAATCAGGCGCTCGTAGTCGGAAGGCTTTTCTCCGGCAGTAAATCGCACTTCAATACCCAGGCGTTTAAAAGCAACCTTGAACTGGTTGTAGGTCCCTCCATACAGGTTCGCGGAGCTCACAAAGTTATCGCCAGCCTGGAGGATATTGTTTAATGCAATGAACTGGGCAGCCTGTCCCGACGCTGTCGCCAGAGCCGCCACGCCGCCTTCCAGGGCTGCTATGCGCTTCTCGAAAACATCCGTCGTGGGGTTCATGATGCGGGTATAAATATTGCCAAATTGCTTCAGGGCAAACAGGTTGGCGCCATGTTCGGAATTTTCAAACGTATAAGAGGATGTCTGATAAATGGGTACTGCCCGTGAGCGGGTTGTTTGCTCGGCTTCCTCATAACCGGCATGGAGCTGCAGGGTCTCAAAGTGAAGTGAATTTGACATAATGTTATTGATTTAGAAATGTTTATAAAAGGTTAATTGAATGACTTAACACGATCATGCCCTACGGGTCAGTTGGTACCGGAGACACTTAGGACTCTTTGGACGGCGGACTGACCGGCAATGGCATTACATACAACAGCAATCCAAGGTCATCACTGGATGTACCGGATACTGTGCTACAAACTTATTTTCGGGAAAATGTGATTTGCTCTGAAACATGAATGATTGCTTTATATGCCCAAAAATTTTGGCGGGATGTAGCACCTTGGTATTTCCAGGTTGCTAGGGTTTCACAGAGCCCGATCTCTCCACCCTTCGTTATAAACTCAATCTTAAAAGAAAGATCAATACTACAATATTACAACGCCTTTCATGATCATGCAACAATCAAAGTCAAATATTTCAATATTGATAAAATTTTGCCCGCTTTCATACAAATGATTCACAAAATCAGCTCTAATAATAGCGAAAAGGGCCCACCTTGAGCGCATGCTTCAATTCCGGAGCGGCATCATTCCAGGATTTTAATACCATTCCATCCAGCCGCGCGGAACTGATGATGTCGATTTGTTTTATCAAGTTCAACGCATCATCATGTGGGCTGGTTTCAAGCACCGGCATGACCATGGTGCCTGCCAAGGAAAATGATTTGAGCTTTCCGGATTGAGTCCGAATCTCATCCAAATCACACGATCTGTTCTCCGTAAATACCACCTGTATCCAGTTGCGCTCCGACCAGTAGGCCCAATCCTGTTTCAGATTTAATCGCGCGTACTTTTCATCCGGCAAAACGTCGACGCCAATTCGCCAGGAAGGAAACGCTTCGTGGATATGGCGAATCATCCGGTTCACCTGTTGGGTCCGGTAAGTGTCCCAGTTTGCCCACATCAGGGTATCGGAGGGCGTTATGGCGGTAGGATCAACTCCAAATTCTTTTTTGAAATTCCCGGTGCAGCGGTCGCAATAACAATAATCCTGTTGCCATCCATCACTTTCCGGATAATGCAGATCTTCCAGTAAAATGGCAGTAACACCGTATTCACTTTCCAACCGTCGGTAAACAGCAATCCAACACTCGTCTACCAGTTGCTCGGAGGGTCAAAAAAAACGGCCTAAGTCAACCCCAACCTGGCCCACTCTGGAGGTGGCTAGCCAGGTCATTTTCTCCGACACCAGCGGACTCCCGTTTCCTCCGATGGAATACACTTCAAGCCTGGGAACAAAGCTGATGGGGTATTGGAGAGACAATTTCATCAGGAAACGCAATGGATCCCAACCAGCAAACACCGGATTTTGGCGCAATCCCGGATGCGCATCGGGATAAATGGCGTACCCATCGTAAATCACCTTTGGAAAGATCACCTGTATACCTATGCCGACCATTTCAATCACCGCTTGCCGCAAGGCGACTGAATCCATATCCCCTAAGTCCAAATAGGCCCCATGAATGCCGAAGTAAGGTAAACCTCCGGAAAACTGGTAGTCACGCGCAAGGGAATAAGCGGAATCCAGGGCAGCCGTCTGACCATTTTGTTGGAAGACCCGGGTCATCCTTTCTGCCTCGTCATGGTAACTGATGGTGGGTGTTCCGTAGGGCTCATTCAACAAAAAGTTTATTTGTTTTAACCGTGACTTGGGGCTTGCATCCACATAAACCGAATCCCGGTCAAAAGAAATAGGTACTCCCGGAAAAATGTTCCGTATGATCCAGTCCGATCCTTTTCCCCATCCGCATATCAACCAACCATCCGCCGGAATCGTGTCCGGACAGGATGAAAAGCGGCTGACGGTATCACCCCGGACCAGTGCCATAGTGCCCCAATGGATCCCGGTAGGCACCTGCTTAACTTCGGGCGTAAAAAGAACAAGGGTATTTTCTTTCGACACACTCTTTAATTCGCCGGGACCCGGATCGATTTGGACTACATGCCCCAGTCGATAGGAGGCGTCTTCTGAGTTCGTACAACTTTGAATACCAAAGAGGGCCAACAAAAGAATTGACCACCGAAAAATGAAGTTAATCTGCATGCGTCAAAGATATCAATTCATCTTCGAAGACTTCCAGTCAGCTTGCAAACCCGCAATTCAATTTAATTATACACAACCGCTTTTACCGGAACAAACAGGAATACCATGTAGAAAGTAAAAGCCACAAGGAAAGAGGCTGCATTTCTGCTGCAGAAATTTGCAATACACAATTTTTCTCGGATAATACCTCCTCTGCAATGACTTGGTCCATTTCCAGGACAGCTAAATAATTCTTTTGATCTTCTCCGAATAATTCCATTAAACATAAATTTTCAACAACAAGCGCACTGGCTTTATTTATTTTATAATTAATCCGGTATTTTATGCTGTGTCCGTGGTCCAGCGGAATTTCGTCCATGTTTTCCGGAGTCAAATCCATTTCATTTTGACTAACATAAAAATGACTCAGCACATATTGTTTTAAATATTTAGCAGTTTCGCTATCCGAAACAAGGTCACCCTCCTGAATCTGGAAATACAATCGGGCTGCTTCATTTACCGTCCAGGGCAATTCCACTTCAACGGTAAGTTCATCTGCGTTTCTGAAAATTAATGTATGTGTTTCCATCGGGTTATGACCTGCCACCAACCCTAAATAACCTACCATTAAAATTAACACCAATAACCAGCCATTCATATTAGCGGAGTTTAAAGTCATTAGAGGGAGTTCCGGTCAAACATCGGCTGATGAATGGATAAATATCGGTTATGACATAATAATACGTGCCTTCCGGATATTCCGGTGTCACTCCGGTACGTCCGTTGCATTCGTCGAGATCACCCAATCCGCTCACGTATTCATAGTCTGCAGTATAAATACCCGAATAATTTCCACAGGGAGCGGTAATTCCATCACCGGGACGTTCACCGGATTTCAACCGGTAACTGGACGAAAGATTAATCAGTGCACTTCGTGCATTATCTGCATCAGAATACCCGTATTTATAATAAACAGGAAATCCATCCGCTGCATAACCAACCAGCGTCATTTTTGCCGCAGAAGCATTTAATTGCTCCAAATAAAGCATTGGGCTGCCATGGTAGTGATACTTCCCGGTAGGCTGTACATGGGCATTATTGCAGTCAAGTCCCAAATTTACGGACATAGCGTCCAGGTTCCAGGCCCAGTTCACATTGTTGAAGTTGATCGGGCGAGTATGTGGCCAAGGCTCTGCCGCTTCCGGATCCATTTCCACTCCGTTTAACATCATTCCAAAGGAATACCTGGGGCCGGAAGACGGGTCAAACAACCAGGTTAATGTCCCCTTCTTACTGGGCTGCGTGGTGATGCGGTAAGTGGCTTGCTGAGGACGGATCGCATTGGGATTTAGCGCCCCGGCCTTGTTGCCAAATAATCCAACCAGGTGATCCGGAATGCCATTGGAGGTAATGGTGCGTGTAGTTCCCGATATGGAAATGGTTACCTCACTATCCCACCCTAACGTCTCCGTACATTGCCCCCTGGACAAATCATAATCCTCCACATCCGTACAGGAACTTGTGTTATTTATACCCGTTACATTCCCGAGTACCATGTCACTTAATTGTTGTTTATTACAAGCCTGTGGGAGGATTGCAAATAGGATAAAGCCCAAATAAATCAAAAATTTCATAGCCTGCATTTTATTTTTTAAAAAATTGAAATTGACCTTTAATAATCCAGGTCTTTTTTAATGCCTTCTATTCAATTAGTCGACTTATAGCGCTTTATCCCTCGGCAGAATTCCTTTTAAAAGGTAAAGGGTTCCAAAAATTGATTATTAATTTATTTTCATCAACCGGATGGTTTCATGAAGTCCATCTCCGTCAACTTTTAATACGTAAACACCGGAGTGCACGCCCGAAATATCAATTTGTCCGTAGGTTTTGTTCTTCCAGGTTACCGTTTTGATTAATTTCCCGGTGACATCGTAAATACACATTGAAACAGCTCCAATCATTTCACCCAAATCAACCGTAATATATTGCTGAAACGGGTTTGGATAAACCTTGATGGCAGTGGCACCCACATCGTTGGTTCGCGGTTCCAATTGCACCTCCCCGGAAACCTCACTACAGTTATGCGCATGGAAAACATCCCTGTTTACGAACCGGGCAGCTGTATTCCGTTCTATGATGTCAGATAACCGGGTAGCTTCAATCCGATCCCTGTCCTCCTTTTTTAAATATTTATCGTATTTGTAAAAATAACGGTCTCCATCCCGGAGATTGGTAAATTGCTTTTTCAGGATCTCTTGCAAAGTCTTGCCAAGGGAACTACCCTGTTGTTTGTCTTCAACGAGCAAGCCCACCCACAGATCAATATCATCCACCGAAGCATACATGGCCTTCAATCCATTCTGCAAGGTGCGATCACGGGTAATATCCTGCCAGTCTTTTGCTTTGCGGCCGGTATAGGCATTCCGCACGGTATTGTAATCCGGCAAGCCATGGTCACGACCCCGCTGGATGTTCAAACTGGCCAGATCCAGACCAATGGCATTGACGCCGGACGGGTCACCAAACAGCAGATTGCGTAACTCGTCAACCAGAAATGGATCTACTTCGTATTGGGTCTGGAAAGCCAGTCCTTGGAGAATGGCGTCAATTCCATTATTGGATACGACCTGCGGATTAAAAAATCCACTGACCAGATTCACGCTTCCCTGGCCGGATTCTTTGCACCGGTCATCACGCAATAGCAATTCCGGCGTCACCATCGTATGCCCCAACCGGTAGGCGGCTGTCGCAAATAAATTCATGATATCAGGCTGTATTTTATCATTGTACCCTTTCGGGCCGGGCAAGTTAACGCCAAGTGCCGGTAAAAACTCCTGATAAGTAACCGCCTGGATCAAAGCGCCAACTTCTTTCCGCGCTTCCTGGAAAATGGTCTCATCGTCCAACATGCCCTGGGCAACCAGCCGGTCACAGATTGCATTGTGTTCTCTGACAAAGAGGGTGTGCAGTGCAGTAAGTCCCGGTTGCTCGGCTGCACGCACATCCCCGGCCACAAAAGTCTTCACCGTGCCGCCGCCATCTCCGGCCATGGAGGGTGCATCCGGGTCAATGGAGGAATTGTATGCTCCGGTGAGGGTGTTGTAGGGAAGCAAATCTCCGGCGGACATTTTCATTTTACCCTGCGAATGGGTGCGCAGCCAATCCGTCCTTTCACTATTGGCTCCATAAACATTTGAAGCGTCGATCCAGGACGTGATCAGATTAGACTGCTGGCGGAAATCATTGGCACCTGTGGTCCCATAGGCTTCCGACCGGAAAAAAGGAATTTCATTCTTGAACCACGATTCATCATCAGGTAAAGAAATTGGGACATACTCAGTATTCCCTTCGGGCGTCAGATCGATATCGTGATCAATAAATTGACCCCAGGTGAAAACCAGTGAACTCAGCCCTGCCTGACTCACCAAGTCGGACTTCTGTACACATAAGCTATTGGAAATTGCCCGCGGAGAAGGTCTTTCTGGTCCGGCCATCGCATTCCAGTGGTCCTGGTCTCCGTACGCCGCCGGTAAAGATCTCAGCAGAGGAATGTCCGTAGCGCCCCATTCCTGATGCCCCTGGGTGCGGTTATTACAGGTCCCGTCCAGGCTCCGGTATGGACTATCCGGGCAACCCTGGTTGTTGTTTCGAGGCTCTCTCTGATCGTGCATTACCGGTTGTCCATTCACGGATATCCGGTGTCTTTTCTGAGCCATGAGAGGCATTTGTAAGGAGAGCAATCCAATAAATAGCAGGCTACGAGCTACGATTTGCAGTTCTTTCATTTTTACTACGATTTTTACCCCAGGAGAAGTTGTCTTAACCACCTGAGCGGATGATTGAATTAATTAGGATTATTTGGAGTAAAAATCAATGCATATCCGAGGATTTTGGAGGGTTGACCTTGCCTCTTCTACGAGACTCCGGGGGGCGTCTAAGCAGGTCAATGATCAATCCATTCACATGCTTCAACTGGTCCGGACGACAAATCTTTCGTATTTCATCAAAGTGCCGGTCATTGAGCAGGTAGATCTGCCGGGAATAATCCATGATGGAGTCCAGCAAAAGGGATTTTTGGTCCGATGCTTCATCCGGGAACAGGTAATATTGCTCACTGGCCTGCTGTAATTTTATCTGAAGCGGACGGATAGCTGTTCCATGCCTGTCCTTACTATCCAAGAAAGCCTGCATCTGGTTGTCATCAAATTGAAATATTTCGCGGATCTGACGGTCTTCCCTCCTTTGCATCGCTTCCTGGCTATTGCTCCCTGAGAAAACCGATGAGAATACAATGGCCAATAAGATAACATTGAGCACGGTGAGGACTCCCACGACAAGCAACAGTAGTCTGACTTTACTCATAATAGATGGATTTAACCGGAATCAGTTCGTATTGCTTCGTGGACTGGGCAGCGGTGTATTGGGTGGTCCTTTTCACCCGAAATTGGATAAGCAATGCATTGGCAGCAATCAACAAGAGCAGAGCTGCAGCGATTCCGATGATGGTGGCACGGCTGAATCGTAGATTCTGACTGGATACAAAGCGAACCGCCCTGGCTTCCAGGTTCAGCATCCTTTCTTCCGGCATGACCGCCGGCTTAGCATTTTCTAGCGCATTCAAGAGATGTTCATTAGGTAAATCTTCAAGCATAATGTTTCATTTTGGTAACACATCCGGTTCCTGTCCGGCAAGGATTTTTGACAAATTGGATTTTGCTCTTGCAACCAGGCTTTCCACGGCTTTCGAGGTTGTTCCCATGTAGTCAGCAATATCTGCGTGGCTTTCATGGTCAATCTTCGCTAAAATGAGCGCAGTTTTTTGATTCTCGGGTAATCGATTGATTGCCCTGAACAAACTTTGCATCGCTTCCTTACTTTCCAACACAATTCCCGGATGCCTGAAATCTCCAGGTTCTTCTCCATGCAGGGAAGCGATTTGCATGCTTCTCTTTAGGCGGCTTCTTGATTTGATGTGGTCCCGCACCTTGTTCATGGCTATGCGATATACCCAGGTCTTGAGGGATGACTCCCCCCTAAACTGTCTTACGCCATCCAATGCACCGAGCAAAGTATCCTGCACCAATTCTTCCGCATCTTGCTCATTTTGCACATAACTCAACAGGAAATTATATACCCATTCTGCTACACACCGTGCAAACCGCCGGACTTCTGCCGTCTCAAAAGCCCTCAACTTCTCGATATCAATAGCTTGTTTGATTGAAACTTCGGTTGTTATTGATCCATATTATCGTGATAGTAGACAAACGCAGATAAAACCCTCGCTTAATACATATTTTTTAAAAAAATAAGTAACGAGGTTAATATTTAAGCGTAAGAACGCCTGAACGGGGTGTTAAGAGCAGCATAGACTTGGATGAGCAGTAGATCCGATCCCGTTTACAGAAGGAATTGAATCTTTCTGCTTGATTGCTCATCGCTAAATCACTGGCTTAAAAGGCATCACCTGGTCGCGGTCAACAATTTCGTCATCAAAGCGATTTGCCATCGTCTGGTTGCAGGAATATTATTCATCAGACGTGCTGTTGAATTATTTATTGGACCGGTCTCACCACCCATTATGGCAGTAATCCATTGGCTCAGCGATCGGTCTTTCTGATCATCGAGCTTCTGAAGCCAATCGGGATGGACTGCCCAGCCAAAATCGTTGGCTACTCGCCAATTCAGAATGTCCAATACAGAAGGTTGATCCTGATCCCATCCTGCTTCATAGACTTTGCGTGCAAAGGATTCTGTAGATTTATCCCCTTGCGCGGCAAGGGCCCTGTACAGTAAATAATTGCTTAACCTTTCCTCCGGATCATGCGGTTTACCAATCCCCAGATTTTCTGGCCACATTAAAGATTTATCCGCCCAGGAAACCGATTGGTTGTTTTTCCCTTTTTTCAGCGCGTCCAGGCTCAAATTTAAGGTTGCCTGGTCCCATAGTGCTTTACCATAATGTGCTCCTTCAAATGGAAGTATGGTGGTTTCCTCGAGCAGCTGGTAGGCTTTTTCAAATTGATTGTTCAACAAAAAAGCCTGCACAATCGAAGGGGTCAACCGAAAATCCTCCGGAAATTTTTGATAAGCTTCCTCCGCCCATTTCAGAGCAGATGCAGCGTTACCAGCCTTGAGGTAAAAATCAAGTAATGCGGTATAGCTTCGCCAATCCGGCAATAATTTGAACGCCCGCATCAGATCACTCTCTGCCCCACCTGTCTGGGATTCATCAAAATCAAACCGGGTCAGGTAGAAAGCTGCATTATCCGCTGATGATCCGCATAAATCAAAGTGCCTGCGGGCCACTATCGGGTTATCCATGTACCAGGCTATCAAGGCCCGGTAATAATGCAATTTCCAGTGGTCGTTATAGGCCAGCATCCGGTCCAATTGAACCGCTGTCTCCGGCCGGAAAGGGAATACATAATCCGTCGGTGCTAACAGAAAAGCAGTTTGATAGCTCTGGGTATTTTGGCCCAACTTCTTCGACCACCCATCCATATGCAAGGCAACGAGTGGATTATCCCGGTATGGCTTGACAATTTCCATGGCCTGACCTATCTCTCCTAATTCCGCATAGGACAAAGCTAATTCCAGATACGTATCTGCGATGAATTCGTTGGTAACCACTTGGTCAAGCAGCCCGGCTCCAGGGTGGGAGGAATTTATGATGTGCAACTCTACCCGGGCAAGGTGAAACAACGGAAATTCAGTGATCAGATCTTCCAGCACCTGTTCCGCCTCCTCAATCCGATTTAACCGATGCAGCGCCTTCGCCTCCAGCCAGCGCCCGGTAGCATTCAGGCCATCGTACCGCAAGGCTCTCTTTGCAAAATCCAGGGCCTGTCGGAAATTTCCTCGCGTATAGTGAATCTTGGCCATCTGTAGATTCGCAGGCATGGCAAATGCCGGATCCTTGGCAGCAACACTAAATCCGTCCAAGGCATCATAGTCCTTAGCGGTTGTTTTTGAAAGCACACCGAACAGATAATTAGCTTCTCCATCATAGGTATTCCAGGCCATCGCCTTGCGAATCCAATGCCGGGCTTCCTCATAGCGCATCTGTTTCAGGTGTAATTCGCTCAATGCATTCATAGCCGGGACAAGCGTCGAATCTTGGGCCAACGCTTGCTCAAGGGTTTCCCGGGCATGATGGTAGTCTTTTGCCCGCAATTGCTGCAATCCCCAAAGGTAAGTTGCAAATGCAGCATCAGACCGGAACCCATCCAGTGGACGGCTCAGAATTTTTTCCTTCTCTTCGGACGTGGCATAATGCAATCCGCCCTGGTTGATATCAATGGTAAAATCTTCGTTTTCAGCATCCAATGACCAGGAGTGAACTTCCATTGGTTTTAAATGCAACGTTTCCCCGACAGCTTTTCTGCCGGCAATGAATAGGGCCACCGGGTAATCTCCCTCTTCGACCGGGCTAAACTGGACGTTCAGCTTTCCATTTTCTACCTGGGCAAAAAGTGCGCCTGTCTCATTCGCGAAAGTAAGTCCTCGCATTCCCTGGATTGGATACCAGTGCTCTCGAAATTGCTCGGTAGCCATTGGAGCAAAGTCCTCAACGATAAATGGCGAATGGGAAGGTAACGTCTGATTGTAACCCAGGCCGCTCTGCAATTCCGTATACTGCCCTTTACCCAGTTCCGGATCAGTCAGCAAATCAACCCAAATGGCTCCATCACGGGCTAACGACCAATACCAGATCTTTTTGCCCAGTTTATCTGCAAACGGGGACCAGTGCACCATCCCCCAGTTTTCGGAAGGATAATAGGCGCCATAAAAGTCCGTGGCTTGCCCCAACACATGGTAAGAGTGACTTCCTCCAAAATCATTATTGCGATAGTACGAAAGATCGATGGCTTGCTCATTGACCGGATAGGGCCCCGGAAGACCATCATGGAATATTTCATGCGTACCAGGATAGTTGACCTTCAGATCACTGGCAACATCAAAAGCGGCATTGGACCAGTGATAAGATAATACCGGTAAATCATTCTCATTGTGCCAGGTACCATTGGTCTCAAAGCTGGCTTGATCCGCAGGCAACCGGATCTCAATCTGCCAGTAGGTGTGTCCGGTTCGGTTGGGTGCACCCACAAAGCAACTGACGCTACCATCCGCATTACTGGTTGTCAGGTAATCTACCGGGGTGGCCGTGTTGACCGTATGACCATACGATCCAAAATTAAACTCAATCCCTCCCGACGTCCAGGGCCCTCTGGACGCAATGTTGCGAAACTTGACCACGGGATTGTAGTACACAAAGTCCTTTCCGGAAGATTTGATAAATGCCCCCAAAACCTTTCCTCCAATCTGGGGCGCCACATAAACCTTGATGTATTCATTCTCAAGGACCACAATCTGCCAATTCTGCGCGGATGAAGTTTTTGTATAACCGTCAAAATGGTAGTAAGGGTAATTGACATCCATTTTCGCAACAGGATTAGGGTCACCAAATCCATAGGTTGGAATAGGCATAGACTCCACACGAATTGAAGCTTTTTGCGCCCACAATAGGGATAAACCGGATACGGTTATTCCCATTTGTATGAGGAGATATGCAATAAAGGTCTTGCCGTACATGAAATTGAAGTTTCACCCAAAATAGGCTTACTGGATCAGTTAACCAAGATCACGAATGCATTTGGCATTCAGTGACGGCAACTGTGTTCAGATCATGCCAACAAAAAAAAATTGGGCAAAAAGGGTGATATCCAGGTAACTTATGGCACCTAATGAAAACGACACCAATGACTGATCTTTCAGACGTCGATGGCAACCTGCAGCGAATGCTGCATTTTGAGACCTGTTATTTGGAAGTTTTTCCGGCATTTGCCGCTTTTGTTCATCAAAGGGGAGGACACCTGGAGGCGGCAAGGGAGGTATTCCAGGAAGCGCTGTTGATCTATTATGAGCGAATGGTCCGGCAAGCCTCCATCGAAGGCAACCATAAGTATCTTTATGGCATTTGCCGACATGTTTGGCGAAGAAAAAACCGCCATTCCGGCACCCATCTCCCGGAACTCACTTCCTCTGAAATCGCAGATACGGACGGACCCTATGAGGAACCTTCCAGCCATAAGTTGAAAGCCCTTCTTTCCCGCGTTGGAGAGCGCTGCATGGAATTATTGACTTCCTTTTATTACCACAACCAAACCATGCAGGAAATTGCACATGCCTTTGGATTCTCCGGTGAACGGTCTGCCACGGTTCAGAAATACAAATGTCTGGAAAAGGTCAGGGAGCATGTTAAAACTAAAAAAATGACCTATGAAGACTTCCTGGCGTAGACTAAGGCAGATCGAAAAATTCCTTACCGGAGAGGTAACTCAAATGGAATCAGATCTTTTCCGTGCCCGGCTTGATCGGGATGAGGATCTTAAGTCAGACCTGTCGGTTCAGCGGCAGGCTTACCAGGTAATTCGGGATTATGCCAGAAAGCAGGTGCAGCAGGAAATTGCTGCAATCGATCAGCGCCTGTTCAATGGTGGTCAATCCCAGGAGTTCCAGCGACAGATTCACCGAATATTTTCCTGATTTCTTAACCAATTCACTCCATTTATGAAAACATCATCGGTAATCCCGATGGTCATTGACCATATGGGATCGGTCGAACGCGTCTTCGACATTTACAGCTTATTGTTAAAGGAGAGAATCATTTTCCTCGGTTCGGGGATTGATGATCAGATTGCCAATGTGATGGTCGCTCAGCTTTTGTATCTAAATAGTCAGGATCCAACACGCCAAATCGACCTTTACATCAATAGTCCCGGGGGCTTGGTTTACGGGGGCATGGCTATCTACGATGCCATGCAAATGATATCTGCTCCGGTTGCCACCTATGCGGTCGGCTTTACCGGAAGCATGGCAACCGTATTGCTTTCTGCCGGGCATCCGGGCAGGCGATATGCTTTACCTCAGGCCACCATTCACATGCATCCTACCGGAGGAGGCTCCAAAGGGTACACCGAAGATGTACGGATAGCCACCCGGGAGCAGGAACGATTACAAGCCCAGTTGTTCCATTTGATGGGAAAACACTGTGGTCACCAGGGTTCCGAGATCGAGCAATATTTTCTCAGAGATCGCTACCTCAATGCCATTGAAGCAAAAGAATATGGCCTGGTGGATGAAGTCCTCGGCGATGTTTCCAACCTTGTTTTTATTGAACCCACGTTGCCGGTTTTCCGGTATCCACAGTCGCCGAGTTAATGGGAGGAGGTCACCACCGGGCTTGGCTTGAATCCGATGCGGTGGGCGATGACTTCCCAGGGACCGTTCTGTGCGTCCAGGGGATGCAGGTAAGGCATCCAGGGGCCCGTGGTATCCTTCTTCCGGTAACCTACCTGTGCGCCAGCCGTGGTGCAGGTGATCGTCCAGCCTTCATCAGTCAATACCAATTCAGGAGTTGCCGTAACCGGTTGAATTCTGCCAGGCCAGAAACGCTCCAGCAATTCGCCTTCGGGGAGGAGTCCCAAATCACCATAGGCAACCTGCCAATTGTTCCAGGCTGAACGCATTTCTGCCAGCTTCCCGGCATACGCAGTGTCCATGGCCAGATTATGGAATTCATATGGATCCAGTCTGGTATCAAATAATTCTTCTCGCGGTTTTGAGGTCCGGAACCATTGTGCCTGCCATTCATTCAATGTCACTGCATCCCGGCCATGAAGCAGGGACTTCATGCTGTTCATATTTTCACGGTAAGCTACCGGCAGGTAATAGCCCTTTTCAGGCATCAGATTAAGGAGGTATTTATACCGGTCATCCCTTACGGCACGGATGCGGTCGTATTCAGAATCAAACCGGTCGGAGGCGGCATAAATATATTTTCGGGGTGCGGCTTGATAGCTGCCATCAAAAGCCTGCCCCTGGATCCAGGCGGGAGGCTGAACACCAGCCCATGAGAAAGCAGTTGGTGCCAGGTCCACAAAACTGATCAGCTGGCTGTCGATGGTACCGGCACCATGCCTATCCGGATAACGGATGATCATAGGCACCCGGATCCCACTATCGTAGAGTAAACGCTTCTCTCTCGGAAGCGGTCCACCGTGATCTGAATACCACACCACGATGGTCTGATCGAGTAGTCCATCACTTTCTAGTTGGTCCAGGATAACACCTACCTGCTTATCCATCTCGATGATATTCGAATAATTCCGGCGGATATCAACCCGGGTTAAAGAGTCATCTACAAGATAAGGAGGAACCTTTACCGGCATGTCTTCCGGAACATTCCAATACCAATCCGCCGAATCCACATCGCCCTGATATTTAGACCCGTCGGTAGCTGGATCACCTGGAAAATTTCCATTGTATCGCAATACCGACCGGTGGTAGGGTCCAAAAATCTGGCTTTCATGGGTCACGTCGAAATTAAACACAGCAAAAAATGGTTGCCCTTCGCCCCGGTTTCTCCAGTGGGCAAAATTGCTGCTTTCATCCCATGCGGTCTCCGTCGGTACAAATTGATAATCTGTTTTACTGTTATTGGTACAGTAATAACCATTTTCCCGCAATATCTGGCTCATCATCTTTACCTCTGGAGGCGGCACACATTCATACAATTTTAATCCTAGTCCCTCCAGGTATTGTTTGTTCCATTGGACCCGCATGTGGTTGGCGCCTATACTGGCAGGGTACATACCGGTACAGATGGCAGCACGGCTGGGCGCACAGACACCATTCACAGAAAAAAAACGATTATATCGGACTCCTTCTGCAGCCAGCCTGGATAAGTTGGGCGTTTTTACGGTTGAGTCTCCAAACGAAGGAAGATATGGACTAAGATCTTCAGCGACCAACCAGACAATATTAGGTCTGGTAGGAGTTTGTGGTTCTTTCAAAGCGCTTTGGCAGTGCAAAAAGAATGCAATCAACCCGAACAGATACAGCATTTGACGCATGATACTCCGCGATGTTTTATGTAATGTAAGCATAATGTGATTAATTCTGGGCGACGTTAAAATGTCCAGCTTTTCTGCCTCATAGTATACTAAAGCAACAGCATTCCCAGTTAGTATCCCATAATCACCACTTGAAGCATCTGTCCACAGGCAATGTGCCGGGTTATTAATTAATGCTTGGGTAACATTGTCTTAATCTTCGCGAATTAATCTTGTACCATTAAAATCTCCCCAAGGATAAGGCATACGGCGTTTGGGCGCCTCCGAACTTTGAATTGGTCGAACGATAAATATAAAACACTATGTTATACACCGGTTTATACGTTCTTTCTCTCGGTTTTGTCATTTTCATCCGGTCCAGAGTCAATCGTCCCAGAAATGTGCTCTGAACAAAACGACATCCAAAACTGCTAATGGCTGATTCCCTCCAGACCAAACAGAAATCATACGGCTAATTACCGATCAGCCACTCCTCCCGGGAGGATTCGAATTACCAACTAAATAGTCCTTATTTATCAGGGTCTTACTTCCTGACCGAGCGCTATGAGATTAGCAAACAGCCGGTAAGCTCCAGGAACTCCCGCTGGTAATTCCCGGAAAAAAGACAATCCGGTGTACACAAAATATCCTTTGCCATAAGGGGCTACCAATAAAGCCCCATCGGTCGCATTATTATCTCCGGAATCCTTAAACCGCAAGATGGGTGTATATGCCTTATCCCATTCTGAAGGAAAATACAAACCTCTTTCCTGAACCCATCCGTCAAAATCGGCCATCGTTATTTGATTTGGAACATTAAGCACCGGATGCTCCGGCGCCAAAAACTGTGGTTTAGCATCCTCTTCGGTAATCCGGTCATGACTCAACGTAAGCGGGTAAGGTCCATATTCATTGACCTTCAGACCACTGGTCGTATTGTATTGAACAATAAGGGTTCCGCCATTATTGACATATTGGAACAGTTCTGGCATTTGAAATGCCAGTTTATCGACCGTGTTGTAGGCACGGATGCCCAGAATTGCAGCATCGTAGTTGCTCAGAAGATTGTGATCAATCTGATTTTCACTGATTGTCGTAATGGAATATCCAAGTTGCTCCAGGTATTTGGGCACTTCATCGCCCGCTCCCATAATGTAGGCGATGCGTTGTCCAATGCGATGCGCATCCATCCGAACCAGCCGGGCTACTGAAGGTTGCGTCACGGTTTGGGTAGGAATATGGTCATAGCTGATTTGTTGCCAGCTCCGGGCATACCGGTCTGCACCGATCGTCACATAAGCTTCAACTTCATCGACGACCGGATGGTCAGGCGGTGTAACCAGAAACTTAAACCGTGCTTCCCCACCCTTGCGTTCGATGGTGAAGGGTTGTTCCACCGGGTCCACCCTCCAGCCGTCCGGCACGGAAAGTCCCACGTTCCCGGATAAGTTCGGTGCTCCGGCCTTAACCGTCACCTCAATATCTTTGGCATGATCATCTGGAAAAATGACGGCAGGCTCCTGCAGGTTAACATAGGCTGGGGCTATGATCTCAAAAGGTTGATATACTTCAGCTTTTACAGGATCGCGATGCTTGTGCACAATCGTCTTTTCGATAGCCCAGTCCTGACCGGCCAGATTCATGTGAAATACTACACGGAACAAATGTGGCGTTTCGGGTAGACCGATAAGCATGGTATCTTTTACCTGATAACGGCCAACCAGAGGTTCCTCATTGAGCCAGTATGGATTGGTGGCGATTAGCTCATCAGGAATGTCCACGTTCCAATTCATCGTAAAATCCTGGTTATTTTTCAACTGAAGGGATAAAGTACTATCTGCTCCATTAGGCTGAATTTCAATTCCTTTGAGGATCAGTGGGGCATTGCTGCGGTTGATGGCTTCAATGGATAGACTTACAGGTGTCCCCGGCACTCCGCTATCATCACCGGTCGTCGCTTCCAGGAACAGTCCCATACAAGCCGATAATATGCGGTCTATTTCGGTCAATTTCCGAGTCTTGTAATAATGATCCGGTAATCGTTGTATGGCTTGTCTCAAATCCAGAAGTGCTGAAACCGAACCTGCAGGGTTGGTCGGATCAAATTGTTTTAATAACGCTTCCACCATAGGCTGAATCGATGCTCCACCAGGTACTCGAGACCAGGTGGTGTTGATTCCACTCATAAAGTCATCGCCCTGAGGTGCATCTCCCTTAACCAGTTCCAGGTATTCATCCTGCTCGCCGCGGCTCCCCATAACGCCAAATCCCTGGCATTTGTGCATGCTTCTGCTGGCAGCAGAAATCTCGGTATTGGAGAGTCCCCGCAGAGGATAATAGACTCCAATATCCACCTGACTCAGATCTTTATCCTTTGCTGCTGCTTCCATCGCTTCCCGGCTTCCGTAAAACCACCAGGAAGTATTCCAGAATACCCGCTGTGGTTGCCACACACTGGTATACTTTAACTGTTTGGGAAACTGATGTTTATCGCCCACCTTATCGAATGCTTCAACGCTCAACATGGCTGAGGCCGTATGATGTCCATGATTGGGTCGTTCCGTTGAGTTTGAAAACCGGTTGATCACCACGTCTGGTTTCACATTTCGCCAGGCCCAGATGACATCATTCAGGATTTCATCATGCCCCCAAATACGGAATGTTTCCTGCGGGTTCTTGGAATATCCAAAGTCATTGGCGCGGGTGAATCGCTGGTTTCCCCCGTCGATACGCCGTGCGGCAAGCAGTTCCTGCGTCCTGATGACACCCAATCCCTCCCGGATTTCAGGACCAATCAGATTTTGACCGCCATCGCCTCTCGTCATGGATAAATAATACACGTCATATTTCCGCTCGTTAGCCAGGTAGGCAATCAGACTGGTATTTTCATCATCCGGATGGGCTGCCTGATAGACGACCGTTCCCAGCACGCCTAATTTTTCCATCATGCCATAGATGTCTCCGCTGGAATATCGCTTGGGAGCCTGAGCGCTCACCGAAGTGATCACCACAGCGAGGCAAAGGATTAAGGTTATTTTCCTGTATGCATTCATAGTGTTGCGATGTTGAGGCTAAACAAATGTACCGCAATTCGATAATTATATTTAATCGTACCTGGCAATTGCCTCTTTCTTAACATAGCTTTAACCATGCACTGAAGTCAGTGGGGCAGGATTCCAGTATTCATCGAAAAAATGTAATCAATCTTAAGTATTTCAGTATATTATGCATTATTATTGATGAATATATTGGAGCTGTTTCCTTGATTGAGCTTGGGTAAGCGTTACCGTGAAAGTCCATTAAATGGATAAAGATCATACCGGCACAAAGACATTTGAATGGGTTGACCTCCATGAATGCCATAATGTGGTTACTCTGGATTTGATCAAACACGCACTGGAACACGCCAACATACCCTACCGTATCCTTTTTGAAAATAGCCTGCGGATGGGTAACGCCGTCATCATGGGGTACCAGGGAGCGATGGTACAAGTAGATGTTTACGATTGGTATGAAGCAGAAGAATTACTCCATGCACTTCATTTGCTGGAGGAAAAACCATACGGCAAGGAAATAAACCCTTTTGTTCAATTTACTGACAAGATAACGCGGAATATTCCCTTCTTCAACCGATTACAAATACCCTATCGTTTACTCATCCTGGCAGCATGTTTCTTTATTCTTCTCTATCTGACCCTGGTTTTCCTATCTATATAAATCCATAAATTATGGTCAGCAAAAGAACTGAATTACAAAAGGTTATTCGGATGCAATTATTCCTTCGATTGTAGTAATTTTCGGTTATGGAGGTAACAGACAAGCCGGCTCACTTACGTAGCATCCTGATTCGCATTGTCGTTGCCCAATTTTTATGTACTTCGCTTTGGTTTGCTGGAAATGCGGTACTATCCGGATTGACCACGGATTTTAACCTGGGTAACAAAGCGTTAGGTCATCTGACTTCAGCGGTTCAGTTAGGGTTCATTTGTGGCACCCTGGTCTTTGCGATTTTGACCATAGCTGACCGATACTCGCCCTCCCGCGTATTTTTTGTTTGTGCGACTGCCGGAGCGTTGACAAATGCATTGATCACTACCGGACAACAAAATCTTTTCACCCTCTCCGTATTGCGGTTTGCAACTGGATTTTGCCTGGCTGGAATCTATCCGGTAGGTATGAAAATTGCAGCAGATTATTTTGAAAAAGGACTAGGCAAAGCACTTGGCTTCCTGGTCGGCGCGCTGGTTTTGGGAACAGCTTTTCCCCATGCCATCCGGCAATTTTCAGGAGGTTTGCCCTGGAAGGTGGTCTTTTTATCCACCTCTGCCCTTGCACTGCTAGGGGGACTGATTATCCGGTACACTGTTCCGGATGGACCCTATCGGAAACGAGCGGACAAACTACACTGGAATGCGGTATTTACGGTATTTAAAGGCACCAGGTTTCGAAGTGCTGCCTTCGGTTACTTCGGTCACATGTGGGAACTCTACACGTTCTGGGCGTTTGTCCCGGTGATTCTGTTAGCGCATCAAAATGCATTTAACTACTCGCTGCCTACATCAGGAACCGCCTTTGCCATCATTGGCATCGGCAGTCTCTCCTGCATCGCCGGCGGGTTGTGGTCCCAATCCATCGGTCCTAATAAAGTAGCTGCCCGGGCATTAGCTGCCTCAGGCATTTGTTGCCTGACCTCACCGCTCGTATTAAACCAATCAAATCCTACCCTGCTGATTTGTTTTCTATTATTTTGGGGGATCGTAGTCATTGCAGATTCGCCTATGTTCTCTACTCTCGTGGCGACCAATGCACCACAACAATCCAGAGCTACCGCATTGACCATAGTAAATTGCGTTGGTTTTTCGATTACAATCCTTAGTATTGAATTATTAACGCAATTAGCTTCCACCTGGGACTGGAAATGGATATACATGATCCTGGCCCTGGGTCCCTTACTGGGCTTATGGGCTTTGCGAAATGATGCGACAGAACGTATTAAACCATAACCTTTCACAAAGCTTCAACTGTCATTTAGGATGAAAAAACACACCAAAAAACTATTCCCTTACCTGATAATTTTATTATTCCTCAGTTTAAACACAAATGCCCAACAAGCTGTAGTGCCCTCATTTGAAGCGGTATTGTCCCTGCAATCCGTGCGCAATGCTACGATCTCACCCGATGGCAAGCAGGTAGTGTATGAAGTAACCTCTACCGATTGGGAAGACAACCGGTACGACACTGAGCTTTGGCTATCCAGGGATGGCGCTACTCCATTTCCTCTGACAAATAATGCCAAAGGAAATAGTAATAACGCCAAATGGTCCCCGGACAGTCAATGGATTGCCTACCTAACCAAAAAAGAGGACCATACCCAGATTTATGCGATGCGGCTCGCCGGCGGAGAATCATTTCCGGTTACGAACTGTATGGGTGATGTTCAGGATTTTGAATGGTCACCGGACGGGAAAAAGCTTTTATTCCTCCTTGCCGAAGATAAAGAGAAAGAAAAAAAGGCGCGCAGTTCCAGATTTGGTGAATATGCAGAAGAAGATGCGGAATTTCTTCTCTCCCGTTTGTGGATAACGGCCTTTGAGCCTGAAGACTGGGAAACCCAAACCTGGCCGGGCAAAATCCAGGACAGTGTAAAATTAAAGCAAAAAACCAGGATCCTGCTTGACAGTGTCCCCTATACCATCAGCCGGTTTTTGTGGTCCCCGGATGGAACCCGGGTGGCCATCCAGCATCAACCGGACCCGATGATCAATTCATTTTTCCACTCCGACATAGCGCTTTTGGATCCCGCATCCGGAATAGTCACCCCGCTTATCCATAATCCAAGCTTTGACGGCCTGATAGACTGGTCCCCGGATGGGCAATCCATCCTGTACCAAACAGCCTTGGACGACTCCACATCCAATTATTACCGCAATGGCGAATTGTATATCACAGACCTGACAGGTAAAAAACGAACCAGAGTTGCAGCAAATTTTGATGAAGAGTTTTCCAGCATGAACTGGGTTGAGAATGGTATTTACGCCACCGCTTATCAGAAGACTCGTAGGATGTTGTGGCGTATTGACCCGGCCCTTCCTGATGAGGTACAGGCGTTCATCACCAGCCCCGACCGCATCAACGATTTTTCGATTACGGAGGATGGCAAGCATCTTGCTTACATAGGATCTTCACCGGATCAATTGGATGAGATCTATGTCAAAGCAGCAGGACAACCTGAAATCCAAATCACACACAACACCAACCAGATCAGTGGCTGGAAGGTGGCCGATGGGGACGTCATTCAATGGGCCAGTAAAGATGGTGCACAGATTGAAGGGGTCCTGATGAAACCAGCCGATTACAATCCGGCTAAAAAATACCCTTTACTGGTGGTCATCCATGGAGGCCCGACCGGGATTTCATTACCCGCACCGCTCACTTCCTATGTTTACCCCATCACCCAGTGGCTGGCAAAAGGAGCACTTGTTCTAATGCCAAACTATCGCGGATCAGCGGGTTATGGAGAAGGCTTCCGATCACTGAATGTACGTAACCTCGGAGTTGGCGATGCCTGGGATGTCCTTTCGGGTGTGGATTACCTGATAGAAAGAGGCATGGTAGATCCGGACAGCATGGGCTGTATGGGATGGAGTCAGGGAGGATACATATCGGCTTTTCTTACGACCAATACCGATCGTTTTAAAGCCATATCCGTAGGGGCCGGCATATCCGACTGGATGACCTATTACGTAAATACGGATATTCATCCGTTTACGCGTCAGTACCTGAAATCCACCCCCTGGAGTGATCCCGGAATTTACGCTTTGACCTCACCCATCACAACCATCAACCAGGCCAAGACCCCTACGTTGATCCAGCATGGAGAATTTGACCGTCGGGTTCCGATCGCCAACGGGTATGAACTCTATCAGGGACTGCAAGATGTCGGTGTACCCGTTAAGATGATGGTTTACAAAGGTTTTGGCCACGGCATCACCAAACCAAAAGAGCGTCTTGCAGCCACCTGGCACAACTGGCAATGGTTCGGGAAATACATCTGGGGCGAAGAACTATCGATGCCTGAAAAGTAAGTGGCTGCATGCAGTGTGGTCAACTACCGGCTGAATTTTGGGTGTGCCGATAAGCTCCCTGCGGAGTTGCTTCTCAGGTCCACAATTTGCCTTTCACCGGATCAGGGTAATCGTCCCCTGGTCCCGCACCCCACCATCAGGAGTCAAGCCATTCATCCGGAATACATATACCCCTACCGGTGCCATAGACTGCCCTACCCTGCCATCCCACGAAGCGGAAGGGT
>ERZ795053.232-NODE-232-length-71703-cov-8.034195_pt1 | contig 71703 bp, 60 predicted proteins | sample MGYA00375137_ERZ795053 | MGnify/ENA primary metagenome ERZ795053 (study PRJEB30182, sample SAMN05720284) | activated sludge metagenome | isolation source: Anaerobic digester | place: Hong Kong | collected 2014-12-17 ...
CGGTCATCTCCTGCATCCTTCTTAACCCTCAGCTTTCGTGGTTTTTGAGTCTTTCTTTTTGTTCCGCTCCCCCGAAGCATCCTCCGCGGCGGCGGCATTCTCCGCCTTCAGGGCGCGCTGCATCCGGATTGTGCGGTAATAATCGAACATTTTGATCTTTTGTAAATCGAAGGTCATGTTGATTCTGTGGAAGAAATTGATGCTCATCAACTGCTTTTTGCTGAAGAGAGCCTCGAGATCCTCCATCTGCTTCTCGGCGGCACCCTGTTCGGCGCGGAGTGCTGCGACGGCGGCATTCTTCTGCCCGTATTCCTTCTCCGTCTCCCGGCCATTCAGAATCTCCTGAATCTGTGCCTTCCTTTCGGCCTGTTCGGTCAGCAGGTCAAGGCGTCTCTCCTGTTCCTCGCTCCGGAGCAGAAACGGCATCGTCTTGCGCAGAGCTCCGAGATTCGCCCTACCGAGATACGGCCGGACGGAGGATTCATCCCACGGTTTGTTCTGCGCTTTATAAAGGATCACCGAGCTGTTCGCGATTCTTCGGGAGGACCAGGCGAGATTCTGGTTCGCATAGGCGCCGGTCTTGAGCTCCTTCATCCCGCGGATCTCCATATAGGACCGCTGAAACGCATACGGCGCGGAATCATAGAGGGAAGTTTTGATGTTTGCATACAGGAAAGCCTGATCCCGGCCCGGATGATAACCCATCTGAATGCGGCCGTACAGGGTGTCGAGCTTCATCAGGCGGTCGTAGGAAAAATCCTCCGCCGTTTTTTCGCTCTGCTTGAAGTCCTCGACCCGGACATGCTCCTCAAAGCGGTTGTAGACGATGTGCTGCGGCGCGGAAAGGCGGTTTTTCAGTTCTTCCCGGTCCTTTTTCTCCTGCTCCAGCTTTTTTCGCTGAAGTTCCCTGCCGGCCATCCTTCCGCCTCCCTGAAAAAGGGCACTGTGCACCCTATAATATGACTAATTATATTGTATTTGCTTCCAGGAACATGTACAACTGACCGAAAGTACAGGTTTTGACAAAAATTTTCAAAGAGATCCCGGGTATCGGCCCCGGATTGAGTCAAAAAGAAAAAAGGCCCGCATACGCGGACCTTTGTACGGACGATTTTTGAGGAATTTAAAGAATGCCGCGGACTTTCGCCTCTTTCAGAGCCGCAGTACGGCTGGAAACGCCGAGCCTTTCGTAGACGTTGCGCAGATGAAATTTAACGGTTGTGAGCTTGATGCCGACCTCCTCGGCGATCTCGCTGTTGGTCTTGCCCTCCTCCAGAAGCCGGAGCATCCGGATCTCGGCGGCGGTGCAGTCGGCCGGCGGCAAATCCGGAGCCTTCTTTTTCTCCGAAAGATAATCCGGATAAAGAAGCGCAAAGCATTTCGCCGATTCCGTCAGCTGGGCCACAAATTTTGCGGAGCCCTCGTGCTGCTCCGGGCTGCGGCTGTATTTCAGCAGAAGATGATAGGCCGGAGCGCCAAAATCCGCAAAGGCGCGGACGTAGCCGTAGGTCTCTGCGGAAAGGATCGCCTCGCCCAGACGCTCCATGGCGAGCACGTCGCTGCCGAGTCTTTCGCAGGCAATTGCCTCCATGACGCCGCATTCGATCATATCGAGCGTACGGCTCTCCGCGGTAAAAATCTGGCGCAGTTCCTCCGCAAGGGAGACCGCCTCGGTATATTTTTCAAGCGCAAGGTAAACCCTTGCCCGCACCGTCATCCGGTAGGCGTTATCCGGGCGGATGCCGTCCCATTCGCTCCCCGATTTTTCCGCGAGCCAAGCTTCCGCCTCCTCCGTGCAGCCGCCCAGAAGAGAAAACCAGGCACAGAGCGCTTCGTAATTCGGCACGAGCCAGTCGGCGCCGCGCTCCTCCAAAATGTTCCCAAGACGGCTGAGTGATTCCTGCCAGCCGCGGCCCGAAGGATCGAGCGCGCGGATCCTCGCATAGACCGCATAGACGGCAAAGAGAATATCCACATCCTTTGAAATAAAGGCCCCTCCGATTTCCATGGAGGCGGCAGGAATGTTGTTTTTCTCATACAGGAGTTCCGCCTTTGCGCATTCGATCCTGCCGGAACCCGTGTCACCGTAGATCGCCTGAATCATGGGGCGTACAATCTCCGCAACGGCGCCATAATGCTGGCCCCAGACGGAAAAGTCCCGGCCGCCGCGGAGCACGCTCGGGTAATTGGCCGTGGCGGAGATGGCGAGCGGAGAGACGGTATCCCGGTCGTTCGCCAACACGGCGAGCATCAGCAGCACCCTTGAGCTGTCGGTCTTCGGCAGCATGAAAGAGGCCCGACAGATGCATTTTTCCGTCAGGCTCCGGCAGGAACTGTCCGCCCTGCACCCGCTGCGAAGTTTCATCAGGCGGGAGTACCAGCCGGAGACATCCTCGCTCCTGCCCTCGTACCAGGCGAACTGCATCTCCTGGATGCAGTGCACCGGGGAGGCCGCGCGGTACTCCTCCGGAATCTCATAAAAAAGCGACCGAATCTCCTCCTGCTCATCTTTGTTAAGGTGGTTCATATCCACCTCGCAGAGCACGGAAACCGCGTCGCCGTAATCGGAGGCCGCAATGCTCCGCTGGGCTTTCCGAAGAAGCTCCCTGTCGAGCATAGGCACACCTCCTATATTAATATAGAAAAAATTATACCATTTTTTCATATTGAAGAAAAGAAAAAAAATTAAAATTATTCCTGTTTTTTCGCAAAAACGGAATTCCATGCCGTATTCTCCATCTCGGACTGCTCAAAAATATTTCGGAAAGCACTTGATTTTTAGACAGGCATTCGGTATAATATCACAGTGCCGTGATAAGCGGCAAGGAACTTGAGCAGCGATGGAGATGTCGCCTAGTTGGTCGAGGGCGCGCGACTGGAAATCGCGTAGGGGTCAAAAGCTCCTCAAGAGTTCAAATCTCTTCATCTCCGCCATTAAAGAAAGCCGGTAACCGCATGATAATGCGATTCCCGGCTTTCTTTATTTTTTAAGCGACACCGGTATGGGCACCATTTTTTTGTATTGCTCATTGATAAAGTTGCCGCCTTTTTTCCGCCCGTCAGCGGAAACTGCCAAGAGATTGCAGAATATCTGTGAAGAAATACCAGGCATGATTGCAAACCGGTGATATTCGGCGTATAATATGAGTACATGAGCATATAGGGATTCCGGGGAGGTGATCGTAAGCGTGCAAATGACCGATATTTTCAAGGCTCTTTCGGATGAAACGAGGCTTCGCATATTATCGCTGGTTCTGAGCGGCGAGATGTGTGTCTGTGAAATTGAGGATTGTCTCGATCTGACACAGTCCAATGCCTCCAGGCACTTGACTGCGCTGAAAAACGCTGGAATTCTACTGAGCCGCAAACAGGCACAGTGGACTTATTACAGATTAAACGACGACTTCTGTAATGAAAATCAGGAGCTGATTCAGTATCTGGCGGATAAACTAAAATTCCTTTCCACGTATGAATCCGATAACCAAAAAAGAGAACTCTGCAAACAAAAAGACCTGTGCTGCAAACCAAAAAAGTGACTTTTTCTCCGAGCAGAAAAAAAGCCACAGACATTGGCGTCTTTTTAAGACATCTTCCCATATGAAAAATCCCGTGTAGGGCGGCTGATGCGCTTATTCCCGTGAAAATTTCAAATACTATAAAACATCGGTTCCCGCGGCCAAATATCAATCATCGTCAATAATTTTTTTGTTAAGGAGAGGATCCATATGAAAAAAATGATCATCTATGAGCCGGCTATGTGCTGCTCCACGGGTCTCTGCGGAGTCGGAGTCAATCCGGAACTGCTCAGAATATCGACCGTCCTTGCCAGCCTTGAAAAAAACGACATCAAGGTTGAAAGGTATAACCTGACGAACGCGCCGCAGGAATTCGTCAAGAATGCGGAAGTCAATCAGCTGATTTCAAGGGGCGTCGATGTGCTTCCCATCACCGTGCTGGACGGAAAAGTGGTTATTACCAAACGGTATCCGACCAACGACGAATTCATCTCCATGCTCGATGTGCCGAGAAGCTATTTGGGCGTAAACAAGGCGAAAGTGACGCCTAAAACTTCGGGCGGCTGCGGCTGCTCCGGCGGAAATTGCTGCGGATAAAGGAAGGTGCTCTGATGGAACTGTTTCGTCCGGAGGCAATGAACCTCACAAAATATTTATTTTTCACCGGCAAGGGCGGCGTGGGTAAAACTTCGGCCGCCTGCGCCACCGCCGTCACGCTGGCCGATGAAGGAAAAAAGGTGCTGCTCATCAGCACCGACCCCGCGTCGAATCTTCAGGACGTTTTTCACACGGAACTGACCAACAAAGGCATGCCCATCGAGGAAGTGCCCAATCTGATGGTGGCCAATCTTGACCCTATTGAGGCGGCGGTGGAATACCGCGAGAGCGTGATCAGCCCTTACCGCGGCAAACTGCCGGATGCCGTTCTTACCAATATGGAGGAGCAGCTTTCCGGTTCCTGCACGGTGGAAATCGCCGCATTCAACGAGTTTTCCAATTTTATCACCGATCAGAAAGCGCAAACGGAATATGATTATATCATTTTCGATACCGCGCCGACCGGCCATACGCTGAGAATGCTCCAGCTGCCGTCCGCATGGAGCAATTTTATCAGTGAGAATACACACGGCGCCTCTTGTCTGGGGCAGTTGTCCGGGCTGGAAAGCAGAAAAGAGATCTATAAAGAAGCGGTTGCCACGCTGGCGGATGGAAAACTCACCACGCTGATTCTGGTAGCCCGTCCCGAGATCTCGCCTTTAAAAGAGGCGGAAAGAGCGGCAAAGGAGCTTTCCGAGATCGGCGTAAACAATCAGATTCTGATTATTAACGGCGTTCTGACCTCATACGACGACGGTATCTCCAAGAGCATGTATCAAAAACAGCGGAAGACTCTTTACGATATTCCGGAAGGACTAAAGAAGATCCCCATTTACGCGATCCCGCTCAGGGCGTATAACATCACCGGGATCAAAAATGTAAGGGCGCTTCTGACAAAGAATCAATGCGTGGTCAGCGATGAAAAAATCAACGCTCAGACCATCCACCGTCTCAGGGATGTCGTAGAGGATCTGTATCGCGAAAATAAAAAAGTGATCTTTACGATGGGAAAAGGCGGCGTTGGAAAAACCACCGTCGCGGCGGCCATCGCAATGGGTCTGGCCGCGAAAGGAAAAAAAGTTCATCTCACGACCACGGACCCCGCTGCTCATCTCAAATTTGTGATCGATGAAAGCAGCGGCATCACCATGAGCCACATTGATGAGCACGCCGAACTTAAAAAATATCAGGAAGAGGTGCTCGCCAAGGCAAGGGAGACCATGTCCGAAGACGACATCGCCTATATCGAAGAGGACCTGCGCTCCCCCTGCACGCAGGAGATTGCCGTATTCCGCGCCTTCGCAGAGATCGTCGAAAAGGCGGAGGATCAGATCGTGGTCATCGATACCGCCCCTACCGGGCATACGCTTCTTTTGCTGGAATCGACCCAGAGCTACAACCACGAGATCAAGCGCTCGCAGGGAGACATCCCCGAATCGGCGAAAAAGCTGCTGCCGCGCCTGCGCAATCCCGCGGAAACCGAGGTCATCATCGTCACGCTTGCCGAAGCCACCCCGGTCTATGAGGCGCTGCGCCTCGAAGAGGATTTAAAGCGGGCCCAGATTGCGACAAAGTGGTGGGTGATCAACTCCTCCCTCTACCGCACCGGCACGACCAACCGGATGTTATCCGCCAAGGCAAGCAACGAAATTGAGTGGATCAATAAAGTGGATGCCCACTCAAACGGAAACTTTGCTCTGATTCCATGGAGCGCGGATGAGATCAAGGGCGAAAAACTGAAGAATTTATTGAAATAACAATGATCTTTCCCACAACCGCAGAATGATCGGCATGAGCATGCCGATTAAGCGGGATGCTTATCCATACAGGAGACCGTATGGGGCAAAATTTTCTCAACAATTTTTATCTTTTCATCTCCGCATCGAAGAAAACCGGGAACCGCACGAAGAATCGGTTCCCGGTTTTCTTCGTTTTTTATCCGCTGCCGCCGGCACCGATTCTTAAAACTGCCCGGCGGTAATATTTTTGGCCTTAAATGTATATTGGCAAAAGCTCTTTGGAAGGGCGGCCAAAAGCCGGCTCCTTTTGTTTCGCGGAATTCCGTCCGGTGCCCGCATTCAGGTGAAATCATATAAGGAATCCTGATAAAATAGTTGGGATTCCGAAGGAAACTTGTTGCATTTAGCCAAGAAATGTCATAGTATAAGTATTGTGATAAAACGGTGTTGCCAAGAGCAGACACTGTAGGAGGAATTTTTTGTGCAGAAAAACATCCTGGTTCGTATGACGGCGGCTATTCTGGTTCTCCTTTTAGTGAGCACATTCAGCGCATGCGGAAAGCGGAATTATACGGTCACCTTTGATCTGAACGGCGGCGGGCTGGTTTCCGGCGAGACCGTGCAGACCGTGGCGGAAGGTTCCTCCGCTGTGGCGCCCGAGGCAACAAACGGACGGCTCGAACTTGCTTGGGATAAGGACTTCACCAATGTCACCGGCGACATGACCGTGACGGCGCAATGGAACAAGGTTGCGATGAGCACCACCGATCTGGCCGCCTATGTTCAGGCACGCACGGTTACCGTAAACGTAGAGACGATCACCGGCGGCAGCGCTGCCGGCTCCGGCTTCTTCATCGACGATCAGGGCACAATCGTCACCAACTATCATGTGATCGACGGCGTCACCTCCATGAGCGTGGAAGTCAGCGACGGCGCCACTTATTCTGTTCAAAAGATTATCGATTTCAGCCAAGTCTACGATCTGGCTCTTCTGAAAATCGACGTGACCGGAAACTCCTATCTGGAATTGAGCGCGGAAAGCGTGAAAACCGGCGAACAGGTCTATGCCGTGGGTTCCGCCCTCGGAACGCTCACGGGCTCCTTTACCGCGGGCACCGTGTCCTCCACCTCCCGCGCCGTGGGCATGATCGACTGCATCCAGATGGATGCCGCCATTTCCAGCGGCAACAGCGGCGGACCGCTGGTCAACATCTACGGCGACGTGGTGGGCATCAACACGTACAGCTATGTGGACGGCGAGAACCTCAACCTTGCCATCAAGCCCTCCACGCTGGACGTTCTGCCCCGCGATAAGAACTACACCGTCAACGATTACAAAGAGTGGTACATAACCGAGACCTCCCGCTCCTACAGCCCGTATGACGGCACCAACTACTACTATTCCACCGTCAACACCTACCAGGTGGTCACCGGCGCCGAGTGCCTGTATTCCGTCGACAGCTACGGCAATTATTCCGAGGGCTACTACGACTGTAGCGAATTTTATATGTACGATTACGCTGTCTCCGAATACGATGCCTATGTGACCTATCTGAAGAGCATCGGCTTCGTCTTTCAGGACAGCGAGACCTTTGACGAAGGCACCTCTTATTATTACATGAACGAAAAAGACGGCATCCTCGTGGATCTGTTCATCACGCTGGATAACGCGAACCTCTTCATCTGGGTCAGCGAATAACGCCTCCCCGGAACAGACAGACAAAACGGTTCTCGGCAGGAATGCCATACTTCAGAAATAAAAAATCCCTGTTCTCCGGAACAGGGATTTTTCTTTTGCGGCCGCGCCGAAAGACCAAGCGCCGCCCTTTATTTCGGGCATCCTATACCTTCTTCTTTCTCATTGCTTTCCTGATGAATTTTACAACCTCATACCACAATACGGACGCGGCGGCAAGGCCAAAGGCGGCGAGCATCTGCACGGCAGAGAGAGGGGCAAGTTTCAGAAAGCCTGAGAGCGGCGTATAAAGGATGCTCAGCAGAAATACAAGCGTTCCAAGATGGATCGCCCACATCACCCGGTCTTTTTTGATGCGTTTTATAGAAGAAAAAACGAAATCGCGGTCGGAGCTGTTGACCTGTACCAGGAACAGGTTTGCCAGCATCACCACGGAAAGCCCCATCGCCCGTGCGGCGGATGCGTTGGACGGATCTCCTGCCAACGTATACAAATAGGAGCCGAAAGAGGCGGCAAAAACCGCAAACCCCTGAAGAAGGCTTTTGCAAAGGAGACGTCCGGTAAGAAGCTTTCCTTTCGGGCTGCGCGGCGGACGCTCCATAATATCCGCCTCGGCGGGCTGACGCTCCAGAACCACGGAGGAAGTCGGCCCGATCAGAACCTCCAGCAAGACCACGTGGACGGGAAGCAGCAGCAACGCGGCCGGAGGGATTCCAAGAAACGGCGCCAGCAGCGACCCCAACGCAATGGGCATATGGATGGAAAACACATATCCCACCGCTTTTCGGATATTGTCATAGATGCGGCGGCCGTCTTTGATCGCCTCCACGATGGTCGTAAAGTGATCATCCATGAGGATCAGATCGGCGGCTTCGCGGGAAACTTCGCTTCCACGCTTGCCCATGGCGATGCCGATATCGGCGTATTTGAGCGCAGGCGCATCATTGACTCCATCCCCGGTCATGGCGACGATCTCTCCGTTTTCCCTGAACGCTTTGACGATCCGCATTTTGTGCTCCGGAATGACGCGTGAAAAGATGGAGACGTTTTTTACCGCCTCCCGGAGTTCCTCATCGCTCATGGCTTCCAGCATATCGCCGGTGATGATATGCTCGCTGCCCGGGATTCCGATTTTCCTTGCAATGGCCGAGGCGGTGACCCCGTTGTCTCCGGTAATCATGACCACCCGGATCCCCGCCCGGTTACAAACGGCGATATCGTCCCCGACGGTCTCCCGCGGAGGATCGGACAGCCCCACCAAGCCCAGAAAGGTCAAACGGCAGTCCGTGAGGGAAGCCGGAACGGAAGCGACATCCCTTGGATATTCCGCCGCGATGGCAATGACCCGCAGCCCCTCGCCGGACAAGGCGCAAATCTGCCGCCCGGCGGTTTTTTGCTGTTCTTCCGTCAGATCGCAGAGGGCAAGAATCCGCTCCGGGCTGCCCTTGGCCGCAACGATCAGCTCGCCGTTTTTGCGCCAGACGTGACCCATCATTTTTAACTCATGGGTAAAGGGGTACTCGCTGATAAATTCGTTTTCAAAAAGGCTTTCCCTTGAAATGCCGTGCTGTTCGCAATAGGCCAGCATGGCTTTTTCCATGGGATCGTAGGTTTCCATCTCGCAGCCGAGACCCATGGTTTCAAGCAAGCCCTGCTCCGTGCCGCAGGCCAGCCATGTCTTCTTCACGGTCATCCGGTTCATGGTGATGGTGCCCGTCTTATCCACACAGAGCACCGAAACCGCGCCAAGGGTCTCCACCGCGGGAAGACTGCGCACCAACGAGCGTTTCTTTGCCAGCCGCCACGCGCCCATGGAGAGGAATACGGTAAGGATCACCGGGAATTCCTCCGGGATCATCGCCATGGCAAGGATCATGCCGGAGAGGATGCTTTCTATCAGCCGGTCGCCCAAAACGTGATCCGGGATATTCAGCCAGGTAAAGATTCCCACCAGAAGAAAAAATCCGCCCGCAAGCACCGCGCAGGTTCTGACCAGCGCATTAATCTGTTTTTGAAGAGGCGTATTCTCCTGCGGCGCCGAGGCCACGCTCCGCCCGATTTTCCCATACTCCGTGGCCGCGCCGATGTTATCCACCTGTACGGAGGCGGTGCCCTGGATCACGAGCGTGCCGGCATAGCAGTAGTCCTTGCGCCAATAGTCGTCAGGGGGCTCCGCGCTTTCCGCCGCCGTTTTCCAGACGCCCTCGGCTTCTCCGGTGAGAGAAGATTCGTCAACGCAGAGATCCGCACATCGCAGCACCACTCCATCCGCCGGGATCTTGACGCCTTCGCAAAGAAGCATGAGATCGCCCGGCACCAGATCCGCGCTCGCGATGATCTGCTCTTTTCCATCCCGGATGACGGGAATATGAGGCGCGGACAAATCTTTTAAAGCGTTCAGCGTCCGGTCGGTTTTCCACTCCTGAACGACGTCGATGCCGACGATGATGGCCACAAAAATCAGCATGACCGCGCCGTCCCTTGGCTCGCCAAGGATAAAATAAAAAACGGCGGTAACCATCAGCAGTAAAAACATCGGCTCGCAGACGATATGAAATGCTTTTTTAAAAAAGTTATCCTTTTTTTGAGAAGTCAGCTCGTTTTTTCCGTACGTTTCCTGCCGTTCTTTTGCTTCGGCAGAAGTCAGTCCCGCTATGTTTGATGTGGCTGTCATAAAAGAACCTCCGTTTTGAGCGGCATCTGAATTCTCTTATGGCACTTCATTTGAGGTCGGTTATTCCACAAATATATAAAAATACACACCTGCGGAACATACTACTGTCCTGCAGATGTGTATGGCACGCATCCTGCTGCCGCTCTTTGGGTGGCCCGGCCCCACGCCCTTTCGGGCATCGCCTGCTCAGTTTGTACTGTTGATCTCTCATTTCATTTTTAATGAAATGTAATGCAGTGCAAAGAGTTGTCTGATTGTATGATGAGAAACTGAGTTTGTCAATATCGCCTTTTACGAGTCTCACGTTTCAAAAAACAGTCACCGCTGTAAATACTATATGCGGGGAATATGACTTTGTTGACCGGCCGCGCAGTATGCATATATGGAATCCATACCCTCATGTTTTTCCGTCCGCCTTATAAAAAGAACCCCGCTCCAAGGAACGGGGTTCTCTTTTTTACCTGTCTGCCGCGGAACTCTCCGCGTTCTTTGCGACGCGCTCAGAAGCCGCGCCCGCCACCTCCATGCGAAGCGCCGCCGCTCGACGTATGCACGGCGCTGCCTCCTCCGCCTCCGCCGAACCCGTTGTCGTTGTCCTTCGGATGCGGAATACGGACGACGGTGGTGTTGAGGTACTGATCGGTGCGCGCGGTGACGTCGAGGTCTCCGCTGCTGTGGAAGTTGTAATGGTAGGTGCTGCCCTTGAGCTCGTAGCTGTGGCTGACGAAGAAAAACGGAGCCGCGAAGCCCGCTCCGCCGAGCAGCAGGGCGATCGGGACAAAGATCCAGTTGAACTGCTTCTTCTCCTCGCGCGTCCCGAGGATCTCTCCGGTCTGTGAATCGTAGGCATAGGAGCCTCCCGAAGGCGGGCCGCTTTTCGCATAATCCTTGCAGATGCCGAGGACGCCTTCCGCGGCGTCATAATAGGCCCCGTCGCTGAGAAGCGTATTCGTCTCGTCAAAGACGGAGCTGATGCGGCTGTCCGTCAGGATGTAGATCATCTCGCCCGAGGTACTGATCCAAGCCTCACGGTTATACATGTCGATCAGGTAAAGCATGCCGTCCGCGGCAAAGCCGTTCTGATCGTAGAAATCATCCGCGCGCTCCATTGCGGAGGAATAGGCGTCGTTGGCCGTCAGGATTACGAAATCCATGCCGGTCTCCGCGCGGAAGGCGGCGGATTTTTCTTCGAGATCCGCCTCCTCCGTATCCGTAAAGAGATCCGCGTTATCGTAGACCCACTGATCGGCGAAGGCCGTGACCGCAAAAAGGCCAAGCATCAGGGCGGCAATCAGGATGGAAATCATGATTTTTTTCATGCGAACAGCCACCCCGCAATCAATGTCAAAATCATCAGCGCCCCGCCGATCGCCGCGCCGAGAGCCGCCACCTTGCCCTTGTCGACCGGCAGTTTGCCGCAGAGGGCGCCGGTCTGGCCGTTCATCGCGTAATGCCAGAGCTTTCCGGCGTGATCCTTGTAGGTGACGATCCATGTCGGCAACAGCACATAGCGGTAGCGCTCCCCTTTCGGGTTGACAAGCGTGGTGCCGTTGACGCTGGTATAATGCATATCCTCCCGGATCATCGTATCCGTATAATCCTTGAGCTCGCGGATGATCTCCGGGCGCACGGTATCCTTGTCGATATCGCGCTTCTCCGCGAAGAAGCCGGTCAGATACGCCATGGAGAACGGCTTCAGGCTCTCCAGCTTATAAGGATGGATGCCGTCGCCAAGCTTGCGGTCCTGCTTCTGGAGAGCGGAACGCATGACGTCGTGGAACTCGCTCTTTCCTTCCCGCGCCACCATATAGTGCTTGGTGGTGATGATATCCTCGTCGCTTGTGGAGATACGGGTGACGATCTCGGCGGTGCCGCTGAACTTGGCCTCCATTTTATAATCCGCCGACCAGTAGGGATAATAAATTCCCGAGAGATTGCTGATTTTCTTTTTGTCGAAAAAGCCGGTCGGGACAAATTTCTTCTTGGCGGTCCAGCTAAGGAAGTGCTGTACGGCGTCCTCCTTTGTGACGGTGAAGGGCAGCACCGCGTCCGGGCGGTATTCGTCGGTCAGGCGGCCGGAGAGCACAACCGGGTTTTGGCAGAAATAGCAGAACGTCGCGGCGGTGGTCCCGTCGGTGACGAGCTCCGCGCCGCAGTTCGGGCAGACATAGACAAGCCCCGGTTCCTGCTCCTCCTGCGGCTCCTGCTGTGCCTCCTGCTCTTTATCCCGCGAAGCCGCCTCCTCTTTTTTGGCCCTCTCAGCGGCGCGCTGTTCCTCCTCCCGAGCAAGCTGCTCAAGATAGGGCTGCTCAAACTCGGAACCGCAATAGTCGCAATGGAATTTTTGGTTCTCCGGGTTAAAAAGCAGCCCTGCGCCGCAGTTCGGGCATTTGAATGTGACGGTAGACACTTCGATCCCTCCCTTTATGCAGTCATTTTACCATAATCCGAAAAAGATTTCATCCCTTCGGCAAAAATCGCAAGCTTTTTTTCGGGGCGGCGGTGTGGTATGATAGGCGTGTAACTTTGGAAAGGAGGCGCTGCCATGACGGAGATTCTCGCTCCTGCGGGCGGCAGGGAGCAGCTCCTCGCGGCCGTTCGCTGCGGCGCGAATGCGGTCTATCTCGGCGCAAAAAACTTCAACGCGCGCCGGAACGCCGAAAATTTTGAGGAGGAAAGTCTCGCGGAGACGGTCGCCTTCTGCCATGCCAGAAACGTCGCGGTCCACGTCGCGCTCAATACGCTCGTCATGGATCACGAGCTTCCGCTGCTCGAAGCGGAGGCCGCCTCCATCGCGGAATCCGGTGCGGACGCGGTGATCGTGCAGGATCTTGCCGCCGCGAAACTGATCCGGGAATGCTGCCCCGGGATTGCCCTGCACGCCTCCACGCAGATGACGGTGCACAACCTCGCGGGCATCCGGATGCTCGAAGATCTCGGCTTTTCGCGGGTGGTGCTCGCGCGGGAACTTTCCTATGAGGAGATCGCCATGCTCACGGAAAAAGCGGGGATTGAAACCGAGGTATTCGTCCACGGTGCCCTGTGCATGTGCGTCTCCGGGGGATGCTATCTCTCCTCCGTCCTCGGCGGAAGAAGTGGCAACCGCGGCCTCTGCGCCCAGCCGTGCCGGCTCGATTTCGACAACGGCGAGCGCGGCCACGCCCTTTCCCTGAAAGATATGTCATATATTTCTCATATCAAAGAGCTTGCCGACGCCGGCGTCGCCTCGCTCAAAATTGAGGGCCGGATGAAGCGGCCGGAATACGTCGCCGCCGCCGTCACCGCCTGCCGGGAGGCGCTCGCGGGCCGGGAACCGGATCTCGATACCCTGAAAGCGGTCTTTTCGCGGCAGGGCTTTACCGACGGTTACTATACCGGCAGACGGACACCCGAGATGTTCGGCTACCGCAGCCGTGAGGACGTCACCGCCGCCGAGCCGGTGCTCAAGGAGCTTTCTCATCTTTACGCGGCCGAGCGGCAGACGATCCCGGTGGAGATGGCGCTCTCCGTCTTTGAGGGAACCGAATCCGTGCTGACCGTTTCGGACGGAAAAGCCTGTGTTTCCGTCGGCGGGGCTGTACCGGAAAAGGCGGTAAACCGTCCGACCGACCGGGAACTTGCCGAGCGAAGCCTGTTTAAGACCGGCGGCACGCCGTTTTTTGCCGAAAGTCTGAATTTTTCGAGCGACGGTGAAAGCGTGCTGCCCGTCTCCGAACTCAACCGGATGCGCAGGGAGGCATTGGATCAACTGCTTGCGGAGCGGGAACATCCGGTCCCGAAGCCATTCCTACCCTGCGGAAAATCGGAACCTATAAAACATAAAGCATCGTTTATACCCGAACTGCGTCTTCGCTTTGAAACTTACGGCCAGACGGCGTCTTTTTCTGAAGAAGAAGGCATTCCGCTGCCCGCCGAAACAAAAGTGATCTTACCGATTTCCGAAATTCTGAAGAATCCGGGGGCCGCCGCGCGGTTTGGCGGCGCGCTGATTGCCGAGCTCCCCGCGCTGATCTTCCCGAAGGACGAGGAGGCGCTCTCCGCTCAGCTTGAAGCGCTCAAAGAGCTCGGCCTCCAAAACGCGCTGGCCGAAAACCTCGGCGCGATCCGGCTGATCCGGGAGGCGGGCTTTCGGCCTTACGGCGGGCACGGGCTCAATATTCTCAACAGCGTAGCGCTCGCGGAATACGAAAAACTCGGCCTTACGGAGGCGACCGTCTCCTTCGAACTGCCGATGGCGAAGATCTCCCGTCTGGGCGGAACCCTGCCGCGCGGAATTCTCGGCTACGGAACCCTGCCGCTGATGCGTTTTCGCGCCTGCCCTATTCAAAAAAAGGGCGGCTGCGGGAACTGTCCCGGCTCCGGGACGCTGACCGACCGCCTCGGCAAAACGTTTTCCGTTCTCTGTTCCGGAAGACGATATGCCACGCTGCTCAACAGCCTGCCGCTCTGGATCGCGGATAAAGAGATCTCCGGCGCAGATTTTCTGACGCTCTATTTCACTGTGGAAAGCCCGGAACGCTGTCTATCAGTCTATCAAGCTTATCAAAAAAATATGCCTCCGGATACGGAACGCACCAACGGACTCTACTTCCGGGAGTTGCTGTAAAAGCTCCGCATTCGCAGATCGGTGGATTTCGGCATTTTTCAGGATCATCTTCCGGCGAAAAACGGCGCCGTTTCCCGTTTGGGGATACGGCGCCGCCTTTTTTATTTTATCAGGGCCTCGAGCACTTTTTCCGCGCAGCGAAGGCCGTCCGCCGCCGCGCTCATAATGCCGCCGGCGTATCCCGCGCCCTCTCCGCAGGGGTAAAGGCCCGCCGCGCCGACCGCTTCAAGGCTCTCCCCGTCCCGGACGATGCGTACCGGCGAGCTGGTTCTCGTTTCCGGGCCGGTCAGCACGGCCTCCGGGTCGTCGAAACACCGGATCTGGTTATGGAAGATGTGTATGCCCGCCCGGAGCACGGAGACCATCTCCTCCGGGTAAAGCGAGGCAAGATCCGTCTCCGTAACGCCGCGGGAATAGGAGGGCGTCACCCTGCCGAAGCTCGATTTGCCACCTCCGAGAAACGCTCCGACCGTCTCTGCGGGCGCTTTCCCCTTTCCAAGCACAAAAGCCAGCCGCTCGGTCTTCTCCTGAAACGCCATGGCGCGAAATGGGTCGCCGCCGAAATCCTCGGCCGAAAGCGAGCACACCAGCGCGGCATTGGAATTCACACCGTCGCGGGCATGCATGCTCATGCCGTTTGTGACAATCGTTTCCTTTTCATTCTCGGCTGGAACGACGAAGCCGCCCGGGCACATGCAGAATGTATAGGCGCAGCGCCCGCCGATCTCGGCGGAGAGCTGGTAATCCGCCGCGCCGAGCGCAGGATGACCGGCAAATTCGCCGTACTGGGCGCGGTCGATGTCGGCGCGCAGGTGCTCAATGCGGAATCCCGCGGAAAACGGCTTTGCCTCCATCAAAAGCGGCTTACTCTTGAGCATGGTAAATGTCTCCCGCGCGCTGTGGCCGGCCGCAAGGATGACCTGCCGGGCCGGGATACGCTCGCCGGAGACGACGACCGCGCGGATTTTGCCATCCGCGATCTCAAAGTCCTCCGCCTTGGAGAGAAACCTCACCTCGCCGCCGAGGGAGAGGATTTCCTTCCGGATATTTTTTACGACCTCGCGCAGACGGTCGGTGCCCACATGAGGCTTTGCTCGGATCATGACATCCTTCGGCGCGCCGTGGGCGGCAAATTCGCGGAGCACAAAGCCGCAGCGCAGATCGCCGATGCGGGTGGTGAGCTTGCCGTCGCTGAAGGTGCCGGCGCCGCCCTCGCCGAACTGGACGCTCGCGTTTTCATCGAGCGGCCCGCCCTTCCAGTAGCGCTCCACGGCCGCCGCGCGCTCCTCCACCGCGGCGCCGCGCTCGAGAATCAGCGGCCGGGCGCCGGCTCTTGCAAGGTACAGCCCCGCGAACATGCCGGCCGGGCCGAATCCGACGATCACCGGCCGGTACTCTGGCTCCTTGGAGAGCCTCGGGATGGCTTCTTCCGCCTGCTCATAAAAACGGACGTCTCTGGAATGCAGAGCTTCCGCAGCCTCCTTCGCGCCGCCGAAATCCAGCGTGACGGAATACACCAGCCGGACGTCGTCCCTGTGGCGCGCGTCGACCGAGACCTTGGAAATGCCGCAGAGGGAGAGCTCTTCCGGCTTTTTTCCAAAGAGGGCGGCTGCCCTGCGAAGTGCAGCCTCCTCCGGCTCATCCGGAGACAATTTGATTTCCGATACGACAACCGGCATGGCTCTGCTCCCCCTTTTCAATTCTGCAAACAGAAAAAGGGCCCGAATCTGAGCCCTTTTCTTCTTTTTAAGTACGCTATCTGGCCGTCACGGTGACGGCGCCGGAATAGCTTCCCTCCGCCCAGACATCCTCGTGATTGGGGATAACAACCCGGAAGGCGATCAGATATTGGCCGGCCACAATGTCGCGGTCGCTGAGATCGACCTCGACCACAATGTCGTCGGAGGAAAGTTCCTGTAAAACCTCGGCCGGCCCGATCAGCATGACTTCGAGCTGACGGGCGTTGATCTTAACATTATAGGAAACCGGGATCGTGGTTGTGATGAAGTTCTTTGCGTAAAACGTCTGCTCCGTATAATTGGTAAGATCGAAATTGACCTCGACGAAATTGATGTTCTCCATGTTGACAAATCCCTCCGGAAGATCGACCTCAAACAGGAAGGTCGAGGTCCCCTTTGTGATGTTGCGCATGTCGATATAGCCGAGGAAAATGTCGCTGTATTTATTGATGGATTCCACCGGCGCCGCAACCGTGATGCTGTCGGCGGAAAGCGTATAGGCAAGACTTTCCGTATTAAAGCTGCCCGGCACGTTAAGGAATTCAAAGCGAAAGCTGAGCTTCTCCGTCTTAAGCATCGGAAGCGTGACGTTGATGCTTTCGGCGCTGACGCTGACTTGCGTGCTATCCACGACGATCGTCTCCCCGTTCTCGTCGACCAGAGTCAGGGGTGCTTCGACGGTCGTTGTCTGTGTCAGCGTGCCCTCCACCTGCGCCGTTGCGACCGCTCCGGCGATACTCTCAATATCCTCCTCCGGGCCGGTGACGGTGATCGTCTTCTCCGAGAGGACGACGTCCTCCTGAAGATAATCCTCCGGAACGTCGTATTCGCCCTCGATCACATAAGTGACCGGAATCTCTTTTTCCACCAGGCGGTCAAAGCGGACTTTCATCATCTGCGGCGAGACCGAAACGATCTCAAAATCCTTGCTGCTGTTGTTCGCCGCAACCAAATCAAGTTCATAGGTGCCCGCTCCCGTGACGCCGGAAAGGGAGGCCGTCACGGAGATATCCTCCGCGCTGATGCCGCCGATGATGTTTCTCGAACCGCGGATGACGACGTCCACGGTCGTCTCCCCGCCGTCGATCGCATTGAGGCCCATCTCGCCGATGAGTCCCGCCTGCGTATCGATGTTGACGCCGACACCCTGTATGGTCACGTCTCCGGTCGGGCTGATGAGCGTAGCGACCAGAAACCACCCCAGCAGCGCCACCACAAAGGAGAGCACCGCCAGAACATTTTTATTTTTTAACAAGGCTCCCTGCTCTTTCATGCCTGTTCCTCCGATTTCTTCTGCGCCTCAGGCTGCGCTTCCTCGGGCTGCTTCTCCGTGATCAGCAGCATCTCCAGTTTGCGCCGCAGCGTAGCCGGATCCAGTTCCCGGATCAGCTTGCCGTCCAGCGCCATTGTGATGATGCCGGTCTCTTCGGAGACGACAACCACCACCGCATCGCTGTTTTCGCTCATGCCGAGGGCCGCCCTGTGACGGGTGCCCAGCATGTTGCTGATGTCATAGTTTTCTGAAAGCGGAAGGAAACATCCGGCGGCATAGAGCCTGCCGCCGCGCACGATCAGCGCTCCGTCGTGAAGCGGCGCGTTGTGAAAGAAGATATTGCCGACCAGCTCCTTGCTCGGATCGGCGTTGATGATCGTGCCGGTGGCGATGATCTCGCCGAGCTTGGTCTCGCGCTCAAACACGATCAGCGCGCCAACCTCCGCCTTGCTCAGCTCCGCCACGCCGTCGCAGATCCGCTTAATGGCCCTGCGGACTACGGTGGCCTCGTCCGGTTTTTCGTAATTAAAAATCGGGAATTTGGAAAACTTGGATTTTCCGACGCTCTCGAGCATGCGGCGCAGTTCCGGTTGGAACACGACGATGATCGCGATAACGCCGAAAGAAAATACCTGGCTCAGAATATAGGACGTGGTTTTCAGATCCAGCTCCTGCGCCAGAGCCGCCACCACAATCAGAATGGCAATTCCTTTTACCAGCTGACCGGCGCGGCTGTTCTTCGCGAACTGAATCCCTTTGTAGACAATGTACGCAACAATCAAGACGTCGACAAAATCGAAAAATCCGAATGTTTTGGCGACGTTGATGAGATTGTTCCAGTCAAATGTGAGTCCGTTCATGGTAACTCTCTTTTCATCCTATACTTGATTCGCTTCCTTTAAAATTATTTTATTCCATTAAGGGCATTTTTTCAAGCCATTCCGACGGGTTCACAGAGATTTAATAATCGCATAGATCTTCCGGACCGCGCTTTCCGCCTCGGAGAGACGGTTCATCGGGCCGACGCTGAGCCTGCAGGTGCCGCGGTCGTCCGTGCCCATCTTGCGGTGCGCCAGCGCCGCGCAGTGAAAACCTCCCCGGGAAGCGATCCCCTGCCTCATGAGTAAAGCCGAAGTCTCCTCCCCCGTCTTTCCTTCAATGGCAAACGACAGCACCGGCGTGCTTTTGCCGGGCGCCGGCCCTGGGGCGAAAAGATCGATGCGCTCCATTTCAGAAAGGGCGTCATAAAGATATTCCGCAATCTCCATCTCCCGTTTTCGGATGGTGTCCCGGCCTGTGCGTTTCACCCAGTTGACTCCCGCGCCGAGTCCCAAGATGCCCGGAACATTCAGTGTGCCGCTCTCGTAGCGCTCGGGCAGCTCGTCGGGCTGGCCGGCCATCAGGGACTGGCTTCCGGTGCCTCCGTACATCAGCGGATCCGGAAGAACATCTCCCTTTAAAATTAGCAGCCCGGTGCCCATCGGACCCAGCAGTCCCTTATGGCCGGGGGCGGCAATAAAATTGTATCCGTCTGCAAGGCTGATCTCTTCCGAACCGGCAACCTGTGCCGCATCCAGAAGAAACGGGATGCCGTACTCCGCGCAAAGGGCGGCTATTTTTTTTACCGGCAGGAGCGTGCCGAATACGTTGGAAGCGCCGGTGGCCACGACGAGCTTTGTATCCGGACGAATCAGATTCCGGTAGCTCTCCACGGCGGCCTCCGGCTCGGAAAGCGGCACTTCCGCACAATCAAAGCTGACATTCCCGCCTCGGGAAAGCGCATAGACCGGTCTGAGCACCGAATTGTGCTCCAGATCGGAGATCACGCAGTGGCCGCCTTCTTTGAGCATGCTCAATATAACAAGGTTCAGGGATTCCGTACAGTTCCGCGTAAAAATCACATTCTCCGGCGGAGCGCCGAAGAATTCGCCTGCCGCAGACCGGGCCCGGTACACCTCGCGGGCGGTGTCCATCGACATCGGATAACCGCTCCTGCCCGGATTGGCTCCAAAATTCCGAAAAGAACCGTTCACCGCGCGCAGCACCTCCGGCGGCTTCGGAAAAGTCGTTGCGGCATTGTCAAAATACAACATCAGCGCTCCACCTCCTTCGTTCCGGATACCCGGATCCCTTTACTCCAAAGCAAATCAAGCATTTTTTCCCGCTCCCCGGTCGCGCGCACCACATAGCCGCAGCCGACCGGATTGATCCCGGGATCGCGGAATACCATGGCACGCTGACCCGCCTGCTGAAGAATATTTTCCGCTTTCATTGCCGTCGTCACCGAACTAATTAAATAGTAAGTTTCTTTCAAAATCATCACCGCCGTCCATTTCTGGATCTCAGTATCAATTTCAGTATATGCCGGAAAAATCCTGCTGACAAAAAAACGGGAACCCTTGAAAAGGTTCCCGCTTTCCCGCTGTTTTTGGTTTTAACCGGCGCTTTCTGCCCCGGAGCTTTCTCCCTCCACGGAGGCGTTGACCGCGTCGGCATACGCGACGTTGGCCTCATGCTCTTCCAAGGTGGCGGCGAAATAGAAATTGCCGAGATCGTCCGTAACGAAGAAATAGTAATCCGTGCTCGCCGGATAGAGCGCAGCCTCGATGGCGTCAAGGCCCGGGTTGCAGATCGGTCCGACCGGCAGGCCGAGGCAGTAGTAGGTGTCGTAGGCCTCATGGTAGGCATCCTGCTGCTCGGAGCTCGTGATCTTTTCATCTCCGAAAATCTCATCCCGGTAGTAGAAATAGGTCACATCCGATTCCAGATTCGGGTAATCGGACGGGTCGGCAAGGCGGTTATGGAAGACCGAGGAGATCGTCTCCATATCCGTACGCACGCCGGCCTCCGCTTGGATGATCGACGCAAGCGTGATCGTATCCTCGAGCGACAGGCCAAGCTCCTGCATGCGGTCGTAATACGAGGAGGTGACCTTGTTGTTAAAGTTGCTGACCATCTTCATGATGACGCTGGAGGGCTTTTCGTCGAGATAGAAATTATAGGTATCCGGGAACAGGTAACCCTCCCACTTATGATAGATCAGCGGATCGGTGCCCATCTGGGACTCGAAATCGTAGCCGTATTCACCGGTATCCACAACCTCTATAAACTCATCCGCATCGCAGACGCCCTTCTCTTCCAGAAGCTCGGCGATCTCCCTAACCGTCATGCCTTCATAGATCGTGACGCTGACTTCCTGAACCTCATATTCGCTGGCACGGAGCGCAAGAAAAATCTGGTCGTAGCCAAGATTGGAATTCAGCGTATAGGTTCCCGCGTACAGGCGGTTCTGCATATTCTTAACACGGGCGTATACTTCAAACGCAAACGGCTCATCGATGATACCCTTCTCGGTGAGCAGATCCGCAATTTCAGAGAGCGTCGCGCCCTCCGGAATGGTGACCTCGATCTCCTTGCTCCTTTTTTCAAAGCCGACGAGATCGTTGATGCTGGTGACGGCAAAAATCGAGAGATAAACGGAAGCCGCCAGCACCGCCGCCACCCAAAGGACCGTAATGAGCCCCGACATACCCGTCCTGCGGCGGCGTCTGCCGGCTATCGGCCTTGCGGCGCCTTTTTCCACTTCGTGCGAAGGAGCGGCCGGTTTTCTCTCCGGATTTTTGGGCGGCTCCTTCTTTTCCGGAGCGGTCCGTCCGGGAATACGCTGTGCGGAATCCTCACTTCGTGCGGAAGCCTCACTTCGTGTGGAAGCCTCGCTTTTTGCGGAATCTGTATTTCCTGCGGGAGCCGCATCGTCATCTCCCGGCGGCGGAGGAGGAAACAGATCCCCGCCGGAGTTCTGTTCCTGCCCGGAAGATTCCCTTGAGTCCCTCTTGCCGCCGCGCGCCGTATCTTCGGCAAAAAACGCCGAGAAATCGTCAAGCCCGCCGGCGGAAGTGCGGCCCTCCTCCGAACCGTTTTCATCCGTTTCCTCAAAGAAGCGGTCGAAATTCCTCTTATCTTCGCTCATAAAGACCTCCGTCCCCGGTTCGGATGGAACCATCCTGCGGCCGGTTTCATAATATGTAACATACCGGCGCCGGCGGCGTATTCCATAGCCGCGCCCGTATAAGATCATTCTCGTGAGGTGAATATCATGTTCGGAAACAACAACTGCTGCTGGTGGATTATCATTCTGATTCTCCTCTTTACTTGTGGCGGATGCGGAAACAGTTGTGGGTGCAACAACGGTTGCGGCTGCAATAACGGTTGCGGCGGCTGTGACAACGGATGCGGATGCAACAACAACTGCTGCTGACGCAATGCTCCATAACCGGCTGCCCTGCGGATAACGCAGGGCTTTTCTTTTTTCAGAAGGATGCCTGCAGCGCTGCGGCGGCTTTTTCGCCCAGCGCTGCTTCCACAAGCAGGAAAGCAAACTCCGGAGCAGCGCCTGGCCCATTCGCGGTAATCAGATTCCCGTCCCGCTCCGTGCGCATTCCGGTATAGCGGCCCTCAGGGACCTCATATCCCGGATAACAGGTCCAGCGTTTTCCGCAGAGCGCGCCCGTGCCCGCCAGAACGACACCCGGCGCCGCGCAGATGGCCCCGATAATTTTGTTCCCGGCAAGGGCAGTCTCCACCGCACGGGATACGGCCGTGGAATTTTTGAGATTCCGCGCGCCGGGCATCCCGCCGGGCAGCACGATCATCTCCGCGTCGGACAGGCCCGCGGCGTTTTCCGAAACATCGGCTTCCACCGTGAGGCCATGCGCACCGCAAACGGTCTTTCCGCCGACGCCGACGATCTTTACCGTCAGGCCGGCCCGCTTCAGAATGTCATATGTGGTGACGGCTTCCGTCTCCTCAAACCCATCTGCAAGAAAAAGATAAACCATGCTTGTACCTCCTTCGCTTCTGCCGCAAAGGTGCGGTAAAACTCCGCCAGCCTCCGGATCTCATCCTTCGATTCGGTTCGGCTTGCGTTCTATATTCTCGAATATAATACTATCGTTTCCCTAAAATACGGAAATCCGCCGGCGCTTCCGCCGGATTCCGGGATTTTTCAGCGGAATTCGCCGGTACGCGGGTGGCCGCAGGACATCTTGCCCTCCGGACACGGCCCGGCGACGCAGGGCGGCCCCGCCTTGGCAAACAGCGTGGGCGCGACCTCTTTGCACAGGCGCAGCATCTCATCCGCAACAGCGCGGATCTCCCACTGGGCGCGGTTGCAGCAGCGGAGCCGGAAAAAATTCCGCAGGCTGCGCGCGTTCATCGTCACGATCATTTTGGTGTCGCAGGCGTTGGGCAGCACGAAACGCGCATCTTCAATGGCCTGTTTTTCCGCCTGTTTATGAGCCTTTTCCTCGTCGACGCCGGAAGCGGTCAGGCCCGCGGCGATCTTTTTTTCGAGGATCGCGGCCAGGCGCTCATAGCTCTCCGAAGCGGCGTTCATCGCCCTCTCAAATTCTTCGGCGGCCTCGGGATCCGCGGCGATCGACGGCGGAAGGATATAGTCAAAGGAATCCTTCCTTACATAGCGCTGGCTCTGGACGCTGTAGGATGCGATGCGGTGGCGTGTCATCTGAGCCAGAAACACGCGGGAAACGCCCTCTATGGTGAAGGTGAAGCTGACGTGCTCCAGCGGGCTTTCGTGGCCCATCTCGGCCAGCATATCCACCAGCTTTTCTGCACGCTCCCTGCTCATATCCTCAAACAGCACATCCGCTCCGATATTGCTGTAACAGAGCCTTGCCGCGGCGGCAACGGTCTTCTCCGGGTCCGGCGTATGGGAAAGCAGTTTCACGCTCGGCATGACCCCGCCTCCTTTAATAAAATTTCTTTGAGATACAGTGTAACACAGAAAAGAAAATCACGCAATCCTGAGCGAAAATGGAAAAAAGCGGAGGTCCTACGGCCCCCGCTCGGTAAAGAATCCGTCCGTTATTTGACCGTAAAATTCATGCTGATGCCATCAAGATATTCGCCGGCCTGGTCAAGGAACGTGATCGTCGCCTGAAAAGTTCCCGCTTTCAGCGCCTCCAGTTCAAAGCTGCCGTCGGCGTCGAGGCGGCGGACCTCTGCGCTTGCGACCGTTTCGTCGCTGATCACCAGAAAAGCGTCGACGCATTCGTCCGCGATCGCCACCGGAATCGAGATCGTATCGCCGGCAAGATAGGTGGTCGGGATGTCGTTGATGTTGCCCTCGATGCCATAGTTTGCGATATGAAAGACCCAGTCGCCCTTTTTGACCTCGGGGACGTAGCCCTGGATGTCATCCACATAGAGCACCTCGTCGCCCATCGTGACATAGTAGGAGCGGCCGGCCTGGAAACTCTCGGAGGTCAGGCAGATCAGGTAGCTGCGGAGGTTGTCGGTATCGTTCTGGAAATAGACATCCTCGGTGGTGCGGATATCGTAATCCTGAAAGACGGTGCCGTCCTCGTTGTAAATCGTAATATTTCCGAGTACCGTCTCGGTCGTCGGAGAGTTGGTGATGATCTGAATGCTGTTGCTGCCCGCGGCGAATTTCATCGATTCGTTTTCGCTCTTCGGATAGAAATAGACCTCAAACTCCTCCGGCGTGACATATTGCTTCTTGGCCATCGCGGCGCACCCGGAACTGAGTACGACAATCAAGATTGCGGAAATCAACGTAAAGAACAGCTTTTTCGACATATTCTCCCTACATCCTTTCGGCTTTTGGCTATGGTAAGTATTATAGTATGAATTTGCCGCAAAATCAAACAGTATTTGTGGCCGTTCAAAAATTTGACAAATTATTCATATTCCGTATGGATAAGGATCCTTTTCGCGGCGTCCGTTTGATAAAAACTATGCCCATGCAGCTTTCGCCCTGAAGGAATTCTTTGCGCCGCACAGCATAGTTTCTTTTGCGGCACATCTGGTTTCTTCCATTTTTCGACGTTTGAAAAGAAACCGATGAAAAAAGAACGACGCTTTTCGGAAGCCAAAATTCAGAAAATGCCGAGCCCCAAATTTAATTTAAAGTAATAAAGCGTAAAATTGTTCAGGATTTGCTCAAAATTCAAATGAAATTTTGTATAAATATGTGTAATATTTAATTTATTAAAAAATTATGTTGCATTTTTTATCTGTTAGGAATATAATCTCTTCAATTCTTCCTATTTTTCAGCCATTTGTTCAGGAGGAAGGTGCTGGAAGGTGCAGAACTTTTCCGTAAAAAATTCATGGGAGGAAATGAAAATGAAAAGAGTATTGGCAATCGTCCTCGTCGTTGCCATGATGTTCGGTATGACGGCATGTTCCGGATCCGGCAGCGACACCATTAAAATCGGTGTGATTGCACCGCTTACCGGCGACGTAGCTGTCTACGGCAATGCGGTCAATGATGCCGTAAAGCTTTACACCGACAAAGTCAATGCCGAAGGCGGCATCGACGGCAAACAGATCGAGCTTGTCGTATACGACGATAAAGGCGATGCCACTGAGGCTGTCAACGCCTATAACAAGCTCGTCTCTTCCGACCAGGTGCTCGCCATCATCGGCGACGTCACCAGCACCCCGACCATCGCTGTTGCCCAGGCGTCTGTCGCCGACAATATCCCGATTATTACCGGCACCGCCACCCACCTCGATGTAACCTCTTTCGGAACCAACATGTTCCGTGCCTGCTTTATCGATGACCTCCAGGCCCGCACCATGGCCAACCTCGCCGTTGCCCAGGGCGTCACCAAGGCCGCCGTCATCTACAACGCCAGCGATTCTTACTCCACCGGTCTTCGCGACTCCTTCAAGACCTACTGTGACTCCCTCGGCGTCGAGGTCGTTGCGGATGAGGCCTATGCCAAAGGTGACGTCGACTTCAACGCGCAGCTGACCAACATCGCCGCCGCGAACCCCGAAGTCATCTTCATTCCGGAGTATTACAACACCTTCTATCTGATCGCCAGCCAGGCCCGTGCCATGGGCATCACCGCTACCTTCTACGGTGTTGACGGAACCGACGGCGTCCTTGAAATCGATGGCGCCGACGTCTCCGTGTTTGACGGCATCTATTTCTCCAACCACTACACCACCGACGATCCTTCCGAAGTCGTGCAGAACTTCATCGCCGACTATCAGGAAGCTTACGGTCAGACCCCGAACGCCCTCGCCGCCCTTGGCTACGATGCCGCGATGATTCTCTTTGATGCAATCAAACGCGCGGGTGTCTACGAGCCGAGCGCAGAGAACTGGCAGGCCATCATCGATGCCCTTTATCAGACCGACATGCAGTGCGTCACCGGCCACATCACCTATGATGAGGGCAACGGTACGCCGAACAAGTCCACGAAGGTCATCACCATTGAAGACGGAGTCTACCACTTCTACGGCGAATATTGATCCCGTTTTATCTTCACCGGGAACGGCGGGACGCCCGCCGTTCCCTTTACTTTTAGGCAAAGGACTGATACGATGACTTTTCTCACCCAAATCCTGAACGGTATCCAGATCGGCAGCATCTACGCCCTCGTGGCTCTGGGGTACACGATGGTCTACGGCATCATCAAGCTGATCAACTTTGCGCACGGCGATATTATTATGGTAGGCGCCTACGTAACGTGGTACCTGATTGCCAAATTGTATATGTCTGAATGGACCGCCATCATCGTGGCGGTTGTCGTCTGCACCGTGCTCGGTATGGTGATCGAAAAGGTGGCATATAAACCGCTGCGCAAATCCGCCCGGATCTCCCTGCTGATCACCGCAATCGGCATCAGCTTCCTTCTGGAGAACGTGGCTCAGCTCATCTTCACCGCCAACCCCAGGATGTTCACCAACCTGTTCCCCGGCAATATGAATCTCGGAAGCCTGACCATCTCCAACAACACGGCCGTCACCATTCTCGTTTCCGTTGTGCTGATGGTCGGTTTGACGCTGCTTGTCGACAAGACCAAGATCGGCAAGGCCATGCGTGCCGTTTCCGAGGATAACGATACCGCACAGCTCATGGGCATCAACGTCAACAGCACCATCAGCTTCACCTTTGGCCTCGGCTCCGCGCTGGCGGCGCTGGCGGCCGTTCTGTACTGCTGCTCCTACACGCAGATCAACCCGACGATGGGCTCCATGCTCGGTCTGAAGGCCTTTGTGGCGGCGGTGCTCGGCGGCATCGGCAGCCTGCCCGGCGCCATGGTCGGCGGCTTCGTCATCGGCATTGCCGAATCCCTGACCAAGGGGTACATAGCCTCCAGCTACGCCGACGCCATCGTCTTCGGCATCCTGATCGTGGTTCTGCTGATCAAGCCGACCGGCTTCTTCGGACGCACGATGAACGAGAAAGTTTAAGGAGGGCGGCAGAATGGAAAAATTTCTTTCTAAGATAAAAAACCGCTACCTCCTGAATACACTTCTTGTCGCGGCGATCTACGGCATTATCATGCTGATTATTCAGCTCGGCGTTCTGAACCGCTATCAGGCCAACATGCTGATCCCGGTCTGCTACAACATCATCCTGGCCGTCAGCCTCAACCTTTCGGCCGGTTATCTCGGCCAGCTGCCTCTGGGCCACGCCGGATTCATGTCCGTCGGCGGCTATACGGCCGCGCTGATCACCCTTGCGCTCGACCTGCCGGCTGCCATTGAGTTCCCGATCGCCCTGATCGCGGGCGGCCTCGTCGCCGCCGTGTTCGGCTTTGTGATCGGTCTGCCGGCTCTGCGCCTGCGCGGCGACTACCTCGCCATCATCACCCTCGGCTTCGGCGAGATCATCCGCGTGGTTATCACGAATCTCGGCTTCACCGGCGGCGCATTCGGCCTCTCCGGCATCCAGAAGCACACCACGCTCACGGTCGCCTTCCTCTGCACGGTTATTACGGTTTTTGCCGTTCATACACTGATGAAATCCCGCCACGGCCGCGCGATCCTCTCCATCCGCGAGAACGAGATCGCCGCCGAGTGCTCGGGCATCCCGACCACCTATTACAAGACCATGACGTTTACGATCTCCGCTTTCTTTGCCGGAGTCGCCGGCGGACTGTATGCCCATTATCTGTGCATCCTCGATCCGTCGAACTTCGGCTTCATGAAATCCGTTGAGATCCTGATTATGGTCGTGCTCGGCGGACTCGGCTCCATGATCGGCTCCATCACCGCGGCATTCGGCCTGACTCTGCTGCCGGAGCTGCTGCGCGATTTTTCCGACTACCGCATGGTCGTCTACTCCCTGCTGCTGGTCGTCGTCATGATCTTCAAACCCTCCGGCCTCTTCGGAACCTATGATTTCTCGCTGAGCCGGCTCCTGACCGATTCCAGCAAAGGCGATTTATTTAAAAAGAAGAAACCCGAAAGCCAGGAACCGGTGGCCGATGAGTTAAAAGGTGCGGAGATTGCGCCCGACACCTCCATCAGCGCCGACCCGGATATTCCTCCGGAGCCTGCGGAGACAGATGGAAAGGAGGAACTGTGATGTCCGGTCAATCCATTCTTGATATTGAAAAACTGGGAATCGATTTCGGCGGTCTGCATGCGCTGGACGGCTTCAGCCTCCACATCGAGCCGGGCGAGATCGTCGGCCTGATCGGCCCGAACGGCGCCGGCAAAACCACGGTCTTCAACCTGCTGACCAGCGTCTATGCCCCGACCAGAGGCAAAATCGAGCTTCAGGGCGAAGATACAAAGGGCAAAAAGACCCATCAGGTCGCCAAACAGGGCATTGCCCGCACCTTCCAGAATATCCGCCTTTTCTCCCACCTTTCCGTTCTGGACAACGTTCTGATCGGCATGCACAACAACATGAATTACACCATGTTTGAGGCCGTCTTCCGCTTTCCGCGCTACTGGAAGGAGGAGGCCGCCGCAAAGGAGAAGGCCCTCGAGCTTCTGGACGTCTTCGACATGCGCGACGTGGCAAACGAGGAATCCGGAAGCCTGCCCTACGGCGCCCAGAGAAGAATCGAGATCGTGCGCGCGCTTGCCACGAATCCGCAGGTCCTCCTGCTGGATGAGCCGGCGGCCGGCATGAACCCCTCCGAGACGGAGGAACTGATGGAAAACATCCGCCGCATCCGCGACAAATTCGGCATCGCCATCTTTTTGATCGAGCACGACATGAGCCTCGTCATGGGCATCTGCGAGCGCATTCTGGTCCTCAACTATGGACTGGTGATCGCGGAAGGCACGCCGGAGGAGATCAAGGGCAATCCGACCGTCATCGAGGCTTACCTCGGACAGCAGCGCAGTGAATGAGGGGGTGCAGAATATGAGCGCATTTCTTACGGTAAACGACATCAACGTCTATTACGGAGCAATCCACGCTATTAAAGGCATCTCCTTCCGCGTCAACGAAGGTGAAATCGTCACTCTGATCGGCGCCAACGGCGCCGGAAAAAGCACCACGCTGAAGACCATCTCCGGCGTGCTCCGCTCCAAAACCGGCTCCATTGAGTTCTGCGGAAAAGATATCGGCAGCATCCCCGCCCACAAGCTGATCTTTGAGGGAATCGCGCAGGTTCCGGAAGGACGCCATATTTTTCAGCAGCTGACCGTCACCGAAAACCTGGAGATGGGTGCCTACAGCCGCCCGAATTCCGAGATCAAAGACAGCATCGAACACGTCTTCAACCGTTTCCCGCGTCTGCGCGAGCGGTATAAGCAGGTCGCCGGAACACTCTCCGGCGGCGAGCAGCAGATGCTCGCCATGGGCCGGGCCCTGATGAGCCACCCGAAGCTGCTGATGCTCGACGAGCCTTCGATGGGACTTTCCCCGCTGCTGGTCAACGAGATCTTCGACATCATCAAGGAGCTCAACGAGACCGGAACGACAATCCTGCTGGTCGAACAGAACGCAAAGATGGCACTTTCCATCGCGGACCGCGCCTACGTTCTGGAGACCGGATACATCCGCAAGGAGGGCAGCGCCAAGGAGCTGCTTTCCGATGAGGACGTCAAGAAGGCGTACCTCGGCGGCTGATCCCCTGTAAAACAAGAAAAAGCCCGGCGGGCCTGTGCTCAAACCGGGCTTTCCTTATGTAATTTGATTGACGGAAGGCGGTGAATCCGGTGACGGAACCATCCCCTTACCACTGGCAGGACGGCCTCCGGGACGGCCTGCCGATCGGACTGGGATATCTGTCGGTCTCCTTCGGATTCGGCATTTCGGCCGTTTCCCTCGGGCTCCCGGCAATTTCTGCGATTCTCACTTCTATGACCAATCTGACCTCTGCGGGCCAGATGGCCGGCATCGCCATTATCGCCTCCGGCGGCTCGCTTATGGAAATGGCGGCGGCCCAGTTTGTCATTAATCTGCGCTATGCGCTGATGAGCCTCTCCCTGACGCAGAAGGTCGACGACAGCTTCACGCTGCTGCAGCGGATGATCCTGTCGTTTCTCATCACGGACGAGATCTTTGCCGTCTCCTCCACAAAGGAGAAGCGGATCGGCACGCGCTATTTTTACGGCCTCGGCCTCCTGCCGATTCTCGGATGGGTTCTCGGTACGGCGCTCGGCGCTTTCGCGGGCATGGTGCTGCCGCAGGATCTGACCGCCGCCCTCGGCATCATGATCTACGGCATGTTCCTTGCCATCCTGATTCCGCCGGCGAAAAAAGAGCGCGGCGTGCTCGCGGCGGTTGTCATTTCTGCCGCTATGAGCTGCTGCATCCGCTACATAGGGGCCCTCTCCTTCCTCTCGAGCGGCTTCTCCATCATCCTCTGCGCGGTTACGGCTTCGGCCGCCGCCGCCCTTCTGAGGCCCGTGGAGGTGGATGACGAATGACGAAGGACCTGTTTCTTTATATCGGCGTGATGGCGCTCGTCACCTACCTGATCCGGATGCTGCCGCTCGCGGTCTTCCGCAAAAAAATCCGCTCGCGCTTTATCCTGAGCTTTCTGCACTACGTTCCCTACGCCGTGCTCGGCGCCATGACGATTCCGGGCATCTTCTACTCGACCGGCAGCGCGGTCACGGCCTTCGCGGGCTTTATGGTGGCCTCCATCATGGCGTACAAAAACTACGCGCTGCTGCCGATCGCCTGCGCCGCCTGCGCCGCCGCATGGCTCACCGGGCTTGTCTTTTGACGGGTTCCATGTGAAGATCAGGGCCCCCGGGAATTCCCCGGGGACCTTCATTTTTTATGTATCTGTCCCATCCTCTGGCTTTATGCGGCCGGAATCTGTGAGGACGAATTCGCAAAATCGGACGAGCACAGGTTTTCTGAGGCAAATTTTCCTTCTGCGAGTTGCTTTTGCGGCGCCGCGCGAGGTTTTTTCGCAAAATTTCCCGGAAATTCCGCCGGATTCCCGGTTGACAAGCGCTTCCCGCGGAAGGATAATAATTTCTGATAAAGATTAAGGCGAGAGGAGCGGATCGGGTATGGCAGTAAGGAGCGAATGGAACGCGCTGGAGATTGTTCGGGCAATGGTCGCTTCCCGCGTGAAGCCGGGCGACTTCTGCATCGACGCCACTGCCGGAAACGGCGGCGACACGGCCTTCCTCTGCGATCTCGTCGGGCCGGAAGGCAAAGTGCTCGCTTTCGATATCCAGGAGCAGGCTATTGCTGCCACCCGGAAGCTCGCCGAAGAACAGGGCTTCGCGGACCGCGTGGAGGCCGTGCTGGCAAGCCACAGCGAGATGGACCGTTACGCCGGGCCGGAGAGCGCCTCCTGCATCCTCTTTAACTTCGGCTGGCTGCCCGGCGGCGACCACGACGTGTTCACTCGTACGGAGACCAGCATCCCCGCGATTCAGAAGTCGCTCACAATCCTCCGGCCGGGAGGACTGCTGAGCCTCTGCATCTATTACGGACGAAACAACGGCTTCGCGGAACGGGACGCGATTCTCGAGTATCTTTCGGGCATCGACTGCCGCGTCTACACGGTGATTCGGTACGATTTTCTGAACCGGCCGAATAACCCGCCCTTCCCGATATTTGTGTTTAAGGAGGACTAACCTGTGAACCGGACGGAACAGTTTCTTGAAAAATATAAAGAGCTTGAAAACGCCGCCGTCGGCCTCTACGGCTTCGCGGAAGACGGAAAGGCGATCGCAAACCTGACGGAGATGCCGGAATTCCGGAATATCCGCATGGAACTCTCCTACTGCCGCGAGGTGCGGAACCTGCTGCAGCACCGCGTGCGCCTCGGCAGCGAATACGCCGTGGAGCCGAGCGAGGCGATGATCCAGCTTCTCAACGATACCGTCGAAAAAGTGAAAAATCCGCTGCGCTGCCGGGATATTGCCGTCCCCTGCTCAAAGCTCCTGTGCAGCCGGCCGGAGGCCTTTGTGCTCCCCGCCATGAAAGAGATGCGTCAGCGCGGCTTCACGCACCTTCCGATCATCGAGGGCGGCAAAGTGGCCGGCATTTTCAGCGAGAGCCGCGTCTTCTTTTACTGCACCGACCACGAGGCCGTCGGCATCCCGCAGGACCTGCGCTTTGAGGATATCCGCTCCTACCTCTCCTTCGACCTGCATCACTCCGAAATCTACGCCTGGCTGCCGTGGGATGCCTTTGTCTCCGAGGCGGAGAGCCTCTACGAAGATGCATACATGAAAGGCAAACGCCTCGGCATGTACTTTCTCACCCAGAACGGGAAACCGGACGAAAAGCTTCTCGGCATCGTGACGCCGAATGACATTCTCGGAAACTGAGTATCAAGAACCGGAGCGGCATCATCGTTCCGGTTTTTTCTCTGTTCACAGATTATTCAGTGAATCTCCAAGCGACGTTAAAGGAATTATCACGGACTCAACACAAAATCATTATATGATCCGTATCAGAAACCAGAAAGGATGTGTGTCTGTGAGCAGGATTCTGATTGTCGACGATGAACTCCGCGTCCGCGATTTGATTAAAAAATATGCAAAATTTGAGGGATACGAGGTCTCCGAGGCCGCAAACGGTCTTGAGGCGCTCGAGCTCTGCAAAAGTCACGACTTCGACCTCGTCATCATGGACATCATGATGCCGGAACTCGACGGGCTCTCCGCCTGCCGCGAGATCCGCAAATTCAGCGTCGTACCGGTCATCATGCTTTCCGCGCGCGGCGAGGAATACGACAAAATTCACGGATTTGAGTATGGCGTCGACGACTATGTTGTCAAGCCGTTTTCTCCGCGCGAACTGATGATGCGCGTGGCTGCCGTTCTCAAACGCAGCGGCGCGCCCGCTCCGGAACCGAAGGAGCTTTATACACATGGCGGGCTCTCCGTGGACTTCACCGGCCGGATCGTCACCGTGGACGGGGAACGGGTGGAGATGTCGCCGCGGGAATACAGCCTGTTCTTCTTCCTTGTGCGGAACCGCGGCATCGCGCTTTCCCGGGAAAAGCTGATCAACGAGGTCTGGGGCTATGATTTCTTTGGGGACGACCGCACCATCGACACGCATATCAAACAGCTCCGCAAAATCCTCGGCCCGTACGCCCGCTGCATCACAACCCTGAGAGGAGTCGGATACCGCTTTGAAGAATGACCGGCTTTCGATCCGATGGAGGATGTTTCTCTATTTCACCGGATTCGCGTTTGTTCTGCTCTGTCTGCTGTGGCTCGTGCAGACCGTCTTTCTGGAGGACATCTACAGCTCCATGAAAGAACGCACCGTCCATACGCAGGCGGACGTGATCGTCTCCAATATCGACAACGAGGAATTGGAAAGCCTTGTCGTCGGCATCTCGCAGGAATACTCCATCTCGGCCTATATCGTCGACGAGAATGGGTTGGTTCTTTATTCCGCGCAGTGGATGCCCGGCATCTCCGCGGGCAGGGCGACAAAGGACATGTACGACCTGTGGGAACTGGCTGCGGAAAACGACGGAACCTATATTGAGGAAATTGAAACCAGCGGCTTAATCAACGACAGCGGCAGAGAACTGCCGTACGATCCCGGCCATTTCAGCGGCCCGGTGCCGCGCGCCGAGCAGTTTGAAAAGGACGGCATTGTCTGCGCGAAGATTGCGGAGACGGACGGCGGCGGCGAGATGCTCGTGGTGCTCAGCGCCTATCTTCAGCCGATGGATTCCACCGTGAAGGTGCTCAGGGTCATCCTGATTATCGTCAGCCTGATTATGTTCGCGCTTTCCCTCCTGCTCGCGTTTGTGATCGCAAGGAGATTTTCCCGTCCGCTGGTCGGGCTTTCCGCCTCCGCAAGGGAACTTGCGAACGGCAAATACGACGCGGCCTTCACCGGCGGAGGCTGCCGGGAGATCACGGATCTCTCCGACGCGCTGAATTACGCGGAAGGCGAACTCTCCAAGGTGGATCACCTGCGCAGGGAGCTGATCGCCAACATCAGCCACGACCTGCGCACGCCGCTGACGATGATCACCGGCTACGGCGAGATGATGCGCGACATCCCGGGCGAAAACACGCCGGAAAACGTCCAGATCATCATCGACGAATCCAACCGGCTGACAAAGCTCGTCAACAATCTGCTTGATCTCTCGAAGCTCCAGAGCGGCAACGAAATGCTGAATCTCACCGTCTACTCCATCACCGCCGCCGTGGAGGGCATCGTCGACCGGTACGCCAAGCTTGTCGCACCGGATGGCATCCATTTGCGCTTCATCAACAACGGCAGCGTTTATGTGGAGGCGGACGAGACGAGGATTGCTCAGGTTGTGTATAACCTCATCGCCAACGCCGTCGCCCACAGCAAGCGCGACGACACCGTCACGGTCTTTCAGAACCTCTCCGACGGCCATGTGCGGATCTCCGTCGCGGATTGCGGCCCCGGCATCCCGCAGGAGGAGCTCCAGCAGATCTGGGAGCGCTACCGCAAGGGCTCCCGCAGCGAAAACCGCAGCGGCACCGGGCTTGGGCTCGCCATCGTTCGCGCAATCGTCGAACTGCATCACGGCACCTACGGCGTGATGAGCACGGTCGGTCAGGGCAGCGTCTTCTGGTTCGATCTGCCCGTCACGGATAAAATTCCGAAGCCTCCGGAACCCCCGGAGCTTCCGGAAGACGGCGCCAACCCATAAAACCCGCCGTTTTTGCGGAAAGCGGAAAACAGAAAGGGCATCTGCCGGATGCTCCCGGAAAAGGCCCAAAAGGTTCTTTTGCCGTGTCATACGCCTCATGTTCATAAACAAAAGCATATCTTTCACCGATATGGCCGGCGGCAATACGAATGGAAACAGAAAGGACATCTGCCGGATGCTCCCGGAAAAGACCCAAGAGATTTTTTACCGTTCATGCGCCTCATGCTTGTTCCATTCCATAAGCGGCGCGGCATAAAAGCCACATCATAAAAATCCCTCCCGGAGACAACCGGAAGGGATTTTTTGACGGAAAAAGTCTGTTTTTGGAGAAAACACAAAAAATGTACCCGGAAACCGAAACGGATTTCCGGGTACGCAACCATTTTGTTTTTTCAGGAGAAGGCCGCGATGCTCTCGTGGAGCTTCGTGATGCGTTCCTGCAGCTTTGCGAGCTTGTCGCGCTCGCCGCTGACGACCCGTTCCGGCGCCTTATCGACGAAGCCGGGGTTTTCAAGGCGGGCGGCGATTCCTCCGGCATCCTTCTCGCACTGGGCGAGCTCCTTGTTGAGGCGGGCAATCTCCGCTTCGACGTCGACGAGTTCCGCCATCGGGATATAGATCTTTGCCGCGTCGGTGACGACGAGCACGGAGCCCTGAGGATCAAATTCGGAGACGATCTCCGTCTCGGCGGCCGAGGCGAGCCTTGCGAAGAAGGGCCTGCCCTGCTCAAAGACCTCCGGGAAGGCGGTCTCAATGAAAAGGCTCGCTTTCTTGGAGGGCGGGACATTCATCTCGCTGCGACGGTTGCGGATCGCCTTGATGGCATCCATGACCTTCGTGAAATCGTCGGCTTCCTCTTGGAAGTCGAGCGTCTCCTGCCAAACCGGCCAGTCGGAAACCATGATGGATTCGCCCTCGTGCGGGAGCGCCTGCCAGATTTCTTCCGTGATATACGGCATAAACGGGTGGAGCAGTTTCAGCACGCCGGTGAGCACATACACGAGAACTTTTCTTGCGCCGTCCGCGGAAGAATCCTCCTGCAGGCGGGCCTTGGCAATCTCGATATACCAGCTGCAATAGACATCCCAGATGAAATCGACGAGCTTCTGCTCGGCGACGCCGATATCGTAATTTTCGATATTGGCGGTGACATCCCGGACAAGATCGTTGTACTGCGAAAGAATCCATTGATCCTCGAGCGCAAGCTCCTCCGGCAATCCGGTCTCCTCGTATCCCTCCGGCAGATTCATCAGCACGAAGCGCGCGGCGTTCCAGAGCTTATTGGCGAAGTTGCGGCAGGCGGTGACTTTCTCATCGGTAAAACGGGTGTCGTTGCCGGCGGAGATGCCGGTAACAAGCGCGAGACGAAGCGCGTCGGCGCCGTACTCGGCGATGACCTCCAGCGGATCGATGCCGTTTCCTAAGGACTTGGACATCTTTCTGCCCTGCGCATCGCGCACAAGGCCGTGGATGACGACATCCCGGAACGGGCGCTTGCCGGTGTAGTTGAGGCCGGAGAAGATCATTCTGGAGACCCAGAACGTAATGATGTCGTAGCCGGTGACGAGGACGTCCGTCGGGTAGAAATACTTGTATTCGGGCGTCTCATCCGGCCAGCCGAGAGTCGAAAACGGCCAGAGGGCGGAGCTGAACCAAGTATCCAACGTATCGGGGTCCTGATGGATATGCGCGCTGCCGCAGTGCTCGCAGCGGGAGGGCTCGCCCTCCGCGACGACGGTCTCTCCGCCGCAGTCGTCACAGTACCAGACCGGAATGCGGTGGCCCCACCAGAGCTGACGGCTGATGCACCAGTCGCGGATGTTCTCCATCCAGTAAAAATAGTTCTTGCTGAAGCGGTCCGGCACGAAGCGGATGTCTCCGTCCCTGACGGCTTCGATGGCCGGCTCCGCGAGCTTCTTCATCGCGACGAACCACTGCTTGGAGACGCGCGGCTCGATCGTCGTATGGCAGCGGTAGCAGGTGCCGACGTTGTGGCTGTACTCCTCGACCGCGGTCAGATAGCCGCCTTCCGTGAGATCCTTGATGACGGCCTCACGGGCCTCGTAGCGGTCCATGCCGGCATATTTGGGATACTCGTCGGTCACTTTCGCGTCCGGCGTGAGCATGTTATAAATCGGCAGGTTGTGGCGGAGGCCCACCTCGAAGTCGTTCGGGTCGTGGGCGGGCGTGATCTTGACGACGCCGGTGCCGAATTCCATATCGACATATTCATCCGCGATGACCGGAATCTCCCGGCCCACCAGCGGCAGAATAACGGTCTTTCCGACGGCGTCTTTATACCGCTCGTCGTTCGGGTTGACGGCCACGGCCGAGTCGCCCAGATAGGTCTCCGGCCGGGTGGTGGCCATCTCGATCCAACCGGAGCCGTCGGCATACGGATAGCGCAGATGCCAAAAGTGGCCGGGCTGATCCTCATATTCGACCTCCGCGTCGGAGATGGAGGTCAGGCAGTGCGGGCACCAGTTGACGATGCGCTCGCCGCGGTAGATGAGCCCCTGATCGTAAAGATCCTTAAAAACCCTTCTGACGGCTTTGGAGCAGCCCTCATCCAGCGTAAAACGCTCACGCGCCCAGTCGCAGGAGCAGCCGAGTTTCTTGAGCTGCTCGACGATCGCGCCGCCGTACTGGCTGCGCCAGGCCCATGCTCTCTGCAGGAAAGCTTCCCTTCCGAGATCGTCCTTGGTAAGGCCCTCTTTGCGCATCGCCTCTACGATCTTCGCCTCCGTCGCAATGGAGGCGTGGTCCGTGCCGGGCATCCAGAGGGCCTCGTAGCCCTGCATCCGCTTCGTGCGGATCAGAATGTCCTGGACCGTCTCATCCAGCGCATGGCCCATGTGAAGCCTGCCGGTGATGTTTGGCGGCGGGATCACGATGGTGAAGGGCTTCTTATCGGGATTCGGCTCGGCGTGGAAAAATCCGCCGTCCAGCCAGAACCGATAGATGCGGCTCTCGACCTGCTGCGGATCGTAGACCTTATCGAGTTCTTTACGCATGTTGTTTCCTCTTTTCTGCAAAGTAGACTAACAAAAGAAATTATACTTTATTATTCCTTTTAGTTCAATATAATAAGACAACAAAATAGCCGGAAATCACGGCATACGAAACGTGACCTCCGGCTGAAAAAGCTCTTTTGGGCCGCTCAGATCTTCCGAATGAGGAGATGATCCTCGAATCCGCCTATGTACGGATCCTCGAAGGATTTCTTGTGGAAGAATCCCATGCGGGTATAAAGCTTTCTTGCGCGGGGGTTCCAGTCGTTTACTACGATACCGGCTTCTTTGTATCCCATGCATCCGGCTACGCCGAGATAGAATTGGATCAGGAGCTCGCCGATGCCGCGGCCGCGGCAGGTATCTTTCACGCCGAGCAGCGTGACATCCGGATACCCGAACATACCGTCCATCTTGAAGCTGATCCAGCCCACCACACTGCCGTCGCGGTCCAGCGCCATATAGGCCTGCCCTGCGGCAATATTCTCGGTCAGCCATTTGTCGAGGAGCTCCGGATTCTTTTTGAAATAGTGGGTGTAAAGCGCACTGTTATCAAAAATCCGCTTGTACTCTTCGATCTTTTCCGGAACGGCCTTTACGATATCAATTTGATTCGCCTTGACGTAGCTTTCAGATACAAAGCCCATTTTTTCTCCTCCTTTGGATATATAGCGGGCAGCTTCAGCCGTTTGCGGAGCAGCTGCGGGATTTTCTCATCAGCAGATAGACGCTGTTGGAAGGATCCATGGCATCCGGATACTGCATCATCTTTTGGAAGCCCAGTCTCACATAGAGGGCACGCGCTCTCGGGTTAAAATCGTTGACGGCGATGAAGGCGCGCTCGAAGCCAAGCTTCTCGTAGACGGCAATGAAGAACTCGATCAGCTTCCGCCCAACGCCCTTGCCGCGGTAATCTTTTCGCACGCCGAGCAGATTCAGATACGGCATCCCGGCGTAGACGCTCTCCATCTGCATCCACATCAGGCCGACCGCCTCATCGTTCCGATCCTCGGCGATAAAGATATGCCCTTCTTCAAGGCCCGCCCGGATCCAGTTGTTGAGCTCTTCGCCATAGTGGATCTGGAGCTTGGAACCATCGAAAATATGCGTGTACTCCTCATACCGTTCCGGGACTCCCTGGACGATATGTACCTCGTGAAGCGCCATCCAATCCCCCCGAACAAATAGTAAAATCCATCGTTAGAATACAACGATTTTGCAGGAAAGTCAAGCCGGGTTTTGTATAAAATGAGAAAAGATTCCTCCTTCCGCCCCTCCCGGCACACAGGACCGAAAACTTGCAAAACATGCAGGAAAAGCGTCCTTTCGGTTGACTTCTCCGGACAGGCGAAGTATAATAAAATATATCGAAATGGATATTGGAGGAAAAGCAATGTCTCAGATGGATTATCAGTTTCGGGTCAATTTTGTGAAGGGCGACGTGTCCAAATGGGATCAGTATGTGGAGATTTTCGATAACAGCCCGCTGTATGAGCACTATTTCAAAGGCACCGATACGCTAAAGGAATGGGTCTACAAGCCGCTTCAGGAGGGCAACGTCATCATCGCCGAGACTCCGCAGGGCGAACCTGTCGGCCTGATGGTCTATGATCTGGCCGGTATGTATGGCGAGCTGCCGTATTTGGCTCTGCTCGGCGTCAAAGAGAGCTGCCGCGGCAAGGGTATCGGCAGTCAGCTCATCGACATCTACTGCGGCATCTGCGCACAGATGGGCTTCACGAAAATGTTCATGGCGGTCTCCGATTTCAACCCGAGAGCAAAGGCCCTCTATGTCAGAAAAGGCTTCAAGCCGCTGTGCATCGTCCCCGACCTGCTCAAAAAAGGCATCTCCGAGTGGCTGCTCCTGAAATCCGCGGACTGAGCACCGCTTTTCCACACAGATATATAAATTTTCGCAAATCCTCTTCCCATCCGGGGAGAGGATTTTTTTATCCGAACCGGGCCTACACATAAAAAAGCGCCTCCCGGTATCCCCGGAAGGCGCTTTGATGCGGTATATACAGGTCAGAGAATGTTGCCGATATAAGAGAGGTTGTCGTTCGTCGTGGATTCCACGGCATCGACAAGGCCGCTCATCCAGTCGTTATACCGATCCTCCGCCATCTGGTCGCCGAGGTAAGCGGTGAGGTAATTCTCCCCTTCTCCGACGAAGTACATGACGTGATAGCCGTAGGAGCTCTTGACAATATCGGTATTTCCGGGCTCACGGGCTTCATCGTAGCACCAGTCCTCGAACGCGGTGACCATCTGGCCCTTGTAGACGTTCTCATAGAGGCCGCCGTTCTCCTTGGAACCGTCGTCCTCGGACTGCGCGGTGGCAATCGCCGCAAAGGCCTCCTCCGTCTGCTCGCCGGATTCAAATTCGGTAAGGGCCGCCTCGGCCTTGGCTTCGGCATCCGCCCAGTTCTGATCGGAGGCAACGCCGCTCTCATCCGTCTCCGGTTTGAAGAGGATGTGGCGGACGTTGACGGTGGTATAATCCGGCGTGTTTCTGCTGAGGAAGAGGAAGACGTAATAGCCGGTGTCGCTCTCGATCACGGTGGTGTCGCCGTAGACATGATCCGCAAAGAGCCAGCCGCTGAACGTATCCGGGATGTCGTCATAAGCGAGATCCTCGATCAGGGAGGCCTCGTCGGATTCGTAATATTCCTTATCCTCTTCCGACGCGTTTGCGACGATAGCGGCGACAAAGTCCTCCTCGGTCTTGGCCGTGGAGGCGAGCGCATTTGCCTTCTCCTCCGCCTCGGCCATCAGAGCCGGATCGACCGTCTCTTCGGAAACGGCTTCGGACGCGGCCTCGGATACAGCCTCAGATGTGGCTTCGGATGTAACTTCAGACACGGCCTCGGATGTGGCCTCAGATTCCTCTTCCACCGGCTCTCCGCTGAAGAAAGCAAAACGGAACGAGACCGTATCATAAACGTTCTTGTCCGCTTCATAAGCGGCATGGATCTCCTCATCGGTGAGGCCGAAGGTGCCTTCCCGGTAGCTGGAGTATTCGGCGGCTTCCACGATCAGCGTGCTCATCCGCTCAAAGACTTCCATCGTTGCGCCGGGGCCATAATATTTGGCGAGGTATTCATCCTCGGTCATTCCGCTCTGGACCGCGGCGTTCGCAAGGCTCGTCTTTTGGGTGGCGACGTTCTCGGCCATCGCGTCGGAATATACATAGTTCTGCGCGGCGGCGTCATTGATGAGAGACATGATGCTCTTGAGGGAATACAGCGTGTACTCGGTCAGATAGTCATCCCAAGTGAGATCCCCCGAGTAGGTCTGCTCATCCAGCGGCTTGGTGAGATCAAGGATGTAGGAGATGCTGTCGCCGTAGCTGCTGTAAAGCGAGCTGTATACTCTCTGGAAGCACTGCGCATAGATGAAATCCACATCGGCGACGGTGAAATCCTGCCCGCCGACCGTCGCGCAGACGTCGTCATATACGGCGGGATCAATCGTCTCTTCTTCTCCGGATTCCGCTTCGGATTCCTCCCCAAGCTGCCTTGAAAGCTGACAGCCGGAAAACAACATGCAGAGCATCAGGGCGGCAAGAAGGATCGCAGTCAGTTTTTTCATACTTTAGACTACCTTTCGGCAAATAAAATGACGGGACGGCCTTGCCAGAGCCGTCCCATTCAGAGAAATCAGAGGCTGCGGCCTTTGGCCATCGCAGGCTTTTCAACCGCTTCATACTGGGAAGTCAGTTCTTCGATCCAGGAGGCATAGGCCTCGCTCCGGATCGTGCTGCTGACTTTCGTCGGATAGTAGCTGTCGCCTTCGCCGATGAAATAGATCAGGTGATAGCCGTAATCGGTCTTGACGAGGCCGATATCGCCGGGCTGTCTCGCCGCGTCGAAGCACCACAGGTCGAACGTTTCGACCATCTGGCCCCGGTAGACGTTCTCATAGAGGCCGTTGTTGTCTTTGGAGCCGGTGTCCTCGTTATACATAGCCGCCAAGGTCTTAAAGGTCTCCTCGGACGGGTTGCTGTTGAAATCGACAAGGTACTTTTCCGCGTTGGTCTTTGCCTCTTCCCATCCGGCGTCGGTGTAATTGCCGTTATCGTCGGTCTCGGTCGGCTTGACCAGAATCTGGCGGACGTTGACCATGTTGTACTTCGGCGTCACATGCTCCTGGAAATACAGAACGGTATAGCCGGTGCCTCCGTCGTAGACGTAGGTATCGCCCGCGGCACGGCTCGTATCGAACAGCCAGTCGGCATAGCCGGTGTTGGTGGAAGAATAAGCGGCATAACGGTTCCCGGAGACCTCGCCCTCGTCCTTTTCCGTCACAAGAGCGCGGAATTCCTCCTCGGAGGTTGCTGCGGCAATGGCGTCGGCCTTTTCTTTCGCGGCGGCAAGCGCTGCGGTGCTGTCGGTGATCTCCTCCGTGGTCGCGCCGCTGACATAGTAAGACAGGTAGGTCACGGTGTCGAAATCGTTCGGGTTTTCATTATATCTTGCGTCGATGTCCGCATCGGTGATCTCGACATTGTCAGAATAGTTCTCCGAATAGGCGGCGGCATATTCGTAAAGCTCCGTCATCTTGCGGACGACGCTCTCGTTGACGCCTCTGCCGTAAAGGGCGATCAGATAATCGTCAAAGGCATAGCCGCTGCTGGTCGCCTGAGATTCGATGCCGGCGATCTCATCCTCGACATCCTGCTGGTATTCCTCCGGCAGTTCAAAGCCGTTGGCCGTGCCGTCGTTGTGCAGGGCCGTGAGCTGCGTGAGCGTCGCGACGGTCTGATCGGTGATGAAATCCTCCCAGGTCTGATCCTCGGAATACTGCTGCTCGCTGAGCGGCTTGGAGGTATCGAGGAAATAGGAAGTATAGTCGCCATAAGTGCTGTAAAGATTGTTGTAGTAGTTATAAAACGTGGTCGCATACAGGAAGCTGAAATCCGCGACGGAATATTTCGTATCCCCGACTTCCACCGCGGTGAGCTTACGGTTAATCATATTGGATTCGTAGACGGCGAGGACGGCAAAAACGATCACGAATGCGATCACGCCGACGCGAATCCAGATTCTCTGGCGTTTGCTTTTGGCAGCCGCTTCCTCTTCGGCATGGCGCTTGGCGGCGACTTTATTTTCCGCTCTCGCCTGATCCGGTCTCACGATGACGGCCGGCTCGCCGATCTTTTTATCCGCTTTCTTTTCCTCGGCGGCTTCGCCGTTTTGAAGCTTTTTTTCGCTTTCGCTCATAATTTTGATCCATCCTTATCTGTATCTCGCCGGGAAATCCGGCTGATGAGAGTGATAACTATGTTATTATAACTAATAACATATAGGTTTGCAAGAGAAAAGAAAAAAACAAATTGTGAATCCGGCGGAAACCATGCGTCCTCTCCAAACCGCATGCCGCTCTCGTTTCTGCAAATCCGCAAATAAAAAAGCGCCCGAAGAAGGGCGCCTTCTTATGAAGTTTGGTTCAGCTCTCGGCGGCGCGGCGGGCCTGCTCGATCATCATATCCTTGATCTTCATCAGCCTCGTCAGGTTTCCGCGTTCGTTTTCATCCAGTTTCTGCGTGATGGAGCGGATGGTCTCCTGAAGAACCGGGATCTGTACATATTCCAGCGCGTTGACGCGGCGGCGGGTCTTTTCGATCTCCTCGGCCAGACGCTGGGCGGATTTTTCCTGCTGGGCCAGCATCAAAAGATCCGGGAGCACCTTTCCCAATGCCTCGGCGGAGTCGTCGAGTTCGCCGGAAGTCGCCGCGAAGCCGTAAGAACCGAGATCGCCGGATGCGCCGCTGAAGCGGAAAACCGGCACCTCGACGCTCATCACGTTGCGCGTGCCGACCTCCAGCTCGACGCTCTCTTTCGGGAGCATCAGGGCCTCCTCCAGCATGGCGGGGCTCATGACGGCCGCCGCGGACTGGAAACCTCCGTAGACCTGTTTCATTTTCTCCTCGACCTTCTCGCGAAGCTCCATGTTTTCGCGCACAAGCTCAAGGAATTTCTTCATCATATCGTCCCGCTTATCCTTTAGGAGCTTATGCCCTCTGGTGGCGGTGCGAAGCCGCGTCTTCAGGCGAAAGAGCTCCATACGGGTCGGGCTGACATTCATTACTGCCATGGCCGGTACTCCTTACTGTTCCCTTTTGGGCAGGTACTTCTCGACAAGCTCCGGCTTGATGCGCTTGAGCTCCGTGACCGGCAGGATCGAGAGCAGATCCCAGCCGAGATCCAAAGTCTCCGCAATCGGTCGGTCGGTATCGTAGCCCTGCGAGACATACCGGCGTTCAAACTCGTCGGCAAACTTCGCGTAGAGCTTATCCGTATCGGAAAGCGCCGCCTCGCCGAGAATGGTCATCAGTTCCTTCGCGTCCTTGCCTCGGGCATAGGCCGCGAACAGCTGGTTCATCGTGTTGGCATGGTCCTCCCTCGTCTTGCCGACGCCGATGCCCTTATCCTTCAGACGGGACAGGGACGGCAGCACGTCGATCGGCGGGAGCACGTTTTTGCGGTAGAGTTCGCGGGAGAGGATGATCTGGCCCTCGGTGATGTAGCCGGTGAGGTCCGGAATCGGGTGGGTCTTGTCGTCCTCCGGCATCGTGAGGATCGGAATCATCGTGATGGAGCCGGAGTAGCCCTCTTTTCTGCCGGCGCGCTCATAGATCGTCGCAAGGTCGGTATAAAGGTAGCCCGGATAGCCGCGGCGGCCCGGAACTTCCTTGCGTGCGGCGGAAACCTCACGCAGGGCCTCGGCATAGTTCGTGATGTCGGTCATGATGACGAGGACGTGCATGCCCTTATCAAAGGCGAGGTACTCCGCGGCGGTCATCGCCATACGGGGCGTCGAAATACGCTCGATGGCCGGGTCGTTCGCGAGGTTGACAAACAGAACGGTGCGGTCGATCGCGCCGGTTCTGCGGAAATCGCTGATGAAGAAGTCGGCCTCCTCAAACGTGATGCCGATGGCGGCAAAGACGACGGCGAACTTCTCGTTGCTGCCGAGCACCTTTGCCTGACGGGCGATCTGCGCGGCAAGCTTTGCGTGCGGCAGGCCGGAGCCGGAGAAGATCGGCAGTTTCTGGCCGCGGACCAGCGTGTTGAGCCCGTCGATGGCCGAGACGCCGGTCTGAATAAATTCGGAAGGATAGGCTCTGGCCGCCGGATTCATCGGCAGGCCGTTGATGTCGCGGCGGTCATCCGGAATAATTTCCGGGCCGCCGTCGATCGGTTTGCCCATGCCGGAGAAAACCCGGCCGAGCATATCTTCAGAGACAGGAAGCTCCAAACTGCGGCCGAAGAAGCGGACTTTGCTGCTTTCAAGGTTGATGCCGGCGGAGTTCTCAAACAACTGAACCAGAGCATTGGTGCCATTCACTTCCAGCACCTTGCAGCGGCGGATCTCTCCGCTCGGCAGCTCAATTTCGCCGAGCTCATCGTACTTGACGTTCTCGACATCTTTGATGAGCATCAGCGGTCCGGCAACTTCCTGGATGGTACGGTATTCTTTCAGCATCAGTCCTCCGCTCCTTTCGCAACAGCGGCCGCGATCTGGTCGGCAAGCTCTTTTTCCGTCTCGGCGATATTTTCCATCACTTTATCCTCGGAGACATATTTTGTTCTTGCGATGCGGTCGCGAACCGGCATGGCAAACAGATCCTCGGCCTTCGCGCCCTGCTGCATGGCGGCCGCCGAGTCGTTGTAATATTTGAGCACGAGCTTGAGCATGGCAACCTGTTTCGGAAGAGAGGTGTAGGTATCAACCTCGTCGAAGGCGTTCTGCTGGAGGTAGTCCTCACGGATGCTCCTCGCCGCTTCGAGCGTCAGGCGGTCCGGCGCGGACAGGGAATCGTAGCCGACGAGCTTGACGATCTCCTCGAGTTCGGCCTCCTTCTGAAGCAGCTGCATAGCCTCGGTGACCTCTTTCGTCCAGTCGGAGTCCACGTTATCGCGGAGCCATTCGCCGATCTGGTCGTTATACAGAGAATAGCTCTGAAGCCAGCTGATAGCCGGGAAATGGCGTTTATATGCGAGATCCGCGGTCAGGCTCCAGAAGACCTTGACGATCCGGAGCGTTGCCTGCGCGACCGGGTCGGAGAGGTCTCCGCCCGCCGGGGAGACCGCGCCGATCGCCGTCAGCGTACCTTCCCGGTAATCGGTGCCAAGGCAGATCGTCTTGCCGGCGCGCTCGTAGAACTGGGCGAGGCGGCTTGTCAGATAGGCAGGATAGCCCTCTTCGCCCGGCATCTCTTCAAGGCGGCCGCTCATCTCACGCAGCGCCTCCGCCCATCTTGAGGTGGAGTCGGCCATGATGGCCACGCCGTATCCCATGTCGCGGAAATACTCCGCGATCGTAATTCCGGTATAAATGGAAGCCTCGCGCGCCGCAACCGGCATATCCGAGGTGTTGGCGATCAGCACCGTGCGGTACATCAGCGATTCGCCGGATTTCGGGTCCTTGAGTTCCGGGAACTCGCGGAGCACGTCGGTCATCTCGTTGCCGCGCTCGCCGCAGCCGATGTAGACGACGATGTCGACATCTGCCCATTTGGCAAGCTGGTGCTGCACGACGGTCTTGCCGGAGCCGAACGGGCCCGGAACCGCCGCGGTGCCGCCCTGTGCGATCGGGAACAGCGTATCGATAACGCGCTGGCCGGTGATCATCGGGGCCTTCGGGGAGAGCTTCTGTTTGAACGGGCGCTGAATACGGACCGGCCATTTGCGGAGCATCGTGATCTCGACCTCCGTGCCGTCCGCTTTTTTTACCTTTGCAATCGGATCGACAACGGTGTGTTCGCCGCCGTCGATGTCAATCAGTTCGCCCGCGACGCCGTTTGGAACCATGATGCGGTGGACGATCAGCGGCGTCTCCTGTACGGTGCCGAGGATGTCGCCCGTGGTGACCGTGTCGCCCGGCTTGGCGACAGGCTCAAATTTCCAGAGCTTCTCGTGATCGATGGAAGAGACGGAGACGCCCCGGTGAATGTTTGCGCCGGTCATCTCCTTGATTCTTTCAAGCGGGCGCTGAATACCGTCATAAATGCGCTGGAGCAGCCCCGGGCCCAGCTCGACGGAAAGCGGCGCACCGGTGGAGACGACCTCGTCGCCCGGTCCGATGCCTGCGGTCTCCTCATAAACCTGAATGGAGGCCCTGTCGCCGCGCATCTCGATGATCTCTCCGATCAGCTTGTTCGCGCCGACCTGAACCACGTCGAACATATTGGCGCTGCGCATTCCTTCGGCAACGACAAGCGGCCCGGAGACCTTAACCAGTTTGCCCTTGGCATTGGCCATAGTTTTCACCTACTTCTATAATCTTCAAAAAATCTTCTGGCAAACTTACCCTTTAAATAGAATGTCCGCACCGACGGCGCGCTCCACGCTTCTGTGGACATTTTGCAGGCCGATGCCCTCGCTTCCATGAATGCCCGGAATCGGGATGATGGCCGGGAGCATGACCTCTTTATAATCGTTCAGGATTTCTTTGACCGGCAGCAGCGCCTCTTCGGTGACGAAGATGATGCCGTAGCCCTGTTTGGCAAGGGCATGGATCTGCTCCGCAGTCTCCTGTGACCCCTTTGTCTCAAAGACGTCGAAGCCCACCGTCTTGAAGCCGAGGACGCTGTCTTTTTCGCCGACAACCGCGATTTTACTGCGCATAAGCATCCCTCAGCCTTTCCATGATGGTCTCCGGCGCGAGACCGGATTTTTTGCCGCTGAGCACGATGCGGAGGCACTGGGCCTCGTTTTCCTTTGCCAGCAGCCACGCGAGCACGGGCTCCGCGCCGAACGGAATGTAGTGCGCTTTTTTGAGCACTTCCATCTCCGCCCCGTCGCAGAGTTTTTCAAACCGCGTGAGCCGTTCGCCCTTTTTAATATCCTCAAAAGCCGGTTCGAGGCTCTTCGCATACGGAGATCTGCGGATGAACGCAAAAATTTCATCCCAGCTCTTCGCTGCGGCGTCTTCCAGCTCCTGCGCTTCAAACGTTCCGCCCTTCACCGCAGCCTGTCTCATCAGGCCCGGATCGGCGCCCATCCGTTTAATCCGGACAAGCGTGCGGATATTGGCGACATCGGCTTTGACATCCACAACGGCGTGCAGATAGTCGTTTTGATAGTCCTTCGCCTGATCGGCCAGCGCCTCATATGCGCCGCGGTCGATCAGAATATCCGCCATGCGGGGGTCTTTCGTCTTTGCGAGATAGTCTGCGGCTTCTTCCGCCGCTTTTTTGAGCTGCGGGGCAACGCCCTGCATGCTCCCGGCCGCGTAATGCTCCGCCAGCTTCTCCGCAGGGACGGTTCCCAGATCGGAGAGCAGGTAGGCGGCGTCCTTCCCGGCGGCGCGGCTCTTGACCAGCACCTTCAGGTTATGGGCGTCGTACTTCAGCCGGAACAGGCCGACCAGTTTCTTGTCTTTCAGCAGTTCCTCCGCCAGCGCATAGGCATCTTTCAAAGAAGCGGAGATCGCCGCCTCGTAATCCTCCGGGCCGTAGCCGGAACAGATACCGGAGTCCGCCGCGGCCTTGAAAGCCTCCTCGGGCGCAGCGGCTTCCGCCATCTTGCGGAAAGTCTCGGCCGTCAGAAGATTCCTCTCAATGGCGCGGATGCGGGAGGACGCATAGAGGAACTCGGTATCGATCAGTTTTTTCAACCTTACGCCTCCTTATCCGAACAGCAGCGCGGCGACTTCTCCCTCAAGGTCCTCCCGGGCGGCGCCGGTCAGCACCTCAAAAGTCCCGTTGGTTTCGATCAGACCCTCTTTGAGGATGAATCCGCCGATAAAAGTCCCCGTCTGCGCGGAGAGGGTCAGCGGCAGGCTGCCTTTTGCGGCTTCGATCAGTTCGGCGCCCAGCGCTTCCCTGTCCTCCGCATTGAGGATCACCTCCGCCGCCTCTTTTTGGGCAGAGCGGATCATCCCGGCCATCCAGCCGAGATAAGTCTTTTTATCCATGGAGCGAAGCGTCACAAGCGACAGGTCAAACGCCTTCGAGACCACTTCCCGCTTGGCGGCAAGCCGCATGCTGCGGGATTCGATATCGCGCTGAGAGGCCAGGCGGAGGGCAATGTTGCCGGCCTTACGGTCCGCTTCCGCAAGGATGGCGGCAGCGGCTTTCTCAGCCTCCTGCCGGCTCGCATCCAGCGAAACTTTGGCGTCAGCCCTTGCGGCCACAAGCGTTTCGGATGCCTTCTGCCGCGCTTCCTCCAGAATCTTATCCTTTAAATTGGAAACCCCATTCACTGTATCCACCTCTTCAGGCCATCGTTTCGATCTGGACGTTGAAGATCATCAACATGGAAATCAGGAAGGAAAGAATGGCGTAGGTTTCGACCATCGCTGCGGCGATCATGGCCTTGGAGACCTGATCCGGGCGCTTGGCGACGATGCCGACGCCGGCAGCGGAAACTCTGCCCTGATGAATGCCGGAAAGCAGTCCGACGATGCCGACCGGCAGCGCGGCGGCAAGGATGGAGGCGCCCGTCGTTTCGGTCAGGACACCCATGGTGCCGCTCAGCATACCGGTCTGGAGCATGATAATGAAGCCGATCAGGAAGCCATAGATGCCCTGCGTGCCCGGCAGAGCCTGCAAAACAAGGAGCTGGCCGAACTTATCCGGATCCTCCGTGATGACGCCGGCAGCCGCTTCACCGACCATGCCTACGCCCTTCGCGGAACCGATACCGGAGAAAATGACGGCGACCGCCGCTCCAAGATAAGCAAGAAAGTTGCCGTTGCTAAAAAAGTTGATAAGCAAATCAGACATGAGACATTACTCCTTTTCTTCACAGGGAGCCATGACGGCTTCCGTGTATTTTGTGTTGACCGTGAGCGGACGGAAGGCTTTTCCGCCGCCCTCATAGAATCTGCCGAAAAACTCCACGTACTGGAGCCTCGCCGTATGGACATAGGCGCCGAGCGCGTTGATGGCAAAATTGAGAAGATGCCCGCCCGTTCCGACGACAATCAGCATGATGACGCCCAAAATGTTCGGGCCGGGGAGCGTGCCGAGAATATTGATGACGCTGGAGATGACACCGGTCGCAAGGCCGAGCGCAAGGATTCTTGAGTAGGAGAGCACATCGGAAAAATATCCGGTGATGTCGTATAGCCCGAGAACTCCGGTGCTGATCTTGAGAAGGATGTTTTTCTTCTTCCGTCCGTGCGTCAGAACCACGGCCGCCGCGCCCGCGAGCGCCATCACCATGCCGACCTTCTGCCAGACGTCGCTCAGAAGCAGCATCAGCGCGCCGATCAGGATCAGGTACCAGACACCGACGTCGAAGATCGCGCCGAAGACGTTGTGCCGCTTGCACATCAGATACATGGACAGCGCCATGCCGACGAACGTATGCACAAGGCCGAGCGCCATCGAAAGAATCAGAATGGTGATCGGCTGATCCAGCGGATCAATCAGGGCCGGAAGCTCAAAGTCGGAGTTAAAAAACGTCGACGCAACCACCGCGGGCAGATCTCCGAAGAAACTGCCGTAGATGAGGCCCCAGATGATCGTCGAGACGCCGCACATGGCGAGCGCCGTGACGAGCTTTCTGCCGCTCGGGCCGAGATGCGCTTTTTTGAGCAGGAACAACCCGCCCAGAAGCAGCAGCAGCCCATACCCCGCGTCGGAAAGCATCATGCCGAAAAAGACGAAATAGAACGGCGCGATGAACGGATCCGGATCGATACTGCCCGGCATCGGCAGGGAGTACATCTCGGTGATGGCCTCGAACGGCCGGACCCATTTGGGGTTTTTAAGGAGCACCGGCATCTCCGGATCATCCTCCGGCACCTCGGTGAATTCATAATAGCAGGTATATTCCGAGAGCAGCTCCCGGATTTTCTTTTCTTCCTCTTTCGGCATCCAACCGCAGAGAAGGAAAGTCCGCTCAGTACGAAATAGCTTGCCGCCGGCCTTTGTGCGCTCCATCGAGAGCAGCAGGCTGTCGCTTGCAAGCCTTAGGGTATCCATACCCTTTGCAATCTCGGGCCAGAGGGCCTCCGCCTCGGCAAGCTCCTGTTCGATCTCTTTCGATCGCTTGTCCGCCTCCGCGATCTTCTCGAGAGGCGTCCCCTTCTTTCCGCCAAGCGGAAGTTTGCTCACACCCAGCGGGCGCAGTGCCTCAAAGACCGTGTCGCGGTCGTTTTTGTGGAAGATCAGGAGACAATAGCTTCCCGCGGCATCCGTACCGGATTCAAAAACCGCGGCGCCGGCCTTCCCCGCCGTCTTCTTTAGCGTATCCGCAGAGACCGTTTTTTTCACAAATAGATAGGCGATCTCGCAGCGCGCGGTGGAGGTGATCTCCAAGGGCAGATCGGATTCCTTCCACGGCAGCAGAGCCTCCTTCTCCTCCGCGAGAGAGACGAGTTCAGCCTTTAGGGAAGAGATCCGTTTTTTATTCTCTTCCGCCTGCCGGCAAATTCCGTCTGCCGCGTCGGCGGCTCCCTGCTGGCCGTACCGGTCATAGGCGACCCGCGGCCTCGGCTGGAACATCGCCATGCCTTTTTTCTTTACATAGGGATTGAGAAGCCCCATCACGGAACGATACTCTGAGGCTTTCTGCTCCTGATCGTAGAGCACGGCGCTGTCCTGTTTCACAGAACCAAGGAGATCTTTCAGATCCTCCACCGTCTCCGGACTTCGGAGCTGTACGCAGCCGCGCCGCATCAGTTCTTTCAGAATCCTCTCTTTATCCTCGGAGAGGCCGCAGAACGCGAGCTTCTCCATTTTTACAATCATTTGGCCACGATCCTCTCCGCAATCAGTTTGGCCGCCGCATCCAGTTTTTGCTCCGCTTCGGTGGAAAGCAGATCCGCCTCGGCCTTTGCCTTTTCTTTCGCAGCGGCGAGATCCGCCTCCGCTTGTTTCTCCGCGGCGGCGATTCTCCCGGCGGCTTCGGTTTCGGCCTCGGATTTCTTCTCCGCCAAAAGCCGTTTGCCCTGTTCCTCCGCCTCCGATTTGATATATTTCGCCTCGGAAAGCGCATCCAGCCGGATTCGATCGGCTTCCGCCTCCGTCTTTTTGATCTCGTTTATTACGTCAAGCATTCGTTCACCGCCTTACTTCTGCAAATCCGGCCGTGAAGTGTCGTAAGGGTGGCGGCCGGTGCAATGATAATATTGGTTTCGTAACCGATATAGCTGATCAAGTTTCTCCTGCGGAATCGGCTTCGCGCCGCCCAGGAGCTTTGCGTTAAGGGAGATCTGCGCCCAGTGCTCAAGCGTTTCCATCGCAAAATAGGCATGCATCAGATCGACGCCAACGGTCAGCGCGCCGTGATTGGCGAGCAGCACCGCGTCGTGATCCTTGAGCAGCGGCGCGATGGAATCCGGAACTTCCTCCGTGGAAGGCGCCGCATAGGGCGCAACAGGGACTTCTCCCAGATTGATAAAAGCTTCGATCAACGCGTCGTCCGCAAGGGGAACTCCGGCAGCCGCATAGGCGGTTGCAGACGGCGGGTGGGAATGTACCACGGCGCCGACATCCGGGCGCTCCGCATAGCAGCGTAAGTGCATCTTGATCTCGCTGGAGGGACGGTGGCCCCCGAAAGCCTCGACGATGTCTCCCTTTTCGTCGATGACGACCAGCATCTCCGGTTCCATCAGCTTCTTGCTGACTCCGGTGGGTGTCGCCAGGAATCGGCCTCCGCCGAGCCTCACGCTGACGTTTCCGTCGTTGGAGGCGCCCCAGCCGTTTTCGCCCATCATGTGACAGACTTTGCACAGCTGTTCTTTCATTTCGCTGATTTCCATAATAACCTCCGTTTGAAACGATACCAACAGGATAACAAAACCGTGTCCGGGCGGCAACGGACAATGCCGCCCAATTGTCTGAAAAACGGAAGGTCTGTGGGAATTCCCCCGAACACTTCCGCCCGGCAATACAACACTATCCGATAATTATATAATATTTTTTATTCTTTGGCAATCGCAGGCAGGCAAAAAAGTGTAAAAATTATGTTAAAATTCCGGTCCTTTCAATGCAAAAGACGTTGCCGGGATGCGCCTTTTGTGTTATATTCCATCTGTATTCTTTTTCAAAAGGAGGCGGCGTTATGGAATTGCCGGAGCGGTGCGCGCTCTGTCCGCGCAGATGCGGAGTCAACCGAAAAAACGGAAAAACCGGCTTCTGCGGCGCCGGAATTTTGCCAAAAGTCTGCCGGGCGGCGCTCCATTATTGGGAGGAGCCGTTCCTCAGCGGCGAGACCGGATCGGGCACCGTCTTTTTTTCCGGCTGCACGCTGCGCTGCATCTTCTGCCAGAATCGGGAGATCAGCCGCGGAAAGGCCGGCGCGGAAATTTCCATCGGGCGCCTCGCGGAAATTTTTCTGGAGCTTCAGGAAAAAGGCGCGAACAACATCAATCTCGTCACGCCGATGCATGATGCGCCGCAGATCACCGAAGCGCTGGATCTCGCGCGGGCGGAGGGGCTCACCCTCCCGATCGTCTGGAACACCGGCGGCTGGGAACTTGCGGAATCCGTCGCCGCGGTCCGGGCCTATGCGGATATCTGGCTCACGGACTTCAAATATTTCAACAATGAAATGGCGCGGAATTTTTCTGCAGCGGATCATTACTTTGAGGTTGCCTCCGACGCATTGGATCAGATGGTCCGCCAGACCGGAGAGCCTGTCTTCGATGAGCATGGCATGATGAAGCGCGGCGTCGTCGTCCGGCATCTGATGCTGCCCGGACATTATAATGATACAAAGCGCGTGCTCGAATACCTTTCCGAAACCTACGGAAACCGGATCTGGGTGAGCCTGATGAATCAGTACACCCCGTTTTACGACGGCGACCACTATCCTGAGCTGCGGGAGACCGTTTCGGATGACGAATACGCCCGGGCCGTCGCCTGCGCGGAAAAAATGGGCATCGAAAACTGCCTGATTCAAGAGGGCGGCGCGGTCGGCGAGAGCTTTGTTCCGCCCTTCGACCTCGAAGGCGTCTTCAAAAAATGAGGGAGCACCAATCTTTCCGCCCAAAAAGGCGGAGTAGATGAAAAAAGATGCATTCCCCCCCGCCCGTTTTATTTGGCATTTTCAGGAAAATATTGCTACCGCGGCCCTTTTACATTTCGGCTGCGGTATTTTTTTGAAATAATTTTAAAAACCGCTTGCAAAATCGAATTTCGGGTGTTATATTGTTTTCATGCCAAAAACAGATGTTTTCAGGAGGCGGACTTTATGGCTAACGACAACCGGCGCATTCTTGTCAACGCTGACCTTCTTCCCGAAGTTTTGCTCAAGGTTTTGGAGGCAAAGCGCCTCCTTGCCCAAGGCAAAGTGCACAATGCTTCCGAGGCCGCCAGAGTGGCTGGCATCTCCCGGAGCGCGTTCTACAAATATAAGGATGGAGTATCGTTTTACAGCGACGACAGAACCGTCAAGATCATCACCTATTCGCTGACGCTGATGGACGAGCCGGGGATTCTCTCCTCCGTGCTGGATCAGATTTCGGAAAGCGGCGCCAACATCCTGACGATCAACCAGAATATTCCGGTGGACGGCGTCGCGCCGGTGACGGTCTCTTTCAGCACCGGTTCGCTCAAAATGCCCGAAAGCGATCTGCTCGAGGCGCTCTCCTTGCTGAAGGGCGTCGTCGGATGCCGCTCGCTGATGGAGAATCCCTGATTTCCTGCAGAAGCCCAAAGCGGAATTTTCGCTCCGCTGGGCTTTGCATCCATATTTCCACGAAAGGACGGTTTACCCATGAAAGTTGCGCTGATCGGCCACGGCGTCGTCGGTGCCGGCGTTGCGGAGCTGCTGCTCAAACAGGCCGACGTAATCAAAAAACGGACCGGCGGAGAATCGATCGATCTGAAATATATCCTGGAGATCCGGGATTTCCCGGATCTTTCCTATTCTGACCGTTTTATCCGGGATTTTTCCGTGATTGAAGGCGATCCGGAGATTCATACCGTTGTGGAGGCGATCGGCGGCGTCGGCGCGGCTTACCGTTTCGACAAGGCCGCGCTCCTCGCCGGAAAAAACGTCGTGACCTCCAACAAGGAGCTTGTGGCCGAAAAGGGCGCCGAGCTGCTTGCCATAGCAAAGGAAAAAAACGTCAATTTTTTGTTTGAGGCTGCCGTCTGCGGCGGCGTTCCGGTCATCCGACCGATCTACCGCTGCCTCGGCGCCGCGGATATTCAGCTCGTCGGCGGTATTCTGAACGGAACCACCAACTATATTCTGACCAAAATGTTGCGGGAACACACAGAATTCCAAGATGCCCTGCGACAGGCGCAGGCGCTGGGCTACGCGGAGACGGACCCCACCGCCGACATCATGGGCGACGACGCCTGCCGGAAGATCTGCATCCTCGCCTCCCTCGTGTTTGGAAAGGCCGTCCGGCCGGCGCAGGTACCGGCGGAGGGCATCATGGATATTCAGCCCGAGGATATGGCCTGCGCCGAATCCGTGCACGGTGCGGTCAAGCTGATCGGCTGCGCGGAACGGCTGACGGACGGAACTCTCTCCATCTGGGTGGCTCCGGCGTTCCTACGGGAAAATTGCCCTCTGCGCACGGTCGATGGTGTCTTTAATGCGATGCTCGTCCGCTCCGGAACGGCCGGGGACCTGATGTTTTATGGCAAGGGGGCCGGCAAGCTCCCGACCGCTTCCTCCATTTTGGCGGACCTGCTGGAATGCGCCGAGGCGAAGGGCCATCTCCGCGGCGTCTTCTGGGAGGATGCCTCAAAATCCGTGACCGCGGATGCCGGAAGCGTACCCGGCAAACATTATATCCGGCTCGGCGGGCTGGATGAAGCGGCCATTGAAAAGCTTTTCGGCCCGGTCGACTACCTGCGGCCGGAAGGCGCTCCTCCCGGGGAACGCGCGTTCCTCACGATTCCCATTTCCCCGAAAACGCTGGACATGCTCCTTGACCTCGCCTGCAAACAGGGCGCGGAAGTCCGGTCAAAACTGCGCGTTTTTGAATAACATGAAACGGGAAGTTGAATGAAGGAGACTCTATGATAAAAGTCAGAATTCCCGCCACCAGCGCGAATCTCGGCTCCGGCTTTGATTCGCTCGGTCTCGCGGTAACTTTATACAACTATGTGTTTATGGAAGAGGCGGAGGGCTGCCGGATCACGGCCATCGACGGCGCAGACATCCCGACCGACGAGACGAATCTTGTCTATACCACCGCGAAGTATCTCTACGATCTCTGCGGCCGCCCCTTCTCCGGCCTGCGCATTTTGCAGGAAAACAATATTCCTCTTGCAAGGGGACTCGGTTCCAGCTCGGCCTGCATCATCGGCGGGCTCTTCGGCGCAAACGCGCTGCTCGGAGACCCGGTCGGCCGGGATGAGATCATCAACATCGCCGCCACCATCGAGGGGCACCCGGATAATGTCACGCCCGCGATTCTCGGCGGCCTTGTCACGACCGCGCTCGACAACGGAAAGGTCTTTTATGTCAAGCAGGAGATCGCAACGGACCTGCGCTTCGTGACCTTCGTGCCGGATTTTGAACTTCAGACCTCCATCGCAAGGGCGGCGCTCCCGAAGGAGATTCTCCACAAAGATGCGGTGTTTAACCTCTCCCGCGCCGCGCTGATGAGTGTATCGCTCTACTCCGGAAAATACGAAAACCTCCGTGTCGGCGCGGACGACCGCTTGCAGCAGCCCTACCGACTATCCCTGATCCCCGGAGGAGAACAGGCGGTCTCCATGGCTTATGATCTCGGTGCCTACGCCGCCTACATCAGCGGAGCCGGCTCCACCATCATGGCGATTATCGACGCGAAAGACGAAAATTTCGTCCCCCGGGCAAGAAAGGCGCTCGACAGCCTTGGCTTACAGGCATGGGGCTGCACGGAGTACTCCATCGACAACACCGGCGCGCAGATTTTCTAATCTATAAAAATTAAGAGGTACACATATATGGCACTTATCGTACAGAAATTCGGCGGCACCTCCGTCGCCGATGCGGCGAAGCTCGACCATGTGGCCGGGGTGATCACCCGGACCTACGCGGCGGGCAACAGCGTCGCGGTGGTCGTCTCCGCTCAGGGCGACACCACCGACCACCTGATCGAACAGGCAAAGGAGGTCAACACGAGCGCCTCCAAGCGGGAAATGGATGTGCTGCTCTCCGCCGGAGAACAGATGTCGATGTCCCTGCTGGCCATGGCGATCGAAAAGCGCGGCTACCCGGTCGTCTCCCTGACCGGCTGGCAGGTTGGTATGGTGACCGACTCCAACTACGGCATCGCGCGGATCCGCCGCGTCGACAAGGAACGGCTGGAGAGCGAGCTCGGCAAAAAAAATATTGTGATCGTCGCCGGGTTCCAGGGCATCAACCGCTATGACGACATCACCACGCTCGGCAGAGGCGGCTCCGATACCTCGGCCGTGGCGCTTGCCGCCGCCCTGCACGCGGATCTCTGCCAAATCTATACTGATGTGGACGGCATCTATACTGCCGACCCGCGCATCGTGCCGAACGCACGGAAGCTTGCGGAGATCTCCTACGACGAGATGCTCGAGCTCTCAAGCCTCGGCGCGCAGGTGCTCAACAACCGCTCGGTGGAGATGGCAAAGAAATACTGCGTCCCGCTGGAGGTGCGCTCCAGCATGGAGGACGAAAAACCAGGAACGATATTGAAAGAGGTAGTAAAAGTGGAAAAAACGCTGATCAGCGGAGTTACCTGCGACAACAACGTCGCAAGATTCTCTTTGATTGAAGTCCCGGATATGCCGGGAATCGCCTTCCGGATCTTCAGCATTCTGGCTGCAAAGAACATCAACGTGGATATCATCCTTCAGTCCATCGGCCGCGGAAACACGAAGGATATCAGCTTCACGGTCTCCGGGAGCCAAATGAAGGAGACGCTGGACGCCATGCCGGAACTGGTCGACCTGCTCCACGCGCAGCGCTTTGTCTGCGACGAAAATATCTCGAAGGTCTCCGTCGTCGGCGCCGGCATGCAGAGTCACCCCGGCGTTGCGGCAAAGATGTTTGAGGCCCTCGCCGACGCCAACATCAATATCCAGATGATCGCCACCTCGGAGATCAAGATTTCCGTTCTGATCGGCCGAGAGGAAGCCATCAAGGCCGTCAATGTGATTCATGAGGCCTTTGAGACCGCTTTTTGAGAAAGAACCGCCCGGCGGCAGATCATTTCCAAAGCGCGATTTTCGGACCGGGTATAAAAGCGCCATTTGACGAATTCCCGGCCCGGAAAAAACCTTCAAAGATAAAAAAGCGGGGAGCATCCATATGGATGTTCTCCGCTTTTATTTTAGCTCTATCGGTCCGGCCGCGGCATACCGGCGGCGGAATTCCCGGAAAGGCTCGTCACTCCTCGATCTGCTCCAGCAGAAAACGCATGTAATTGGCATAATGCGCAAAGACGATGCCGGGCTCCTGAAGATCCGGGCACCAGCGCTTCACCCATTCGAGCGAGATGAAGCCGCCGTATCCCTCTTTTTGCAGCAGGGAAAGCGCATCATAAACCGGAACGTCACCGTAACCCATCATACGGTACTCAACGCCGCCCGGCCCCATCACGGAATCCTTGACGTGGATATAGCGGATATACCGGCCGACGTTTTCGTAGGTCTTTTCCGGGCTCTCGCCGAAATAGCGGAACGGATGGTGGATATCCCAGAGCACGCCGGTTCCTTCCTCCGGGATGCCCTCCAAAAAGTCTTTGAGCACGGAGGAATCCGCGAGCACACCGTTTGTCTCGATGAGCACGCGCACGCCGGTACCCGCCGCATATTCGGCAAGCTCCCGATAGAGCCGCTTTGCGAGCGGAAGATCCGTCTCCACCGGCTGCGGCGTCGCGGTGCACATCACGCGGACGTACTGCGAGCCTGCGCGCACGGCAAGATCGACATAGGCCTTTGCCTCCGCGACGAAAGCGGCCGTATCCCCGGCGCCGAGGCAGCAGGCGGAGGTCAGCATCGGCACTTCAAGCCCGGCTTCGGCGAGCCTTGCTTTGGTGGCCTCAAGGTTTTCGGGACGGAACGGGCGCGTCTCCGGGGCAAACATCTCATCCTCGATGCCGCGGATTTCGATTCCGTCCATACCGAGATCCTTTGCTGCGGCAAAAATTTCGTCCCAGCTCCAGCCCGGACAGCCGAGCGTCGAAAAAGCAAGCTTCATCGTCTCATCCTTTCTTGACCGGAATTTCCGGCTTTCTTCTCTTTAATTTCTTACAACAATTACGCGGGAGGAGCCTTCCTCTCCGGAACCGTCCTCTTCCGACCCTCCGTTGGCCCTCTCGTTGGCGCCGTAATAGAGGTAGACGCGTACGGTGGTGCCGCCGACGACAACGCTGCTTCCCTCCGTCAGTTCCACGCGGTTCTCGTCCGTCTGAGAATAGATCACGCCGTATTCGTGTTCCAGACTGTAATTCGGAACCAGCTGGTAGGTGATGTTCTTCTCCTTCAGCGTCTTTTCCGCGTCCTCAACCGTCTGTCCGACAAAATTCGGCATCTCGGTGGTCTCCGGGCCTTTGCTCACTTTCAGCGTGACGGTCATACCCGGCTGGACGCTTGCCTTCGCGTTGACGGACTGGTCGAAGATCATGCCGGACGGATATTCGGCGTTGTATTCCTCCTCAAAAGTGAGGCTGAAATCTTCATAAATGGTGTTGCCCTCGACGTCCTTGCGCATCCTGCCGATAAAGTTCGGCATCGTCACAGTCTCTTCCCCGCTCACTTCCGTCTCGGAGACCAGCGGGTTGTGGGAGGAGGATTCCTCCCTGCCAAGGGTGTTTTCATATTCCTTGAGGATCAGTGTGACCACGACGATCAGCACCGACAGGAAAACGATGCCGGTAATCAGTCCCCAGCGCGCGCCCGCGTGGTCGTGAGTGCGGACTTTTTTCGGCGCGGCCTGCGGGCGGGCCGGCGGATTTTGGGCCGGAGCGGCTTTTTTATGTTCCGGAATCCTCTCGGGGAAGAGGCCCGTATCCTCCTCCAGACCGATGGAGACGCCCTTTTCATCCTTTTTTGGATGCGTCTCATAGATCGCGGTGTTGGAATCCGGGGATTCCAGCAGCTCGGCGGTAAACTGATCCACGCTCTGCGTGCGGAAGTCGACCTGCGTCTGCATGGCGTGATGAATGGCCTTTGCCACGTTGGTCGGAATATATGGATTGAGCTCCTCCGGCGGGCAGAGGCGGTCGATCTCCATGCGGGAGCGGGCATCGGTCGGCAGGGTGCCAGTCAGGGATTTATACAAGACGGCCGCAACCGAGTAGACATCGGTCCAGGGGCCCTGCCAGGCCTTCTGGGAGTACTGCTCCGGGGCGGCGTATCCGGCGGAGAGGTCGGAATCCAATTCCGTCCCCTCGGTGCGGACGGCGCCGATGCCGAATCCGCAGAGCAAAAGCTGGCCCCGCGCGTTTACGCGGATGCTTTTTGGATTGATGCCGCGGTGAAGAACGCCGGCGGCATGCAGATTGGAGATGCTCGTAAAGAGCGGCATGAACAGCTTTTTGACCTGCGCCCAAGTAAATTCGCCGCCGTTGTGGAGAAGATAATCTCCATAGGAAATCGTTTTTACGTATTTGTAGACGGCATAGGCGGTGTTGCGCTCGGTAAAGACGTTGAGCACCGGCAGAATCGCCTGACAGTGGCGCAGATTTTGCAGCGCGACGCACAGATCCCGGTAATCGGAGAGCAGCGTCTTATACTGCGGCTCCAGCCCCGGCAGCGGCAGAATGATGCCTGTGAGTTCGTTGCGGCCGGCGATCTTCTGCGGCATGAATTCCCGTACAAATACCCGTTCTTCTTTTTCTTTGTCGAATCCGATATAGGTAATGCCCTCGCCGTTCATCTCCAGCATCCGTCCGACCAGATAGCGTCCGCCGACGGTGGTTCCCGGAGTCAGGCACGCCGGATCAACGGGTACCTCCGCGTCATAACCGCAGCGGCATTTCCCGTTTTCGTCCAGTTTGGACATGCACCCCATGCAAAGGTTCAGTTCCTCAGTCTCCATAGATTACTCCCCTGCTCAGATCCCCTCCTGTTCCTTTTTCTGCAGGTTCAGATAATCCACAGCCCATTCTCTGAGCCGGAACTTCTGGATCTTGCCGCTTGCAGTCATCGGGAAGGAATCCATAAATACCACATAGCTCGGCACCTTATGCCGCGCCAGTTTTTCGGACATATAGTCTTTGATCTCCTGCTCGGTCAGATCGGTGCCCGCTTTTTTGATGACGCAGGCCATGACCTCCTCGCCGTAGCGCTGGCTGGGTACGCCGATCACCTGGACATCCGAGACCGCAGGATGCAGATACAGGAACTCCTCGAGTTCCTTCGGGTAGATATTTTCGCCTCCGCGAATGATCATATCTTTAATTCTGCCCGTTATTCTATAATAACCTATTTCGTCCACGGTTGCAAGATCCCCGGAATGAAGCCAGCCGTCTTTGTCGATGGCTTGTTTTGTCGCTTCCTCCATTTTATAGTAACCCCTCATCGTATTGTAGCCGCGGGAGCAGAATTCGCCGGTTTCGCCCGGGCCAAGTTCTCTTCCGGTCTCCGGATCGATGATCTTTGTCTCGACAAAAGGCATATGTTTTCCGACCGTCGCCACACGCAGCTCGAGCGCGTCCTCCGTCGTCGTCATCGTCGTGGCGGGGGAAGCCTCCGTCAGGCCGTACGTAATCGTGATATCCCGCATGCCCATCTCGCTGACGACCTGCCGCATGACCTGGATCGGGCAGGGTGAGCCGGCCATGATCCCGGTGCGCAGATGGGAAAAATCAAATTCTTTAAACTGCGGGTGCTGCAGCATGCCGATATACATGGTCGGCACGCCGTGGAAGGCCGTGCATTTTTCGTCGGAGATGGCCTTCATAACCTTGAGCGGCGAGTAGACGTCCACCGGCACGACCGACGTGGCATGTGTCAGGCAGGCCATCATCGCGAGCACGAGGCCAAAACAATGGAAAAACGGCACCACCACGCAGAGCTTGTCGTTTTCGGTGAATTTCATGCAGTCGCCGATGGCCATGCCGTTGTTGACGATGTTGTAATGTGTCAGCATGACGCCTTTAGGGAATCCGGTGGTGCCGCTTGTATACTGCATGTTGGCGACATCCTGCGGATCGATGGAATCGGTAAGCGTCCGGAATTCTTCCTCGGGAACGGCATCCGCCATTTTATAAAGCTCGTTCCAATGGAACATGCCGGCGGGCGTTTCGCCGTCCCCGGCATAAATCACGTTCTTCAGGAACGGAAGCATGGGGTTCTTATATTCACCGGGTGCGGAATCCTTGAGCGTCGGGCAGAGTTCATTGATAATGTCAATGTAGCTCGTGCTCTTAAAGCCGTCGATCAGCACCAGCGCCTTGGAATCGGACTGCCGGAGCAGATATTCAAGTTCGAATACTTTATATGCCGTGTTGACGGTGACGAGAACCGCGCCGATTTTGGCGCTTGCAAACAGCGTCATCAGCCATGCCGGAACGTTGGTCGCCCAGATGGCGATATGGTCGCCCTTGCCGAGGCCCATCGCCATAAATCCGCGGGCGATGCGGTCCGTTTCCTCATCGAATTCCTTCCATGTCCTACAATAATCCCGATCGGTGTATTTGATCATTTCCTGATCCGGGAATCGTTTTGCGTCCTCCGAGAGAAGCTTTCCGACCGTGATGGAAATAAGCTCGTTCATTGTCTGCCTCCAAATCGCTGAATTTTTTGTTCGGCGGTCTGTGTATCGCCCGTTTTTGGGCAATAAAAAAACCGCCTTCCGAAACAACTCGAAAGACGGATCTTCCCATATCCGCGGTACCACTTTCGTTGACGCAAAAAAGCGCCCCCTCTGCCGCGACACGATGGCCGCGCTCTCCGTATATCGGCGGAGAATGTCCGTCCTGACTTAATTTCCCGAAGGATTTCGGCCGGCCGCTCAAGGGTGAGTTCACTGATCCGGCCCTGCCACCTTTCAGCATACGGCGGCTCTCTGGGAGGGCAAAGGAACGGCTACTGGTCCCTGTCAAAGCGTTGAAAATATGAAATTGCAACTATTTTATCAGCTCCGGTAGCGTTTGTCAATAAAAAAATGCAGATTTTGAAAATTGATTTTTTCTTCCGGCATTTCCGGAAAATCAAGGACAAAATGCGCCCGGAAGCGACGGATTCAGCAGTTTGCGAGCAAATGCCCGCCGGCCTACAAGGCAGGCAAGGCAAACTCGCAGCCTTTCGAGCTATAATTATCGCCCGAAAGGCGAAACCCCGCCCGGAACAATACGTCCGAACGGGGTTTCGCCCTTTGGGAAGGAGAAAAGATTAAGAGGATGTATGCAAGTTAGATGGCTTTCCTGAGACCGGTAACGAGCATGATAATCACCAGCCAGGCAAGCTGGTAGCCGGCGATCCAATGGACGCCCAGACTGTCGATGTGACCGGTAAACAGGAAGAAGACGACGAGCACGAAGCCGAGCACGATGCCGATGATCTCGAGCAGGGCGGCTAAGAAAGAGGTCGCCCGGATGGAGCCGCAGGAGGCCAGCAGATCGGAGAGCGCGCGGAGGCTGCCGTCATAGACCGCGGCGGCTGGGGCATTCTCTCTCTCTTTGGTCAGCTCGGAGCATTTCGCCTGATATTTGGAGGAGAGCAGCTGGATCTGATCGGCCGGGTAGCCGTACAGCGCGGTGATCTTCCCGATCGTGACGTTCGGGTCGCTGCAGTTGACGACAAGGCGGATTCCGCGTTTCGCAAGCAGGCTAAGCGACCTTGCGACCTCCGGATCGGCGCGGTAGCTCAGGACGAACATGGCGGTCAGTTCTCCGCTGTTGGAGAGATACAGGATGTCCCTTCCGCCGCCGACATATTTTTCTTCATAATCATGGGAGGGAATATCGACGCCGTGATTGAGCATCAGCTCCCGGTTGCCGATCAGCACGCGCTTGGAATTCACCCATGCGGAGAGGCCCATTCCGTCCTCATAGACGATGCTGTCCACCGGTTTGAGCAGGTTGCGGTCTCCCTGTACGACATTGATGAAGATGCCGGAGAGCGTGCTCCGGGTTGAGCAGATCACCGAAGCCGCGTCGAGGATGGCCTCGTCGATGCGCCCCTGTGCGAAGGTCTTGATCCCGTGCAGAACGATGCTGCCGTTCGGGAAAAGCTCGTCGATATCCAAGAGAACCGAATCCGCCTCGGCAAAGGTCTCCGCCGTATAGCCGCCTGCGATCATCGTGCCCTGCTTGTTGAGCTCCCGGCAGGTGCGCATCACTGGCATCGTGCCGGCAATCATCGCGGAGAGCGGGCTTGCGATGCAGAGAATCGCCGCGAAACCGTTGATTGAAGTCTGGATGTTTCCGGTAAAGAAGAAGGATCCCGCCGCTGCAATGAGGGCGGCGATGAAGACGATCGGGGCGACCGTCTTGGCGATGCCCTCCGTCGCGTCGTCGCGGTAGGAGAGCTCCAGGAAACCGGTGAAGAACTTGGCTTTGGCGCCGCAGCAGAAACGCGGCACCTCGTCGGTCTGGCCGGTCAATTCCCGGGCAAGATCCCGGTTATGAACCGGAAGCAGGGCGTGTTTGCCCTCCCCTTCCGTCAGCGATTTGAAGTTGTGTACGATGCGGGCGCTGGAAAACAGCTTCCCGACGGTGTTGAAGAAGAGCGACAAAACCGCGATCGGAAAATACAGGTTCATTCCGCCGGCAAGGATATTTTCCGGATGGATGACCATGGAGACGCCCAGCACCACCGCGCCGATGACGGCGCTGGCGGCAAAGCTGTCGTTGGTAGCCCGGAATTTGAGCAGGCCGATGATGCCGCTGCCGACCGCGTTGTTGCAGATCAGCGCCGCGATGCAGACGACGGCGAGCTCCGCGGCCGGGAAGACGACGCTGCCGGAGGTGTAGCTGAAAGGATCGGGCAGTGTCAGCCCGAGCATCGGCGCAAAGGACAGGATGGAGGAGAAGATCAGCATCAGGCCCGTCAGCATCAGCCTGATCAGCAGAACCGTCCGCTCCATCGAAAGCTCCCGCTGCACCGCGTCCTTCTGGATCGGATCGCAGTAATCCTCGGTCTCGGTCCCGGCCTCCTCCGTCTCCTCACCGGTTCCGGCGACGGACATGATCTCCCGCGCCACTTCGCTGTTGCTGGATTCGGAGAATTTGATCTTATTCGGAGATTTCAGCGCCGGAATATCCTGCTCGGTCGGCTCCTTGGCCTGCGCCATGAATTCCTGAACCTTGTTTTTGCGTTTTTCGACATATTCGTTATAAAGCTCTTTGTTTTTGGAGACGGTCACCGGGCCGTCCGCGGCGGTCGGGACATCCGGTTCCTCAAAGAAGTTGTCTTCCGGGATATTGACCTGAAACGCCTGCTTTCCGGTGGGTGGAACCGGAATCTCCTGTACGGGGATCTGATCCGGTGCCACGGGCGAGGAAGGCGCGGCGGGAGCGGCCGGTGCCGCCGTTTTTACAGGTTCGGCGGGTTTCTCCGCGGGTCCCTTCTCCGGAACAAACGCGGCGCGTTCGAAGCCCCTCTCCGGGCGCGGCACCGCATCCTCGGGGTTTTCCCTCCTGCGGCGGACAGGCTCCTTTGGCGGGATATATTCCTCCTTTGGCGCGACAGGCGAGAAACGGTTTGCCTCCTGCGCGGCACGCTCTGCGGATTCCGGCGTTCTCGGCGGACGAGGCGCCTCCTCCGGGGCCGTCTCCTGGGAGTGCTCCATGAATTTCGGCTTCCTGCCGTTTTTCCATTCCGTCGGCCCAAAGTATTGGGAGAGCGTATCGTCCACCTGGATGGTCCGGGTGGTCATCGGCTCCGAGCTGTACCTCTGAGTATAAGCGGGCACGACAGGGGCCTGCTGGGGCCGGTTCTGCCCCGCTCCGGTCTGCCGCTGTTCGAAGAAATCGCCGCCCGTATGGGATTCCTCTCTGCGCGGGCTGTAGTACTCGCTCTGGGCGGTCTGCTTTTCCTTTTTGCGCTTGATTTCTTCCAAAATATCGTCAACAGAATATTTCTCAGACATCACGATCCCCTTCCGCATATCTGCATAATTTTTCCGTCTATCAGCGCGCGGAGATTCCCAGTCTCTGGCGCGCCGCCTCGTACATCACGATCGAAGCCGCGACCGAGGCGTTGAGCGAACCGATCTTTCCCCGCATCGGCAGGGAGACGATAAAATCGCATTTTTCCTTGACCAGACGGCCGACGCCTTCCCCTTCCGCTCCGACCACCAGCCCGATCGGGCCGCGCATATCCGCCTGCCACAAAGGTTCGCCGTCCATATCCGCGCAGAAGATCCAGAGCCCCCGCTTTTTGAGCGCCTCGATCTCATCCGACAAATTCGTCACCCGCGCAACCGGAACATATTCCAGTGCTCCGGCGCTCGTCTTGGATACCGCATAGCTGAGCCCGACGCTTCGCCGCTTGGGAACGATGACGCCGTGCGCGCCGCAGCATTCCGCGGTTCGGATCAGCGCGCCGAGGTTATGCGGATCCTCCAGCCCGTCGGCGATCAGAATGAACGGAGGTTCCCCGCGTTCTTCGGCAAGCTTGAAAATTTCTTCGACCTCCGCATAGCGGTGTGCCGCGGCAAAGGCCATCACGCCCTGCGCGTTGGCCCCGGCGGATTCCTCCCCGATCTTGACCGGAGAGACCTCCTTGACCGGCACGCCGGCCTCCTTTGCCATCGCATACAGCTTGCCGAGGCCCTCCGCGCCCTTGGCGACAAGGATGCGGTCGATGCTTCGTCCGGCCTTCAGCGCTTCGATGACCGGGTTCCGGCCGACAATTTTATCGTTCTCCTGATTATCTTCTTCCGCGGCATCGCGGATACGTTCCGGCATAGGCAGGTTCCTCCATCAAATTTATATTGGCGCTCAGTCGCCCTTCATCAAATCGGAAATCGACACGACGGTTTCAATCCAGTAGTCACGGAGCTTCATGCAGACATCCCGGCCCCGCGGCGTGCGGACGTAATATTTCCGCGGCTTGGAACCGTTGGTCTCCCACTCGCTCCGGAGCAGACCCTGTTTTTCGAGCCGGCGCAGCAGCGGATACAGCGTGTTGCCGTCCACCGGAACGCCTTTTTCCGATAATTCCTGTACCAAAGAATAGCCGTATTTCGGCCGGTCGAGCTGATTGAGCACTCCGAGAACCACAGTACCTCTGCGAAGTTCCGATGCGAGGTTTTCGATGATCTCGTCGTTGTTCAAGCAGCCCGCCCCCTTTCAAAATCATGTATTTCGCATAATAAAAGCATTTTTTGCGCAGATTCTCTCTAAACGAGAGTCTGCGCAGATCCACTTGAAATTATACTGTATATGGTAATTTATTGTCAAGTAAAAAATGATATTTTTATTTATTTATTTTTAAAAAAATTTGTCTGTTATTTTATTTATTTGTTTTTCAATTTTATTTTAAATTGTTGATAATGTGTTTAATATTTTAATGTGTACCATTTGATTCATATTAAAAAAATAGCAGGAACAAGCTGTTTGTTCCTGCTCATCTTTTTGTTTTTTATCAGCGCACCTGCGGCTCCCGTTCCGGCACGAACTTTCCGTCTCCGAGGCGGAGCACCCGGCCGTCTTCTGCGGCAAGTTCCCCGCCGAGAAACACCGCGCGCGGCCTTCCGGAGAGCCCGATTCCCATGTACGGCGTGAAACCGTATGCCAAAGAATCCGGTTTTTCCGCATCATGGTCGCATTTCCAGCTCTCATCCCAGACGACGATGTCGGCGTCCGCGCCCTCGGCCAAAACGCCTTTTCCCGGCAGCAGCCCAAATAGCCGCGCCGGATTTTCGCAAAGAAGCCCGCACATGCGCTCCGGGCTGAATTTATTCGCTGAGACACCGCAGCTCCAGACGAGACTTGCCAGCATTCCGGTGCCCGGCAGCCCAACCGGCAGCGAGCGGAAATCCTCCGAATCCCGCTGGGCCGCCGTCCAGCCGAAATGATCGGAGGAGACCGTCATCAGCTGGCCACCGCCGATTGCTCCCCAGAGCATCGCCCTATCCCGGCCCGAACGGAGCGGCGGATCACAGAGCAGCATCGCGCCCTCCGGATCGCTGTATCTCATCTCATCAAGCAGCAGATACTGCGGGCAGGTTCCGGCAAAGACGCCTTTGCTCTTTCCGCGGGCGCGGGTGATCTCGCCGAGACTCCGCACCGTGCTGATGTTTAACAGGTTGACCGGCGAGCCCGCCATCTCCGCGATCATGCAGGCCCTGACGACGGCCTCGGTCTCGCAGAGCTCGGGGCGGGATTTTGCAAACCAGTAGGGCTCCGTCTTTCCCTCTTCTCCATAGGCATCCTCCATCGCTTTTGTGATGGAGCCGCTGCCGCAGCGGCAGCTCAGAACCCCGCCAGCCTCGTCCACGGATTTAAACAGGCGGTAGAGATCCCCGTCGGACATGCCGTTCTCCGCGGTGAGATCGGCCAGAAAACAGCAGACCCCATCGTTTTGCAGTTCATAAATTTCGGTGTCCGTATCCTCACTCCAGCGGCTGGCCGGCAGATGAACGGCGTAATTGCAAGCGCCGCCCTCCATGCCGGCTTTCCAGCGCGAGAAGGCTTCTTTGAGGGTCTCGCCCTGCTCCGGAACCGCGCAGTCCACGATCGTGGTGACGCCGCCCGCCAGCGCGAACGCGGTGCCCCTCGAAAGCTCGTCACCGGAGAACGTCGTCAGCCCGTCGATGAAGCCCGGAAAGACCAGTGCGCCGGCCGCGTCATAGGTCTCGGCGGTTTCGGGGCAGCCGCTTCCGATCGCGGCGATCGTGCCATCCTTGATATAGATATCGCCCTCCGTGATGCCGGTCGGCGTCACGATGCGGCAGTTGATGATGCGTTTTTCCATTTGTCTCTCCTTGTCTGATCCGGAATTTTTATGCTTTCGCCGTTTCCTCAGCGCCAAAAGCGCCTCGGAATCTCGTTTTATGATTTCTCCGGTTCCTCAGGTGTTCGCCCGCCCTTCCCTGCGGTTTCCGCCGCCGGGTTTTCCTCTTCCGGCGGAAGATCGGGCGGGTTTTCCGGTTCTTCCTTCCGGATTCCGACCCGGATCCTCGGATTCACGCACTTCCTGCAGCGGCGGCAGTGTCCCATCTCACTGTTCCTCCGGCTTCACGAGCACCGCATATTTTTTGATGATCTCCGTGGCCAGATCCCGGAGTTCATCCGGTAGCATCCCCACCGGGCCGCCGATCGGATCGTATTTGAAGACGCTGCCGCCATAACGGAAGCGGCAGTTGTTGCCCTCCCCGGTCACGAAGAAGCCGTCGTTTTTGCCGGTGCGGAAGTCTTCCTCATCGAGATAGAGCGTGAATTTTTCTTCATAGGGCTTGCCGTCGTACGGGCAGTAGCAGGCGCAGGCCCCGCATTCGTCGCAGAATTCGGCGATATGTAAAATGGAGCGGGTGCCGTCCGGCAGCGTGATGCGGAGGTTGGCCCGGTTCGGGCAGCACTCCACGCAGGATTCGCAGACCGTTTCGCACTCGAGGCAGCGGCCGCTCTCCGGGCATTTGGCGCAGTCGGCCACCATTTTGCTGCGCTTTTGCAGGAAGCCGAGATCCGGTGCCTCGTTGAAGGGCAGCCAGCGATCCCCATGAAAGCGGATCAGTTTCGAGGCGAATCTCTGCGCGTCGGCGACCGCCTCGGCAACCGAAGTTCGGCCGCGCGCCGCGTCACCGATCACGGAGACATCCCTGTCGGCCTCTTCAAAGAGCGGAGACGCGGCGCGCTCTCCCAACGCCGCGAGCACGCAGTCCGCTTCCACCTTATCCTTTTCACCGGTATCGATCATCGGAACGGTGCCGTCCTTCTGCGGCTCTCCGGGCGCGGTTTTGTGGCAGAGCAGCCACCCGCCGCGGAGCCCGGTCGGCAGAAGCAGTTCCCGGAACTGGATGCCCTCGCTCTTTGCGGCGGCGATCATCTCCGGGCGCGCGTCCGTCAGCCCCATCGGACCGTCGGCCACAACGGTGACGGAATCGACGGAGGGCAGGCGCTTGACTGAGCGGGCGGCATCCACGGCTTCCATGCCGCTGCCGACGACCGCCACGTTTCCGACATAGGATTCCGCGAGGGAATCCGGGTTTTTCTTATAAGCTTCGAGAAATTCCAGCGCGCCGGTGCTCTTCCCGAAGGCGAGCTTCAGCGGAATCGGTTCCTCCGCGCCGACGGCGAGCACGATATGCTCATACCCGAGATCCCGGAGTTCCTGTAAGGACGTGACCTCGTGATCGAGCTCCAGCTCGACGCCGAGGGCCTGCATCAGCGTGACGTCCCACTCGATATCCGAATCCGGAATTCGGAATTTCGGAATGTATTTCTGAACGGCGCCGCCCGGACGCCCGGATTTATCAAAAACGGTGACGAGGCAGCCCCTTCTCGCAAGGAAGGCGGCCGCGGCGATTCCGGCGGGGCCGCATCCGACGACGGCCACCCGCATGTTATCCTTTTTCGTCTCGGAGAGGGTGTCGAGGAGGTCAAAGCAGGCATCCTTTGCCGTGCGGTAGCGCTCACCCCGGATGTCGATCGGGCATTCGTAGAAGCGGCGGGTGCAGGCATCCATGCACGGATGAGTGCAGACCGCTCCAGTCGTAAAGGGCAGAGGGTTCCGCTCAAGGATGACGCCGAGTGCCTCCTTCTTCTTTCCGTCTTTAATCAGGCGGAGAAGATAGGGAATATCCTGCCCCAGCGGGCAGGCGTTCCGGCAGGGAGAGATCCCACAGGTTCCGGTCGGGATCGGGCCGGGCGTCTTTTTTGCGGGGAGCAGATAGCGGTTTTTATACCTTCCGCTCTCGTAGACTTCCTTCTCGATATCCGGCAGGCTGCTTGTAAAGATGCCGGAGAACTGCGCGTAATCGCAGCGGGAGACCGCGTCGGCGATCTGTTTGAGGCGGATGTGAGCGCCGGGCTTCATCAGCTCGGAGGCAAACGTGACCGGCCAGACCCCGGCTTCAAAAAGCTTCGCTGCGGTTGAGATGTCGGCGCCGCCGGAATAGGAGATGCGTAAGCCTCCGCCGTACTCGTTTGCAATCTTTTCGGCGAGCGCGAACGTGACCGGGAACAGCGCCTTTCCGGTGAGAAGCATCTCGCCGCCGGGCAGCGCTTCCTGTCTGCGGACGGGCAGGCCGCCGCTGACCTTGACGCCGAATTCGAGGCGGTAGGAATCGGCAAGAGACTGCAGCCGCAGGAACATGGCCTTTGCGTCGTCAAACTGCACATCCCGGTCGAAGCGCTCCTTATCGAGCTCCAGATCGCCGTAGCCGTTGATATCCAGAATGCCACGGACACTGTAATAGCCGAGCATCGTCGGATCGATCTTCACAAAGGTGTGGAGCTTCTTTTCCTCAATGAGCCATGCGGCCGCGGCCTCAATCTCCTCCGCCGTGGCACCGGGCGCCGGCACATAGGTGACGGAATCGCTGACCCGGGCGCTGATGTCGGAGATATAGGAGCCATCCACACCGTCCAGAAGATCCATGTGGGCGCGGGCCCAGTTCTCGCATTCACGCCAGACCGGCGTGTATTCGGCGCTCCTGAGGCCCTCGATAAAGCTGTCGACGTCATGGGACTTCAGTTCCTCGAGGCTGCCGCTGAGCGACATGTTGAAAACAAAGCCCTCCTGCACGCCGAGGTCGTAGCCGGAGGAGATCAGCTTGACCGCATACCACGCCTTGACATACTCGTTGAAGGCCTGCTCCGCGGAAAGCTCCGTCGCGTTACCGATGTGGAACATCTCGCCGGGCACATCCATATAGGGCTTCGGCGCCGGCTTCTGCTCCCCTGCGGAAAGCAGCTCTCCGGAGAGAGTGCGGAGCTCGATATACCGGGCTCCCGCCGCGTAGGCCGCGACGATGCCCTGCGCGAGCTGCGTGACCGGGCCTGCGGCAACGCCGATCGGGTTTTCGATCCGCTGGCCGAAGACGGGGATTCTGGCCTTCCCCGCATGATAAAGATCCGTAACGCCGAAGATGCTCCCCCGGTCGTTATGCTCGGCAATAATCATGCCCATCAGCTTTTGAAAAGACAACGGCTTTAAAATCCCCATCTTATGGCCTCCGTACCTCGTTTT
>ERZ795053.235-NODE-235-length-70938-cov-6.932001_pt1 | contig 70938 bp, 53 predicted proteins | sample MGYA00375137_ERZ795053 | MGnify/ENA primary metagenome ERZ795053 (study PRJEB30182, sample SAMN05720284) | activated sludge metagenome | isolation source: Anaerobic digester | place: Hong Kong | collected 2014-12-17 ...
CTTCCTTGGTAAGGAAGGGGTCAGGGGTTCAATTCCCCTCTCCGGCTCAACAGGATAATTAACATATAATACCGGATAATATTTTAACAGAATCAAATAATTAATTTTAATAAGCTTGGAGTTATGGCAAAAGAAAAATTTGACAGGTCGAAACCACACGTAAATATCGGGACAATCGGTCACATCGACCATGGTAAGACCACTTTAACGGCAGCCATCACCATGGTGCTCGCTAAAAAAGGGCTTTCTGAAGTCAGGGACTTTGATTCAATCGACAATGCTCCTGAAGAAAAAGAAAGAGGTATTACTATCAATACCGCTCATGTCGAGTATCAGACCGCTGCGAGACACTATGCACACGTCGACTGTCCTGGACATGCCGACTATATCAAGAACATGGTTACAGGTGCCGCACAGATGGACGGAGCTATCCTGGTGGTAGCCGCTACCGACGGACCTATGCCTCAGACACGTGAACACATTCTCCTCGCACGCCAGGTTAACGTGCCAAGGGTCCTCGTGTTTATGAACAAGGTCGACATGGTTGACGATCCTGAACTTCTTGATCTCGTTGAAATGGAGGTTCGTGACCTCCTCAACTTCTATAAATTTGACGGAGATAATGCTCCCGTTATCCGCGGCTCAGCTCTCGGTGCAATGCACGGTGAAGCACAGTGGGAAGATAAAGTTATGGAACTGATGGAAGCAGTTGATGCTTACATACCAATCCCCATGCGTGAAAACGAGAAGCCTTTCCTTATGCCGGTTGAAGACGTATTCTCGATTACAGGAAGAGGTACCGTTGCAACAGGTCGTATCGAAACAGGCGTTGTCCTTACCGGTGATGAACTGGAAATGATAGGCCTCGGCGCTGAAAAACGTAAAACCGTATGTACCGGTGTTGAAATGTTCCGCAAGATCCTCGACAGGGGTGAAGCTGGTGATAACGTGGGACTTCTCCTCCGCGGAGTCGACAAGAAGGAGATAAAAAGAGGTATGGTGCTTGCAAAACCGGGCTCTATTACCCCTCATACAAAATTCAAAACTGAGATCTATGTTCTCAAGAAGGAAGAAGGTGGCCGTCATACTCCTTTCCATAACAAATATCGTCCGCAGTTCTACATCAGAACTCTCGATATTACAGGAGAGATCACTCTTCCCGAGGGCAGGGAAATGGTTATGCCCGGTGATAACGTTACTATTACCGTTGAACTGATATATCCGGTGGCAATAAATGTCGGTCTCCGTTTTGCAATCCGTGAAGGCGGACGCACAGTCGGAGCAGGTGCTGTTACTGAGATTATCGAATAGGAAGCGACTTTTGCCTTGTGGTAAATGCAGCACTGAGATATCTCAGAAAAAAAATCTCATTAACCGCAGCAGCCGGCAGGACAAATAAAGGACACGAAAACAGCTTTGAATTCGTGTCCTTTGCCAGGGCTCAGAATGATATGCATTAAGTTAATCAGATTGAAATACTGCCTTTTACTTCATCGCAGGTACAGTATTAAAAATTACACGGGTGTAGCTCAGTTGGTAGAGCACTGGTCTCCAAAACCAGGTGTCGGGAGTTCGAGTCTCTCCTCCCGTGCTAAATTAAATCAGTAATATGGGTTTTAAGACTTATTTAAAAGAATCATATACTGAGCTTGTTCACAAAGTGACCTGGCCCACATGGGCAGACCTTCAGAACAGCGCAGTTCTGGTTATGGTAGCTACAGCAATAATTGCTCTTGTCATTGCCGGTCTCGATTTTGCCTTCGGCCAGATAATGGAAACATTTTACGATCTGCTTTTTAAATCCTGATAAAAAGTCCCGAATGAATGAAAACCTAAAAAAATGGTATGTGCTCCGGGCTATCGGGGGAAAAGAAAAAAAGGTCAAGGAGTACATTGAAAGCGAGGTGACAAGGCTTAAGCTGGAAGAATTTGTATCCCAGGTGCTTATCCCGACTGAAAAAGTCTACCAGATCAGATCGGGCAAAAAAATCAGCAAGGAACGTACTTTCTTCCCCGGTTATGTGCTGGTGGAAGCTGTGCTGGTGGGAGAAGTACCCCACCTCCTGCGGAATATACCCAACGTCATCGGATTCCTCGGTTCACAGGACGGAGAGCCTGTTCCTCTGAGGAAGGCTGAAATAAACAGGATACTTGGAAAAGTCGACGAACTGAATGCCAGCGACGAGGAACTTAATGTTCCGTTCTTCGTGGGAGAATCGGTTAAAGTTATCGACGGTCCCTTCAACAGCTTTACAGGTATCATTGAAGAAGTAAATGAAGAAAAGAAAAAGCTTAAGGTAATGGTGAAAATTTTCGGAAGGAAAACACCGCTTGAGCTTAGTTTTATGCAGGTGGAAAAAGAAAGTTAACTGAAGATATTTGACGGTTGTAATAATTTATAATGCTTCCTGAACGACTGTCAAACTCTCGCAATAAACACGCAAATTTTAAATTATGGCAAAAGAAGTTGCTGGACTAATAAAGTTACAGATTCGTGGCGGAGCAGCTAATCCATCTCCACCCGTCGGACCCGCACTGGGTTCCAAGGGTGTCAACATCATGGATTTCTGTAAGCAATTCAATGCGAGGACCCAGGATAAAGCTGGAAAGGTAATACCGGTAGTGATAACAGTATATACAGACAAATCATTTGATTTTGTTACCAAAACACCACCGGTAGCTGTTCAGCTTCTTGAGGTTGCCAGGTCGAAGAAAGGTTCTAAAGAACCTAACCGGGACAAGGTAGCCCAGGTTACATGGGACCAGGTGCAGGCAATTGCGAAGGATAAAATGGAAGACCTGAATTGTTTTACAGTCGAGTCGGCCATGAAAATGGTAGCTGGTACCGCAAGAAGTATGGGGATAACCGTAAAAGGTGATTTCCCCGGGAAAATTTAACTAGAGAAAAATGACTAAACTTACCAAAAACCGTAAAGCCGCCTTTGAGAAAATAGAAAAGGAAAGGCTCTATACGTTGAAAGAGGCATCAGTGCTGGTTAAGGAAATAACATCAACCAAATTTGATGCTTCAGTCGACCTGGATGTAAGGTTAGGTATCGATCCGCGAAAATCCAATCAGATGGTCCGCGGCGTGGTTTCCCTTCCTCATGGAACAGGGAAACAGACACGCGTTCTGGTTCTCTGCTCTCCCGACAAGGAAGAAGAAGCCAGAGAAGCCGGTGCCGATCATGTTGGCCTCGATGAATTTGTAGAAAAAATAAAAGGAGGCTGGACCGACGTGGATGTGATAATAACAATGCCATCCGTAATGGGAAAAGTAGGTCAGCTGGGAAGGATACTCGGTCCGCGCGGACTGATGCCCAACCCGAAAAGTGGAACCGTGACAATGGAAATAGGAAAAGCTGTCAGGGAAGTTAAGCAGGGTAAGATTGATTTCAAAGTTGACAAGAACGGGATCATTCATGCCTCTATCGGAAAAGTCTCATTTGAACCTGCAAAGATCGTTGAAAATGCCAGGGAGTTCATCTCAATGGTGAACAAACTCAAACCGGCTGCCGCAAAAGGAACCTACATCCGTAGCCTCTTCCTTTCAAGCACCATGAGCCCGGGTATCAAAATCGATCCAAAAGGCTTCGATGACTAATCTTAAAAACAGGAGATTAATTATGAGACGTGAAGAAAAAACAGCTATCATAGAAAGCCTGAATGAAAAATTCAGGGAGTACAACCACTTTTATCTGACCGATACTGCCGATCTCAACGCTGCTGACACCAGCGACCTGAGAAGAAAATGCTTCGAAAACGACATCAAACTGGTCGTCGTAAAGAATACACTTCTCAAAAGAGCCCTCGAGCAGTCAGATATTGACTTTGAAGAACTGTATCCGGTTCTGAAAGGTACTACGTCCATCATGTTTGCAAACACAGGTAACGGACCTGCCAGATTAATTAAGGAATTCCGCGGCAAACATGATAAGCCTGTTATTAAGGCTGCATACGTTCAGGAATCTATTTATGTGGGCGGCGATCTCCTCGAGACCCTCGTCTCCATAAAAACCAAAGAGGAACTCATCGGGGATATTATCCTTATGCTGCAGTCACCAGCCCGGAACGTCATTTCAGCTTTGCAGTCAGGCGGTAATAAGTTGCATGGTGTTCTTGAAACACTTTCAAAAAAAGAGTAATAATCATTGTATAATCAATTTTAAAACAAATAAAAAATGGCAGATCTCAAGAAATTTGCAGAAGAACTGGTTAACCTGTCTGTAAAAGAAGTCAACGAACTGGCAAAAATACTTAAAGATGAGTATGGAATCGAACCCGCCGCTGCAGCTGTTGCAGTAGCCGGTCCTGCTGCTGGTGGCGCAGCACCCGTTGTGGAAGAAAAAACTTCATTTACGGTGTTCCTTAATAACGCCGGAGGCCAGAAGCTTCAGGTCGTTAAACTGGTTAAGGATATTACTGGTCTCGGACTCAAAGAGGCTAAGGCTGTAGTCGACGCCGCCCCAGGCCCCGTTAAGGAAAATGTATCAAAAGAAGAAGCAGAAGCTATTAAAAATCAGTTAGTTGAGGCAGGAGCAGAAGTTGAACTTAAATAAGTCATACCTCATAGCTGGGTTATCATAGGTTTGGTCCCGAATGCTCGGGACCAGGCCTTTTCGTTCTTTTAATTACAAGTTCACTTAATCTTTTTATAAATGCCATCAAAATCTACCGAAAGAATAAGTTTCGGCACCAGGAAAAGTCAGCTTGATTATCCTGATTTTCTGGAAGTTCAGTTAAAATCATTCAGTGAGTTCTTTCAGCTCGGAACAACGCCGGAGAACAGGAAAAGAGAAGGACTCTTTCAGGTCTTCAACGAGAACTTCCCGATCACCGATACAAGAAATAATTTTGTCCTTGAGTTTCTTGATTATTACATCGACCCCCCACGTTATACCATAGAAGAGTGTATCGAACGCGGCCTGACATTCAGCGTTCCGTTGAAAGCAAAGCTGAAACTCTACTGCACCGATCCCGAACACGAAGATTTCGATACCGTAATCCAGGATGTCTACCTCGGAACAGTCCCCTATATGACCGAAAGAGGAACATTCGTGATCAACGGCGCCGAAAGAGTAGTGGTATCACAGCTCCACAGATCACCGGGGGTTTTCTTCGGACAAAGCATACACGCTAACGGAACAAAGCTTTATTCGGCCAGAATTATCCCCTTCAAGGGATCGTGGATCGAATTCGCTACCGACATCAACAACGTGATGTATGCATACATCGACAGGAAGAAAAAGCTTCCTGTAACAACACTCCTCCGTGCAATAGGATTCGAAAGCGACAGGGAAATACTCGAAATCTTCAACCTGGCCGAAGAACACAAGGTATCCAAAACAAGTATAAAAAAACTTGTCGGCCGTAAACTGGCTGCAAGGGTACTGAAAACATGGGTCGAAGACTTTGTCGACGAAGATACCGGAGAAGTTGTCTCCATAGAAAGAAATGAAGTGATCCTCGACAGGGAACTGGTTATTGAACCCGAACATGTCGACCTGATAGTCGACTCGGGAGCCAAGGCTGTCCTGATTCATAAGGAAGATGCAAGCCTGTCGGATTTCGCAATCATATATAACACACTGCAGAAAGATCCCTGTAACTCGGAAAAAGAAGCTGTAATTTATATCTACCGTCAGCTCAGGAATGCCGAACCTCCCGACGAGGCTACGGCACGCGATGTGATAGAAAAACTCTTCTTCTCCGATAAAAGATACGACCTTGGTGAGGTCGGCCGCTACAGGATCAATAAAAAACTCGGGCTCGAAACCGATATGTCGGTCAAGATACTTACCCGCGAAGATATCATCAAGATAATAGGTTATCTTATCGAACTTATCAACTCAAAAATTGATATCGACGATATTGACCATCTTAGCAACCGCAGGGTCCGTACAGTGGGTGAACAACTGTATGCACAGTTTGGCGTAGGCCTGGCACGTATGGCACGTACCATCCGCGAGCGGATGAATGTACGCGACAACGAAGTGTTTACACCTGTTGATCTTATTAATTCCAAGACACTGTCATCGGTTATCAACTCGTTCTTCGGAACAAACCAGCTATCTCAGTTCATGGACCAGACCAACCCGCTGGCTGAGATGACTCATAAGCGCCGTATGTCAGCACTTGGCCCCGGAGGTCTGTCACGCGAAAGAGCAGGTTTTGAGGTGAGAGACGTACATTATACCCACTACGGCAGACTGTGTCCCATAGAGACACCCGAAGGCCCGAACATCGGTCTGATCTCTTCGCTCTGCGTTTTTGCAAAGATCAATGAACTTGGTTTTATTGAGACTCCATACCTCCAGGTGAAGGATGCACAGGTCGACCTCAGCAGCGATGGCATTGTGTGGCTGAGCGCCGAAGAGGAAGAATATAAGATGATTGCCCAGGCAAATGCCCCTCTGACGGGTGACGGTCATTTCGAAAACCCAAGGGCAAAATGCAGGTACGAAGCCGATTATCCAATTGAAGAAGTCTCAAAGATCGACCTTATGGATGTGGCTCCTAACCAGATCGCATCAATAGCTGCATCGCTTATTCCTTTCCTCGAACACGACGATGCAAACAGAGCTCTGATGGGGTCGAACATGATGCGTCAGGCTGTACCTCTTATTAACCCCGAAACCGCAATAGTGGGAACCGGACTTGAGGCTCAGGTGATCAAAGACAGCCGTATTCTGTATGTGGCTGAAGGTGATGGAGTTGTTGAATCTGTCGACTCCAACCAGGTAGTCATACGTTATACCCGTACCGATGAGGAAAAATTCGTCAGCTTCGACGACGATACAAAAACCTATGTTCTCCCCAAATACAAGAAGACAAACCAGAATACCTGCATTAACCTGGTCCCTGTAGTTAAAAAAGGAGAGAAAGTCAGGAAAGGACAGGTTCTTACAGAAGGTTACGGTACCAAAAAAGGAGAACTGGCACTCGGCAGGAACCTCAAAGTCGCATTTATGCCCTGGAAAGGCTACAACTTTGAGGATGCAATCGTAATTTCCGAAAGAGTTGTGCAGGAGGATATGTTTACATCGGTGCATATCGATGAGTATCTTCTGGAAGTACGCGATACCAAAAGAGGTCTTGAAGAACTTACATCCGACATTCCCAACGTAAGCGAGGAGGCAACGAAGCATCTCGATGAAAACGGATTGATAAGGATAGGTGCCCACATCAGGCCCGGCGACATATTGATCGGTAAAATCACTCCGAAAGGGGAATCAGATCCTTCACCTGAGGAGAAGCTTCTCAGGGCTATCTTTGGTGACAAGGCAGGCGACGTAAAGGATGCTTCCCTGAAGGCAGGTCCTTCACTCGAAGGAGTGGTAATCGACAAGAAACTGTTTACCAGGGCAATAAAGGACAGAAAGGCCAAGGCAAGTGAAAAGCCTCAGCTCGAAAAGATTGAGAATGAGTTCAATAAAAATGTTGAAGAACTTAAGTCAAGACTTGTTGACAAGCTCTTCATCCTGGTAAACGGCAAGACTTCCCAGGGTGTTAAGGATTATCTGAATGTGGATGTCATACCCAAAGGCAGCAAATTTACTCTCAAGCAGCTCCAGGAGATCGATTTTCTGGGTGTCAACCCTAATAAATGGACTACCGACAAGAAAAAGAATGATAGTATAAAACAGCTGCTGCATAATTATATCATCAAATACAAGGAAATTGATGGGGTATACAAGCGCAAGAAATATAATCTCACAATAGGCGATGAACTGCCGGCAGGCATTGTCAGACTGGCAAAAGTTTATATAGCCAAGAAGAGGAAAATAAAAGTAGGCGACAAGATGGCCGGACGTCATGGAAACAAAGGCATCGTGGCCAGAATTGTGCGACAGGAAGATATGCCGTTCCTGGAAGACGGAACCCCTGTTGACATTGTGCTCAACCCGCTGGGTGTTCCTTCAAGGATGAACCTCGGACAGATTTATGAGACTGTCCTCGGGTGGGCCGGACAGAAACTGGGTCTCTGTTTCTCGACACCTATATTCGATGGGGCAACTATTGACCAGATCACTGAATACACCGAAAAAGCAGGATTACCCAGGTATGGCAAGACATACCTTTATGACGGTGGCACCGGTGAACGTTTCGACCAGCCTGCAACGGTGGGAGTGATCTATATGCTAAAGCTGGGTCACATGGTCGACGACAAAATGCATGCCCGTTCCATCGGTCCGTATTCCCTTATTACACAGCAGCCGCTGGGAGGGAAGGCACAGTTCGGAGGTCAGCGTTTCGGAGAGATGGAAGTTTGGGCTCTCGAAGCATTCGGAGCTGCTCATATTCTTCAGGAAATACTTACAATCAAATCCGACGATGTGGTAGGAAGGGCCAAGGCATATGAAGCCATAGTCAAGGGTGAACCAATGCCCCAGCCGGGTATTCCCGAATCGCTCAATGTTTTGCTGCATGAGCTTAGAGGTCTGGGACTGAGTGTAATACTTGATTAACATTACAGCAGACTCTTTATTTTAACTGATTAGAAAAAATACAGTATATGTCATTCAGAAGAGACAACAAAACAAAAACAAGTTACTCAAAGATCTCAATTGGTCTTGCTTCACCTGAGGAGATACTCGATCGTTCGAGCGGTGAAGTACTGAAACCGGAGACTATCAATTACCGCACCTATAAGCCAGAACGCGATGGTCTTTTCTGCGAAAGGATTTTTGGTCCGGTAAAAGATTACGAGTGTCATTGCGGAAAATACAAGCGTATACGGTACAAGGGAATAGTGTGCGACCGTTGCGGCGTGGAAGTAACGGAGAAAAAAGTACGCCGTGAAAGAATGGGCCATATATCCCTGGTAGTCCCTGTAGCTCATATCTGGTATTTCAGGTCGCTTCCAAACAAAATAGGTTATCTCCTGGGCCTGCCTACCAAGAAACTTGATTCCATTATTTATTACGAACGGTATGTAGTTGTCAATCCGGGTATCAAAGCTGCTGACGGGATCAATCAGCTTGACTTCCTGACAGAGGAGGAATATCTTGAGATAGTTGAATCACTGCCTAAGGAGAACCAGTATCTCGAAGATACTCATCCCGACAAATTCATTGCCGATATGGGCGCCGAGGCACTTCATAAACTTCTGAACCGCCTCGACCTCGACGAGATATCTTACTCACTTCGCCACAGGGCTAACACCGAGACTTCCCAGCAGCGCAAAAATGAGGCACTTAAACGTCTTCAGGTTGTCGAGGCATTCAGGGAATCAAAACAGGTAAACCGACCGGAATGGATGGTAATAAAGGTGGTACCGGTAATACCTCCCGAACTTAGGCCTCTTGTACCTCTCGACGGCGGCCGGTTTGCAACAAGCGACCTCAACGATCTTTACAGAAGGGTCATCATCAGGAATAACCGTCTGAAAAGACTTATAGAGATCAAGGCTCCGGAGGTCATACTCCGGAATGAAAAACGTATGCTCCAGGAGTCGGTCGATTCACTTTTTGATAACTCGAGAAAAGCCAACGCTGTAAAAACTGATGCTAACCGTCCGCTTAAATCTCTGAGCGACAGTCTTAAGGGTAAGCAGGGAAGGTTCCGTCAGAACCTGCTCGGGAAAAGGGTAGACTATTCTGCACGATCGGTTATTGTCGTAGGGCCTGAACTGAATCTTCATGAATGCGGACTTCCGAAAGATATGGCTGCAGAACTTTATAAGCCATTCATCATACGTAAGCTCATCGAACGCGGTATTGTAAAAACTGTAAAGTCGGCCAAGAAAATAGTCGACAGAAAAGACCCTGTTGTCTGGGATATACTCGAAAATGTCCTGAAAGGTCATCCTGTACTGCTAAACCGTGCTCCCACCCTGCACAGGCTGGGTATTCAGGCTTTCCAGCCCAAGCTTATTGAAGGCAAGGCCATTCAGCTTCACCCGCTGGTTTGTACCGCCTTCAACGCCGATTTCGACGGTGACCAGATGGCTGTCCATCTTCCTCTAGGAAATACAGCAGTGCTTGAGGCCCAGATGCTTATGCTGGCATCGCATAACATCCTCAACCCGGCAAACGGAGCGCCCATAACAGTTCCCTCCCAGGATATGGTCCTCGGACTGTATTATATAACAAAGGGAAGAAAAGGCAGCGAAACGGAAAAGGTAAAGGGCGAAGGCCTCATTTTTTATTCACCTGAAGAGGTTAATATTGCATATAATGAGGGTAAGGTAGATCTCCATGCCTTTATTAAAGTTAAAGTGAACGACAGGGTCAACGGAGAATTGGTTAATCACCTTATCGAAACTACTGTCGGAAGAGTAATATTTAACCAGTATGTTCCGGACGAGGTAGGGTTCATTAATGAGATCCTTACTAAAAAATCGCTGAGAGATATTATCGGACGCGTTCTGAAGCTTTCAGGAATGGCCAAGACAGCCGATTTTCTTGATGCTATAAAGAACCTTGGTTTTGATTCAGCCTTCAGGGGCGGATTGTCTTTCAACCTCGATGATGTTATAATACCGGAGGAAAAAACCAAATTCGTTGGTGAAGGCTATGAACAGGTTGAGGAGGTCCTTAATAATTACAACATGGGCTTCATTACCAACAATGAGCGCTATAACCAGATAATAGACATCTGGACCCATGTAAATGCAAGGCTTACCCAGTCGCTCATGAAACAGCTTTCAAACGACAAGCAGGGTTTCAACTCAGTTTATATGATGCTCGACTCGGGTGCAAGAGGATCCAAGGAACAGATCCGGCAGCTTTCAGGAATGAGAGGACTGATGGCCAAACCTCAGAAATCGGGTTCTTCAGGATCTGAGATTATCGAGAACCCCATTCTTTCAAACTTCAAGGAAGGATTGTCAGTTCTTGAATACTTCATTTCAACCCACGGAGCCCGTAAAGGTCTGGCCGACACTGCACTGAAAACTGCCGACGCCGGATACCTTACAAGAAGGCTGGTGGATGTATCTCAGGATGTGATCATTAATGAGGAGGACTGTGGCACTCTTAGAGGACTTGTGGCAACAGCCATAAAGAAGAATGAAGAGGTTGTGGAATCACTATATGAAAGAATACTGGGGCGCACCACCGTTCATGATGTGTACCATCCCCTGACAGGAGAGCTTATTGTAGAAGCGGGACAGCAGCTTACAGAAGAACTGGCATCAAGAATAGAAGATTCACCCGTTGAACAGGTTGAAATACGATCGGTTCTTACCTGTGAGTCTAAGAAAGGCGTATGTGCAAAATGCTATGGCCGTAACCTCGCAACAGGACAAATGGTCCAGAAAGGTGAAGCTGTCGGAGTCATTGCAGCCCAGAGTATCGGTGAGCCGGGAACCCAGCTTACCCTCCGTACATTCCACGTGGGTGGTACAGCCTCTAATATCACTACCGAATCACGACTTGTGGCACGCTACTCTGGTATAGCTGAAATTGATGAGCTTAGAGCGGTTGCGAAAAAGGATCCTGACAAAGATCAGATCGACATTGTGATTGGAAGGCTTGCCGAACTGAGGATCATAGACAAAAAAACAGGCATCGCCCTTACAACCCATACAATACCTTACGGGGCGAAATTGTATATTAAACCCGGTCAGGAGGTTGAGAAAGGAAAACTCATTTGCGAATGGGATCCCTTCAACGCAGTTATTATTGCCGAAGTGGGAGGTAAGATCGGATACGATTACCTTATCGAAGGCATAACTTTCCGTGAAGAATCAGACGAACAGACCGGATTCAAGGAAAAAGTGATCATAGAAAGCCGCGATAAAACAAAGAACCCGGCCATAAAGATCCTTGCACCAAAGGGAGGTGAGGAACTGAGGCTTTATAACCTGCCCGTGGGATCACACCTGGTAGCCGATACAAATAAGCTGGTTGAAGCAGGTGATGTGCTTGTAAAAATCCCGCGTGCCGTAGGTAAATCGGGCGACATAACGGGAGGTCTTCCGAGAGTTACCGAACTCTTTGAAGCCCGTAACCCTTCTAATCCCGCGATCGTTTCCGAGATCGACGGAGAAGTGACATTCGGTAAAATAAAGAGGGGTAACAGAGAGATCACGATAAAATCAAAAACCGACGAGATCAAAAAATACCTCGTACCTCTCTCCAAGCAGATTCTCGTTCAGGAGAATGACTATGTAAAGGCAGGAACACCGCTGTCCGACGGGGCAATAACACCTTCCGACATCCTGGCTATCAAAGGGCCTACCAAAGTCCAGGAATATATCGTTAATGAGATTCAGGAAGTATACCGTCTGCAGGGTGTGAAGATCAACGATAAACATTTCGAGATCATTGTCAGGCAGATGATGCGCAAGGTGGAAATCGTAGACCCCGGCGATACTAAATTCCTTGAAAGACAGATAGTTGATAAGCTGGAGTTTATGGATGAGAATGACTGGATCTACGACAAGAAAGTTGTAACTGACAGTGGAGATTCACAGACTCTCCGTCCGGGAATGATAGTGACTGCACGTAAACTGAGAGATGAAAATTCTGTTCTCAAGAGAAAAGACCTGAAGGTCGTTGAAGCCAGGGATGCCATTCCTGCAACATCCAGCCAGGTTCTCCAGGGAATAACCCGTGCTGCACTTCAGACCAACAGCTTCTTCTCCGCAGCATCTTTCCAGGAAACCACCAAAGTGCTTAATGAAGCTGCCATACTAGGAAAGATAGACAGACTTGAAGGTCTGAAAGAGAATGTCATCGTAGGTCATCTCATCCCTGCCGGTACCGGACAGCGCGAGTACAACAGCATCATTGTGGGCTCACTCGAAGAGTATGAAGAGCTGGTAGGTACTGATCACGCTCAGGTGGTAGAAGCCGGAAAAGCTGAGATAGAGAAATAAACAAATATTGAAACCATGTCAGATTCAAGAGAACAGAACCAGATCAGCATTGAACTGAACGAGGAAGTGGCCCAGGGCATATATTCCAACCTGGCTGTGATAACTCACTCTGCATCCGAGTTCGTGGTCGATTTCGTAAGGATCATGCCCGGTATACCCAAGGCACAGGTGAAGTCGAGGATTATTCTAACACCCGAACATGCGAAAAGACTCGTTGCAGCTCTCCAGGATAATATTTCCAAGTTTGAATCTGTTCACGGACCGATAAAGGAGGTCAAGGGTTCAGGACCGGTAATGCCGATGAGTTTCGGCGGTCCAACCGCCCAGGCCTGAAATAAATGCCAAACAACTCCAATTCGAGGCCGTCAGCGACTTTGCTGACGGCTTTTTTTTGAATTGAAAGAAATAAATCCGAAATTTGTGTGTTATTATTTTGAAAGAATCTGACATACGATAATGAAAAAGTATATTTCTGGAAAGATACTGCTTGCCATGATCATCATTGCACCTGCTCTTTTTGTCCACGGATGTGATAAACAGGAGAAATGTGGTTGCGACGGCGACGTTCTTTTCAGCCTCACTTTCGATACTTTTTCTCCCGTCGATTATTCTGAGATTTATGTGGGAGGAGAAGGCGCTGTAATGAGCTTCAGGATTGGCTATGACACTTACACGTTCTGTAATCCGGTAGAAATGTATGAGGTCTATAAGAAACTGAATCCCGACCACCAGATAAAAATTGCCGGTGACGTTTTCTGGGATTGCCAGTACGTGAGCAGTGCAAGTCAGTCGTCTTACTATTATTACTATTACAAGTATTACAATATCCGGGTTACCGACATGAAATCGCACCTTTACGGTAAATAGCCGGATCTCCCATGACCAATTTAAAAATATCTTTTGCAGGTGCCGGTAATGTGGCCGCAACACTCTGCAGGGCATTTTATACGTCAGGAATACCGATCGACAGGATAGTTACCCCCACTGAAGAAAAAGGAAAGGCTCTTGCTGAAGACTGCAACGCTTCATGGTCCGATGATCTGTACTTCGGCAGATCCACCGGTGTGCTGATAGTTGCCGTGCCCGACCACACACTGAACGATGTCCTTAACTCCATAATATGCCCTCAAGAATGTGTGGTTGCCCATACAGCCGGCAGTTTCGGCCTCGATGTATTTCCTCCGGCAATAAAAAAAAGAGGCGTATTCTATCCCTTTCAGACTTTCACCGCCGGCAGGAAAATTAACACCGCTGCAATACCCTTCCTTCTGGAGGCTTCCGACGATGATACCGCTCAACGTCTCCGGTATCTTGCGTCAGCACTTGGCGCAAAAGCGGAATTTATGGATACGGACACAAGGAAGATGCTTCATCTTGCGGCAGTATTCGTATGTAATTTCACCAATCATCTGCTTACAGCAGGGAAAAAGATAACTTCTGAGGCGCAGCTCGATTTTAACATTCTTGAACCGCTTGTAAATGAGACCGTAGCCAAAGCTTTCGATTCGGGACCTGATCTGTCCCAGACGGGTCCTGCAATCAGAAATGATCTTAACACTATTGAAAAGCATCTGAAATTATTATCTTTCTCGCCCGAATTACAGAAACTTTATAACGAACTTACAGAATCAATCAGGAAACATTACAAAACAAAGCAGGAATGACAAACTTCAAGGAAGGTCTTGCCGGCGTAAAGGCATTCATTTTTGATATTGACGGTGTACTTTCGCTTCAGACGATAAACCTCAATGTATTCGGAGTGCCCAACAGGACAGTAAACCTTCGCGATGGATATGCTCTCCAGCTTGCAGTTAAAAAAGGTTATAAGGTTGCAATAATTTCGGGAAGCAATTCAAAGGATTATCAGAAGAGACTTAAACAGCTCGGTATAACGGACGTATATCTTAACAGCAGGGAGAAGATCGACCAATACCGTTATTTCAGAAATAAACATAAACTGAAGGATTCAGAAATACTTTATATGGGCGACGATATTCCTGATTTTCACGTTATGAAGGAGGCAGGAGTACCTGTATGCCCGAGTGATGCCGACAGTGAGATCAGACAATTGTCGGTTTATGTTTCCGACAAGAAGGGCGGAGAGGGTTGTGTAAGGGATGTGATTGAACAGGTTCTCAGGCTGCATGACAGATGGATGGATTCCGAATCATTTACATGGTGATATGAAAGAATTTCTGCAACTTATACGCTGGAAAAACCTTCTCATTGTGACTCTTACAATGGTCCTGATGAGGTATTTCGTAATAGCACCCCTTCTGAGCGAGGTAAAGCTGCCTCTGGCAGGAGCACCCGACGTGCCGGTACCAATGATGCTCCAGTTTCCCCTCCTGCATTTTGTTCTTCTTGTTGTTGCCACACTTTGTATTACGGCAGGAGGTTACGTCATAAACGATTATTTTGATATACGCACCGACCTTGTCAACAGGGGAAATATAATTGTGGGGAATAAAATATCCAGACGCAGGGCTATCCTGTGGCACTCGGTATTTAACATAGCAGGTGTGTCACTTGGTTTCTACGTGTCGTTCAGGGCCGGTCTGTTCTGGATGGGCCTTATATTCCTTGTGGTGTCGGGTATGCTGTATTTTTATTCTGCCAGCTATAAGCGGCAGTTTCTCATAGGTAACCTGGTAGTGGCATTTCTGACAGCCATGGTCCCCTTCCTCGTTGTACTCTATGAATGGCCCTCCCTTTTTAAATATTATTCGGCAAATGCCGCCAGCGTACCGGATATGTCTTTTCTTTTTTACTGGGTCGGAGGTTTTGCCCTTTTTGCTTTTCTTACAACCCTCACCAGGGAAATTATTAAAGATATAGAGGATTTTGAAGGCGACAGGGTTTACGGGCGCAATACACTGCCGGTTGTGACAGGCATTCCTGCTTCAAAGATCATTTCCACAATACTTGCAGGGCTTACCATCCTGCTTCTCTACCTGGTATGGTTCTTTTATGTCCGCGACTGGATAACATTGATATACATATCTGTAGCCATAGCTGTACCTCTGGTTCTGGTCATTTGCCGGGTAATTTGCGGAAGTACACGGCGGCAGATACAGGGAGCCAGCAGCATGATGAAGATAGCCATGCTTACCGGTATACTATATTCACTGGTGGTTAAGGCAATAATATACTGGAAGCTTCTCTGATCCATGCTAAGCGATATCTCAGAAAATTACAGGATAATCCTCGCTTCCAGATCGCCCAGGAGGCAGCAGCTTCTTCGTGAGCTCGGACTTGAGTTCAAAGTATGTGAGAAAGAGTATGATGAATCATATCCTGAAGGACTGATGGGAGAAGAGATCGCCCTTTATCTTGCCCGGTCGAAAGCAGATCATTTCAGGGACGATCTTCATCCCGGCGACATGTTCATCACTGCCGACACCATAGTATGTTGTAACGGAAAACTCCTCGAAAAACCTTCTGACAGGCAGGATGCTCTCAGAATGCTAAGGCTCATCTCTGGTAACACACATGAAGTGATAACGGGAGTGAACATCCTCACTCTTTCAAAAGAAACAACATTCACTGATACAACAAAAGTTACTTTTGAAAATCTTTCGGATGAAGAGATAATTTATTATATTGACAGGTTCAGACCCTACGACAAGGCAGGTGGCTACGGGATACAGGAGTGGATAGGTATTGCGGGGTGCAGCAGGCTGGAAGGGTCATACTTCAATGTTGTAGGCCTGCCGGCTCAAAGACTTTATAAGGAACTGAAAAATTTTTAAATAAACTAAATCTGAAAATTTGAAACCCGCATGTATCACTGACAGGAACACGTATATATTTGTTCTTTAAACATGTGGATTCCTTCAGACAATTAAAAATTAAATTATATACTGATGAAAAAACTGCTACTGTCACTACCGGTCTTTCTTGTATCCCTGTTTGCGACTGCAACACCTGATGAGGGAATGTGGATACCAATCCTTATCGAAAAGTATAATATCAAACTCATGCAGGAAAAGGGATTCAAACTATCCGCCGAAGATATTTACAGCGTGAACAAAGCCTGTATGAAGGACGCTGTCGTTATTTTTGGAGGTGGCTGTACAGGAGAGCTCATCTCTCCCGACGGCCTTCTGATTACAAATCATCATTGCGGTTACGGAACCATACAGAGGCTTTCAAGTATCGAAAATGACTATCTGGCTAACGGATTCTGGGCCATGTCAAGGGAAGAGGAGATCCCTGCACCAGGACTGTCGGTTACCATACTAAAATGGATGGAGGACGTTACTGACCGTATGATGAAGGGCATTACCGGGGGAATGGATGCCCAGGAGAGGCAGAAAATCCTGGATGCCAATTCGGAAGATATAAGAAGGAAAGCACTGGAAGGAACAGGTTACACCGCACGTATAAGCCCCTTCTACATGGGTAACCAGTATTTCATGCTTGTATATGAGACTTTCAGTGATGTCCGTTTTGTCGGAGCTCCGCCATCATCCATCGGAAAATTCGGAGGCGAAACCGACAACTGGGTATGGCCCCGTCATACAGGTGATTTCTCCCTGTGGAGAGTATATGCCGGCACTGAAAACAAACCGGCAAGATATGCCAGTACAAATGTTCCCTACAAACCACTTTATCATTTTCCCATTTCACTGAAAGGAGTGCAGGAAGGCGATTTTACAATGGTATTCGGATACCCCGGATCGACATCACAGTATGTGCCCTCATTTCATATCGACATGGTTAAAAACCATATCAACCCGAAAATGATAGCCATAAGAACAAAAAAGATTGAGATAATGGAAGCAGCCATGAATACCGATCCTCTCATCAGGCTTCAGTATTCGGCTAAGAAATCAGGTGTGGCCAACGCATGGAAGAAATGGATAGGAGAGAACCAGGGTCTCGACCGGATGAGGACCATCGAGAAAAAGCAGGCTTATGAGAAGCGCCTTACCGACTGGATTAACTCTGATCCCGCCAGAAAAACGAGATACGGACATCTCCTCCCGGAATATGAAAAGCTTTATTCGCAATTAAAAGATTATTCACTGGTTAACAGTTTTACCTCCGATGCCTTTTTCAGCAGCGGCGCAGAGGCTGTAGGCTTTGCCAGGAATATGATGTCATTTGCAAACCTTTTTGAAAGTGAAGCCGATGAAGCAAGAATTGAAGCTGTTAAAGGAGAATTGATTGCTGCTGCAGCCAGGTTCTTTAAAAATTATAATTACGAAACAGACAAGGAACTTTTTGTTGCCGTTATGGAATTATATGGCGGGCAACTTGAAGAAAAGTGGCAGGCCCCAGGGTATTTAAAGATTAAAAATGCATGGAAGGGTGATTTTCAGGCACTTGCAGATAAAATTTACCCGGTAAGTGTTTTTACCGATGAAGCAAGATTTACGGCCTTCGTGAACGGGTTCGGGAAACGTTCTCTCAAGGCTCTCAAAAAAGATCCCATCTATAACCTGGCCAGTAGCACAAGTGAATTCATTTCAGAAAATGTACGCGGCGAACTGATCCGCATACAGTCAGAAATCCAGAAACTCAATCCGCTTTACATGACTCTGCAAATGGAATTTGACAGCAACCGTCTTTTCTATCCCGATGCAAACTCAACATTAAGGGTAGCTTATGGAGAGGTTAAAGGATACTATTCAAAAGATGCAGTTTATTTCAGACACTATTCAACCCTTAAGGGGATCATTGAAAAGGATAATCCGGAAATTTTCGATTACGATGTGCCAGATAAATTAAAAGAACTGTACCGTACGAAAAACTATGGTCGTTATACACAGAACGGAGAGGTGCCGGTATGCTTCATAGCTACCAATCATACAACCGGTGGTAATTCCGGAAGCCCGGTTATTAATGCTGAGGGTCATCTTATAGGTGTGAATTTCGACAGGGCATGGGAAGGTGTTGCCAGCGACATGGCTTTTAACCCTGAACAGAGCCGGAACATAAGCCTCGACATAAGGTACGCACTGTTCATTATCGACAAATTTGCCGGAGCAGGTTATCTTCTTGATGAGATGACACTGGTGGAATAAAACCAGTATCAGAAACGGATAGTATATTTTACCTTGAGCCTTGCTTCGTAAACTTCAGGGGTGAAGCGTTGATGGGGATCTATAAGAGGTGAATTAAAGGTGAGAAAGACCTCTTTGCCGGGTTTGATTATCCATTGAAACCTCGATTGCCATCCTATTGTTTCCGTTTTGTTGTCATACTGGGCAAAATTCGACCAGTAGATATTAGGGCTGAAAAGGAAATTAAGGTTGATGCGGAATATCTGGGTCACAAAATCTCCTTCTGCCAGTGTTACCCACCTTCTTTCTGCATCCAGTCCAAGGTATACCGGTACGCATATCTTATATCCGGTCTGTATCAGAAGGTCGGTTCTGTGTCCTGAATAGAACGACCCGAAAGCTGTTTTCACCAGCCCCCAGAGGTTTCTTCTTTTTGCGGAGGTAAGAGTAAGCGTGTGACGCCAGAAATTATAATCTCCGGCTGGTATGTTGATTGTATCAAAGATGTTGAATGGCTTTCTGAGCCTGTCGAACTGATACTGCGACTGGAGGGCTATTATGTCACCGCTCAGGAAGGTGATGGTTGAGTAATTAAGGTTTATTTCTCCGGTCAGGAGGTCATTGTCTATAGTGCTGAAAATGAAAGAATAGTCTGTACCGGTTTTAATCTGAAGGATTGGCGAATTTTTTGGTCTGGGCCCCAGCGAGATGCCTCCATATATATCCCTGATGCCTTTACGGGGAACGAATCCCAGACCGGGAGTGAAGTTTTCTCCTATTTCAAGATATCCTGCCCTGAAATTCAGAAAATCATTCGGGTAGTTTATCTCTGTGCCAAAAGACAGATCATGACCTGAAAGTCCTTCCGTGAATGATTTCACACCATAAAGTGAGAATTTCAGGTTTTTATTTCCTTTCAGTTCGGAGCTTCCTATTCTAAGGTCAAAACCGGCAAGTGAATTATCAGCATCGGAAAAAGCATTGCCGTTTGATCCTATAATTCCAACCGAGGATTGTTTCCCTAGGTCCACCGATACCCTTCCGACGGTATAGCCGGGGTTATCCCATGCGTTATCGTCCTTTATATGGAGAACACCGAAATTGAATCTTCCAGCCTTTCCCGTGAATTTGCCTCCGTATTTTATGGCGACAGGATTACCGGTGCTGTCGAGTCCGATACTTCTCGAGAAGAACGGGATCATTGAAGTCTTCTTGGTATTGTCGTCGTCGCCGTTAATGCCAAAATTAAAGTAGTTGGAACCATCAAGGAAGAAATCCCTTTTTTCAGGGAAGAAAAGTGAAAAGCGTGTCAGGTTGATCTGCTTTTCATCCACTTCTGTCTGTGCGAAGTCAGTGTTTACTGTTACCGCAGCTTTCAGTGATGGGGTTATCTGGTAAAAAGCGTCTACTCCGATGTCGGCAACAGGCCTGGATTCATCATTTTCTTTCTTGCTGAAACCTCCTGTTGCATAAGGGATAACGTCGAGGCCTATTCCCTGCGTCATATCCTTTAAACCGCTTATCCGTCCGCAGTCGGATACCTGAAACTTATCGGCATCGAGTGAAGAGGCTGGCCAGGTTGAGAATTCAGATTTTCGTTTGATGTGTCGTATACATTTTAATCCCCATGTATCTTTACTCATGTCGAATCCCATTGTTTTAAAGGGAATGATAAGTTCGGCTTCCCAGCCGGAACCGGTTATTTTTGCCTTGCCGTCCCAGATGCCGTCCCATGCTTTGTTGAAATATTGTCCGTTTTCATTTATCAGGGCATCTCCAATGCTTCCTCTGGGGCCTATCTGGAACCAGTAACCGCTCCTTCCGTCAAGAAAGGTATCAAAGATTACCTGGATCCTGTCATCTTCGCCCAGGCTTACATCTCTTGCAAGCTCTTTGGCTATGATTCCAGCCGGATCGTCATAACATCTTATGCCGACGTAAATATTATGACGGTCGAAAAGGAAAAGAAATTCGGTTTTTTCTGTGATCGCTTCACCGTTACGTGGTTCTTTCTGGTAAAAATCATCCACCACGGCAGCGTTTTTCCAAACCTCGTCATCTGTAAAACCGTCGATGACAGGAGGGGTGCCGGTAAAAACAGCTTTTATCCCGGGGATCTGCGAATGAACGATGCCTGACCCTGTAAAAAGGAAAAATATAATCAGCTTGATGAAAAGATATGATCGCAGTCTGTCAGTCTCACTTAAATATTTAACCATACCTCTTCTCCAGTTATTTCTTCTTTTCAGGGTCTATAATGTTTTTTTATCAGGATCTAAAATTATATTATTAATCAGTTTACGATGAAATTTTTAACTTGATTTAACTTCCCGGAATATTTTTCTACAACTGCTGCCTGTTCGTCGATGGTTTTTCTTATGTCGTCCTGGTTCCTGTTTACTTTTGGAATTCCCGACCGGGCTTTCGCAAGGGCTCTTTCAGCTTTCCTTTTCTTTTTTTCTGATCGGGTTATGGACTTAAGAGTTTTCTTTTTATCCTTTTCAAGTCCCTTGAGATAATCTTCCTTGGTATCCCTTTCTTCCCCCGAACTCATTGAAGGAAGTGCCATGCTGTGTTCGGAGATGGCAGCCGTCAGTGAAGTCAGATGGTTATTCATGTCTGTCAGTTTCTCTGCTTCGGAGGAAATCGTCCTTTCGCTTTTTCTTATGGTTTTTTCCATGCCGGAGCCTTCTTTTTCCAGGGTGCTCATCTCCTTTTCGAGGTCTCGCAGGATTGTCTCTTCAGCTTTAAGCTGCTCTTCCACAAGACTTATGTACTGGTTCTTTGCAAAATTGAACAGGAAGGTTTTTGCTCTTTCGTGATCCGCATCCCCTGTGGTCTTTTCAATGTAAAGATCTTTCCTGAGTTCGAAGGCAGCGGCCAGACAGAGCCCGGTGTCGCTGGCCGAGAAACGGCTGTAGACATTGATGGGATCCGGGGCTATTTCTTTTATGTTTGCCCCGAAAATGGTCATCTCTCCGTTTTCAGTAACCACCGTCGATTTTGTCCCCGATTGCAGTGTCTTTACCCAGTTATCGAGTGTTTCCTGGTATTCCACTTCGGGGATGATTACCGCCATACCGGGAAGAGAGCCATTACCTATTTTCAGGGAATCATCATAGAAGAGGATAGGCTCCTGAGCCCTTACTCCGGCCGAAATCAGAACTATCAGTACCGGCAGGAACATTTTTGGTTTCATAATTTTATGGTATTATGTATAATATATGTAAATATAACAAATTACCGCCTCTTTCTTCAGTTTAATGATCAAAAAAATGATATGTCCATCAGTCTTTGCTCTTTTAACAGTGGCGCAGGAAAAGTTTAAAATGAATCACCAGTCTGCCATCTCCCTTGCAAGTCTTTCATAAGGTTAAAAATTACTATCTTTCATTTTTGAAATATGAGAGATCGATGAAAATAGTTGCCGACGACAAGATTCCTTTTTTGAAAGGTGTTCTGGAACCATATGCTGAAGTGGTTTATTTACCCGGAGGGAAGATCACCCGGAGGGATATTTCTGATGCCGATGCCTTGCTGATAAGGACAAGAACGAAATGCACGGGAGACCTTCTCAGCGGAACCAGAGTGAGTTTCATCGCTACCGCCACAATAGGATTTGACCATATAGACACAAGATTCTGCAAGAAAAACGGGATAACCTGGACCAATGCTCCGGGATGCAATTCTTCCTCAGTGCAGCAGTATATTGCTTCTGCACTTCTGAAGATCGCCTCCGAATTCAGGTTCTCATTGAAGGGAAGAACTATCGGCATTACAGGAGTCGGCAACGTGGGTTCGAAAGTTGAAAAGCTGGCTGCTATACTTGGAATGAACATCCTGCTTAACGATCCGCCCCGGGCCAGAAAAGAAGGTGGTGAAAAGTTTTCAGACCTGAAGACGATACTTGAAGAGTCGGATATAATTACTTTTCATGTTCCCCTTAACGTTGTTGGAAGAGACTCTACCTGGCACCTGGTAAGCGAAAAGAGCCTGAAAAAAATGAAGAAAGGCGCATGGATAATAAATTCTTCACGTGGAGAGGTGGCTGATACAGCGGGCCTGTTTAAGGTTTTAACGTCGGGAAAGCTGGGTGGGGCAGTGCTTGATGTATGGGAGAATGAACCGGATATAGACCTCGAACTTATGTCGAAGACCTTTATTGCGACACCTCACATCGCAGGTTATTCGACTGATGGAAAGGCAAATGGTACATCCATGGCAGTGAATTCACTCTCCAGACATTTCGGACTTCCTTTATCAGACTGGTACCCCGAATGCCTTCCTTCTCCTGAACAACCTGAGATTTTTATTGACGGAAGTGGGAAAAGCGATGAAGAGATAGTTCATATAGCTGTTAACTACTCATATAACATAGACGAAGATAATTTCAAACTCAGGTTTGCGCCTTCCGATTTTGAAAAGCAGAGAGGTGAGTACAGAGTCCGAAGAGAATTTCCTGCCTTTACCGTAAAACTCGCGGGAGCATCCACAAGGGCTTATAAAATGCTTGATGAACTGGGGTTTTCTGTTGTACGATCATGACACGATATGCCTGGTTATAAACATAAATAAAAAAAATGTCAATTAAACGAAGAGAACTTATCAGGAAAGTGGCACTGGCCACTGCAGGTATTGCTGCAATGCCGGTTGCAGGATGTAATGGAACAAAACCTTCCGCTGCCGCTGAAGAGGTGACAAGAACATCACTGAAGATCAGTCTGAATGCCTACTCATTCAATACCCTGCTGCGTAACGGATCAATGAGCCTTGATGATCTCATTGAATTCACTGCAACCACCGGTTTCGACGGCCTCGATATTACCGGGTATTATTTCCCCGGTTATCCTGTTGTCCCTTCCGATGATCTGATATATCATATCAGGAAAAAAGCTTTCAGACTTGGGCTCGAACTGGGATGCCTCGGGGTCAGAAATGATTTTGCAAACAGCGATAGCGAAAAACGCTCTGCTGATAAGCAACTTGTAAAAGACTGGGTTGTTGTTGCTCATAAGATCGGGGCTCCCGGTCTCAGGATATTCAGTGGAAATCAGATTCCTGACAGCATTTCGTGGGATAAGACTGCAGAACAGGTGGCAGCTGATATCAGGGAATGTGCAGATTTTGCAGCGGGATACGGGGTAATGCTGGCACTCCAGAATCACAATGATTTCCTGAAAACATCGGCTGATGTTGAAAAATTGATGGGAATCATCGATCATCAATGGGTTGGATTGATGCTTGATATCGGCAGTTACAGGACGGCTGATCCATATTCCGATATTGCTTCAAATGTAAAATATGCAATTACCTGGCAGATAAAAGAAAAAATATATATTAAAGAAAAACAGGTAGATACAGATTTCTCTAAAGTCGTTGCAATAGTAAGGGACTCGGGCTACCGGGGCTATCTTCCTCTTGAGACACTCGGTGAAGGCGATCCGTACATGAAGGTGAAGGCCTTATATCAAAAAGTCAGAAATGCAGTTAATGCCTCTGCACAAGCCTGACGGCTATACCTCTTGACTTCGGTATTCAGTCTTCGGTCTTCGATATTCGGTCTTTAAGACATGTCTTTTAGACCCATTCATCTTTCAGTATCTCACCGCTGATACCTGCAATAATCTGCCTGACAGGCACCTTGCGTGTGGCCTTGGCCTGCGCTGCCTTTACCATATGAAGAAGTCCTCCGCAGCAGGGAACTTCCATCATAAGGATAGTAATAGTGTTCACCCTGGCCGTGTCGATCATGGCGGTCAGTTTCTGTACATATGTTTCAATTCCGTGGTCGAGTTTCGGACAGGCAATTGCCAGGCTCCTGCCTTTAAGAAAGCGGGAATGAAAATCGCCAAGTGTGTATGCAACACAATCAGCAGCAAGAAGAAGGTCCGAATCTCTAAGATATGAGGCAGAAGGATTCAGAAGATGCATCTGCACCGGCCATTGCCTGAGCTCCGAAGGCTGATCCGCCTGCAGATTTTCTACCCTTTTATGAACGGGTCTTCCGATAACCATCTCTTTCATTCCGGGACATCCTCCCGTATGATTATGAGAGTGGTGATGCCCCTTCATACATTCTTCCTTTTCAGAATGGGTTTCAATAACTCCGATTACTTCGTCTATATCGAAATCAGCAAAATGGCGGTGCTCTTCAAGAAAACTCACTGCCTGTTTAAGATACCCGCTTTCACCGTGATCGCTGAGGTGTTTCAGGTGGGCTTTCACAGTATTCTTCCCCTTATGGATCATCTGTTCCATAACCTTTATCTCATCATAGCTGTCAGCCTCACGGGTTTCAACGCTTATGGCTCCTTCGGGGCAGTGCCCTATGCAGGCTCCCAGTCCGTCGCACATCAGTTCACTTATCAGACGGGCTTTCCCGTCAATTATCTGCAGAGCTCCTTCGTGACAGTTCGGTACACATATTCCGCAACCGTTACATAACTCTTCATCAATCTTTATGATCTCCCTTTGCATGTAAAAACATTAAAATTTCCATGCAAAAATGGGTAAAACATAAATAATGAATTGTAACATTTGTTACAATTCTGATTTTTTATAATTTCGCATGCCATATATGGAAAATATTTACCGGGTGATATAAATCAGTCAGTCTTCTATTATAATTGCCGATGGATTTCAATAAACTGGATCAGTCTCCTTTGTTCAAAGGATTATTGCCCTCGCAGACAGAGGCTATAATGCAAAAAATACACTTTCGTTTAAGACGATACCATCCGGGTGATCTGGTCGCGCATACAGGGGAAAAAGTATCCTCGATGATGATTGTTACAGCGGGTATTGTTAAGGGAGAAATGACAGGTTATTCGGGCCGCGTGATTAAAATAGAAGAAGTGACAGCTCCCGGAGCTATTGCAGCTGCTTTCCTGTTCGGTAAAAGGAATATTCTTCCGGTTAATGTTATTGCCGTTGAAAATACGGAGATACTTTTCATCGAAAAGACGGTGTTTCTTCAGCTTCTTAAGAATAACAGCACGGTGCTTGTCAATTTCCTTGATATGATTTCCAACCGTTCACAGTTTCTTTCTGACAAGATCAGGTTCCTTAACTTCAAAACCATCAAGGGGAAACTAGCCTGGTTCATCCTTCAGCAGGCGGGGGAGTCAGAGGTTTTAGTCAGGTTTGGACTTACACAGTCATCTATCGCCGATCTTTTCGGAGTTGCAAGGCCGTCTGTTGCGAGGGCGCTAAAGGAAATGGAGGAAGAGGGGCTCATCATGGCCAAAGGGAAATCGATAATCATTATCGACAGGCAGCGACTATCAGGTCTTACAGGAATCTGAAATCTCCCATATCAGCCCTCAGAGATCCCTTCAGGAAGTATGATGGTGAAACATGTTCCTCCGCCTTCGGTGCTGTCAACACTTATTGTACCTTTATTAAGTATCACGAGTTCATGGCAGAGTTTCAGTCCCAGTCCTGTTCCTTTCTCATTTTCCGTTCCCGGGGTGCTTGTCATCTCTGTTGATGTAAAAAGATACTTCTGTTTTATGGCGGGTATTCCGATACCGTTGTCACAAACCTTTAACATAATACCTCCCTCATTCATACTCCTGTCTTTCAGCAGAATACTGATACGTCCGCCACGGGGTGTGTATTTTACGGCATTTGAAAGAAGGTTTCTGATAATTATATCCAGAAGATCTTTATCGAAATATGCTTTCGAGCTGCCCACCTGGGTGAAATTCATTGAAATTTCCTTCTTATCTGCCGTCTCCTTGAAGATGCTCAGATTGGTGAGGATCACGTCGGCCAGGTTCTGAAGCTGGGGTGCATATTTTATTTTATCTTCCTGGCCTCTTCCCCATACAAGCATATTTTCGAGCAGCGAAATAACCATCTGTGCGTAATGAATGCTCGTGTTGGCGAAGGTGTCGTATTTCTCCTTGTATTCTTTCTCTTTAAGCAGGTTAAGCATGTACAGGATGTTGACGACAGGGCTCCTCAGATCATGAGCGATCAGGGAGAATATCTTATTCTTCATCTGGATCGTTTCCGACAGTTGCCTGTTCTGTGTGGAAATCTTTATGCTCTGCTTTTCAATTTCCTCGTTACGTTCCTTGAGTTCGCGGGTCCTTTCACTGATCATCGATTCGAGGTTCCGGTTAAGGTATTCCAGTTCGGCCCGGAGTTTGTCCTTTTCACGGTACGATTTAACCCAGTTGTAAAGAAGAAGAATGGCCTGCACCAGAACAAAGATCACCACAAAATAGGTCATGAAATATTCCGACGAGGATGCTGTTTTTCCCAGCGACACCATTATGTCGTGAAATCCCACACCCAGCAGCACAATGAAAGCAAAGAAATAGATTATATCGATCCTGTTACCGGAGATCATCCCCATGATGCTTCTTGCAACGGAATAAACCATAAGGATTACCAGCGATGGATAGATAAGCATTGTTGTATAGCTGAAAATTTTCACCGGAAGAAAGAAAGTGAGGACAAAAGCCGTCACGAACAAATAACTTATGATTATGGCAAAGATCCTGAAATACCGTGAGGGATACTGTACGGTGATAAACCACAGCCATCCTGTAACCACGATATACAGACCCATGTATTCAAAGCGTATTATCCAGTCCCATCCTATGTCAGCGAAACCTGAAATAAGGAAATGTGAGGTAAAAAATGGCCGGACGGCAAGTCCGGTTGCCGCCATGCTGAAGTAGGCCATTACTCTTTCTTTCCTGTACAGAATAAAGAAGAGGAAGAAAAACAGGGAGAATCCCAGAAGAAGGCTTATTGATGACCAGTCACGGGCCCAGCTTGCTGCGAGTTGTTTTCTTGTCTTATCGAATGTGCCAATTTTAGCCGGAAGCCAGAATCCCCCTCTTCTGTGAGTGTAATTCGAAACATTTATTATCACGGTGAGAGTATCTGAATCAGGTTCAAGACTGAAAAAAACTCTTCTGTATTCTGGTTTTGAATCCTCTTCCGATTTGCCGGGCACACCGTTCCATGCGTAGTATTTGCCGTTGATATAGATATCATAGGATGAATCAAATACCGGCATGTCAAACCCCATGGTTTTTCTGAAACCTGGTGGCAGCAGGATCTTTAATCTGTAGGTTGCATAGCCAAACCTGCCATCACCGACAATTTCTTCAGGGTATTCGGTCCAGTATGCGGGCACATCGGCGTAAAAGTCAGGTTGTATTTCTTTATTGTTAAAATCAAGGGGCCGTAACAGCTTTTTCCAGTAAAACTCCCATTCTCCGGTTGGACGGATTGTGAATTCCTTACCCGGATCGAAACCGGTCAGATCAAGAATACCACGGACAGCTTTAACGGGTCCGGTTTTTCCAGCCAGTTGGAGAGCTAAAACCGCTGTAAACAGTAACAGAAAAATTCTTTTCAGCACCTGATGTTATTTAAGAGATCTGCGTAAAGATAGAACAATTTCCCTGATCACTTAATCGTAAGATAAAGTGTAAAAATACGGAAAGACACCGGGCGGTGTCTTTTTCCGTGATTAACTATAAACCTGATCGTAGAATTGGCCGAGCGGCCTATGAAATTGATTATTCTACTTTATAGACGGCTATTTCAGGTTTTTGTTGCATCTTGTTTCGTTAATAAATGTTAATCTGATGTTAAAATTGCAGAGTAAGACAAACCTGATATTATTTGACTCTTAGTACAAGAGAATCAATAACATAGGAGGCAAAAATACCAAGTCCGCCGTCAATATTTGAATAAACAGGTTTGGTTTCGGAGAAAGGATTGTCGCTGTAGTCGTATTCTGACAGAGAGGTATGATACAGGTAAAACGATTCTTCGGTATTAAGAACATAGACCCGAAGGAACGCTGAATCAAAGTTGCTTTCCAAAGGTGCTATCCACGAATCCAGCCTTATCCTGTTGTCGGGATTTGCTTTCAGGTCATTAATATATTCGAACCAGTACCTTGGTAAATAGTAATTATTTTCAGGATCGGATTTGTATCCTGAAAACTTGCCGATTACGGTATAGAAATTCTTTTCTATGGGATGATCATTAAATTCTATTGTGATCATCAGTTGCTTATACGGAATATAATAATCATATCTATCCCCGGCATAGGTAACTGTATCCACTTTTATCATCATTTCCCGTTGCATGGGAACAGTGGCTGATGCTTCCGCATAAAGGCCTTTACTGCTGGATATCTTAAGGGTGTAGGTTTTTCCGGGACTTACAGGCATCTTATTGCGGCTGAAATACAGTCCGGTTGAGATTGTATCAAGCTGAACCTCGTTTGTTCCGTCAGATATTGTACCGGTGATATCTCCGGGCTCCTCAGGCTTATCAGAGAATGAGTAGAGTGGTTGGTTGGAACTTACAAGGATCTGTGATAAAGTATCGGATGGTGAAATAAATGAAGTTATCACCAGCTTTTGCCTGAATTCCGGAGAATTTACATAGTTAATATATTTCTCACACCCGGAACCGGCAAGAAGAAATACCGGCAAAAGGAAATATATATATGATCTGTATCTCATAATCAGAATTTGAAAGAATAGGAGATAGATGGAATAATCGGGAAAAGGCTGACCTGTTTTAGCCTGGTATATGACCGGCCATACGACGAATGATACTCAATATTGTAGAAAAACGGATTCTTGCGGTTATATGCATTATACACTGATATTTCCCATACACGATCCCCCCATTTTTTTTCCTTGTGGAACTGAATTCCCAGGTCCAGCCTGTGGTAGGGGGCCATCCGGTAATTGTTCCTTTCACCATATTCCTTAACATTATACCCTCTCTGCTCTTTACTTATGAAAATTTGTGCATAATCAGGTGAAGAATATGCTGACACAGGCAGGGTGACAGCATTCCCCGTTCCGTATACCCATGTCCCCGAGAGTGTTATATGATTATTTAATTTATATGTACCTGCGAGTGAAATATCATGCCGCCTGTCATACCGTGCATAGAATTTCTTTCCGTAATTCAGGGAATCAAACTGCATTTGTGTCCATGAAAGTGTATATCCTATCCAGCCATTAAAGCGTCCCTCTTTCTTTTGTATGAGGAATTCAAGACCATTTGACCATCCCTGGCCCGAGGTAACATTATCTTCCCAGCTTATGCCTTCACCTGTTGCCGCCTCCTCTATCTGTATGAAGGTCGCTCCTTCCCTGTATCCTATCACATTGTCCATTTTCTTATAATAGCCTTCGATGGAGAATGACATGGCAGGCGAAGTGATGTCTTTTACGGCACCAATTGCAACCTGCCTTGATTGCTGGGGCTTAACCCTGTCGGTGGTAGGCACCCACAGGTCGGTCGGAAGGCTTATCCCGGTATTGGAGATCATGTGGATGTACTGGCTCATTGATGCATAGGAGGCTTTTATGGCAAAATCGGAAGGGAGCTTCCATCCTGCTGAGATCCTGGGCTCAAAATAGTGATATTGTTCCCTGTTGGCAAGGAAATGACTGAAGCGCACACCTCCGTTAATCTTCAGATTCTCAAAAGGCTTCCATGTATCCTCGATAAAAATCCCTGATTCAATGCCGTCTGATTGTTCCTTCTCCTTTTTGTTAATGTTGACAGGGTTATCTATCTCAATGAATACATATGGTGTGAACCTGTGCAGGATTGTTATACCTCCGGCTTTTATCCAGTGAGAAGGCGACGGCAGATAATCGAGGTCGAATTTCAGGGAAAGATCCCTTATGCCTGAATAGTATTCAGCATAATAGTCATCATCTGCTGTTACGTCCTTATATTCATACGTTATCCCGAACCTGTAATCGCTGAATACTGCTGAAGTGTTTGCGAAGAGCTTGCTGCTGAACAGGTGATTCCACCTTAAGGTAGCTGTGGCGTTACCCCAGTTAAGTCCTGCCTTTTCATCATACTCTTCATCGTATTTTGCGTGAAACTTGTCTTTCCCGAAATATCCGCTCAGGTACAGTTTGTTCTTTCTTCCGAAGTCGTAGTTCACTTTTGCATTGAAGTCATAAAAATGATACCCGGCGTCAGTTTCCTCGATTGCTTTTAGTATCGGTGATAATATCACATCGGCGTAGGTCCTGCGTCCAGATAACAGGATAGATGACTTGCTTTTTACCAGCGGACCCTCAAGGGTCAGTCTTGAGGAGATAAGCCCGATGCCTCCTTCTCCATGCCATTTTTCCTTGTTACCCTCTTTCATGTTCATCTCCAGGACTGACGAAAGGCGCCCTCCGAAGCGTGCAGGGAATCCTCCCTTTGTAAGTTCAATGCTTTTAAGGGCATCCCCGTTGAAGAGAGAGAAAAAACCAAAAAGATGGGAGGCATTATAGACAATGGCATCGTCGAGGATGATAAGGTTCTGATCCGGGCCGCCTCCTCTTACATATAGCCCGCTGCTACCCTCCGAACCTTTCTGTACACCCGGCATCAGCTGCAGCACTTTCATAACATCCTTTTCCCCGAGCAGCGACGGTACATTCTTAACCTGTGATACCGGGACACTTATGATGCTCATCCTGGCCGATTCACTCTGCTTCTCCGTTCTTTCCGCTGTAATTTTAACTTCATCGAGTATCACGTTCGGCTCCAGATCGAAGTTCAGTTCTGTGTCTCTGCGCAGGGCAATCTTCTTTGTTTCCGGTTTGAAGCCTACATAGGAAGCCGTAATCACGAGAGAATCCGTTTCAGGAAGCGTGAGTGAGTAGAAACCATAATTATTGGTTACTGTTCCGGTCCTGCGATCAGAAAGATAAACGTTTACACCTGTCAGAAGCTCGCCGCTGCCAGCTTCCCTTACGAAGCCGCTTATTGTAGGGCGCTTCAACTGTTGCGCATTTACCAGGGAGGACGTTATAAAAAAAAGAAAAAAAACGACCAGAATTTTCGCCTCTGGATTCTTCCTGAAAGATGTTGGTTGCATTTATTTGCCCGAAAAAGGATCATAAATATAGAAAAAAGTATTTAACTTGCACCTTAGTTATGAATGCATTCAGATTAAGGTTCGGCTTTATGATGAGGCGTCTTGGCCGCAGACTCTACTGCTGCCTTATGTTCTATTCCCGTTAACAGGGAATCCATTTATCCCTATAAATATCCCTGCATTTCTGTATTTAATATCTATATACATGATTGCCAATGCTATACATGTTATTCACATTAAACCCTTAAACCCTTAAACATCTCCATGCAAGGCCTTATCTTCAGCATAAAACGTTACACCATTCATGACGGTCCCGGAATAAGGGTCACGGTATTCATGAAGGGATGTCCCCTTTCCTGCTGGTGGTGTCATAATCCTGAAGGTATACTTCCCGAACCTGAGTACGCACTAAGGATTGACAGGGTAGGTGAAAGGGAATTTGAGGTTAAGGAAAAGGCCGGCAGGTATTATAGCTCGGAACAGATCGTAGAGATACTCGACCGGGAAAGGATTTTTATTGAAGAATCACGGGGAGGAGTCACTTTCTCGGGAGGAGAGCCCCTGCTTCAACCTTCATTCCTGCTTAAAACACTTATAATGTGCAGGGAGAAAGGATATCATACTGCTGTCGATACTTCGGGTTATGCCGAAACAGAAGACCTGCTCGCTGTAATTCCCCATACCGATCTTTTCCTGTACGACCTGAAACATCTGGATGCAAAGAAACATTTACTATATACAGGAGTGTCCAATGAACAGATAATCAAAAATCTGCATGTCATTATCAAATCAGGTAAAGACATCATGATAAGGTTTCCCGTGATTCCGGGAATTAATGACGATGATGAGCACCTCGGAAAAATGAGGTCTTTTCTTTCGGAAACCGCTTCAGGGAGCATCAAAAAACTCAGTCTGCTCCCATATCACAAAACAGGTTCTTCGAAATACAGTAAATTCGGGATAAAGTACAGGATGAACGGCATAGAATCACCTTCACCTGAAAGAATGAAGGAACTCGGGGATTTTTTTGCAGAGACCGGAATAGCTGTTAAAACAGGAGGATGAGAATTCTTCTGTTGTTGAAATGTAAAAATTGATTGACAATAAACACTCATACCATGTTAATTTCTCCAAGAGTCAGAAAGCTGCGTGAAGAGAGTCTTAATGCAGTAGAAAAGCTCTCTCCGGAAAGAGCTCTTCTCGTAACCCGGTTTTACAAAAGTGCTGCAGCAACAGGCTTGTCGGCTCCGGTACTCAGGGCCAGAGCTTTTGAGTATATCCTTAGAAATAAAAACCTTTATGCAGGCGAAGGAGAACTTATTGTCGGGGAAAGAGGTCCGGCGCCGAAGGAAACGCCCACCTACCCTGAAATAAGCCTGCATTCTCCTGACGACCTTGATATCCTCGATTCAAGGGAGAAAGTCTCCTTCAGAGTTGAGCCACAGGTTAAAGAGATCTACGAAAAAGAGATCATACCATACTGGAAGGGGAAGAGCAACCGCGACAGGATAATGAACCTCATGACAGGGGAGTGGATTAACGCGTACAATGCAGGTGTCTTTACAGAGTTTCAGGAGCAGAGGGCTCCCGGACACACGGTGCTGGGATATAAAATGTTCAATACAGGATTTCTCAGGTTAAAGGAGGAAATCGCTGCAACATTGAAGGATCTGGACTGGTTCAATGATCCGGAGGCTTTCGAAAAAGAGCAGGAGCTTATGGCAATGGACATCGCCTGCGATGCCATGATCATGTATGCCCGCCGTTATTCGGATGAACTGTTGCGATTGGCCGGTACGGAAAAGGATGAAGAACGCAGAAAGGAATTATTGGTGATGTCGGAAATTTGCAGGAAAGTCCCTGCACAGGCTCCTGAAACATTTCATGAGATGCTTCAGCATTACTGGTTTATTCATCTTGGAGTTATCACCGAGCTTAATCCATGGGATTCGTTTAATCCGGGACGTCTTGACCAGCATCTTATGAGAGTTTACCGCAGGGAAAAAGAACTGGGCACTCTTTCAGACGAAAGAATGTATGATCTTCTGGGTTGTTTCTGGGTAAAGTTCAACAATCATCCGGCTCCTCCCAAAATGGGTGTTACAGCTTCCGAGAGCGGTACTTATACCGATTTCTGCCTGATCAATCTTGGTGGACTTAAACCCGACGGAACTGATGCGGTAAATGAGATGACATATATTTTGCTTGACGTAATAAAGGAGATGAGGCTGCTGCAGCCCAGCTCCATGGTACAGATAAGCCGCAAAAATCCTGATCTGTTCGTTCACAAAGCTCTCGAAATTATAAGGACAGGTTTCGGACAGCCCTCGTGCTTTAACACGGAAGCTATCATTCAGGAGCTTCTCCGTCAGGGAAAAGATATTGTTGATGCACGTAACGGCGGAGCATCGGGATGTGTCGAGACAGGGGCTTTCGGCACTGAGGCATATTGGCTTACAGGTTATTTCAATCTGACAAAAGTCCTGGAACTTACTCTCAACAATGGCTTTGATTCCAGGACGGGTATCCAGGTTGGGCTCCGGACCGGATTTGCAGCTGATCATCAGACATTTGAAGATCTTATGGAGGCTTTCAGAGCCCAGGTCAATTATTTTATCGATATTAAGATAAGGGGCAATAATGTGATCATGAAAACTTTTGCACATTTTCTTCCTGTACCATTCCTTTCACTTCTGGTTGAAGATTGTATCAGGAATGGAAAAGACTACAATAACGGAGGTGCAAGGTATAACACAACTTATATACAGGGTGTCGGACTTGGGAGCATTACTGATATTCTTACATCGATACGTTACAATGTTTACGATAAAAAAAGATATTCATGGGAGAATCTGCTGGAAGCCACTGATAGCGATTTCAGGGGCTTTGAACAGATACAGCACGACCTGATTTATGATACCCCGAAATATGGTAACGACGATGATTATGCCGATCAGAATGCGGTTGCCGTTTTTGAGATCTATTATGATGCCGTTAACGGACGTCCCGATTCTAGGGGAGGTGTCCACCGTATAAACATGCTTCCGACCACCTCCCATGTATATTTTGGAAGTGTGACAGGTGCTACAGCTGACGGAAGAAATGCTTTTAAACCTTTATCGGAAGGTATATCTCCAAGTCAGGGTGCCGATAGCCAGGGGCCTACTTCCGTAATCAGGTCGGCTTCAAAGATCGACCATCTTAAAACAGGCGGTACTCTGCTGAACCAGAAATTCTCGCCCTCATTCTTCAGCGACGAGGATAGTTTTAAGTGCCTTACGGCGCTTATAAGGAGCTATTTCGCCCTCGAAGGTCATCATGTTCAGTTCAATGTAGTGAGCGCTGATGCCCTGAGAGATGCGCAGAAACATCCTGAACAATACAGGGACCTTATAGTAAGGGTTGCAGGCTACAGTGATTATTTTAACGACCTGAGCGTGGATCTGCAGAATGAGATAATCAAGAGGACGGAGCATGAGTAGTGAGATATGAGAGGTGAGATATGAGAGGTGAGAGGTGAGAGGTGAGTGGTGAGTGGTGGTGAGTAAAAAGAATCCCCCTCTTTACTTCTGGTAAGAGGGGGACAGAGGGGGTGAGTGTCTGGATTACTTCTTTTTATCACGCGTCTCGTTGAACACCGATGTTGCTGTTGCTACAATGCCTGCCACGTCGGCAAGGTTTGACGGCAATATCATTGTGTTGTTCGTTTTCGCCAGAAGGCCGAATGCATTAAGATATTGTTCGGCGATTCTCAGGTTTACCGCGTTAAGGCCGTTTTCCTCAGAGATGGCTATAGATATCGATTTCAGACCGTTAGCTGTAGCTGTTGCTACCTGTTCGATCTCAGAAGCACGTCCGGCAGCTTCGTTTATCCGTCTCTGCTTTTCTCCTTCCGATTTGAGTATATACTCCTGCTTATCTCCCTCGGCCACATTGATCTTAGCCTGTTTCTGACCTTCTGATTCTGCTATAACGGCTCTCTTCTCCCTTTCAGCCCTCATCTGTTTTTCCATGGCGTCCCTAATGCTCTGCGGGGGAGTTATATTCTTAACCTCGTAGCGGGTTACCTTTATCCCCCATGGATCACTGGCCTTGTCGACGGCTTCAACAATCGTCGCGTTAATTGATTCACGTTCCTCAAAGGTCTTGTCCAGTTCAAGCTTACCGATAACGCTCCTCATAGTTGTCTGAGCTATCTGGATGGATGCAAATCTGTAGTTGTCGATACCGTATGATGCTTTCTGCGGATCGAGTACCTGGAGATAAAGGATCCCGTCGACTTCCACAGCTATGTTATCCCGGGTAATACATACCTGGGGTGCAACGTCGATAGCCTGTTCTTTGAGGGTGTGCCTGTACCTGACCTTATCAATAAAGGGGATAAGTATCTGGAAACCTGCTGTAAACGTGGCCCTGTATTTACCCAGCCGTTCAACAATAATGGCTGTCCGCTGCGGGACAACCTTTACCATCGATGTAACCAGGATAAAAGCCAGAATGATTACACCGATAAGAATAAAAGTAAAGCTTGTATTCATCTTAAGATTATTTTTTTGGTTCAACAACTAATTTAACATTGTTTTTTGCTTTGATTATCAGGGTCTGCCCGGTTTTAATTTCTGAGGTCGATTCAGCGTTCCACGAGGTACCCTTGAACTCCACCTTTCCTTTACCATCGGAGTTGAAGTCAGTGAGTGCAATGGCTTCTCTTCCAGTGAATTCATCTTCGACTTCCTCCGAACGGGTATCCTTGCTGAAATAGAGCTTGTCCTTGATGATCTTCCTCAGAGCAACAAGCGCAAGCACCGAGGTGACGGCAAAGATTATGACCTGTAGGTTAATCCCCGGATCGGCAATAAGACATACTAGAGCAGTGACCCATGCTCCTACGGCAAAAAAGAAAATAACGAATCCCGGAAGTACAAGTTCCAGAAGAAAAAGCACCAGGCCAATAATAAACCAGATCATCTCCGGTTTTGAAAAGATCGAATCACCCATAGTATTGAAATTTGAGAATTATTAATCATGAAGTTTAACAGTAAAGATAGTTAAAACCGGATAACTCCGGTATTGTATAGTTTAATTTTTTTTCGTAACTTATTATCGTTGATTATTGCACGTATTTGCCAGGGACTCTTATGCATCCCATCCGTCGACTGTACGGGATAAAGGGTTAATATTCAAGGTGTAAGACATGAGCTACATTCTGAATATTCAGTGTTGAGGACAGTAAAAAAAGATGCTATGGAAAAATTCTTTGACTACTTTGATCACAGAAACAGGGAAAGAAGCCTTCTGAAAACAGGGTTGGACGAGGGTCCTGTTATTACCATCTCACGACAGACAGGTTGCGATGCACGTCAGGTAGCCGAAAATGTGGTAGGGATACTTAATTCCGGGATTAACACACCAAAGTGGAAATGGGTTGACAAAGACATTATCTACGACATCGCCAGAGAATTGAATACCGACACCGAAAGAGTTGAGAATTTCTATAAAGGAATTGAGCTCTCAAATATGTCGGAAATGATAATGGCTTTCTCCGGCGGCTTCGTCAGCGACCTCAGAGTCAAGAAAGCTATCAGGGACGTTGTGCTTTCAATCAGTAAGGACGGATATGTCGTTCTTGTGGGAAGGGGAGGAGCCTCAATTGCTCATAATATGATCAATGCGTTGCATGTCAGGCTGGTAGCTCCCTTTTACTGGAGGGTGGAGAATGTCATGAAAAAGAAGGAAATGGATATAGAAAAAGCAGAGGAATATGTTGTGGACACTGACGAAAAACGACACAATCTTATTACCACCTTTCTTGAGAAAAAACCGGTAAATATCGATTACCTCTTTGATGCTACCTTAAACCGTAAGCCTTTCAGTATTTTACAGACAGCTGAAATTATTGTGTCGATGTACGAAAAGAAAACAGGGAAATCGGAAAGAATTACGACACAGAGATCGCAATTATTTTAAGATACATTCCTTCTATAATCCGCTCATCTCTCCAATCTTTCTGATATGGTCACCTGTCCTCTGGTCAAGACTTTTCCCGTATTCTTCCCAGTCGGTTACAGGATCTCTTGCCACACCCGTCTCAACAGCAGCTTTGGCCACCGCCGATGCAACTCTTGATATGAGCCTGGGGTCAAGCGGCTTTGGAATTATATATTCTTTTCCGAAGGTGAGACTTTCAACTCCGTAGGCTTTCAGAACCGAATCAGGAACAGGCTCCTTGGCAAGACCGGCCAGAGCTCTGGATGCTGCGAGTTTCATCTCCTCGTTGATAGTGGAAGCCTTTACGTCGAGAGCACCCCTGAAAATGAACGGGAAACCAAGCACATTGTTTATCTGGTTAGGATAATCCGACCTGCCGGTGGCAAAAATCAGATCATTTCTGGTTGCCATGGCTTCTTCGTAGGTTATCTCAGGATTTGGATTGGCCATCGCAAATACAACAGGATTCTCTGCCATCGAAGCAAGCATGTCCCTGCAAACCATGTTGCCTACCGACAGGCCAAGGAAAAGATCAGCTCCCTTCAGGGCTTCTGCAAGGGTGTCGATATTTCGGTCAGTCACAAACTCCTGCTTGTACCTGTTCAGATCGCTCCGCTTCCGGTTCAGAACGCCCTTGCTGTCACACATAATAATATTTTCCTTCTTCACCCCAAGCGACATATATAATCTGGAACAGGATATGGCTGCTGCGCCTGCACCGCAGACGACCATCCTGATCTCATCTATCTTCTTGCCCGTTATCTCCATGGCATTTAATAATCCAGCTCCTGAAATTATGGCAGTTCCGTGCTGATCGTCATGAAATACGGGGATGTCGAGCATTTCTTTGAGCCTGGTCTCAACCTCAAAGCATTCAGGTGCTTTTATGTCTTCGAGATTGATCCCTCCGAAAGTGGGAGCTATCCTGGCACATATCTCTATCAGCTTTTCCGGGTCTTTTTCATCAACTTCAATATCAAATACATCAACGTCGGCAAACACTTTGAATAGAAGGCCTTTGCCCTCCATAACAGGTTTCCCGGCCATGGCACCGATATCACCAAGGCCAAGAACAGCAGTGCCGTTTGAAATTACAGCCACAAGATTGCCCTTTGCCGTATATTTGTATACGTCATCAGGATTTTTTTCAATCTCCAGACACGGATAGGCCACACCGGGAGTATAGGCAAGACTAAGATCAAACTGTGTAGCGTAAGGCTTTGTCGGGATCACCTCTACTTTTCCGTGACGTCCTCTGCTATGATAGAGAAGTGCGTCCTCCTTTGTCACTTTTGCCATGAATATGTTATTAAATTAATTGCCGCGAACTTATTGGAAACTGAGGTCAGAAATTATTATACCGAAAATATAATAAATAATTTGATTTTCCCATGAATATTATCATGATGTTCAAACAAAGTGCCAATACCCTGTATGTTGATTTATAAATCATTTATCAGTAATGTGAATTACGGATTTGGCTTTGACGCTAAAAAATAATACTTTCAACACCTGTTATCAGACCTTTATAACTGAATAAATTTCAAAAGGACATATGGACAAACATCTGGCAATAGGTGCCGATATAGGGGGCAGCCATATAACTTGTGCTGCTGTCGACCTGACAACAAGAACAATAATCAGGGAATCTGTGACCGGGAGGGAAGTTGACAACCAGGCAACGGCTGAAATTATAACAGACACATGGGCTGATGCGCTGAATGAGGTAATCAAAGGAACCGGCGCTGTAAAAATCAAAGGTATTGGTTTTGCCATGCCGGGACCTTTTGATTATGTAAAAGGGATAAGCTATATAAAAGGTGTAACAAAGTATGAGAAGCTTTACGGAATAAACATCGGCAGCGTCATTGGTTCAAAACTGGATTTATCAGGCGATTTGCTGATCAGATTCATGAACGATGCATCATCCTTCGCCGTTGGTGAAGCCTGGGCAGGAAGTGCCGCCCCTGTTAACCGTTCTCTGGCAATTACTCTCGGCACAGGTTTCGGCTCAGCATTCATTGAAAATAAAATACCCGTTGTCGATGGTCCTGAGGTCCCGCGGCTGGGCTGCGTTTACCATCTCCCGTATCGTGAAGGCATAGCTGACGATTATTTTTCAACCAGGTGGTTCATACTCGAGTATAAGAAATTCTCCGGCAAAGAACTCAAAGGTGTACGTGAGCTTGCAGAAATAGCTTCCGTGGATAGAATTGCCAGGGACATTTTTACCGATTTCGGAGAGAGGCTGGGGGCTTTCCTCGCGCCTTGGCTTAAAGGGTTCAGGGCCGAAATGCTGGTAATCGGAGGCAATATTTCGCATGCCTATGACCTGTTTGGAGAAGCTCTTGAGAATGCCCTCAGGAGAGAAGGTTGTGACTGCCGGGCAGCTCTCTCAGTGTTGAAAGAAGACGCTGCAGTAATGGGGAGTGCATACCTTCTTGATGATGATTTCTGGAGATCGATCCAGCATGCACTGCCATTGATGTAGTATAAATTAGCCTCACAAGCTTGCATCCCCTATGCAGGAGCTATAAGTTATTTAATAAGAACCTTATGTCAGAAAGTAAAATCAACCTCAAAAGAATTGCCCCGGTCCTCATGGCTTTTTTCGTGATGAGCTTCGTCGATATTGTTGGTATCGGCGTCGACCGTGTAAGTAATGATATGGGACTTAGTTCAACACTTGCACAACTGATCCCCTCAGCTGCATTCCTGTGGTTTTTCCTGCTTTCAGTGCCCGTGGGTGTCCTGCAGTCACGTCTCGGAAAACGTTTTATGCTTAACATCGGAATGGGAATAACGGCAATCGGACTTCTTGTGCCATATATTTTTTATACATTCGAAATGGTACTGGTTGGTTTCGCTCTTCTTGGAATAGGAAATACCATAGTGCAGGTATCTGCAAATCCTCTGCTGGTGGATGTAGTCCCGGGAAACCGTACATCAAGTTTCCTTAGTTTCTCCCAGTTTATTAAAGCGATCGGTTCAATGCTTGGTGCCCCTCTGGCAATATTTTTTGCTTCCAGGTTCGGCGACTGGAAATTGCTGTTCCTGGTTTTCGGCATTGTCTCTGTCTTGTCGGTGCTGTGGCTGGGGTCAATAAAAATTCAGGAGTCAGGAGGAACGGAAAACAGGGCATCACTGGGTTCAGCATTTAAACTGCTGGGTAACGGCTTTGTTTTGATGATGGTCTTTGCTATTTTCCTTGTTGTCGGGGTTGATGTTGGTTTCAATTCAAACTCAGGCCAGTTTCTGATCAGGCAATTCGGCATTGAACAGAATGCTGCCGAATCGGGCAGAAGCATATACTTTTTCGGCCGTATGCTCGGGACTTTCGGGGGAGCAATTCTGCTGACAAAGATATCTTCAGGGAAGTTCTTTATGTGGACATCACTTCTCGGGATAATATGCTTCTCCCTGTTAATACTTGCAAAGTCAGTTCCTCTGGCATGGTTTCTGGTTTTCATGACAGGTCTGGCCGTTGCCAATATATGGCCGCTGGTATTTTCCATCGCAGTACAGAAATACCCCCAGCGAAGCAATGAGATTTCAGGCCTGATGATGATGGCAATAAGCGGAGGAGCGGTGATCCCTTTCCTTGCAGGATGGATCAGTGACATGTCGAATATGGCCATTGGCATGACGATACTTCTTGCCTGTATGGTTTATCTATGGGTGGTTTCCCTTTATTGCATGAAAAGATCATAGAAAAAAAATGCTACCGATCATCATTTAAAATATACACAGATGAAAAGAATCTATCATGACAGGCGCACATTTCTTAAGAAAGCAGCCACTGCTGCAATCGGATTTACTGTCGTCCCGAGGTATGTACTTGGAGGACAGGGTTATACTGCTCCCAGCGACCAGCTTACAAAAGGTATTATTGGGGTGGGAGGAATGGGACGCGGACATATCGGGTATGAAGGCACCCGCCTTCTTGCAGTGTGTGATGTCGATAAAGACCATCTGAAACGTGCTATAGAACAGGCCGGTGGCAATGTTGACGGTTACCACGATTTCCGTGAACTGATAGCACGCGACGATATCGACGTAATTCATATTGCAACACCGCCTCACTGGCACGGGATAATGGCAAAAACAGCTGCAGAGGCAGGGAAGGATATATGGTGCGAAAAACCAATGACCCGGACAATCGGGGAAGGTATAAAAGTAGTTGAGGCAGTCAGGAAACATGGCGTAATGTTCCGGCTTAACACCTGGTTCAGATTCAAGGATCAGTTCTATGGACTGGGAACCACAGTCAAGCCCCTCAAGAAGATAGTCGACAGCGGTGTTTTGGGGTGGCCACTGAAGGTTACTGTCAGCGGGATAACCGGTTATGACTGGAAATTCTACTGGAGCGGACTTCATAACCTTCAGCCTGTGCCGGTTCCCGAAGAACTCGATTACGATATGTGGCTCGGGCCGGCACCTTACAAACCTTATAATCCCGAAAGGGTTCATTCAAAATTCAGGGGTTACTGGGATTATGACGGAGGCGGCCTTGGAGATATGGGACAACATTATCTCGATCCTGTCCAGTACCTTCTTGGGAAAGATGATACAGGCCCGGTGTCGGTTGAAATAGATGCACCTCAGCAACATTACGATGCCGTCGGATCATGGCGCAGAATAACCTATACATATGCCGACGGCTGCCAGATTATTCTCGACGGTGAGAACCGCGACAAGGATGCTGCCTATATCGAAGGCCCTGACGGTAAGATATTCCGTGGCTTCAGATCCAATATCAGTAACATGGAAAAACTGATCGATTCCCTCCCTGATCCGGAACCTCAGATCACTACTTTCTCCGAATCCGTCAGGACCAGGAAGAAATTCGCACTGAATGAGTCAAACGGACACAGGTCATGCTCAATAGTCAACCTGGGGATAATAGCTCTCAGGCTGGGAAGGAACCTTAAATATGACCCCGACAAGCAGAAGTTCATCGATGATGATGGAGCCAACAGGCTTATTGATCAGCCGATGAGAGGACCGTGGAGGATATGACCTCCGGATTGAGATTGAACCTTAATGGCTTTAAAAATGCAAAGTACAAAATGCAGATGAAAATGAAATTGACTGAAAAAGTATAATGTTGAAGAAATGAAAATTAGAAAAATAACAGCACTGATGCTGGTAGTTCTTATGATGCCGGCATTATCATTTTCTCAGGATAAAAGGACTCTTGAGACGAAGGTCGCCGACATGGTGGCACAGATGCCTGCAGATGATCAGGAGCAGCTGACTAAGCTGATGGAGGAGATGCAGGAGCTGGGAGAAGAGGGACGAAGGAAGATCTGTGACCAGATAATTCCTGCCGGGACAGGTGACGACACTAAATACAGATTTGCAGCAGAATCATACTCGCGGTACCTTTCACAAAAAGGCAAGGAATCCGACAGAAGCAGCTGGGAACGGATGTGCATCTCATTTGTGTCAGCAAAGGCTGATGCCGGGGTAAAAGATTTCTTCATGAAACAGCTTCAGCTTATTGGCAGCGACGCCGCGGCTGAGGCTATGAAGATATTGATTACCGACAAGTCAAACTGCAGTCCGGCAATTTCAGTTCTGGCTGCCGTGGGTGGTGAGGCTGCCGAGAATATTCTGGCAGAGTCACTCATGGATATGTCACTGCCATGTGCTGCTGCGGTCATGAATGCACTCGCATCAATGAAATCCCAAAAAGCTGTCGCTGAGTATATCGCATGGACTGCTGATGCCAATCTCAGCACAGTAGCTGCCGCATACAATGCCCTGGCCCGGAGTGCGAGTCCGAAGGCTTACAAGGTGCTGCTAAGGGCCGCACGAAGCTATGATTTCAGATGGGAGACAACAGGAGCAACAGCTTCACTGCTGAACTATGCCAGAGCATGCATGGAAACAGGTAACCTGAGAACTGCTGAAAAAATCAGCAGTATGCTTATCCGTAAATGTAATGACAGATCCTCCGTCCAGAACCGCATTGCAGCCCTTCAGCTTCTTGCTGATATCAAAGGAAGCTCGGCCATTGATGAACTGCTCAGGGCAGGTGCCGACAGCGATTCGCGGTACAGAAATGCAGCATTAAGAATATCAGAAACAATTCAGGATCCCGGGGTATTGCGGGCCTGGATAGATTATCTGCCTGCAGCAGAGCCTTTTGCCAGACCCGACATTATCAGCTTCCTGGGAAGAATGCGCGATAAGTCTGCACTTCCTGTCGTTATTGAAGCATTTGGAGATGACATTCCTCAGGTGAGACAGGCTGCCGCTGGTGCCCTGGCTTCAATAAGCGGAGCCGATGCAGCTCCTTACCTCATCAGTTACATGGCCGGACAGGAAGATCCTTCCGACCAGCAGGCAGCAGTACAGGCATTTATGAATATTGCAGGAGTTAAAGAAGCTGCTCTCCTGGCCGATCTTCTAAACGACGGCCATAATGCTGCAAAACAAAGCGCGATTGAACTTATGGCATGGAAAAAACAACAGGAGTACTTTGCAAGGGTGTTTCCATATACAGGCCATGAAGCTGAAAACGTAAAGAATGCGGCTTTTGCTGCACTCGCATCTCTTGCCGGTCCGGAGGATCAGGATGATCTTATCTCTCTTCTACGGTCAACCGTGAACAGTAAACATATAGCTGATATTCAGGCTGCTCTTGCATCTGCAGCAGGTAAGATAGCTGAGCCGGGGAAAAGATCTTCCGTGATGATTAAAATGCTGGGAGATCAGCAGTTAAAAGAGAAACTGATCCCGATTCTGCCAAAGACAGGAGGAACAGAAGCCCTTGATGCAGTCCTTCATGAATTTAAAGCCGGAGATCCGTCTGTAAAGGCTGTAGCATTCAAAGCCCTTTCAGAGTGGAAGGATTTCAACGCTTCTTCGGCTCTTTACGAAATATGTGCCTCAGGCGATGAAAGGTATAAGGATGCTGCTTTCAAAGGTTATGTGCAACAGGTAAAAACAGCTTCCGTTCCCGACGATCAGAAGCTCCTGCTTTACCGTAAGATAATGCCTTTTGCAGACAATGCAGTAATGAAAAATGCCATTCTTGCAGAACTGGGTAATCTTAAGACTTACCCTGCTCTGTTTTTTCTTTCTGAATATCTTGATGATCCTGATGTTTCGGCTGTCGCTGCCAAATCAGCAATGTTCACAGGACTTCCTTCTTCCGACGGAAAGAACGGGATGTATGGTCATAATGTACGAGAGATACTGACAAAAGCAGCAGCCAGATTGTCGGGGCCTGAAAGTGAATATAACAGGGAGATGATCCATAAATACCTGCAGGTCATGCCCGATGATGAAGGATTTGTGTCAATCTTCAATGGAGTTGACCTTACAGGATGGCAGGGCCTGGTGGAAAATCCGGTTGCAAGGGCGAAGATGAAACCATCTGAGCTTGCCAGGAAACAAGCCGAAGCCGATAAGAAGGTCCCTCTTACCTGGAGTGTCAGAAGTGGTGCAATCTGGTTTAACGGTAAAGGCAACAATCTATGCTCGGTAAAGGAATATGGTGACTTTGAGATGCTTGTTGACTGGAAGATAACAAAAAAAGGCGACAGCGGAATTTACCTCAGGGGAACTCCACAGGTTCAGATCTGGGATACTTCGAGAGTTGAGGTGGGTGCCCAGGTTGGTTCGGGAGGTCTTTATAACAATCAGAAGAATACTTCCATACCTCTGCTGGTTGCAGATAATCCTGTAGGCGACTGGAACAGCTTCAGAATATTAATGACGGGAGAAAAAGTGTCTGTATGGCTTAACGGCCACCTGGTAGTTGATGATGTGGTGATGGAGAACTACTGGGATCGCAGCATACCAATCTTCCCCAAAGGTCCTGTGGAACTTCAGGCACATGGTACAGACCTGGCTTTCAGGGATATTTATATCAGGGAAATAGAAGAAACCTTATACAATCTTACCGGTGAAGAAAAGGCAGAAGGATTCATCTCACTGTTTAACGGCAGGAACCTTAATAACTGGACAGGTAACAAGGAATCATATGTTGTCGAGGACGGAATGATTGTGATAAAGCCAGATAAGGGCAGCGGCGGAAATCTTTACACTGAAAATGAATATTCCGATTTTATCCTGCGGTTTGAATTCATGCTCACACCCGATGCAAATAACGGACTTGGCATCAGGGCTCCGCTGACAGGTGATGCGGCTTATACAGGAATGGAATTGCAGATACTTGATAACACTGCACCGGTATATGCAAAGCTCCAGCCTTACCAGTATCACGGGTCGGTTTATGGCGTAATACCTGCAAAAAAAGGATACCTGAAACCGGTTGGCGAATGGAATTACCAGCAGGTTGAAGCTGTGGGAACAAGGATAAAAGTAACCCTTAACGGCACTGTGATCGTCGATGGCGATATAGCTGGCCCGCGCGATAACGGAACCATGGATGGCAGAGAACATCCCGGTCTGAAAAATAAAGCCGGGCATATAGGATTTCTGGGCCATGGATCTGTTGTCTCATTCAGAAACATAAGAATAAAAGATGTTTCCAGATAGCTATGTGACCGTATGAAGTGATACAATTACACAGAATTTTTAACAGTTATATAAATTTACAATGATTCGGAAAAACAGACTGCCTCTCTCAGGATATCTGATCCTTTTTATTTTATTTGTTACAGGCCTTGGTTCATGCAAGGAGGTCAGCCCCCCCGAGCCATACGGGCCTCTGCCTTCAGAGAGGCAGCTGGCATGGCACGAACTGGAATATTACATGTTCGTACATTTTACAGTTAACACCTTTACTGACAGGGAATGGGGTTATGGAGATGAAAGTCCGGATGTATTCAATCCATCAGCTCTCGACTGCAGACAGTGGGCCAGGGTAGCTCACGACGCCGGGATGAAGGGGATCATAATTACAGCCAAACATCATGATGGATTTTGCCTGTGGCCTTCAGCTTATACCGATCATTCAGTGAAAAATTCACCATGGAAGGACGGGAAAGGCGATATTCTCAGAGAGCTCAGACAGGCCTGCGATGAATATGGCCTGCTTATGGGTGTTTACCTGTCGCCGTGGGATCGTAACAGTGCAGTCTACGGGACACCGGAATACCTTGAGTATTACCGTGATCAGCTCAGGGAACTGCTAACAGGCTACGGAGAGATATTTGAGGTATGGTTCGACGGTGCAAACGGCGGAGACGGTTATTACGGAGGAGCCAGAGAAACCAGGAGGATTGACAATAAGACATATTATGACTGGACTAACACTCATTCCATTGTGAGGGAACTGCAACCAGGTGCAGTAATGTTCAGCGATGCAGGACCCGATATCAGATGGGTTGGAAACGAGAGTGGTATGGGCAGTCTGACTAACTGGTGCCTTCTTGATAAGGATGATATGTACCCCGGAGGTGGTTTTGCAAAGATACTTGGTGAAGGTCACGAAAACGGGAAATACTGGGTGCCGGCCGAAGTCGACGTTTCAATCCGTCCGGGATGGTTCTGGCACGGGCGTCAGGATTCCATGGTAAGATCGGCCGAAAATCTTATGGAGCTATACTATTCCTCGGTAGGAAGGAACAGTAACCTGCTGCTCAACGTGCCACCCGACATGAGAGGCCTTCTTCATGAATCAGATGTGAAGTCGCTGTTGAAATTCAGGGAATTAAGGGAGAAGGAATTTGCCAGGGAGATCGCAAAGGACAAAAAAGCATATGCTTCTGAGTCAAGAGGCAGAAAATACCGTGCCTCAATGGTTAACGATGGCGATCCTTCATCTTACTGGGCTTCTGCCGACGGTAATACATCAGCCAGCGTAACTATCGACCTGGGAACTCCTTCTGAAGTGAACAGGATACTGCTTCAGGAGTATATTAAGCTCGGACAGCGTGTGCAGGAATTCAATGTGGAGGTATTTGTGAACGGCGAATGGACCCATCTTCTCGACGGTACCACCATTGGTTACAAGGTGATCAGGAAATTCCCTGTCGTTTCTGCCTCGAAAGTAAGAATAAACTTTACCAGGGCTAAAGCCTGCCCGCTAATATCAAATATAGAACTGTACAGGGCTCCCGGCGAATAAGCTACTTTTGTTTAGCACCGATCGTCTGTGAAAGGATGATAACCTGAAGAGGTTTCAGTTGCATCTCCGGGGCGAGTTTTTCTTTGGGTACCAGTCCCCGGACCACACATCCAAGGTCTAGTGAGGCACAGCACAGGTAAACATTCTGAGCAATGAACCCTGTATTGGCATGAGACCAGAAAAGATCAGCGTCCCTGATTGCGTCACCTTCTTTCTTTCCAATCCTGGAGAGGTCAGCCACAAATATCAGATTAAGCGGGGCTTGAGCTACAAAATCCTGCGTTCCGCACAGGCTGCGGATATCACGGTTATGTATCTGCCTGAGCTTATGTTCTTCAGCGACATAGATATACAGGCCGCCTTCCATTGCGGCATAAACATCTATTTCTTTGAAATCGCGGGCAGAGGGTGCGGTTCTTTTATTCTGACCGGGTCTGTTCACTCCCCATCCTGCCCACAGGATATCTGAAAGCTGCTGAAGGCTGAGGTTGTCTGAGGTGAAGGTCCTGCTAGTCTGACGTTCATTGAGAGCTTGCATCAGAGGCTTGCCTCCGGTTTTGTCGGGTGCAGGCAATACAATATCCTGCGAACTGATATTTGTCATCCGTGTAAAAATGAGAACCAGCGAAATCAGTGAAAACAGTTTTCTGTTCATTTCTTTAAGTATTAAAGATATCCATTTTCTATTTTTTGAACATTCTGGCGATCTTAATGGCTGCCGCTACCCTTTTTCTTATTCCCTCCCAGTCTTTTTTCTGAATAAGTTCACGGGTTATCAGGTTAGATCCTATTCCGACACATGTAACACCTGCATCAAACCACTCCCTCAGGTTATCTATACTCGGCTCAACACCACCTGTAGGCATGATACTCGTCCATGGACACGGGCCCTTAACGGCCCTTACAAAATCGGGACCTCCGACGGAAGAACCGGGAAAGATCTTGACAATTTCTGCTCCGAGCTCCTCAGCCAGTCCTATCTCTGACAGAGTTCCGCATCCCGGAGACCAGAGCACCTTGCGTCTGTTACAGATTTTTGCCATGTCGGTATTCAGCACGGGAGACACAATAAAGTTGGCTCCTGCCTGGATATAGATTGATGCTGTTCCCGGGTCTACTACCGATCCGGCCCCCATGATCATGGAAGGCACTTCTTTTTCAGCCCATTTATTCAGTTCACTGAACATCTCATGAGCATAATCTCCCCGGTTGGTGAATTCGAAAACCTTGATCCCTCCGTCAGAGCAGGCTTTAATTACATTCCTGCAAACCATAGGATCTTTATGATAGAAAACAGGGACTATCCCGGTTTCTTTCATTTTTATTGCAACTTCAATTCTTGAAAATCTTGCCATAGCTTGCTTTTTACCCTGACAAATTTATCAAAAATGTTTTCAACACAAACAAAAATCTTCCGGCATAACGGCGTGCGGAAGAAAGAGGGTGGGATGGCGAGATTGGGCGAGTGGAAGAAAAAAGATTGCATGATTGCCAGCCTGCGCATAAAGCTTCGGCTGGTAAGACACGATTGCACGATAAATTACTATATTCGTTGATCAAAATCTGCATATGGCTTTAAACTACATCTGGATAGCTTTTTTCCTTATAGGTTTCCTGGTTGCCCTTGGCAAACTGATATTTGCAGGCGATACTCAGATCTTTAATGCGCTCGTGGATGCAGTCTTTTCAAATGCCAGAACGGGCTTTGAAATATCTCTGGGCCTGACAGGAGCCCTGACACTATGGATGGGTTTGCTGAAAGTGGGAGAGAAAGGGGGCGTGGTAGCAATTCTGGGAAAGGTTATGGGCCCTCTGTTTGTGAGGCTTTTCCCAGGGGTTCCAAAGGGGCATCCTGCTTTTGGCTCCATAATGCTTAACCTGTCAGCAAATATGCTGGGGCTTGATAATGCAGCCACTCCCATGGGATTGAAAGCCATGAAAGAGCTTCAGGAAGTCAATCCCGATAAGGAAAGAGCCTCAAATGCCCAGATAATGTTTCTTGTGATGAATGCCGCCGGACTTACGATCATACCTGTGAGCGTGATTGTTTACAGGATGCAGCTGGGTGCTGCGAATCCTGCCGATATATTTATTCCGATTCTTATCTCAACTTTCTGTGCCCTGATGACAGGCCTTATAAGCGTGGCTGTAATTCAGAAAATTAATCTGCTGGATAAAGTTGTGCTTGCATATCTTCTTGGTATGACAGCCATAATCGCAGGTATCATAATCTTTTTCAGCAACCTGCCCAGGGAGCAGATATCGTCGGCATCAACTTTTGCCGCTAATTTTATACTCATACTGATTATAGTGGTGTTCATTGTGCTTGCATTATTTAAAAAAGTAAATGTCTATGATGCATTTGTTGAGGGAGCAAAAGAAGGATTCAGTGTAGCCATCAGGATAATTCCCTTTCTTGTGGCCATTCTTGTTGCCATTGGTATCTTCAGGGCATCGGGTGCAATGGATTATATGATAGCAGGAATTGCAGAGTTTTTTTCATGGTTCGGTCTTGATACCCGTTTTACAGATGCCCTTCCGGTAGCCTTTATGAAACCGCTGAGCGGAAGTGGAGCAAGAGGATTGATGGTGGATGCCATGCTTACACATGGCCCTGACTCATTTGTTGCCAGGGTTGCCTGCACAATGCAGGGCGCCACCGACACAACATTCTATATCCTGGCGGTATATTTCGGATCGGTAGGTATAAAAAATACCAGATATTCTGTAGGTTGTGGCCTCCTGGCCGATTTTGCAGGACTGACAGCTGCAGTACTGGTTGCATATCTGTTCTTTGGATAATTAATGAATAATTTTTTATAACATGAAAGCACAATTATCATTAGTTCTGATAGTAACATCAGTATTGATTTTTTCCTGCAGCCCTGGCCGGGATAATAACATTAATGACTCTGGTGCAGGGAATTATATCGATACTACGGATGCAACAAACAATTTTTACGACAATACGGAAGTTTTCAGGCTGGCTGTTAAAGATTTAACAATAACCGGAGAGATAGAAAATCCCGGTAAGGTCGATTTTTCATCACTTCCTGTTCATTCAGTAATTGTCAAAGAGGCGCTTCTTGAGCCCTCCGGAAGCAACAGGTTTACAGGTGCATTCAGGTATGACGGATACTCTCTTTTCGATATTCTGAATATGTGTGTTATAAAGAAAGCCAATGCTGAAGAATTCAATTCAATCATCGACCTTTATGTTGAAGTCGAAAATGAAAAAGGAGAAAAGGCTGTTTTCAGCTGGGGAGAAATCTATTATGCCAATAACCTGCACAGGATAATCATTGCATCATCAGTCTCGCGCATTGTTCCGTCGAAGACAAACGAACTATGGACTCTTCCTGAACATTCAAAGATTGTGTCAGCCTCCGATCTCATCACAGAACGTAATATAGAAGATCCTGTGAAGATAACAGTCCGGTCATACCCAGAATCATTTACCACGGTCAGGGGACTTTCACCCATGTATTCTGAAAAGATAATGTTGTACCGACAGGGTGAAAAGGCAGGAGAGATATCTTCAATTCCTGACAACCTGAAGGAGATAACATACAATACCATCTTCTACGGCAGAGGAAGAGGTATACATACCACCTCGCCCTTCAGCGGTTTCATGCTGAAAGAGCTGCTTATGCAATATTATCCGGTAAGCAACGAGGTTCTTGCACGTGGAATAATGTGTATTGCGGCCGCTGACGGATACAGGTCGGCAGTAACATATTCGGAACTCTTCAACCGTAACGACCAGCAGGAATTTCTTCTGGTACCATATGAAAAGGGAGAAGACGGAGGTCTGTTCAGGATCTTTGTTGCGGGTGACTTTTTCTCCGACAGAGCAATTAAATCAGTAAGTTCGGTACATTTCATCCTTTGAGTCATGAAGCTGTATAAATACAGCACTTAAGTGTTGCATGATGAGCATGACCGTTATATCAATATTGGTTATAATCAGCATTCTGGCAATCATCTTTCTGACTTCGGGTCTGAAAATGAAAGCTTTTGCGGCTCTTTTTCTTGTTTCAGTATTCCTGGCTTTTGCCACTCTTCCTGCTTCAACAGTAGTGACGACAATAAAGGAAGGTTTCGGGAACACCATGGCTTCCATAGGTTTTCTGATCATTTTCGGAGCCATGATTGGAATCACTCTCGATCGTACAGGTGGAATGATAAGCATTGCAACATATATCCTGTCTGTAACAGGTGTAAGGAGGAGTGCGCATGCCATTGGGATAACAGGTTTCATAACAGGTCTGCCCATTTTCTGTGATTCAGCTTTCATAATCCTCAGCGGACTTGCACGATCATTCAGTGCCAGGGCGCGAGTCCCGATGGCCTTAATGGCTACAATCCTTGCTACGTCTTTATATTCAGTGCATTGCCTTATTCCTCCTCACCCGGGGGCACTGGCTGCAGCAGGAATTCTTGATGCAAATGTCGGGAACCTTATTCTTGCCGGGATACTATTCGCCGTGCCCGGATTTCTGGCAGCATGGTTCTGGAGCAAGCTGATGATTAAAGGTGGTAATTACGAACCTGCCAGTGAAGAAAAAGAAAATACGGCTGATCAAAGGGAGCTTCCTTCTCCCCTGATGTCATTTCTGCCGATAGTCGTACCCCTTCTGCTTATAACCATCAAAGCTTTTCTTTCACTTGCTGATAATGACGCTTCGACGCTTATGAGCAGGATATTCAGGTTTCCGGGAGAGCCTGTTTTCGCTCTTGCCACAGGCGTACTGCTCTCACTGCTCCTGCTAAGGAAGAAGACTATGGATTCAGTGAATTCACTTTTTACCGAAGCCATTGAGAAAGCAGGTCCCATATTAATCATTACTGCTGCCGGCGGTATGTTTGGTATGGTGATCAGGGAGACTGGGGTAGGTGAATATGCAGGTCAGATCCTTGCCGGGACGGGTGCAGGGCTGCTTGTCCCTTTTCTTATAGCTTCCCTGATGAAAACTGCACAGGGATCGTCGACAGTGGCAATAATTACCACAGCTTCATTTGTTTTGCCCATGCTTGATATACTCGGCTTAGCATCGGAGTCAGGCAAAATACTGGCAATGCTTTCGATGGGTGCAGGATCGATGATGATCTCACATGCCAACGATTCATACTTCTGGGTGGTTTCCAGCTTTTCGGGAATTGATATCAGGACAGCTCTAAGGGTTTATTCCACTTCAACGGCAGTCATGGGAATAACCATATTTCTACTGATCTGGCTTTCATCTTTGTTTATTCTTTGATTTAATTTTTGATGAACTAATTTTGTTAAAACCTTTACTATGAATTTCAGGGAGTGTGCCGAACATATTTTCCTTGCCGGAGTAAAAGGCGTACTGCCCGGCAGGATAATCTCCGATACACTGTCAGTTCAGGGACCGTTGATGAGAGCGGGCGACTTCAGCTATGATCTGAACAGATTCAATAATGTATATGTTCTCGGTGCCGGCAAGGCCAGCGCCGCTCTGGGGCATTATCTGGAAATCCTTCTGGGCGACAGGATCAGGGCGGGGCATATCGTCACGAAATACGGATTCTATATTAAACTCAAAAGGATCAGTGTCACAGAGGCAGGTCATCCGGTTCCCGACGCGAACAGCTTCGCCGCCACCAGGGAGATCATAAAACTGGCAGAAAACGCCGGAGAAGAGGATCTGGTAATATGTCTTCTCTCAGGTGGAGGATCGTCACTGCTTGCCGACTATCCTCCGGAATCCACACCCGGTGAAATGATGCTTTTCAATGATATGTTAATAAGATGCGGTGCGGATATAGCCGAAATGAACATAGTCAGAAAACATCTGTCAGGAGTGAAGGGAGGTCACCTCGCACGATATATCTGGCCTGCAACATCTGTCACCCTTTACCTGTCGGATGTACCTGGCGATGCACCCGAAACTGTTGCATCAGGACCGACAGTACCGGATCACTCAAGCTACGGTGATGCTGTCGGCATTATCGAAAAATACGGCATCAGGAACGATATGCCTCCTTCACTTTTTACCCATCTTGAAGACGGCATACGGGGTATAATACCTGATACTCCCAAACCCGGCGACATTATCTTCAGCAGGTCGGAGATAATTATGGCAGGCAATAACCTTACTGCATTGGAATCAGCAAGGGAAGAAGCTCTGAAAATGGGCTTCTATACCGAAATCGTAACCAATGAGCTGACAGGTGATGTAGTCGATGCGGCCTCTATTATTACCGGTAAGATAGAGGCCTGCAGGAACAACCATGATATGCCAAAACCTCTGTGCCTGCTTTTCGGAGGCGAGACCACGGTAAAAGTCAGTGGTGACGGACTCGGAGGACGAAACCAGCACCTGGCCCTTGGTATGGCCATGCGTCTTCAGGATATTCCCGGCGTCACCTTTCTTTCAGCAGGAACCGACGGGAATGATGGTAATACCGACATGGCCGGCGCCATTGTCGATTCCGGAACGGTACACGAAGCCCTGTCCATGAATGTGGATCCGGAAAGGTTCAGCAGGGAATTTGATTCCTTCAACTTTTTCAGATCGGCCGGCGGCCATGTTTATACAGGTCCCACCATGACAAATGTAATGGACCTTGCCGTTGCCATAATTGAATGAAATGAACCACTGAACTATCATGTCGCCAGCATACATAATATTCATCGTCGCGGCCGGGGTTACTTTTCTTCTCCTGATGGTCCTCAGATTCAGGCTCAACGCATTCATTGCCCTTCTCGTAACTTCAATACTGGTGGGTATTCTGGCAGGGATGCCAGCTGAAATGATCTTATCAAGTATTGAAAAAGGAATGGGAGGGACTCTCGGTTTCATTGCTGTGGTGGTTGGTCTGGGGGCTGTTTTCGGACAGATGCTTGAAAGTTCAGGGGGTGCCCGGGCTTTTGCTCACAGCCTGCTTAGAAAATTCGGCAGGGGAAAAGCTTCATGGGCACTTATGCTCTCGGGCTTTGTCATAGGAATACCTGTTTTTCTGGATGTCGGATTTATCATACTGATCCCGATAGTATACGCGCTTGCACGCGATGCTCAAAAATCTGTCCTTTTTTATGCAATACCTCTGCTTGCAGGGCTGGCTGTCAGCCATACGATGATCCCTCCGACACCTGGTCCTGTGGCCGTGGCAAATATACTAGGGGTTGATATCGGCTGGGTTGTGCTTTTCGGTATTCTTACCGGTCTTCCGACCGCTGTAATTGCAGGTCCCGTTTTCGGTCGCTATATAGCCGGTAAAATAAAAATTGATCCTCCTGCAACATTCACCGGGCATGAAGAAAGTGGAGAAGGTCATCAGACCATGATGCCGTCTTTCATCACAATCGCCCTGATCATAATGACTCCGCTACTGCTTATCCTGGCAGGCACATTTATGAAGCTGGGTATAGACAGGGAATGGCTGAGGCAGTCATTACTGACTGAAATCATGGTTTTTATCGGACACCCTTTTGTTGCACTCATCATTGCTACCTTTCTGTCGATAATATTATGCATAAGGCAGAAGCTGCCCGGCCAGACTATTCTCGAGCTGAGTACAAAAGCCCTTGGTCCTGCAGGGATTATTATACTTGTCACAGGTGCCGGAGGAGTTCTGAAACAAATACTTATCGACAGTGGTATCGGAAAGATCCTTGCGGAATCGATAGCAGGGTCGTCGATACCCCTTGTATTACTGGGATGGATACTCTCCGCCCTGGTCAGGATCACCCAGGGCTCAGCCACGGTGGCAATGATAACTGCAGCAGGAATAATGGCTCCCATCATTCCTCTCTTCAGCTTAAGCCAGCCTGAAACTGCCCTCGTGGTAGTTTCCATAGCTGCCGGAGCCACGATACTCTCGCATGTTAACGACAGCGGATTCTGGATCGTCAGCAAATATCTCGGGATGAATGAGAAGCAGACTCTGCAGTCATGGACTGTTATGGAAACCATAATTGCAGTCACAGGTCTGGCCATTACACTGACCCTGAGCCTGTTTGTGAGATAAACTTACAGCGCTGTTACCGGGTCTGGCACTTTAAGAATTTGTTTGTAAATTTAGCCGGTTACATTCTGACGGAAACCGTGTGATTTTACAATGAAAAAGATGTTACTCGCTATATCGGTGCTTTTTACTGCTGCACATCTGGGTGCACAGGATGGAGTACCGATTCTGACCGATTTTTCTCAGAGCAGGAACATTGAAAATCAGAACTGGGCACTTTGTCAGGATGAAAACCAGATCATGCTGTTTGCCAACCGTAAAGGCATTCTGACTTTCGACGGAGAAGAATGGCTTAATATCAGGATGCCGGTAGTACCCTATTCGCTGCAAAAAAATCCGGTGGATAAAAGGATTTATCTTGGTGGAGATAACCATTTCGGGTATATCACCAGGAGTGAATCGGAATCCTGGCGTTATATTTCACTTTCCGATAACACTGCCGGTACAGGAGTGATAACAAAGATAGTATTCGGAACATCTTCCGTGTGGTTTTACAGCGAACAGACGATAATCCAATACGATACTGAAACGGACACCACAAGGCTTCGTCTTGATGCCAGGGCCGGTTTTCCTTTCACCGGACTCATTGTTATGCCTGAAAATACTTATGTAAATGTTTCGGGTAAGGGCCTTCATCGTATTGACAGTGATACCCTGTTTCCTATCGTTACCGGCTACCTGACCGAAAACACCAGCATCCTGTTCTCACTGCCATATAATAAAGATCTTATGCTCGTCGGCCTTGGGAATGGCACTCTTTCACTTTTCGACGGTATGAAATATTATGATTATCCTCTTAAAGACGACGGCTATCTGAAACAGAACATACTATCGGAGGGGATCAGCCTTGCCGACACCGCATATGCTTTTTCAACCCTTGAAGGAGGAGCTGTCATCGTAAGAAAAAATACAGGCGAGATAATTTTCACCATAAACAACCAGAATGGTTTGCCCGACGATGAGATACTGGCAATAGGTTCCGACAACAGCGGAGGCTTATGGCTTTCGCACCAGTACGGACTGACGCGTGCCGACCTTAGTATTCCCGTTCGAAGTTTTTGCATTTATCCGGGGCTGCTGGGGAATCTTACTTCAGCCCTGATGTACGACAACGAGCTGTATGTTGCGACAAGCGAAGGAGTTTTCTACCTGTCGGAGGTAAGAAGCTACGACAGGATTGAAGTGCTGGTGAGGGATGATGCATCATCACGGAATGATCAGCAGTTTGAGCTGAAGCAGGAGGAAATTCAGGAACTCATCACCCCTGATCCTGACCAGGGAAAGCAGGATGCCAGAAGAAATATTTTTTCAAGAATATTTGGAAAGCGTGCTGATGAGGAGGCGGATGATGAGCCGGACCATGTTAATCCTGAGGAAGGTAGAGAATCATCAGTCTATGTTTCAGCCTCAACTACAGGTAGTTACACGACAAAAACAGTCGACCGTCTTAGGGAGATCAATCATATTTACAAGAAAGTGGAAGGTCTCAACGAAAAGTGTCGCCAGCTAGTTCCAATACCGGGAGGTATGCTGGCAGCAACCAACAAAGGACTATATGTTATAAGACAGCATAAGGCTTACCTGCTTACCCCCAACAGATATATTAATCATTTAAGCTGGAATGCCTCCAAAGACAGATATTATGTTTCAACCAGTGATGGTTATTTCTCGATAGTCCAGAAAAACAGAGGCTGGATAACGGAATTCCCCGACGATGGCTTCCTACGCCCCGTATATTCAGTTACTGACGACCTTAAAGGATCCTTATGGATTGGCAGCGACAATACCGTGTACAGGTCTGAAAAAGGCAAAGAAAATTCACAAAATTCTTTTAAGAAATATAATGTCGAAAATGACTATCCTGAGAGATTTACGCTCGACCTTATCAACGATACACTTTTTCTTTTTACTGAATCGGAGATATATTTCTTCGACTATGAAGCCGATAGTTTTAATCCCTGCCGGGAGGGTGGTAACACTGCCTTCAGGGAAAGTTCATTCTATATCCCTGTGTCAAATGTAAATCTTATCTGGAAAGGTGATGAGTGGATTTCACTGGATCCGCAGCACGATATACGATCACTCGAACTCTCCCTTCTGAAAATATTTGATGATATTGTATCGATAACGGTCGAAGATAATCATATCTGGGTTATCGACGGAAGCAACAGGTTGTACGGAATAAGGAGAAACACTGTGAAGGGCACAAGCCCTGAAATAAATGTTCTGATAAAAAATATCAGTAATGCCAGGGGGACAAATTTTGATCTGCAGAATGTACAGTTCGACCGGGGCGATAATATTATTTATTTCGATATCGTTGCTCCTGGTTACCTGAAAAACGGAACGACAAAATATCAGTATTTCATTTACAGGGTTATGCCCGACTGGTCGGGATGGTCGGCAAGAACTCATTACGAAGTTCCTATAAGCCGCCCGGGTGATTATATTCTTCAGGTACGGGCCAGGGATCTATGGGGTAACATAAGTGAGCGAAGGTCGGTACGCTTCACTATCAAGGCTCCTCTTACCCGCACCGCAGTGTTCTATATTGTTTCCGGAATATTGGCTCTGTCGCTTATAGTGTTCATTATAAGATTCAGGGAGAGGCAGCTTCATGCAAAGACCAGGCTCCTCGAAAAAAGAGTCAGGGAGAGAACAGCCCAGATAGAAGCCCAGAAAGGGGAGATAACTTCAAGTATTGAATATGCCGGAAGGATTCAGAAGGCAATGCTCCATGTTGATGAGCATTTCAGGGATTCCTTTTCCGATTATTTCATTTTTTTCCGTCCGCGTGATATTGTGAGCGGTGATTTTTACTGGATAAGCGAGGATGACAAGTCTATCTTCTTTACCGTTGCCGACTGTACAGGCCATGGCGTTCCGGGTGCCTTCATGAGCACCATGGGCATATCAACACTTAATGAAATAGTGGCTAACAATCACGACCTGCAGGCAAATAACGTACTTAACTTGCTTAGGGAGAAGGTTATACGGGCTCTGCATCAGACCGGAAGAGAGGGGGAGGCCAGTGACGGGATGGATGTTGCGTTCTGTATCCTGAATAAAAACCGGAGACTCCTTCAGTATTCAGGCGCTTTCAACCCCCTTGTGATATTTCAGCAGGGTGAAATTAGGGAGTTCAGAGCCGACAGGATGCCGATCGGAATCCATTATGGTGATGAACGACCATTTACCAATAATGTTATCAGCGTGAACAGGGGTGACACTCTGTATATTTTCTCTGATGGATTCAACTCTCAGTTTGGAGGCCCCGGCGGCGGAAAATACAAGTCGGCAAACCTGAAGAAACTTTTAAGGGAAATCTATTACAGACCAATGGTTGAACAGAGAAACATACTTCAGAATGAGCTTGAACAGTGGATGGGTAACAACGATCAGACCGATGATGTTACGATAATAGGGATAAGAATTTAAATCTCCTTCTGCCTTTCTTCCCCTGTTTTTTAACCTGCTTTTCTCTAAAACAGTTATCTTTAACAAAACTCTTTATTAATGAAGATAAAATTTCTCGGTGCTGCCCGCGAAGTAACCGGCAGCAAATATCTGATAGTAACTGACAGGGGCAAGCGTATTCTTCTCGATTGTGGCATGTTTCAGGGAAAAGGGCTTGAAACCGACAGCATGAACAGAGACCTGGGATTTGAACCTGATACTATCGACCATATTATTCTGACACATGCCCATATTGACCATTCAGGGCTTATCCCTTACGTTTACCGCCTCGGATTCAGGGGCTCGGTCATCTGTACAACGGCAACACGCGACCTTTGTGCAATCATGCTGGCCGACTCGGGTTACATTCAGGAAAATGATACGCATACATATAATAAGCGAAGGGCTAAAAAAGGCCTTCCTCTGGTAACTCCGATATATACGAGGGAAGATGCAACAGCCTGTATGAGTCTGTTTATAGGTATTCCCTATAATATGAATTTCAGAATTGATGAAAACATTAAAGTAAGGTTCACCAGTACAGGCCATATGCTGGGAAGCGGCGTAGCAAACCTGCAGATAATTGAAAACGGGCAGATTAAAAGAATAGCTTTTACGGGAGATATCGGGAGACCCGGTGACAGGATGCTGGTCCCTCCTGAACCATTTCCTCAGGCCGATATCATTATTACCGAATCGACATATGGCGACAGGCTGCATGAAGATCCGAAATCGGCTGAAGACGAATTACTGAAAATATTGATCGACACATGTGTGACAAAAAGAGGAAAACTGATCATCCCCGCTTTCAGCGTCGGCCGGACCCAGGAAATAATATATGACCTCAACAACTTCTTCAACGAGGGAAAACTGCCCAGGGTAAATATTTATGTCGACAGTCCGCTGGCCGTCAATGCCACGGAAGTGTTCCGCGTTCATACCGAATATTTTAACGAGGAATTCAGGCATCTGCTGCACAGGGATGATGATCTCTTTGGCTTCAGAAACCTGTTCTATATAAAGCGTGCTGAAGATTCCAAGAAACTGAATGACTACAGGGAGCCTTGTGTGATCATTTCAGCTTCAGGCATGATGGAAGCCGGCCGTGTAAAGCATCATCTTGCCAACAGTATTTCAGAAAGCAGAAACACCGTCCTTGCAGTAGGCTATTGCGCTCCTGAGACACTGGGCGCAAGAATTCTGAGAGGATCTCCGGAAGTATCAATTCATGGCACAGTTTACAAGGTTAAGGCCGACATAAGGAAAATTGATTCCTTTTCAGGCCATGCCGATTACAGGGAGATGATAAAGTTCCTCAGCTGTCAGGAAAAGCACGGCATTGAAAAACTCTTCCTCGTTCACGGCGACTATGAGGTCCAGAGATTCTACGCAGGAGAGCTTCAGAAGGAAGGATTCAGAAATATAGAAATTCCTGCCAGAGGGGAGGAGTATGATGTGCTTTAATATACCTGAATTTTTGCTATACAGTCAGGTGGGTTTTCAGTTCCTTTCTTAAAGCCTTATAATCAGGAACAAGTTCTTCAAGGAGCCTGTAAAAATCCTTCCCGTGATTATGGTGCTTCAGGTGGCAGAGCTCATGAATAATCACATAATCGGTATATGCCGGATCCAGCTTGATAAGCTCACTGCTGATGGTTATTTTTCCCCTTGATGTACAGCTTCCCCATCTGCTCTTCAGTGGCCTGATGACCAGAGATGTTGGTTTGAAGCTGTAGGAGGCATACCTCATCAGGATCTCATTCAGCTTTAACGATGTGAAATCATGTGCTTCCCTGATGTACCATAATGCAAGTACCCTCTTTATGAGAGATTCATTTCCTGTATCCCTGACTCCTGTTTCAATGTATCTGCCATTCAGCCGCACGTATTGTTTTTCTGATCTTAGGATTTTCAGAATCTTTTCCTCACCTTTGAAAAGATGTGATCCTCCGTCAGCATACTTTCTGCCGTCGTTTATCCTTATTAATGAGTTCTGTTTGTCGAGATGTTTCCTTATCCATCCGGTTTTTGAATTCACAAATTTCTCCAGCGACTTAAGCCCTGTGCCAAAGGGTGCCCTGACCGTGACCCCTTTTCCCGGACTTACGATTATGCTGATTGACTTTCTTCTTGAAAATATCACTCTGTAAGTTATGCCGTTAATCTCCTGATATGACCCATCGCCCGGTAACCTGTCCATTTCTTAATTTTTCTGAAATTGTGTTAAATAAAACTTAAAACTCTTTTTTTATATTTTTCAAGGGAATAAAGATCTTATTTTTGTTGTCAGTAATACAGAATCAGAAGGTGTTAGATGAGGTTAAGTAAATATTTTCAGGAATTAAACGACCCATATCGATTCTGAGTATAGTACAGACATTCTTTGCATAGGTTAGTTAGGTTATTTAGGTTAATTTCTAAGATCATGTGGGTTGAAATGACGGGTGGCAGTCTGTAGCCACCCGTTCTTTTTTTATTCAGATGAAAGTGTAAGTACCGTTATTTCCGGCGGCATCCACACTCTGAATGGAAATCCGACAAAGCCCAGGCCGCGGTTAACATACAGATACTGATCGCCCTCGCTGTACAAGCCTCCCCATTCCGGATAGATATATTTTGCAGGACTCCATCTGAATTTCCTGGTTATTATTCCTGCCTGTAGACCGTGGGTATGGCCGGCAAAAGACAGTTCAATATCCGTTTTGCCGCAGACATCGCGGCGCCACTGGTTTGGATCATGGATCAGCAGCAACTTTAAAGCTGCGCTGCCGGAACCTTTTGCGGCTGCCTCAACGTCATAATGAATAATATCAGGATATCGCCCGGCTGTGCTTACCCCAATAAAGGCCACCTCAACACCGTTGATCGTTAGTTTGATAGTTTCATTTACTATGAGCCTGTACCCGGAGGCCTTTATATATTCACTTACTTTGCTTACTATCTCCTGCTTTATGGATTCAGTAACTCCCGGGTAGTAGGTTCCCATATCGTGATTACCTAGCACAGCAAAATTTCCGTATTTGCTGAGGGCTTTGACCAGGATGGTGTCGCATCTGTTATATTCCCTCCATCCGTAATTGACGAAATCACCGGTGTTGACAATCAGGTCAGGATTGCAGCTGTTGACTATCGCGACTACCTTTTCCAGCCTCTTTTTGTGACCATCATAAGATGCCAGATGAAGATCTGAAATATGGACTATTCTCAATCCCTCAAGTCGAGGGTCGAGGCCATTAATGTTTACGTCCACTTCCTCAACGGAAAAGTTGAACCTGCCATGGATAATACTGACAGTCGCCACTATAAAGATAGCAGCAGCGATAACGAATCCCGTATCTGTCAGTGGTCGTGAGTATCCTCCTCTTCTTAATCTGACGAGTTTTCCTGTATAATGAAGGAAAACAAGTATCGCCCAGGGGAGTGCAACTCCTATCAACAGACCTCTGAAATTCATGTGGTTGCGTATGTTGGAAGGAGTGTCGAAATCGCCTCTGAATACCAGGTTCCGGACAAGGAGCATCCAGATGGCAAGGCTCAGGAGTGTATGGATTGTGACGAAAATATAAAATACGGGTGCCGGCCGTTTTTTCAGGCGGTCTCTAATAATGAAAAAGACCAGGATGTCAAGGGTCAGCAGAATTAGTGCCGTAATTATCATTATAGCTTCAGATAAATGTTTTATGGTTTCTCAGATGTATTCGAAGGTAATGTTTTTGAGCCATTTATCCTCGAGCAGCCTTGCGATTCGCTTTACAACGGTACGTCTTATTTCCAGCTCCACAGGAAGGTTTGGATCCTGGTGGGCGATATTGATCCTTGTTCCGATCACAAAATGGATCTCGTCGCTGTCCATCAGCATCCTAACGATTTTGTCAGCCGGTCCTTTACCCAGCCTCACGCTGTTGTTGTATGTCTTTAATATCTCGTTTACTTTCTGAAGTGTCAGGATCCCTTCGGTTACAAGGTCGATGCCTTCGAGAAAACTTTCGGGTGGCAGTTCGTGATCCTCGAAGATAAGTTCATCAACTATTGTTCTGTTAAGTTCGCGTGCGATGATATCGGCGGTGGTGCCACCGCATAAGACCACTTTCCCCTCATATTCCTTAACCTTCTGAGCAAGAATAATGTCTTTTTCTTTTTCATAGGGAGGACCGGTACACAGGAGCAGTTTTCTCGGTTCCCGGAAGTAAATTATGGCACAGCTTATATCGTCCCTGGCTTTATATCCGTCGTTTTTATGAGCCATGGTTACGATCTTTCCTGCAAGCATCGAAGCCGATATTGAAGGTTCTCCGGTAATAAGTCTTGAAGCATATGTAACTATATTATCCCGTTCCCATCCGAAAGGAAAGGCTTCGCTGCCCATACCGCTCTGAGCCACTCCGTCGGAACAGAAAATTATCCTGTCTTCTTTTTCAGGCATGAAAGTGCATGTTTTAAGGATCCTGCCTGCATGCCTTCCGCTATCAAGAGTTACTTCTTTCCATGATGGATCAAATTCACGGTTTCCCCGCAGTATTATGGTTCGGGGATTATCATATTCCAGGATATTTGTTCTGCCCCGGCTTTCAATATCTACAATGGTGAATGTGGCATATGCAATTTTTCTTTCTGCGCATTCGGGCAGTGTTTTCATTATTATTTCCGCGATACGGTCTATTTCCTTATGTTCCCGGGTGAAATTAAGAGCCATGGTCGAGGTGAGAGTTGCAAGAATATTGGCTTTCACACCGTGCCCCATGCCGTCGGAAAGAACTGCGATCACACGATCTTCTTCCCTGATATACCTGTTTAGAAAAACGTCGCCGCAGATCTTTTCAGCATCGTGGTTACGTTGTTGAACATTTACTTCTATGTAGAAATCGTTGTTCACCGTAGTTTTCAGCGGTTGTTTTTCGCGTTAGTTCTTCTCCTGTACGATTCTATGATGGAATTGAGCATCTGCTCGGTCTCGGAAGCTCCTTCGCCAAGAAGGAATCCTATCTTCTGGACCATCTCAAGGTTTTTCTCAATAACTTCACTGACCCGGTTTATCACCTCTTCTCCCTGGACTTCCGGAGAATAAAGGTCGCGGATAACGGCGCCGCATATTCTGTTTTTCTTAATAGGGAAGATGGATATATTCAGCATCCTGTCGTCAAAATGAATATCCTTGCTTACGACAGGCTCATCTTCCTTCATCACGTAGGTGAACATATTGTACACGCTGAAGGGGATAAGAGTTTTTATATCTGCGCCGGCAAGTCCTGGGATGATGTCGGAGATAGCCCTGGCATCTTCCCCGATAATATTGATAAAACTTCTGTTTGAATGGAGGATCTTCAGGTTGTTGTCAACTATCACCACGCCTGTTGGAAGTTTGTCGAGCATATTATTTAGCATGTCGGATGCGCTCTGGGCCATTTCCTTTTCCCTTAGGGCAACTTCTTCCGACTCTTTCAGGGCTTTTTTGGTTTCAGCCAGCTTCCTGTTTGTCTGACGGAGAGTTTCAATATATTCCTGCTTATTCCGGAGGTTGAAGGTATGGCACATCTCTGGTACAGCCAGTCCCTTAGCTACGGTTGATGCGAATTCTCGGCACGAACCGTAACCGCAGGCACCACAGTCGAGCTCTTCTGACTGATTTGGTTTACCGATTATCTTAAGGACTTCTTCAACAGCATCTTCCGGCGGTTCCGGAATACGCTGGTCGTCGGGAGTGAAAGTTCTTGAGAAATCAAGCCGGAGCCATCTTTCCATATCTTCCTGCCATCGTTTCAGGTCGAGTGCCGCTATCCTTTTTTCCGTATATCTGCTTACCAGTGCTCTGCGTCTGAACTTTTCAGTGTGTTGCTCCATTCCCGGACCAAGAAGACAACCATGGCAGAAGAACAGGTTGAAATGATGCTTTATCGTGTCGGTGAACCTGTCAAAGTCGTGTATTGCTTCAAGGATGTCTTCTTTTCCGGATGCAGTAATAACCCTGCTGGAGATCATATCGCGTTTCAGTCCTCCGGCCTGAATGATACCTGCCGGTACCGGATACAGGGCTCCCCAGTTTCCGAAGGGGGAGTCGAAGTCTGACATTTTCACCAGCCTTTCCTGTATTTTGAATTCGTCGAACAGCTGACGCAGCTCAATAAACGTGAGTACGCCCTCAATAAGCTTACCGGAGCTGTACATGAGGGCTTCATCCTTGGCGTCAATACACGGGCCTATCTGTACAACCGGAACATCTTCTCCGTAAAGATCCCTTACAACCATGGCTGTTGCTATCATCGGCGAGACCAGGGGGGCAAGATTGGGTATCATTTCCGGATGGTACTTTTCTATTATCTTGACTATTGCAGGGCAATTAGCCGTGACATAGTATTTTCCTTCCGACTTGCTGAAGAGGTCGGCGTATTTTGCTGCAATCAGATCTACTCCAAAGGAGACTTCATGCACATAGCTGAAGCCAAGCTTACGGATCATTGCAACCAGTTTCCGGTAGTCGGTTATGTCGTCGAACTCAGAGGCTATAGAAGGTTCTATAAGAGCTGCGACTTTCTTCCCCGAGGCAAGCAGGTTCCTGACTTCTTCTTTTGAATCACGGAATTCGATGGCTCCGGGTGAGCAGGAGACATAACACAGGCCACAGCCCACACATCGTTCCGGTACTATGGTCGGGTGCTCCTTCTGGGGCCTTACTTCAATTGCATTGACAGGACAAACACGCACACAGGAATAGGAATTTTTGCAGCGGCTGTCGTCAATTCTGAGAATGGGCACGGTAGGTCTGGCCATACTTCCTTATTAACATAGGTTATTTAAGGTTCCTGAATTCGCTTTCAAGAATACTTTCGATATCAGCAAGTGCTACATTTTCAAACAGTTTTCCGTTAATGGTCAGATTCGGTCCGTTACTGCAATGCCCCATGCACCTTGCTCCTCTGAATACAATCCTGTCTTCCAGGTGATTCTTTTTAAGATAATCCCTGATAAACATTACCAGATCCCTGTTCCCCCGTGAGAAACACGAACTTCCCAGACAGATCTGCATTTCAAATGACTGTGCCATCTTTGTTGTTTTCTGAAAAACAGTCAGACAAATTTAATAATTTATTCTGAGCTTAATCTCCGGGTCAGATTTAAAAGAAAATTGCATTTTCTTAAATCACTCTGGTAACTGCAAACCATTATCTTAAAATACATTTTTTTACCTGTAAGTATAATGGATTTGTAATATAATGATAAACAGTATATTATGCATCAGAGCAAGACACAAAGGTAATACAGTTTATTGTTATTTAATAAACATTGTTAATTATATAACAATAAAATATTATATTTGTAAGATATGGCTTTCAATATATGAGTAAGGATATAGATCTCATTTTAAAGAAATATAAACCGGGCAGGAGGGAGGAGCTCATACCCCTGCTTCAGGAGATTCAGGATACTAACGGTCATCTTTCCGTAGAAGCCATTGTTAAAGTTGGACTGTTTGCAGGACTGAGCACCACAAAGATCTATGGCGTCGCAACCTTTTATGATCAGTTCAGATTTATACCCTCCGGAAAGGTAAGCCTGAAAATATGCAACGGAACTTCATGTTTTATGTCAGGTTCCAAGGCTTTGATCAACGGAATAAGGGAGGAGACAGGACTTGAGGAGGGACAGACTGGCAGGGACGGTATCTTCAGCTATGAGATAACTACCTGCATGGGTGGTTGTCATCACGGACCTGTGGTTAGTGTCAACGGTGAATATCTTACAACGGTGAAGCCGGAACAGATACCGGATCTCCTGAAAAAGCTGAAGTTCATTATTGAAAATGATTAGATGGACGACCTGAAAAAATTCCTTACAGATAAAGTATTACTGTTTGAATCAGATACTCTTCTTCCTGAAACAGAGAAGGTACTGGAAAATATCAGAAGGGAAAAGACAGACAAACCGGTCGTTTATTTATCTTCCGGGACCAGCAGCATCATTGCAGGATCGGAAAAAACATGGTCGTCTGTAAAAACTTATCTTGAAGAAAACTCAAAAGACACGGAACTGGTAAGGGTGGGATGCAATGCTCCTCTTTCCTATGAGCCTTTTATGTGTGTCCAGCTTCCCGGTAAAAACAAGCTTTTCTTCAGAAACATAACCGAAGAGAAGGTGGAACCCCTGCTTAACGGCATTTTCCATAGTGATATAAGCGGAGAGGATCTTGTAGGTCAGCATGGAAACAGGGGTTTCGGGATATGGCAGGGTATTCCTTTTATTGATGAGCTGCCCTGGTTTGCCCTTCAGAAAAGAGTCGTTCTTGCAAACTGCGGATGCTATGATCCTGAACGTATAGAAGAATATATTGCCAGGGGTGGTTACAGGGCCTTCATTAAAGCAATTCGCCATTATACCTGGGATGAAGTATGTACAATCGTTGAAAAAAGCGGGCTTCGGGGACGCAGTGGCGGAGGTTATCCTACCGGCCTGAAATGGAAACAGGCACTGAACACTGCCACAGCATCAAGGTACCTGATCTGTAATGCGAAGGAAAGTGATCCGGGAGCCTTTACTGACAGGACCATCCTTGAAAGCGATCCGCACCGTCTGGTCGAAGGTATAGCAATAGCCGCGTATGCCATCGGGGCAACAACCGCATATGTTTTCCTGAGGAAAGATTCTCCCTATGCACTACGCAAGCTGAAGAATGCTGTCGGAAGCGCCAAGGATTACGGATTGCTTGGACATAACATTTTTTCAAGCGGCTACAACCTCGATATTATTGTAAGAGTCGAACCAGGTGCATTTGTATGCGGTGAGGAAACAGCCCTTTTAAGCACCCTCGAAGGAAGAAGAGGGATGCCCCAGCTTAAACCTCCCTATCCTGCAACCTCGGGTCTGTTCGGTAAACCAACAGTAATCAACAATGTCGAGACACTCATGAATGTCCCGCTGATAATGCAGAACGGCCCGGAGTGGTTCAGAAGCATGGGAACGGAAAACAGTCCCGGTACAAAAGTGTTCTCCGTTGGTGGTAAAGCACGTCTGGCTGGTGTTATCGAAGTTGAGATGGGAACCACACTTCGTGCACTGGTCGGGGATATAGCCGGCGGAATAAGGGAGGGAAAGGAGCTGAAAGCTGTTCAGATGGGTGGAGCTTCAGGATTTTTTATTACACCTGAGAACCTCGGTCTGCAGATCGATTTTGATATCATAAGGGAAAAGGGGCTAACCATGGGCTCGGGAGGATTTATTGCAGTGGATGACCAGACATGTATAGTTGAACTTGTGAGGTACTACATGGAGTTCATCCGAAACGAGAGCTGCGGAAAATGTATCCCATGCCGCGAAGGCACCGGTCGTATGCTGGAGATACTCGACAGTGTGATCCGGAAACCGGCAAACGAGGATTCGGGGACTACCCTGGAGAGATTCAAGGGTGTAATGCAGCTCGAATCAATAGCTACAGTAATGAAGGACACTTCATTATGCGGACTCGGCCAGGCGGCTCCAAATCCTTTCCTCAGCGCTCTTGAGAACTTCAGGGAAGAGTTTGAGGAACATATCTTTGACCGGAAATGCAGGGCTAATGTTTGCAGGGGACTGAGAACCTTTTCAATAGATGTTGAAAAATGTACCGGCTGTACTGCATGTGCTTCAAAATGCCCGGTAAACGCAATATATGGAACAAGGCTCCAGCCCTTTTTTATAGTGGAGGAAAAATGCACCGGATGCGGTATATGCTTCGATATCTGTAAATTCAGCGCAATAAAGGTAAAATAAGGATTATGCTCTTCACCATCCAGGTAAATAACAGGAAGATCAGGGCTGAAAAGGGAGAAACAATACTTTCGGCACTGAACCGTAACGGAATAATCATTCCTACTCTCTGCAGGATGAAGGACTTCTCCCCGACAGGAGCCTGCAGGATATGCGTAGTGGAGGTCGAAGGGCGTGAAAACCTTGTAACAGCCTGCTCACAGCCGGTTGAAGAATGGATGAAAATAAGAACACATTCACCAAGGGTCATTACAGCACGCAAAACAATCGTTGAACTTCTGCTTTCAAACCATCCTGACGACTGCATGTACTGTGATAAAAACCTGAACTGCGAACTTCAAAACCTGGCAGAAGAGCTTAACATAAGGGAAAGACGGATAAGGGCCCGGAAAATAAAACCCAGACTCGACCAGTCGAGCCATGCCATAGTCAGAGAACTGTCGAAGTGCATCCTGTGCGGCCGCTGTGTCAGGGTTTGTGAAGAAGTTATTACAACAACTTCTCTCGATTTTATAAACAAGGGCGGCAACATCCATGTCGGACCTTCCATGGACAGAGACTTTAACTTCTCCAGTTGTATCAACTGCGGTCAGTGTGTTATGGTATGTCCTACAGGAGCTCTTCACGAAAAGCATAATATTACAGAGGTACAGGAATATCTTAACAATCCTGAATTCATGAAGATCATCCAGTACACACCTCTGGTTGCCTCAGGCATAGCCGAAGAGCTTGGTATCAGATACAACAGGGATTTTGAAAGGATACTTAACTCGATCCTGAGGAAAATAGGCTTTGATAAAGTCTTTGCTGCCGGTGCAGGAACAGATATTTGTCTTTCCGAGATTGCGGAACAGCTGAAGGAAAAAGTGGAAAGGAAATCGGATAGACCTCTCTATATATCTGCATGTCCTGCCTGGGTAAAATATGCTGAACAGTTCATGCCTGAACTGATCCCGGACCTTTCGACAGTGAAATCACCTCAGCAGGTGACAGGGATACTCATTAAAACTGTCGTGGCTGATGAAACAGGTACACGACCTGAGAAAATTTTTTCAGTCTCGGCAACACCTTGTCTGGCCATGAAATTCGAAGCCCGCAGGGACGGGATGATGAGAAAAGGTATCAGCGATGTTGATACTGTCATGACTGTCAGGGAACTTGCTAGGCTGATCCGACTGTATGGAGTTGACGTTTCCAATGTTGCCCCCGAACCCTTCGACGAGCCGCTTTCGGGATACAGTTCTTCAGCTTCTCTCACTGAAGTCTCAGGAGGATTTGCTGAAGCCGTCGGGCGATTGTTCTGGTTTATGAAAACAGGAAGAGAAGCTGACCGGCAGATGTTCAGGAAGCTCCGTATGAACGGCTCCTTCAGGGAAGTCAGTATCAGTACAGGTGAGGAAGACATTAACATTGCAGTCGTCGATGGGCTTACTGGTCTGGAGAAGCTGAGGAAAGAGCAGTCGGATGGTGTAAAATTTGACCTGATAGAGGTGATGACCTGTCCGGGAGGATGTATTAACGGAGCCGGCCTTCCTTTCAGCTCAGGCCGGGATGAGAAAAAATCGAGGATGAAAGCTATATATCTCGCCGACGATACTGATGCAATTAATGTTCCTTCCAAATCGCCGGTGCTCATAAATATTTATGAAAAGATGATGAGTGATAACATGGAGATTTCTGACAGGAAGATCTTTCATACACATTTTGAAAAAAGAGATGTATTATTATAAACATTTCAGGAGCAGGGCAACTGTTAGTAATGACCTTGCAAAGAAGAAATATAAGAAATCCGGCTGAATAAAAAACCAGCTTTAAAAAAGGAATGCTAGTATATACTATAAAAGAACTCTGCAGGACATGTTATACCTGTGTCAGGGAGTGTCCGGCCAAGGCCATCCGCATTGTGGGCGGACAGGCTGAAGTTATTGTTGAAAGGTGTATAGCGTGCGGAAACTGCACCAAGGTGTGCAGCCAGGGGGCAAAGGTA